>Ga0207648_10006345_pt1 | contig 11759 bp, 7 predicted proteins | sample KBSMisM32_FD_184310 | JGI IMG/M metagenome (GOLD analysis project Ga0207648, IMG submission 184310) | Miscanthus rhizosphere microbial communities from Kellogg Biological Station, Michigan, USA - KBS Miscanthus M3-2 (SPAdes) (version 2) | ecosystem: Host-associated > Plants > Roots > Rhizosphere... | reverse complement strand
CGCCGCCGTTGCCGCCGCGCCCTCCTCCGCCTGCGCCGGTCGTGCCGGCGTAGCCGGTCGTGCCGGCGTTGCCGCTCGTGCCGGCGTTGCCGCTCGTGCCGGCGTTGCCGGTCGTTCCCGCCGCGCCGGTGCCGGCGCCGCCGGTGGTACCGGCGGAGCCACCGCCGGTCCCCGCCTGACTGCTTCCCGATTGTCCCGTTCCGGCGTTGCCCGTCGTCCCGCCGCGCCCGACGCTGCCAGACGCGCCCGCCATGCCCGACCCTTCACCGGGTCCGGCGCCGCAGCCGCACATCGCGCTCCCGAGAAATGCGAGCGCTCCGACGATCGTGGCGCACAGGAGTTTCCGCGAGCTCGTGACACGGGCGCTTGCCATGTGATGCCTCTCGTTCGTCGTTGTTGTGAAGTGCGCTCAGAATTGAGTGAGGAAGGTCCAGACCTCCTGCGGCTGCCAGGTGGTCGACTGGTTGCGGTCCCGAGGAGACGGCGTGTGGATGTCGTCGAAGGGACACCAGCGCACGGGGTGTCCCGCCGAGCAGCCCTGGAAGGCAACGCAGGTATGGCCGCCCGTCGGCGGCGTCGGCAGTGTTTGCGCCGTGCAGCCGTTGACCTGGGCGAAGTGCTGAACGGCCGTCTGTCCGCCGGCATAACCGGAGTCCTGCGTGCCGGTCGCGCCGTAGTACGCGATCGGCGTCGTCCCCGTGCAGGCGCCGCTCATCCCCGAGATGCCGCCCGCGTAGACGGCGACGGCGCGGAACACGTCCGGGCGCTGACACCCGAGCATCGCCGTCATCGCGCCGCCATAGCTGAAGCCGTTCGCAAACACGCGGCTCGTGTCGATGCACAGGTCGGCTTCGACCTCTTTCAGGATGTCGTCGGTGAGCGCGAGATCGCGGCCGTTGGTGTTGGCCCAACCGGCGTCGAGGCCGTCCGGCGCGACGAAGATCGTGCTGTTGTTGGCGAGGTTCCAGAGCCCGAAGAACGGGCTCTGCGTCGTGTAGCACTTGATCGACTCGGTGTTGCAGTCGAACACCTGGCTCGCGCTGCCCGTGTACCAGTGGTAGGCGAGGATCAGCCGGTAGGGATGGTTGCTGTCGTAGTTGGACGGGTAGCGGAGGATGTACTGGCGGCTGAGACCGGCGCTGGTGATCTTGTTGTAGTTGATCGTGGTGGTGGGGCTGTTCTTCAGCGTGGGCGTCTTTCCGCAGCCCGCGCTTCGCGTGCCGCCGCCTGCTCCTCCTGCACCGCCGGCGCCGCCGCTCGCGCCCGCGCCGCCGCCACCTGACGTCCCGCCCGCACCGCCGGCGCTGGTCCCTCCCCTGCCGCCGCTGCCTGACTGTCCCGCCGATCCCCCGCGGCCGCCGGTGCCCGCTTGCCCGCCCGATCCCGCCTGACCGCTCGTGCCCGCCTGACCGCTCGCGCCCGATTCGCCGCCCGCCGCCCCGCTGGCACCGCCGCGCGCGTTCGTTCCTCCCGCACCGCCCGCGTGCCCGCCGGTACCGGCCGCGCCCTGCGTTCCGGCCGCGCCGCTCGCGCCCGCGCCGCCGCCGGTTCCTTGCGGATCGCCCGCCGGGCTCGCCGAACACGCCGCGGCAAGAGTCGCGAACGCGACGAGCCATGAGCAAGAGGGCCCGTGCGCCGAGGTCGCTTTGCCGTTGCGCGCCGTGCTGGACATTTGCGCTTCATTGGCGGGACGGCGTCACACTTGTGAAAGACGTTTCGGTGCGGCGCCGAGTCGTCGACGCCGTGGCCGCGGGCCGCGAATTCGTGACAACGCGGGCAGCGGCGGGCCAATGAACGGGGTGTTGTACTCGGAAGACAGCAGGCGCTGCCGTTCCCGCGCCGGGCTGGGCGCGATCGCGGTCGTCGTTCGGCGGCGGCGGCGTTGATGCAGTCGCGATGGTCCTCTCTCGCGATCGGCTGCCTGATCTCCGCGACCCTCGGTTGCGGACCGAGCACGCCGACCGGCGCCGGCGGCCAGGCGGGAACCGGCGGCGTCTCCGGTACGAGCGGCACGGGCGGAAGCTCCGCACCGGGTGATGCCGGGACGACCGGCGCCAGCGGTACGACAGGCGCGAGCGGCGCGAGCGGCACCGGCGGCGCGGGCGCGACAGGCACCGGTGGCACGACAGGCACCGGCGGCGCCGGCGCGAGTGGCGGCCGCGGCGGATCCGGCGGGAGCGGTGGTTCAGGAGGCGCGGCCGGAATCGGCGGCGGTCGCGGCGGTGCGACCGGCACCGGCGGGGCGGCGGGCAGCGGCGGCACGTCCGGCGCCGCGGGCAGAGGCGGCACGTCGGGTGGCGCGGGCAGCGGCGGCGCGGCGGGAACAGGCGGCGGCGCGGGAACAGGCGGCATCGCGACCGGCACGCTCTTCGTCGCGCCCACCGGCGACGACGCGAACCCGGGGACGATGGCGCAGCCGTTCAAGACGGTCGCGAAAGCGCGCGACGTCGTACGCGGGATGACGGCGACCATGGCCGCCGACATCACCGTCTATCTGCGCGGCGGCACCTATCCGCAGGCCAGCACGCTCACTTTCGCCAACGCGGATTCGGGGAAGAACGGCTTCTACGTGAAGTACATGGCCTACCAGAGCGAGCGGCCGATCATCACCGGCGGCAAGGCGATCACCGGCTGGACGGCATCGAGCAACGGCAACTACACGGCGAGCGGCGTCACCACGCCGTTCCGCCAGCTGTACGTCAACGGCGTCAAGGCGATCCGCGCGCGCAGCCCGAACCTGGGCGCGAACGGCGCGTTCGCCTTCAACCGGATCACCGGCGCCGACAACACCGCGCAGAACATCCAGGTCGCCGCGTCGGAGGTCGGGAGCTGGAACAACCTGACCAAGGTCGAGATGCACATCATCACCGGCTGGGGCGACAACACCTTGCGCCTGGCCTCGCTGACCACGTCGGGCGGCACGGCAACTCTCAAGATCCAGAGCCCGGAGGCGGGCATCGTGTTCGTGCGGCCCTATCCCCACCTGGGCGGGCAGTTCAGCACGTTCCAGAGGCACGTCTACTACTTCGAGAACGCGCTCGAGTTCCTCGATCAGGCCGGCGAGTGGTACCTCGACGAGGGGCAGAGCGTCCTCTCCTACAAGCCGCGCACGGGCGAGGACATGACGAAGGCGACCGTCGTCGCGCCGATGCTCGAGACCGTCGTCAGCGTCAAGGGCACGAGCACGTCGGACCAGGCCGGCTACCTCTGGTTCCAGGGGATCACGTTCGCGCATTCGACCTTCATGCGCCCCAGCCAGTCGGGCTTCTGCGACGCGCAGGCCGGTCAGTACAACCTGACCGCGACCAGCGACAACAAGCAGACGATCGGGCGCCCGCCCGCCGGCGTCAGCGTCATGAACGCGAACCACGTTCGCTTCGAACGCAACATCTTCACGCAGATGGGCGCGACCGGGCTCGACTTCGTCTCGGGCACGCACGACGACATGATCGTCGGCAACGTCGTCACGGAGATCGCCGGCAACGGCATCTCGATCGGCAAGTTCAGCGCGAGCGACACGACCGAGTACCACGTCCCCTACAACCCGACGGACAGGAACGAGATCTGCACGAACGACACGATCAAGGACAACTACATCCACCACGTGACCACCGAGTTCCAGGGCGGCACCGGCATCGCGGCCGGCTACCCGAGACAGATCGACATCCAGCACAACGAGGTCGCGTACACGAACTACACCGCGATCTCCGTCGGGTACGGGTGGACCAGCACCGTCAACGCGATGGCCACCAACAAGATCAACAACAACGACATCCACCACGCGGTCCAGATCCTCGCCGACGGCGCCGGGATCTACACGCTCTCGAATCAGCAGCCGAATTCGCAGATGCAATACAACTATCTGCACGACTACCAGACCAGCCAGTGGGCCGACTACGGCAGCCTGGGCATCTATCTGGACGAGCAGACCTCCGGTTACACCATCTCGCACAACGCGATGGTGAACGCGCCGTCGGGCGTCGCGCAGAACCAGGCTGGTTCGAACACGATCAGCGACACGCCCGCGGCCAACCCGCAGTCGGTCATGTCGATGGCGGGGATCGAGGCCGCCTACGCGGACATCAAGAGCGTGACCATCCCGCTCCCGAGCTTCTGACATTGCCGCGAAAGGAACGAGAAAGAGAACCGATGATCAGCACTGCCTGGGGAAATTTTCGACGGCTCGTGGCGCTTGCGACGGTTTCGATGTCGCTTGCCTTCGGGGGGGCCGCGAAGGGAGAGGAGCCCGAAGAGTCGAGCGCGGAGGAGGCAGAGGCGCTGGCGCCTCCACCCAAACCGAAGGCTAAGCCCGAAGCGAAGCCGGCCGGCGCCGACGCGAGCGCGGCAGCGACCGCGGCGGAAGCTCCCGCCTTCGAGCACATGGGGCCCGAGACGTTCCCCGGTCGCCTGCGCGGCATCGAGGGTGGGTCGCTCTGGCTCGAGCCCGACTTCCAGGGCTTGCAATGGCCACACAACACGCGCAGCGGGCTGGGCGTGTCCGGGAACTTCTGGGTCGACAGCGGCAGTGAATGGCTCATCCGCGGCACGCCGCAGCAGCCGAATTCGACCCTCCGGTTTCAACAAGGCCGCGGCGTGCTGCGGTTGACGCCTGCCTACGTGAGCGGCCGCTTCTTTGCCCAGGCGCAGGCGGAATTGGTGGGCAATCTCTGCCAGGCCGCGAACAGCATCTGCTTGACCACGGGAACCTTCTCGACCGACGACCTCTGGGTTCGAGTCGGTATGTGGAACGCCTGGGATTTCAAGTTCGGTCGGTTCGAGGGGTGGGAGGTCTACCACCTCGGCATGGGAATGGATCAGTACACGCTCGAGCGTCTGGGTGCCGGGATGTTCGGCGTCGATCCCTTCACCACCCCGAAGCTGGAGGCGCCCACCTTTTATGGCGTGAATTACATCCAGTACCGGCCCAGCGACGGCCTGGCCGTCGGACACATCGCTTTCCACGCGTATCCGACGGAGTTCCTCCGCTTCGAGCTGCTCGCGAAGCTCGGCACCGACAACTACCGTTCGGACAATGCCACCGGCGATACGCCGTGGAACTATCTCGGCGGGCGCCCGACGCTGATCTTCGACGTCGGGTGGTTCAAGCTCAGGATCGCCGGCGAGTATCAGAAGCGCACGGCGACCACGCAGACGCTCGACCCCGGCGCGGGGCAAAAGAAGGATCCGGTCCCGGCTCGCATGAACAAAGGCGTCGGCGGGTCCATCCAGTTCGTGATCGATCCCGTCGTCGAATTCGGCGTGAACGCAGCGATCGGCAAACAGGATGACACCGATGCTTTCGCCAGGCAGGTCCTGGAGAATTCATTCACCACCAAGAGCGTCGGCGGTTTCGCCAACGTCAGAATCTTTGACCATTTCCTGTTCGGGACAGGCGTCAACTGGACCTCGCAGACCGACCAGTTCCTCGCCGCGGGCAGCACGGCCAACAACTTCACCTCCCAGCTTCAGTGGTTCGGCGCGTTTCAATATCAACTGCTGGGATACCTCTACGTCAAACTCGTCGGCGCGTATGCGCAAGCCGATTTCCTGCCGAGCGATCTGACGGTCATGCAGTGGCAAAATCACATGTACAGCGGCCGGCTCCGTTTGCTTTACATCTATTGACGCGTGCGTGTATCTCGCACATCACGCAACGATCTTTCGTTGAACAAACAACGGTCGCTGCCGCCAATGAATGAACGATCACATGCACCATCTTCGTCTGGTCCACTCCGTCCCGGCTTCGCGCCCGACCAGCGCCGCACAGGCCGCGGCGGCTGAATTCTGCTCCTGCGGCGACGGCGGAGATGCAGACGTCGCGTTCGAAGACGGCGGCGTCGAGCCTGAAGTGCGGATCCTTCTCGAGCACGTCCGGAGACTCACCCCGCTGCCGAACGTCGTGCGCGCGCGGGCGCTCGGGCGGGCACGGGCCGCGCTCGCGACCGCCGCTCCGGTTTCCACGATGGCGGCCAACTCACCTCGCCCCTCCCGCGCCGCGCTGCTGGTAGCCGCAGTGCTGGCCCTTGTCGTCGGCACGACGACGGGGGCCCTCCTCGCGCGCCGCTCCAACGCCATGGACGCTCCTCGGCGCGCCACCGCCTCCTCGCCGATCGCTGCGTTCGACACGGCCCTGCCGAGCGGCCCGCGTCGCGCGCCTGTCAGGTAAGGCCGGGGCTCTTCAGCGCCGACGAGTCGAGGCGCGCGTCGCCGAACATGGTGCGCGTGTCGCCGAACAGGTTGAACAGCGACGTCAGCAGGCGGTTATGGGGCACGCCCCCGCACTTGATCCAGCGCCCCGTTCGCAGCGTCCCGGTGCTTCCGCCCGCGAGCAGGACGGGCATGTTGTTCTTTCCGTGCGAAGGCGGATCCGCGAGCTCGCTGCCGAAGAAGACCACGCTCTCATCGAGCAGCGAGTGACCACCCATGTCGACGGCCTGCATCTTCTGCAGCAGCGAGAGGTGCATCTGCGAGTACCAGGTCTGGATCTGCGTGCACTCGGTGGGCCGAAAGCCGCCGTCGTGCTGATAGAAGTGGTGGTGCTCGGGGAGATTCAGCCAGGGGAAGGTGTGCTTGGCCTCGGTGTCGGTCCACTGCAGGGAGATGACGCCGGTCCTGTCGCAGGCGAGCGCCATCACGAGCATGTCCATCATGAATTGACCCACCAGGGGGATCTTCATGTCCGTCGCGGTGTCCTTGATGCTGCCGTCGTCGGCCGAGTTGAGCGCGCTCGTCGGGTTGTAGCCGGTGGTGTCCACCTTCGTGGGCTGCTTGCACGCGGACATCGGCGGAGGCGGCGTCGTGGTGATCACGATGCGGCTCTCGAGGTCGCGGATCTGCGTCAGGTGCTGATCGAGGCGTCCGCGATCGTCCGTGCCGAGCTTGGTCTTGAGCGCGTCGTACTTCTTGTCGACGAAGTCCAGGATCGACTTCTTGCGCATCGCCGCCAGCGCGTTCGGGTCGGTTCCGCCCGTCCCGCCCGTCCCGCTCGTGATGCTGCCGAACAAGGTGTTGAAGATGTCCTGGGGATCGAGGCGCGGCGGAATGGGCGCGCTGTCCGAGAAGTAGAGAGCGTTCAGCGGCGACAGCTTCCCGTGCGACTTGCCCGTCGCCCAGCGCACCGCGAGCTGCAGGCTGCCGTACGCCTTGCCGGCCGACAACCGCGTCGCCAGCACCTGGTCGATCGACGGATACATCTTGGGAGGGTAGTTCCCGGCTCCCTGCTGGATCGCGCCGGTGAACAGGCCGACCGAACCGCCCTGGTGCTGCTCGACCGTGTACTTGGCTTGATCGCCGCAGGTGAGGTTCAGGCCGTCCGCGACGATGATCCGGCTCTGCATCGGCTGCAGCGGCGCGAGGATGGGCGACAGCGTGAACGAGGTCTCGCTGCCCGTCGGCGTGTACTTGTCGCCGTTGGCGCCGCTGCGAACGGCGCCGCCCGGCTGGTACACCGTCACGAGCCGCTTGAGCGGCACCGGCGTGGTCTGCGCCCGCGCCCGGCGGCCGTTCCCCATCACCTCCAGCCACGGCAGCGCGATCGCGATCGTGCCGGCGCCCTTGATCACCGTCCGACGACTGAGCTTGAACCGCGTCATGGTTTGAATCTCTCCTATTGCGCCGGGCGATAGAGGAAGCCGTCGCTCTGCGTGAGGGCGAGCAGGAGCTGCTTGATGTTGTAGCCGCTGTCCTTGAACGCGTTGACCAGCGTCTGCTGGTTGCAGCCGTCGGCGTCGGCGAGCGATCGCCCGTACACGAACCGCATCCAGTGCGACGCGAAACAGCTCTCGACCTCGGGCGACGTCGCGAGCAGCTGGACGAGCTCGACCGCGTTCTTCGCCGACCCGCTCACGCCCGGCACCCCGCCGCTCGCGTCGATCGGCGTGTCGTAGACCGTGCCCGTCGCGGGGTCGGTCCACCGTTCGGTCGCGCGATACTGGCCGACGGCGTCGTAGTTCTCGAACGGGAAGCCGAGCGGATCGAGGTACTGGTGACACTGCGCGCAGACCGCGGCCGCCGAGTGCTTCGAGTAGCGCTCCCGCGCCGTCTTGCCGCTGTAGGGATCGGGCACCGCCGGCGTGAACCCGACGGGCAGCTCGATGTTGCGGCACATCAGCTTGTTGACCAGGAAGCTGCCGCGCAGCACCGGGTTGGTGTTGGTGCTGATCGTCGAGCCCGCCGCCATCCCGCCCAGGGTCAGCAGGCCCCGGCGCTGTGACGTGTTCAGGTCCACCTTCGTGAGCGCCGTGCCCGTGACGCTGGCGGTGCCGGCGGCGAACGTCGAGCTTCCGTAGTACGAGAACAGCGACTGGTTCACGAACGTGTAGGGCGCGGTCAGGATCGCCGGCCAGCTGCCAGCGACGTACGGCGGCGCGAGCTGCGCCGTGTTCTCGTAGATCTCGTACTCGAGAACCCGCTGCACCTCGGTCCGCATCGCGACGCCGACGCTGGAGGACCACTTCGGGAACGTGGTCGCGTCGCGCGTCAGCCCGGCCAGGTCAGGGATCGGCAGCAGGTTGTCGAAGAAGAACGCCACCATCGGATGGGACCTGGGATCGTCGAGCAGCTTCTGCGCTTGCTGGCGGACGCCGTCGTTGCTGTCCAGCGTTCCCGCGTCCGCCGCCTGAAACAGCGCCGCGTCCGGCATCGTCTGCCAGAACATGTACGACAGCCGCGTGGCCATCTCCCGGCCCGCGACGCGCATCACCGCGGAGTTGCCGGCAACGGCCTTGCCGAGCTCGACGCGATAGAGGAAGTCGGGCGATTGCAACATCGCCTCGATCATCGCCGCCACGCCGGACGCGAAGGTGGTCGTCGTCGCAAGCGCGCGCACGTTGCGGTACAGCGTCACCAGCTCGTCGACCTCGGAGGTCGGTACGGCGCGCCGGTACGCGCGCGGCGCGAGCGACGTCGCGATCGACCGCGCGCACGATTCTTCGTTCGCGGTGGTCACGTTGCTCGCGCAGCTGTGCAGCTTCGCGAGCGCGGTCGTGCTCGCCGTCGCGCGGGCCGCGACCGATTCGGCGACGCTTTGGTACTTTTCGATCAGCAGCGGCGACGGCGATTGCTGGTCGGCGTCGTTTCCGAACAGGTTCTGCTTGCTGTCGACCTGCGCGGGCAGCGCGCTGCCCGGGCTGGTCGTGTCGCCCAGCAGATCGCGAATCGTGTTGTTGTACTCGTACGTCGTGAGGCGGCGCAGCGGCGATCGGCCCGGGGCGGTCGCGCTGCAGTCGAGCACGACCGGCATCCCCCCCGTCCCTCCCGTACCGCCCGGGCCAACGGCCCCGCCCACTCCGCTGGCGGAACCTCCGGCCCCCGCGATCGGCGCCGTTCCCCCGACACCCGTCGTGGCCCCGCTACCGCCGGACGATGCGCCGCCGGACGATCTCGTGGACATCGGACCGATGCTTCCCGTGCACGCGGCGAACGCGGCACCGGCCAAGCACGCGAGGGACACGCAGGGAGGCGCTGCTTTGCCCATCCAGATACCTCTATCGATGTACTGGCTCGGCGCGGCCATTTTGTTAAAAAAGGTGACTTATTCGCCGGTGCCGGTGGGCCCGCGGAATCACTGGGTTTCTCGCCAGGAGCGCGCCTTGATCATTTGTTAACAAGAAGGCCCGTCTCACCGCCAATTCACCAGCAATATGACTGGCATTTCCGGCGGTATCGGATTCAGGAAAGCAGCGCTCGGCATCAGCGGCCTCGTGCTTCTCGGCGCGGCCTTCCAGGAGGCCTGCGTCCCAGATCGCCCAGGCATGGGCTCACCCGGAGCCGGTGGATCGACGGCCGGATCGGCGGGCACCACGGGAGCCGGCGGCAACGTCGGTGACGCCGGGGCGGCCGGATCGAGCGACGTCGGCATTGGCGGCATGGCGGGCACGACGGATCCCGCTGGAACCGGGGGAATCGGCGCTTCTGCTGGCTCGTCGGCTGGCGCGTCGGCTGGCACGACAGGCAGCGCCGGAAGCGGCGATGCCGGAACGAGCGGCGCCGCCGGGCGCGGCGGCACGACCGGCCTCGCCGGTACGAGCGGCGCCGCCGGGCGCGGCGGCACGACGGGCCTGGCCGGCACGACCGGCGCCGCCGGGCGCGGCGGCACGACGGGCGTCGCCGGTACCACCGGCGCCGCCGGCACGATGGGTCCCAACCCGACCGGCCCGTGCGACATCTATCAGCAGGGCGGCACGCCCTGCGCCGCCGCGCACAGCGTGGTTCGCGCGCTCTACAGCGCGTACACCGGCCCGCTCTACCAGGTCCAGCGATCGTCGGACAACACCACGAAGGACATCATGGTCGGCAGCGGAGGCTTCTCCGACATGGCGACGCAGGACTCCTTCTGCTCGGGCGCGACTTGCGTCATCCCGATCATCTACGACCAGTCGCCGAACGCGAACCACCTCCGCGTCACGTGGTGGGCGTACTGGCTGCACAACGGCGCCAAGCCCGCCAACGTCAACAGTGAGAAGATCAAGGTGGGAGGACACACCGTCTCGGGCATCTTTCAGACGGCCTTCAGCCTCGACGTCGGCTATCGGACGGGCGTGAAGCTTCCCGGAAAAGCATCGGTCACCAAGGGCTCGACGACGGTCACGTTCACGAGCCCGCAGACGATCGCCGCGAACTCGCCGCTGTTCTTTGCCGCGAACACCGCCGACTGCCCGGACAACTCGTTTCCGAACAACTGCCACTTCAAGCCGTTCTGGACCGCGGCGGACGTCAACAACGCGACGACGGTGACCCTGAAGAACGCCTACGACGGCACCGCCAGCTCCTCGACCGACGCCTGGAACCACGCCACCCGGGGGATGCCGACCGGGGACGAATCCGAAGCCGAGTACATGGTGATCAATGCCAAGCGCTTCAGCCAGTATTGCTGCTTCGGCTACGGCAACGCCGAGCTGTCGGGCTGGGACGAGGGCAACGCCACGATGGAGGTCGTCCACTACGGCAACTGCACCCAGTTCGGCCAGAGCGGCGGCGGCAGCGGCCCGTGGGTCGGCGCGGATCTGGAGAACGGCATGTTCGAAGGCTGGGAGAACGGCACGGGGAAGGTGCCGAGCAACACCTCCGTCACCGGCATGGACTATGTGGTGGCCATGGTGAAGGGCCCCACGGCCAGCAGCTGCCCCTCCGGCATGACCAGCACGGGCTGCTTCGGGCTCAAGGCGGGTAACGCACAATCAGGCAAGCTCGCGTGGAAGTACAACGCCAACACGAGCGGCTACGGCCAGCGCCCGCCGGGCTACAGCCCGCAGAAGAAGCAAGGCGCGATCATCCTCGCGACCGGAGGCGACGGCAGCAACGGCGGCACCGGGACCTGGTTCGAGGGCGTCGTCGTGAAGGGACTTCCGTCGGACGCCACCGACGATCTCGTGCAGGCCAACATCGTCGCCGCGGGCTACGGCAGGTAGCAGCGCCGCGCCGCAGCCCACGCCCGTCCGGGGCGGCACGTTCGCTGCGCTAGACCGCTTTCAGGTTCGTGCGATCGCGTCGGGACGCCGAATCCGCGCGTCCGCGGGGCGCCATCGTGCGGGCGTGCGAGTCGCGGGTCGCCTTGCGCGTGGCGACTGGGCCTGCTCACCCTCCACACCCTTCCCACCCGGCCCAGTCACCACGCGCAAGGCTCTCAACAACAGAGCCTGGTGAAGGCGGGTTGGCCGGGTGGGCAGGGTGTGGAGGGTGAGCAAGGCCACCCCGGCTTCACCAGGCGACCTCGCGTCGAGGACCGCCCGCGCGATGGCGCCCCGCGGACGCGCGGATTC
>Ga0207648_10006343_pt1 | contig 11761 bp, 9 predicted proteins | sample KBSMisM32_FD_184310 | JGI IMG/M metagenome (GOLD analysis project Ga0207648, IMG submission 184310) | Miscanthus rhizosphere microbial communities from Kellogg Biological Station, Michigan, USA - KBS Miscanthus M3-2 (SPAdes) (version 2) | ecosystem: Host-associated > Plants > Roots > Rhizosphere... | reverse complement strand
CTGCACGACCTTCACGAAGTTGCCGGTGGCGTTCTCGGGCGGCAGCAGGCTGAAGCGCGAACCGGTCGCGGCGGCAATGCTGTCGACCTTGCCGTTGAACTCCTTGCCTCCGTAGGCATCGACGTCCACCTTCACCCGCTGGCCGACGCGCATGTCCTCGAGCTGCGTCTCCTTGAAGTTGGCCGTGATCCAGATCTGCTCGAGCGGGATGAGCGTCATCAGCGGCTGGCCGGGCTGGATTACCTGTCCCGGCTCGGCCGACTTCCGGCTGACGATGCCCTTGATCGACGCCTTCACCGTGGCGTGCTCGAGGTCCAGTTCGGCGCGGCCCACCGCCGCCTGCGCCTGCTTGACCCGCGCCTCCGACGACTGCGCCCGCGCCTTGCTGGCCGCCAGCTGCTGCGGCGCCGTTTCCGCGGTCCGCAGATCGGTGCTCGCCACCTGCTGCGCCACCTTGGACTGCGCCAGGCGGCCGCGCGCGACCTGCAGCGCGAACTCGGCCTCGCGCACCTGCGACCGTGCGACGGCGACATCCGCCTTCGAGGAATCGGCCTGCGCGACCGCGGCGTCGTACTGCTGCTGCGACACCTCGTCCTTGGCCAGCAGCCCCTTCAAGCGCGCCGCGTCGCGCTCGTCGCGCGACGCCGTGGCTTCTTCGCCCGTGACCTTGGCTCGCGCCGTCGTCAGCCGCGCCTCGGCGGCGTCGAGGTTGTGCTGCGCCTCTTCTGCCAGCGACTGCGCCTGCTCGACGCCGCTGTGCGCGGTGGCGACGCCGCTGCTCGTGGACGTCGCCGTGATCGGCACGTTGGCGTTGGCGGCCGTCAGTTCCGCTTCCGCGTTGGCCAGCTCGGCCCGCGCACGGTCGAGCGCGATCTGATATTCGCGTGGATCGATCTCGACCAGCACCGTGCCGGCCTCGACCGGCTGGTTGTCGGCCACCGGGACGCGCAGCACCGTGCCGCCGACGCGCGCGGCCACGGGCGTGACGTGCGCGTCCACCTGCGCGTCGTCGGTCGATTCGCGGTTACGAGTCAGATAGAACCACGCACCCACACCCAGACCCGCGAGTACTGCCACACCCACGAGGATTCGGATCCGTCCACTCATCACTTGGAGCCCCCGAGATACTTCTCAATAGCCTCTTCGAGCGAGCCTGGCGAGCCGAGCACCAGCGCCTTGGCGATGTTGAGGTCGTAGAGGGCCGAGATCGACCCCTCGGTTGCCGCCGCCACCGCCTCCTGCGCCTGCACCACCTCGAGATTGTTCGCGACGCCGGCCGCGAAGCGGTCGCGGGCCTGCGTGAGCTGCAGGTCCGCGAGCTGACGGGCGCGGGTTGCCGTTTCCAGCTGCTCTTCGGCGGCCTTCAGGTCGAGAAACGCCGAGCGCGTGTTGTAGTAGATGCTCGCCCGCAGATCCTCGAGCTCGTTGCGGCGCTGCGCCAGGTCGGCTCTGGCCTGCGCCGTGCGCCCGTGGGTTCGGCCGCCTTCGAAGAGCGGCACGTTCACCTGCCCGGCCACCGAGAAAGTCGAGAGCGCCTGCCCCACCGTGAGGCCGATGACGCCGTAGTCGCCGGTGACCTCGAGCGACGGCAGGAACCCGGAGCGCGCGGAGCGCACTTCGGCTTCGGCCGCCTTGAGCCGCTGCTGCGCGGCCAGGAAATCCGGGCGCCGCTCGTAGGCCTGGGCCACCACTTCCTCGAGCGAGAGCTGCGGCAGCGGCACGTCGGGCAACTTCGGCGCGAGCGTGAACTCCTGCCGGAGCGGCAGCCCGATCATCCGGGCCAGCTGAAGCTTGGCCTTTTCGAAGGTGTTCGACGCCGCGGTGGCGCGATACCGCTCCAGACTGACGCGCGTCTCGGCGCGCAGCACGTCGATGCCCGCCACGGTGCCCGCCGCCTTCATGTCGAGCGCCTGGTTGTGCAGCGCGCGGGCGGTCTCGAGTTGTGCCTTCGACGCATCCACGCGGGCGCCGGCGGCCACGGCCTCGAGATACAGATTGGCGGCGACGAGCACGATGAGGTCGCGAGCGCTGCGGTAGCTGAAGCGCGCGGCCGACAGGCGGTAGCTCTCCGCCTTGGCGGCGTTGATCGCCTTGAAGTCGAGAATCGACTGGCGCATGAACAGCCGGGCGTCGAACACGTCGAAGGGGCCGACGACGCGTGGGAACGGCGGCTGCAGCGGAAAGCCGAACGCTTCGAGGTTGGTCTTGCGCTCGGTCTCGCTGACGCTGCCGCGGACGTTGGGCAGCAGCTCGGAGAGCGCCACCCTGCGTGCGCCGGTCGCGCGGTCCACCGCCTCTTCGGCCGCGAGCACGCCCAGGTTGTGGGCGAGCGCGCGCTGCAGCGCGTCATAGAGCGACAGCGGGATCGGCTGGGCGCTGAGGGTGCCCGTCGGTACGCCGCCCCAGAACGGGCTGGTCGGCGCCGGCACCGGCACACCCGGACGCTCTTGAGCCGACACGGCCGGCGCGCCTGTTCCCAGCATGAGAACGACGGCGAGCGCCGCGAACACGATACGGAATGAATCGATAGTCACGCAGTGCGGTCCCTCGGGGATGGGAAGCCGTGATCGTACTTCATTGGCTCACGCCTCTACCCGCGACGGTTGGTGATAAGTTCAGATCGTGATTCCTGTCCAGCAGGTCATGCCGGCCGCACTGGCGTCGGTGCTGCGGCTCGCGCCGCTCACGCCGGAGAAGGTGGCCTTCGCCTGGCGCACGGCGGTGGGAGCCGCCGTCGACCGCGTCACGAGCGTCGAGCTGCAGGGGGCCACGCTCGCAGTGACCGTGAAGAGCGAGCAGTGGCGGCACGAGGTCACGCGCTCGTCCGCGCTCATCCGCTCGCGTTTGAACTTCGTGCTCGGCGACGGCGTCGTGGCGCGGATCGACGTCCAGTCCGGGGGCGGGTGATGAGCGAGCTGCAGGATCCGGTGATCCTGTCGGCCGCGCGTCTCCCCACCGGGCGGTTCCTTGGCGCGTTGAAGGACTTCACGGCCCCCGAGCTGGGCGCGCTCGCCGTTCGCGAAGCGGTGGCGCGCGCCGGTATCGACGCGGCGCTCGTCGAGCAGTGCTACCTCGGCAACGTGGTGTCGGCTGGCCAGGGTCAGGCTCCCGCTCGTCAGGCCGCGCTCCGGGCCGGCCTCTCGGACGATGTGTCGGCGGTCACCGTCAATCAGGTCTGCGGGTCGGGGCTCCGCGCCGTGATGATGGCCGCGCAGGCGATTCGCGCCGGCGACGCGACGCTGGCCGTAGCCGGCGGCATGGAGTCGATGAGCCGCGCGCCCTACCTGCTGGCCCGCGTGCGCGAGGGGCTTCGCATGGGACACGGCGAGGCGCTCGACTCGATGATCCACGACGGCCTGTGGTGCGCGTTCGAGCACTGGCACATGGGGCAGGCCGGCGAGGTGGTGGCGGCCGAGTACCACGTGACGCGCGAGGCGCAGGACCGCTACGCGGTGGCGAGCCATCAGAAGGCCGCGGCGGCCGCGCGTGACGGTCGATTCGCCGCCGAGATTCTTCCGGTGCACGTGTCACGCAAGGGGCAAGCGCCGCTCATCGTGGATGCCGACGAATCGGTGCGTCCGGACACGTCGTTCGAGGCGCTGTCGGCACTCAAGCCGGCGTTCAGGAGCGACGGCACGGTCACCGCCGGCAACGCGCCGCCGGTCAACGACGGCGCCGCGGCGCTGGTGCTCGCCTCGGCCCGGCGCGCGTCGGAGCTCGGCGCCCGCGTGCGGGCGCGCATCGTGGCGCAGGCGGCCAGCGGGCTGGCGCCGAAGTACGTGCTCATGACGCCGGTCGAATCGGTACGGCGGGTGCTGGCGAAGGCCGGGTGGCAGCTCGGCGACGTCGATCTCTTCGAGATCAACGAGGCGTTCTCGTCGCAGCTCGTCGCGGTGATCGCGGAGCTCGGCCTCGACCCGGCGCGAGTGAACGTCAACGGCGGCGCGGTGGCGCTGGGCCATCCGATCGGCGCGAGCGGCGCGCGCATCCTGACCACCTTGCTCTACGCGCTCGAAGCCCGCGGCCTGCGCCGCGGCGTGGCCGCCCTGTGCATGGGCGGCGGCAACGGCTTGGCCCTGGCCATAGAACGTACGTAGAGGCGGACCTTCAGGTCCGCCTGCCCCTATCGAATCAGACCTGCGACGGCGTCGCGGTACTGCGCGAAGTTCAGCGCATGCACCGCAAAGGACACGCCGCCGAAGAGCACGCCCAAGCCGATCTCTTCCTGTCGCGTGCTTCCTTTGTCTCGCGGCCTCGCGATGAACGGCACGAGGTAGTGATCCACGAAACCGCCTTCGTAGCCTTGCTGTCCGGCGGCTTTCCGCAGCTGATTCTCGAGCGGCGTCAGCGGACACGTCCAATCGAAGAGGAAGACAGCCGTGACCCAGGCAGCGAGCGGAATGTGGATCAAAGCGACCCACGCATGTCGCCAGCTCAAGAGGCCCCCACACAGGAAGAAGACGACGATGAGGGCGTGACAGGCAACGACCGCATCCGCAAGCCGCCGGTAAATCACGGCGCAAGAATATCGCTCGTCCGCGCAGAGCCCGGTGGCAGAGACCGCGCGCGGCCGTCCCGGCAGGCGAAAGTCCCTCACGCGCTAAGTCGTTGAATTCTCGGCACGACTCCAGCGGGCCTGCACACATTTTCGCTTGACTTTCGCTCGGCCCGTTTCTAGGATCGCTTCCGGCCGTGACCTCCCCTGTCACATCGCTCACGCATCCTGAACGCGTAACGGACACGGCAATCACGAAGGAGACTGCATGCCGCTCGAAGACCTGAAGGAACGCACCAAGGCCATCGACATGGCCGTCGGCCAGATCGAGAAACAGTTCGGCAAGGGCGCCATCATGCGCCTGGGCCAGAAGGGCGGGATCGCCCCGGTCGAATCCATCTCGACCGGAGCCATCAGCATCGATTACGCGCTCGGCATCGGCGGGGTGCCCCGCGGCCGCGTGGTGGAAATCTTCGGGCCGGAGTCGTCGGGCAAGACGACGCTGGCGCTGCAGGTCATTGCCGAAGCGCAGCGCGCGGGCGGGATGGCGGCGTTCGTCGACGCCGAGCATGCCCTCGACGCGGCTTATGCGCAGAAGCTCGGCGTGGAGCTCGACAACCTGCTGGTGTCGCAGCCGGATAACGGCGAGCAGGCGCTCGAGATCGTGGAAGTGCTGGTGCGGTCCAACAGCGTGGATGTGGTCGTGGTGGACTCGGTGGCGGCGCTGGTACCCAAGGCCGAAATCGAGGGCGAGATGGGCGAAGCGCAGATGGGGCTCCAGGCCCGCCTCATGTCGCAGGCGCTGCGCAAGCTCACCGGCGTGGTGTCGAAGTCGAAGACCACGCTCATCTTCATCAACCAGCTGCGCGAGAAGATCGGCGTCATGTTCGGCAATCCGGAAACCACCACGGGCGGCCGCGCGCTCAAGTTCTACTCGTCCGTGCGCATCGACATCCGCCGCATCGCCAGCATCAAGGACGGCGACCAGGTGATTGGTGGCCGCACGCGCGTGAAGGTGGTGAAGAACAAGATGGCGCCGCCGTTCCGCGAGGCCGAGTTCGACGTCATGTACGGCGAGGGCATCTCGCGCGAAGGCGACCTGCTCGACCTGGCCGTGGACAAGCGCATCGTCGAGAAGAGCGGCGCCTGGTTCGCGTACTCGGGCGAGCGTCTGGGTCAGGGACGCGAGAACGCGAAGCAGTTCCTCAAGGACAACCCGTCCGTGCGCCAGGCCATCGAGGATCGTGTGCGCCGGGAGCTTGGCCTGATTCGCGATACCGCGGAAGTCGCCGCCGCCGCCGCGTCGTAATACTTGTTGTTGTAGAGGGCGGTCTTCAGACCGCCCTCACCCCTCTCCGCCCACTCTGCCCTCTCCGCCACGGCTCGAGCAGACAGCGACTCAGAATTCAGGGAGCTGGGATGCGAGGGGGAAGAGAAGAATGGTGGCCAGGGCCAGAATCGAACTGGCGACACTACGATTTTCAGTCGTATGCTCTACCAACTGAGCTACCTAGCCATCCAGGGTTGCAGGCCTGCCCGTCCTGCGCACTTCCCTGCAAGCCGAACAGAACGTTGAGTATAACACGCTGAAAGACGTACTCTAGGTAGATGTCACGACCGAGTCTCGTGCCCGTGCTCGCCTTCGCGGCGGCCGTGGGCCTCGCTGGATGTTCGAAGAGCGCGGCCACGCCCGACAAGGCGGCCGAGGCGCTCGGCCTCACAAAGGACGGCAAGCCGGCCGCGGCCACCGGCGCGGCTCCGGGCGCGGCGGCGGCGCCCGCCACGCCTCCGAAGCCCGTACCGGAGCAGCTGCCCGACGTGGTCGCGCGCGTCAACGGCGACGCCATCACGAAGGCCGACTTCGAGCGCGCGTTGAAGGCGATCGAAGGGCGGGCCGGCGGCCCCGTGCCCGCCGACCGGCGCAGCGAGATCTACCGCGGCCTGCTCGATCAGCTCATAGGGTTGCGGCTCCTCGGCCAGGAAGTGAAGGCGCGGAAGGTGACCATCGCGGATGCCGAGGTGGACCAGCGGATTGCGGAGCTCTCGAAGCAATTCCAGTCCGAAGACGTGTTCAAGCAGATGCTGGCCGCGCAGCAGCTGACGATCGAGAAGTTCCGCGCCGACCAGCGCGAGGATCTGGCGATCAACAAGATGCTGGGCGACGCGCTGAAAGACAAGGTGGCGGCGACGCCGGAGCAGATCGACGAGTTCTACAAGCAGAACCCCGATCGCTTCAAACAGGGCGAGCGGGTGCGCGCCAGCCACATTCTGGTGGCGGTGCCGCAGACCGCCGACGCGGCCACCAAGGCAAAAGCCCGCGCGAAGGCCGAGGGGCTGCTGAAGAAGATCAAGGCGGGCGAGGACTTTGCGGCGCTGGCCAAGGCCAATTCCGAAGATCCCGGCAGTGCCCTCCAGGGCGGCGACCTTGGTCCCTTCCAGCCGGGGCAGATGGTGGGTCCTTTCAACGACGTGGCATTCAAGCTCGCGCCCGGCGCGGTGAGCGACGTGGTGGAGACTCAGTTCGGATTCCACATCATCAAGGTGACCGAGAAGCAGACGGCGCGTACGGTGCCGCTCGACGAGGTGCGTCCACAACTCACGCAGTTCATCGAGAACCAGAACCGCCAGCGCGAAACCCAGGCCTTCGTGGCCGGGCTCCGCGCCAAGGGCAAAGTCGAAATCCTCATCTGACGGCCGCCAATGCGCGTCGATGCGTGGCTCGATGTGGCGTGTCTGTACAAGACCCGCTCGGAGGCCAAGCGTGGGTGTGAAGGCGGCAAGGTCGAGGTGAACGGCGAGCACGCCAAGCCGCACCGGATGCTGCGCGAAGGCGACCGCATCCGCATCAGCCGCGGCTTCGGCCGGTATCAGGACGTCATCGTGCGCATCCTGATCGACCAGCACGTGAAGAAGGCCGAGGCGCGCGCGCTCTACGACGACGTCACGCCCAAACCGACGCCCGAGGAGGTCGAGATGCGGCGCGCCGAGCGCGTCTTCCGCGCCGCCCAGCAGGCCGCCGGCACGCCGGACCGCAACCGTCGGCGCGAGATCCGCCGTGCCAAGGAAGGGCGGTAGGCCCGGTGCCGCGCAACCAGGAAGTCATCCGGCAGTGGAAGGTGCTGCACGCGCTCGAGACGGCGCGCCACGGCGTGGCCATCGACGCGCTGGCCGACGAACTGGGCGTGACCACCCGGACGATCCGCCGCGATCTGGCGGCGCTGCAGGAGGCGGGCTTTCCGCTCTACGACGAGAAGGATGGCGAGGGGCGCGTGCGCTGGCGCCTGGAAGGCCAGGTGCTGAAGGGGCTCGAGACCGGCTTCACGCTGGCCGAACTGTGCGCGCTGTATCTCAGCCGGAATCTCCTCGAGTCGGTGGCGGGCGCCCCGTTCCGCCGCGACCTCACGATGGCCTTCGCGCGCATCGAGAAGATGCTGTCGCCGCGGATGCGCCAGTTCCTCGACGCCATGCCCGGGGTGCTGGCCGCCAAACCCTCGCCGGGCCCGCCCGAAGGCGACGACGCCCAGGCGGATGTGATGGCGCGCCTGCTCGAGGGCACGCTCCATCACCGCGTGGCGACGATGCGCTACCACTCGGTGTCGAGCGCGCGCGACAAGGACTACCTGATCCACCCCTACCGCATCGCGTTTGCCCAGGGCGAGCTCTACCTGCTGGCGTTCGTGCCCGAGTACGACGACGTGCGCACCTTTGCCGTGAGCCGCATCGAGTCGGTGTCGCTCGAGAAGCAGACGTTCACGCCGCACCGGGATCTGGCCGACGACGTGTTCGGCAATTCGCTCGGCGTCTACTCGGGGCCGACGGCGCCGGTGGAGATCGAATTCGAATCGCGCATCGCCCCCTACGTCCGCGCCCGCGTGTGGCATCCGTCGCAGGAGATCAAGGAGGCCGAGGGCGGCCGCGTCCACCTGTCGATGCGGGTGTGCCACGACTGGGCGCTGCGCAGCTGGATCCTGGGCTGGGGTCCGCTGGCTCGGGTGATGGCGCCCGCGTCGCTTGCTAATGAGATCCAGTCCGAGCTTCAATCAGCCAGCCGACGCTACGCAGCTGGCGAGGCTCCGCCTCGCTAGCCGGCCAGTATCTCTTTGCCCGCCTTCGGCGGGCGGGGTGAGGCTGGATAACACGCTGCCAAAGGGTGACCATGCCTCGATTCAGTCGGATTGCCGGCCTTGCCGCGCTGCTGCTGCTGGCGCTCGCCATGCCGCAGATCGTCCGCTACTACACCGACTGGCTGTGGTTTGGTGAGGTGGGCTTCCGGCAGGTCTTCTCCACCATCCTGCGGGCGCAGTCGCTGCTCTTCATCGGCGCGCTGGTCGTCAGCGTGGCCTGGTTCGCGCTGAACGTCCGCATCGCGGTGGCGACGATGGGCGATCGGCGTCCCACGTTCGTGACCCGCGAAGGGCTCGAAGTGCAGCTGCCGGGGCGCGAGCAGGTGCAGCGCATGGCGCTTGCCGCCATGACGGTGGTGGCCGTGCTCATCGGACTGTTTGCCGCGGGACAGTGGCCGATCTGGCTCACCTTCCGCCACGGCGGCTCCTTTGGTCAGGCCGATCCCGTCCTCGGCTACGACGTCGGTTTCTACGTCTTCGCGCTCCCCTTCTGGCAGGTGCTGCGCGGTCTCGGCCAAGTGCTCGTCGTGCTCGCGGCCCTCGTAGCCGGAGGCCTGTACCTGGTGTCTGGCAGCCTGGCGTCCGGGTTCGGACGCCGCCTGTCGATGACGCGCGCGGTGCGACTGCACCTGTCGTCGCTCGTCGCCGTCTTCTTCCTGCTGCTGGCCATCGGGGCCTGGCTGAGCCGCGCGGAGCATCTGCTCGAACCGACGCCGCTGATTTTCGGCGCCAGCTACGCGGACGTGATGGGCCGCATGCCGGCGATGCTGCTGCTCACCGCGGTGTGCATCCTGGGCGCCGTGCTGGCCGTCGTGCAGGCGTACACCACGCGCAACTGGCCGATTCCGGTGGCCATCGGGTTGTATCTGGTGGTGTCCGTGGGCGGCGAGCTGTACAGCAGCGCCCTGCAGCGCTTCGTCGTGTCGCCCAACGAGCAGACCCGTGAGACGCCGTACATTCAGCACAACATCGACGCCACGCGCCGCGCCTTCGGCCTCGACGGCGTCGAGGAGCGCGAGCTGTCCGGCGATGCGCTGCTCACGGCGGCCGATATCGGCCGCAACGCCGCCACGCTCGACAACGTGCGGCTGTGGGATCACCAGCCGCTGCTCGAAACCTTCGGGCAGATCCAGGAGATCCGCACCTACTACGAGTTCGGCTCGGTGGACAACGATCGCTACCGGGTGGACGGGCGGCTGCGCCAGGTCATGCTGTCGGCGCGCGAGCTCAACTCCGCCAGCCTGCCCAACCGCACCTGGGTCAACGAGCGCCTGACCTTCACTCACGGCTACGGCCTGACGCTCGGACCGGTCAACCAGGTGACCAGCGAAGGGCTGCCGGTGCTGTTCGTGCGCGATCTGCCGCCGGTGACCACCCCGCCGTTCACGGTGGACGAACCGAGCATCTACTACGGCGAGTTCTCCAGCGACTACGTCGTCGTCAAGACGAAGACGCGCGAGTTCCACTACCCGCGCGGCGACGACAACGTCTTCAAGGAGTACGCCGGCAAGGGCGGCGTGCCGCTCTCGTCGTTCGGCCGCAAGCTGCTGTTTGCCTTCCGCTTCGGCGCCTATCAGATGGTGCTGAGCGACGACATCGGACCCGAGAGCCGGATTCTGTTCAACCGCGCGATCGGCGAACGCGTGCGCGCCATCGCGCCGTTCCTCGAGTTCGACCGCGACCCGTACCTGGTGCTGGCCGACGGGCGGCTGTTCTGGATCTACGACGCCTACACGACGTCGTCGCGCTATCCGTATTCGGCGCCGGTCAACAACGGGCGGATCAACTACATCCGCAACGCCGTCAAGTTCGTGATCGACGCCAACGACGGCACCACCACCGCGTACCTGGCGGACACGCGCGACCCGATTGCCGCTGCTTACGGTCGCGCGTTCCCGGGAATGTTCACGCCGATGGACCGGATGCCGGCCGCCATCCGCGAGCACGTCCGCTACCCCGAGGACATCTTCGGGCTGCAGGCCCGCGTGTACGCGACCTACCACATGACGCAGCCGGCGGTCTTCTACAACCGCGAGGATCAGTGGGAGGTGCCGACAACCGACGAGGGACGCGACGCGCGGCCGATGCAGCCCTACTACACGATCATGCGCCTGCCCGGCGAACGCGAGGCGGAGTTCATCCAGATGCTGCCCTACACGCCGCGGCGACGCGACAACCTGGCGGCGTGGCTGGTGGCGCGCAGCGACGGCGAGCACTACGGCCAGCTGCGCGTGTTCGAGTTCCCCAAACAGAAGCTGGTCTTCGGACCACGGCAGGTGGTCGCACGCATGAACCAGGACCAGACCATCTCGCCGCAGATCACGCTGTGGAACCAGCAAGGGTCGCAGGTGATCTGGGGCACGCTGATGGTGATTCCGGTCGAGGAGTCGCTGATCTACGTGCGGCCGCTGTATCTGAAGGCGTCGGGCGGCCGCATCCCCGAGCTCACGCGCGTCATCGTCGCGTATCAGAACCAGATCGTGATGGAGGAGACGCTCGAAGAAGGGCTGGCGCGCATCTTCGGCGCCCGGGGCGCGCCCGCCGCGCCGGCGGCGGCGCCTCCCGGCGGCACGCAGACGTCCGCGCCATCACCCGCGCCGCAGACGGCCGGCACCGCCTCAGCGGCGGGGGTTGATGCGCTGGCCGCCGAGGCGCAAACGCACTACGACCGAGCCATTGCCGCCCAGCGCGCCGGCGACTGGGCGAAGTACGGCGAGGAGATCCGCGCGCTCGGCGCGGCCCTCGAGCGGATGCGCCGTCAATGACCGCACGTGGCTGCAGGCGTTCACGCCTGCCCTTCACATGCGCCTGAAGCTCACGCTCGAATACGCCGGCACGCGCTACAGCGGCTGGCAGGCACAACTGAACGCCCGGACCGTCCAGGGCGAAGTGGAAAAGGCGATCCGGGAAGCGACCGACGCCGGGCGATTCGAACTCTACGGATCAGGCCGCACCGATGCCGGCGTCCACGCGCTTGGCCAGGTGGCTCACCTGGAGATCCCCGCGAAGCTGCCGCCGGAAACTCTTCGCCGGCGCATGAACGACGCACTCCCCTCCGACATCAACATCCTGCGCGTCGAGGCCGCCGCGCCGCGGTTTCATGCCCGGCACGACGCGGTGGCGCGCAGCTACATCTATCAGG
>Ga0207648_10006337_pt1 | contig 11765 bp, 9 predicted proteins | sample KBSMisM32_FD_184310 | JGI IMG/M metagenome (GOLD analysis project Ga0207648, IMG submission 184310) | Miscanthus rhizosphere microbial communities from Kellogg Biological Station, Michigan, USA - KBS Miscanthus M3-2 (SPAdes) (version 2) | ecosystem: Host-associated > Plants > Roots > Rhizosphere... | reverse complement strand
CGTCCCACTGCCGTTCGTGCACATGGAGGCGCCGATCTACCTGAAGGGCCGCGCACGGCCGGGTCCCACGTTTCGCGAGGCGGTGCTCATGCACGCGGTGGCCCGGCTGACGCTGCATCCGCACATCACAAATATCCAGACGTCGTGGGTGAAGATGGGACCCGAGGGCGTGAAGACCTGCCTGCGGGCCGGCGCGAACGATCTCGGCGGGACGCTGATGGACGAAACCATCACGCGATCGGCCGGCGCGGTTCACGGCCAGGAGATGACGCCGGCGCGCATGGAATCGATCATCGGCTCGCTGGGCCGCGTGCCGAGGCTGCGCACGACGGTTTACGGGACAGCTCCCGAAGAACGGCGCCGCGCGGCCTTCCTCGCCGGAGCCAGGCACTCCAATCCCATCCAACTGGTGGCCACGACATGAGCCTCCTCGTCACGCCCACTGTCGTGGATCAGAAGCGCCGCCGATCGGCGGTCGAGCGCCTGCGCAACGCCCGCGTCGTCCTGCCGACGTGGCGGCAGCTTTCCGAGCCCGATGCGCTGCTTGGCGGGATGGTGCCGCATCCGACAAATGTTGATGCGGACGCGCCGGACCCGGCGAACCTCTGGCGCGTGCACTGGTTCAACGGCGCCGATCGCAAGCGCCGCGTGGCCGTCCCCGAGCACATCGTGCTCCCGAGCGAGCTGACGGGCGTCGACGCGCGCATCGTCGTGCTGCTTGGCCGGCATTTTCCGATGATCGCCGCGCACAAAGTGCTGGCCGCGTACGCGTGCCTGGTGCCGCGGCTCGTCACCGGCCGTTTCGATCCGGCCATCGATCGCGCCATCTGGCCGTCTACCGGCAACTATTGCCGCGGCGGCGTCGCCATTTCGCGCATCCTCGGCTGTCGCGGCGTCGCCGTGCTTCCCGAGGGGATGAGCCGCGAACGGTTCGACTGGCTCGAGCGCTGGGTCGGGGATCCGGACGACATCGTCCGAACGCCGGGCACGGAGAGCAACGTCAAGGAAATCTACGACAAGTGCGCCGAGCTGTCCCGCGATCGCGAGAACGTGATCCTGAATCAGTTCTCGGAGTTCGCGAACTACCAGATTCACTACTACTGCACGGGCCGCGCCTTCGATCGCGTGTTCTCGCACCTGAAGTCTACGAGCCCCGAGTACCGGCTCGGGGCATTCGTCTCCGCGACCGGATCGGCCGGAACGATCGCGGCGGGGGATTACCTGAAAGCACTCCACGGCTCGAAGACCGTGGCCGTCGAGGCGCTCGAGTGCCCGACGATGCTCTGCAACGGCTACGGCGAGCACAACATTCAGGGCATCGGCGACAAGCACATCCCGCTCATCCACAACGTCATGAGCACGGATCTCGTCGCCGGCGTCTCGGACAGGACGACTGACGCGCTCAACCAGCTGTTCAACAGCAACGTCGGCCGCGCGTATCTCAGATCCCGGCAGAAGATCGACCGCGACCTCGTGCGGCGGTTCGCCGACGTCGGGCTGTCGGGCCTCGCGAACATCGTCGCCGCGATCAAAGTCGCGAAGCACCTCGACTACGGGCCCGACGATGTGGTGATGACGGTGGCGACAGACGGCGCCGATCTCTACGCGAGCGAGAGGCGTGCGTTTGCCGCGCGCCGGTATGCGCGCGGCTTCGACGAGGTGAACGCGGGAGAAGTCTTTGGCCGCTGCCTCGAAGGCGCGGCGGACGACAACGTGCTCGAGCTGGGCCACGCCGAGCGCACGCGGATCTTCAACCTTGGCTACTACACGTGGGTCGAGCAGCAGGGCATCGCCCTGGACGATTTCGACTCGCGGCGGCACCAGCGCTTCTGGCGGAGCCTGGTCGAGAGCATCCCCGCCTGGGATCGGCTCATCGACGAATTCAACGCCGAAGTCGGCGTGACGTCGGCGCGGCAGATCGCGCGCGTCCGGACGGGTACCCGCTCATGACCGTGGCGGCGTACGCGACGCTTCGGGAGAACCTGGCCAGGCGGGATCGCAGCCTTCGCGAGAAGGTCATGTCGCTCGAGGACGCGGTGTCGTTCGTCCGGGACGGCGACTGCGTCGGCATCGGCGGCAGCACGATGTCGCGGACACCGATGGGACTCATCTGGGCGCTGATTCGCGCCGGCCGCACGAAGCTGTCGTGCGCGCGTTCGATCGTCTCGAGCGATGGCGACCTGTTGTTCGCATCCGGCGCCAGCGACCACATCATCACGAGCTGGTTCAGCCAGGGAATCCTGTGGGGAGTCTCGAAGGTGATGCGCCACCACGTGGAGACGGGGAAGGCGCAGTACGAGGAATGGAGCCACCTGGCGGTGGGCATGCGGTTCCGGGCGGGCGCCATGGGCGTGCCGTTCATGCCGATCCGCTCGATGCTCGGGTCGGGCGTCCTCGCCCAGCGGCCGGAAGCTGCCGAGATGATCTGCCCGTTCACGCAGGAGAAAGTCCTGCTGGTGCCCGCGCTCAACCCCGACGTCGCGCTGATTCACGTGCAGCGCGCCGACGCCTACGGCAACGCGCAGATCGACGGCCTGCCGTTCATGGACATCGACCTCGCGATGGCGGCGAACCGCGTGATCCTCACGACGGAGCGCATCGTGTCAAACGACCAGATCCGCCGCGCGCCGGATCACACGAAGATCCCGTTCTTCGCGGTCGATGCCGTCGTCGAGCTGCCGTTCGGATCCGCGCCGCACGAGTGCTACGGGGTCTACGAGCCGATGCTCCGGCACATGGAGTACTACGTGGGCCTCGCGAACGGCGATCCGGTGAACGGCATGCGCGAGTACCTCGATCGCTATGTCTACGGTCCGGAGTCGTGGACGGCGTTTCTCGATCTGATCGGCCTGGATCAGCTGCTGACGGCCGCTCGCGCAGGGAGGTCTGTTGACGACGCTTAGCGCACCGCCGGCGGTGTCGGCGGCCGAACTTCTGGCAATTCTGAGCGCGCGGCAGCTCAGGGACGGGCAGGTGGTGTTTGCCGGCGTCGGCATCCCGCTGCTGGCGGCGACGCTCGCGCAGCGGACGCGGTGTCCCGGCCTGACGATCCTGTTCGAGGGCGGCGTTATCGGCGCGTTCATCGAGCCGGGCAGGCTGCCGCCGTCCACCAACGACCAGCGCTGCACCACGCGCGCCAACATGGTCCTCGGCAGCGCCGAAGTGCTGCTCCTTCTGCAGCGCGGGTACGTGGACGTGGGTTTCATGGGCGGCGCGCAGATCGACCAGTTCGGAAACCTCAACAGCTCGTTCATCGGCGATCCCGCGCATCCGAAGACGCGCCTGCCGGGCACGGGCGGCGGCAACGACATCGCGAGCCTGACGTCGATGATCGTCGCGATGAAGCACGAAAAGCGGCGGTTCGTGGAGCACGTCGACTTCATCACGAGCCCCGGGTGGTTCGATGGCTACGGATCGAGGCGCGAGCGCGGGCTGCCCATGGGCGGGATGTTCCGCGTGGTCACGGACCTCGCCGTGTTCGGCTTCGATGCCGACACGCGCCGGATGAAAGTCGTCGCACTCAACCCGTGCGTGACGCGCGAGCAGGTGCAGGACAACACCGGGTTCGAGCTCGTGTTCGACCGGGAGACCGCGGTTACGGAGCCGCCGACGCCGCAGGAGCTCGCGGCGCTGCGCGAACTGGACCCCGGCCGGCAGTACATCGCGTAGTTCGCCAACAGACGTCGCCGTAGCGTCCGCCTTCAGGCGGACGGTCGCCGGCCGGCTGAAGCCGGCCGCTACGGGAGTCGAGGAGACATCACAATGCCCGGTCTGTCAGGAACCTTCGGGATCGCCGCACGCAACTTCACCGCGTATCCGGAAATGCCGGACGCCAACGCGCTGGTCGAGTACGGCGTGAAGATGGAGCAGCTCGGCTTCGACTCGCTCTGGGTCTGGGATCACGTGCTGCTCGGAGTCCAGCCGAACTTTCCGATCATCGAGTCGCTCACGCTGCTGACGGCGATCGCCGCGCGCACGAAGAGGATCAAGCTTGGAACGGGCATCCTCGTCCTGCCGCTTCGCAACCCGGTGGTCCTCGCCAAGCAGCTGGCGAGCATGGACCTGCTGTCGAACGGCCGCCTGCTGATGGGAATGGCGTCGGGCTGGTACAAGCGCGAGTTCGACGCGGTCGGCGTGCCGTTCGAGAAGCGCGGCAAGATCATGGACGAGAACCTCGACATCCTGACGCGCTTCTGGACCGAGGACATGCTCAAGGGCGAGTACACGTACCACAGCATCCCGGCCGGGGTGATGTATCCGAAGCCGGTCCAGAAGCCGCGACCGCCCATCCTGATCGGCGGATACGTGGATCGCGTGCTGCAGCGCGCCGCGACGGCCGGCGACGGCTGGCTGACGTATTTCTACCGGCCCGAGAGCTTCGCGAAGTCGTGGGCCAAGATTCGCTGCTTCGCCACCGAAGCCGGCAAGGATCCCGATACGCTCCTCAACGCCGCCCAGCTGCCCATCCGGATCGGGCCGTCGCGCGCCGCGGTCGAAAGCGAAATGATGGAGTGGCTCGGCAAGGAGTGGGACTACGCGTCGTGGAGCGACTCCACCAAGGACAGCGCGATCATGGGGACCGTCGACGAGTGCGTGGCGCAGCTCAAGGAGCACATTGCCGCCGGCGTGCAGAAGCTGATCTTCGTGCCCTACAAATACGAGATGGATCAGATCGAGACGATCGCGCGGGAGATCATCCCGCGGTTGAGAAGCTGAGCGCCGCCCGCCAGGCGATCGGCGATGTCGAGGCTCGAGACGAACGCGTGCGTCCGCGTCTGAACCGCGGTTTCCATCGACAGAAACGCGACGAGATCATCGGGCCGGTCGATGTCCTGCTCGAGCTCGACATTCTTCACGATTGACGTCCTGATCCCGGCGTGCCGTGCGGCTTCGCGGTGCCGCCAGAAGCTCTGTGGTCCGAACAGCGGCGGAATCACGCCGGCCGGCCGGCAGGCCAGCATGTTCGTGCCTCCGTCCGCGGGCGCCTGCACGAGCACCACAACGTCGGGCGCGTCGAGCAACCGGACGATCTGGTCGATGGATCCAGCCGACAATTGGGGGAGATCCGCCGGTACGACCAGCATGCCGTCGCCGGCAGTCGGCGGGATGCAACCGATTGCCTTCTCGATGGCCGAGTTGAGCCCCGACGGCGACTCTTCGGCGACGACGGACGCGCCGTACCGCCGCGCGATTTCAGCTGCCTGCCTGTCCGCCGTCGGCACCAGCACACCGCCGAGCAGGTGACGGCTCGCGGTCAGCGCGGCGAGGACGTCCTCGAACATCAGCCGGACCAGATGTGACCGCTCGGAGGCGTCGAGGATCGGCGCGAGACGCACCTTGGCCTCGTCGAACGGCTTCACTGGCACGACCGCCCAGACGGAGGCTCTTCTCATTGGCCGACCGCGGCGGGCCTCAGCCAGCCGCCGTCCGCGACGTTGAGGCCCGTGCCGCTCAGCGTCGTCTCGCCGGACAGCGTGCCCGCGAACGCAACCACCTCGCGGGCCAGCCGTTCGCGATCCGCGAGATCCGTCATCAGCGTGCGCGTGACGAGCACCGGCACATCGACGCTGCCGGCATCGGCGGCGTCGGCCTCGTCCAGGACCAGCCCGTCGATTAACCCCCGATAGTGCGCCGCGACGGCGGCGGTGTTGGCGTCGATGCCGAGCTCCGCCATGATCTTGACGGTCGGTCCCTTGACCGCCTGGCCGCCGATGATTGGCGACACGGCAATCACCGGCGCGGCGGCATTCGCGAGCGCTTCCCGGACGCCCGGCAACGCGAGTATTGGATCGACGCTCAGGTACGGGTTGGACGGGCAGATGACGATCGCCTGGGTTGCCGGGTCCGACATCGCTTCCAGGAAACCGGGAGCCGGCGCCGCCTCTCCGGCCCCTTCGAATCGCAGCGACCGCACGACCGGCACGCAACGGTGCTCGACGAAGTACCGCTGAAACGGCAGCGTGCCCTCGCGTGTCTCGACGATGGTTCGAACGCGGTCGTTCGTCATCGGAAGGATACGGGCACTGATCCCGAGCGCGACAGCGGCGTGGGCGACGAAATCGTCGAGCGATTTGCCCGCGCGGAGCCATCGCGTGCGTTCGACGTGCATCGCCAGATCGCGGTCGCCAAGCTGGAACCACGCTTCGCCGCCGAGCTGGCGAAGCGCCTCCATGAACTGCCACGTTTCGCCTGTGCGGCCCCACCCGCGCTCGCGATCCGCCACGCCGCCGAGGGTATACAGCACCGTGTCGATGTCGGGCGAGATGCTGAGACCAAGGTGCTCGAAGTCGTCGCCGGTGTTCACGACGACGACGAGGTCAGTGATCGGGGATCGGTGATCAGGGATCAGTGATTGGTGATCAGGGATCAGTGGATTGGTCAGGCGTGAGAGGCCGAGCGCGAGCTTCGCGCCGCCGATGCCGCCGCACAGAGCCACCAGCGAACCGCTCATCGGAACATGTCCAGTTCGCGCGGGCGAATGAGGGCGGACGCCGGTACCGGCTGATCGCGGAACACGACGCCCCGAACCAGGACCGCCGGCACGCCCTCGTCGCTTTCGCCCATCAAGAGGGAGGCCGCCGAGGCGAGCTCGTCAGCGACGGCGACCTCGGTGACGCGCATCTTCCGCCCGAACAGATCGGGGGAGCCGACGAGGTTTCTGAGCGCCGGCACGCCGGCGGCGCCCAGCGCCACGCCGACCACGCCCTGCCGCCACGGCCGGCCGAAGCTGTCGTTGATGACGATGCCGAGATTGACGCCGAATGCGTCATCGAGGCGCATCTTGATCGATCGCGCCGATGCGTCCGGGTCTTCAGGCAGCAGGAGCACGTGCTCGGAGCCCTCCGGGGCGACGTTTGACTGGTCCACGCCGGCGTTTGCCATCACGAACCCCAGCCGGTGCGCGACGACGAGGACGTCTTTCCGGTGACGAACCACTTCCGAGGACTGTGAAAGGATGACTTCGACGAGCCGCGGATCCTTGCACACTTCATCCGCCAGTTTCGTCGCGCGCAAACTCGGCACGACGCCGGCGAGATCGACGAAGCGCCCTTCGGCTTTCGAGACGATCTTCTGGGCCACGACCAGTACGTCGCCGTCCTCGGGCGCGATCCCTGTGCAACGAAGCGCGCCGGCGAGGAGCGCGGCCAGGTCGTCGCCCGGCTTCACCATCGGCAGGCCGGCGAGAGCGGTGAGCGTCACGTGTCTGGCTCTGGCGCCCAAGGCAGGCCTGAAGGCCTGCACTACTTCTGTTTCGGCCTGCACTACTTCTGCTCGGCTCATGGCAGGCCCGTGATGCGGATGCCGGCACCCGGAACCTTGTACTTGCGGTTGATCGCGATGAGCACCGACGTCAGCGCCTCGGCGGCGGACGCGTTCGCGAGCACGCCGCCGTCCACACCCCGCGCCGCCACGGCGCCCGCGAGCTCGACGACCAGCTCACGCGCGGCCGCATCGTCGCCGAAGACCAGCACGTCGCAGTCGGCTTTTTCGCCGTCCTGGAGTTTTTTCGCGCCCACGTTGTGGAAGGCGGCCACGACGCGGACATCGGGTCCGAGCTCGCGCTGGGCCTGAACTGCGGGCGACGTCGCCGGCAGCTGGACGACGGACACTTTCGGCGGCACCAGCGGAACGGTCGTGTCGACGACGATCTTTCCGCCCACATCCGCCTTGATTTCCTGGACGGCGGCGTCGTGTGTGGCGTACGGGACCGCGAGGACGACGACCGCACCGGCCCGCGCGGCGCCGCGGTTGTCGTCGCCTTTGACGCAGCGGCCCGCGCCCGCCAGTTCAGCAGCCACGACTTCGGCTTTTTCCTTCGATCGCGAGCCGATGACGACGTGATATCCGGCAAGCGCCCAGAGGCGCGCGAGGCCCGAGCCCAGGTTGCCGGTTCCGCCGATGACGGCGATGACGGGTTTGGGGTCCATCCCGGTCCCTTACCGGCACCAGTCGTGGATCGCGAGCGCGAGCGTCTTCGTGGCGATGGTCAGGTTCTCGAGGGGCAGCCACTCGTTGGTCGCGTGCATCTGCGCCGTCACGCCGGGACCGAAGATCACGGTCGGCGTGTCGCCGTGGCGAATGAGAAAACGCGTGTCCGCGGCCCCCATGCGCCCGCTGAATACCGGCTGCTGGCCTGTGACTTCGCGGAAATCATCCGCGAGGGTCGTGACGATCGGATGGTCGATCGGAATCTCCGCGCCTTCGGCGATGAGCCCCTCGAACCAGACCTTCGGCTGGTGCTCGCTCAGCCACGGATCGGTCTGCGAAAACGTCCGGATAAAGCTCTTCAGCTGTTCCTTGACCGTTTCGATGTCCTCCTGCGGCAGCAATCCCATGCTGCCGCGCAGGATCGCGCGGTCGGGCGTCGCGCTCGCGTAGTGGCCGGCTTCGAAACGCCCGACGGCGCAGGGCAGCGCGCCGCGGTTGTCCGGATAGAGCGGGTGAGTAAGAGTGTTGATGCGCAGGCCTTCGAGGTCCTCGATAGCCTTGGCCAGCTTGTAGCCCTTGTCGAGCGCGTTGATAGCTTCCCAGCGCCTCGAGATGCCCGCGGGCTTGCCGCGCACCTCCACCACGAACCACAGACGTCCGATGCACGCCGGCTGCACGTGCAGGTCGCTCGTCTCGAGCGAGATGCCGGCGTCGGCTTTGTAGCCGCGCTGGACACAGGCGAGCGTGCCGAGACCGCTGACCTCCTCGTCCATCACGTACTCGAGGATGACGGACCCGCGCGGCCGCAGCCCGATGTCGAGCAGCACCTTCAGCGCCATCGTCATGGCGGCGAGGCCGCCCTTCATGTCGGACGAGCCTCGCCCGAGAATCCGGCCGTCGACGAGCTTGCCCGACAGCGGGTCGAACTGCCAGTCGCTGACGGGTTTCCACGGGATGGTGTCCACGTGGCCGTTGAAGAGCAGCGATCGCGCCGACGGATCGCCGCGGTGCACGCCGACGACGTTGGGGCGGCCGCTGAAGTCGCGGCCCTCCGCCGGCACGTACGCGGGATGCTTCGCCAGCTCCGCGAGGTCCGGCACCCACTGATCGACGTCGAGGCCCATGGACGTCAGCGTCGCCGCGACGAAATCCTGAATGGGGCCTTCCTTGCCGGTTTCGCTGTCGAACTGAATGAGGCGCTCGAGGAAGGACGCAATTTCCTGCGTCTTGTCGTCCACCGCCTGGAGAATGCTCGCTCGTTCCGTCGCGATCGCCGTTGCTGTCATGGGAGTTGTCTGAAGAAGGAGCAAGACCGGGACCAGTTCGGGGCGGCGGCGCGTTCGCCGCGTAAGACGCAATTTGGAGGCTGGTGTGTCGCTGGCGGCTGGAAATCCGGATCAACAAATGTGTCGATGACGGCCGGCGGGCGACGACAAAAATGTCCAGACCGAAACGAAGGGCAGAAGGCCGGGTCTTTTGAAGCCCTCTGCCCTCTGCCCTTGGCGCTTTGCCCTTTAGAACGTGACCCTGAAGCCGAACTGCGCCTGCCGCGACACGTCAGCCGCGGTCGGGAGGCCGAACCGCGACGTCGTGGCCGCCGAGGTGGCGCTGAGCTGCGTGTTGAACGCCGTGTAGTTGGCGTAGTTGAACACGTTGAACACTTCGGCCATGAGCGAGGCCCTCAGCGAGTTGCCGAGGCGGATGGTCTTGGTCAGTCGAAGGTCCACGCGGTTGTAAGGCGTGCCCTGGAGGGCGTCGCGCGGAATCACGACGCCTGAGCCGATGACAGCCGGGCCCAGCCAGCGGTCGAGCATGGCGGCGGGCACGGTAATCGCGGGCGCCGCGATGCCGTTCGCACCGAGGTTGAGCCGGTTGTTGACCGTGCCGCCGTACGGGTTCGAGGCGATCAGCGCGGCGTAGCGGTTGCCCGATCCGTAGGCATACGTTCCGCTGACCGCGAGGTCCCACGGCAGGTCGTAGTTCGCCCACGCCCTCAGCGTGTTGCGCTGGAACGACTGGGAGGTCGCGTACTCGCCGTCCAGGTAGTCGAACGGGTTGTTCGCCGTGGACGCCGTGTCCTTGTAGTCGAACATCAGCGTGTAGGACGCGCCGCCTTCGACGTGATTCGAGACACGCCGGGTGAACGACGTCTGGAGCGCCGCGTACTGGCCGTAGCCGGAGGAGACGCGGTTGCTGATCTGGCCCCAGTCGACGTTCGGCACGCCCTTCGACGGGTTGACGTTGTAGCCCGTGACGGGATCGTAGTAGAGGTTCGGCGAAATGGTCTGCAGCTCGCGCAGCGTCTTGCGGTAAACCATGTCCGCCGAGATGCTGGCGCGCGGGCCGATCTGCTTGGAGAAGCCCAGGCCGCTCTGCCACGACATCGGCATCTTGAGCTCGCCGTTGACCATCGCGCCGCTCTGCGGAATGCCCTTCAGGAGGATGGCCTCGTCATAGGAGTCCACGCCGTTGGTCGGGTTGCCCACGAAGTTCGGGTTCGTGCCGTTGTTGTTGAACTGCGCGCTGAACAGGTTGCTCGTAAGGATCTGGTTCTTCGTGTTCGCCTTCTCGTAGACCGTGTAGTAGAGGCCCGTGCCGCCGCGAATCACCAGGTCGTTGCCCCCGCCCACGTTCCAGGCAAAGCCGCCCTGCGGTCCGAAGTCGAGGTTGTCGTGGACGCCGACCTTGTATCCGAAGTCTCCCGGCGCGAGATACGGAATGTTCGCGCCGGGGGTATTCGCGGTCGCGTACTGGGTGATCGGAATCGAGTTCGGGGTGATGCCGGGCGCCGTCGCGCCGCCCCAGTAGTTCGTGTAGCGCATCCCGTAGTTGATGGTCAGGCTGTTGCTCGTGCGCCAGGTGTCGCCAATCCACAGCGCGAACTGGGGATCGGGCGTCACCCACTCGAAGTCCGTCTTCGGGTAGTTGATGTTGAAGCGCTGCGCGATCGGGTTGAGGCCGGTCAGATCCCAGGCCGCCGGATTCATGGCCTCGGAAGCCGGGATTCGGCGCGCGATGTCGAGCGGGAGCGAGGTGAACGTCATCTGGCCGCGGCCGAGGACGTGGTAGTCGTCCCACATCCGGGCGTTGGTGTACTCGCCGCCGAGCTTGAAGTCGTGCGAGCCGCGGTGCAGGTTCAGGTCGTAGCGGGCGGATACGTAGTCCTGCGCGTGCCACTGCGGCATCCAGTTCACCGGACCGACCGTCAGGCCCGGAAACACGAGCTCGGGGGACGCCATGTCGGTGATGAGCGGGACGTAGGCGAACGAATAATGCTTCAGCCCGACCTTGACCTCCTGCACCGCCGACGTGCTGACCACCTTCGACCAGGTGCCGAGCACGTTGAACGAGCCCTGTGTCGCGTCCGAGGCCTGCGACGGGTGCGTGTTGCTGGGCGACGACAAGTAGAACGGGTCGGCGTAGGCGGACCACGTGCCGCGGACCGACAGGCGGTCGTTTGTCGTCAGCTGGTCGTCCACGCGCAGCAGCAGCGATTTGGTCAGCTGTGTGTTCGGAATTGTCGTGCTCTGGCCAAGCGCCTGGACCGTGTTGTAGATCGACAGCGGCGTCCGCTCGTACTCGAACGCGAAGAAGTAATGGAGCTTGTCCTTGACGATCGGTCCGCCGAGCGTCGCGCCCCACTGATCGTCGTGGTACGGCAGGACGGTCTTCGATACGGCGTCAGCGGCGTTGAGGCTGTCGTCGCGGAAGAACCCGTAGCCGCTGCCTGACAGCGCGTTCGTGCCGGACTTGGTGATGGCCTGCAGCTGAACGCCCGTCGAACCGCCCTGCGTGACGTCATACAGGTTTGTCACGATCTGGTATTCGGCGATCGC
>Ga0207648_10006332_pt1 | contig 11770 bp, 12 predicted proteins | sample KBSMisM32_FD_184310 | JGI IMG/M metagenome (GOLD analysis project Ga0207648, IMG submission 184310) | Miscanthus rhizosphere microbial communities from Kellogg Biological Station, Michigan, USA - KBS Miscanthus M3-2 (SPAdes) (version 2) | ecosystem: Host-associated > Plants > Roots >... | reverse complement strand
TACGCTGGATCGACAACAACGCCGTCGACGGCTTTCTCAAGCGGCTGATCGCGGCGGTGGCAGCAAAGAGCTAGGGCGATCTCGTATACCAATCCCGGCGCGGCGGCAGCGCTTGCCATGGCCGCTTCTGGATCGAAGCCGCCGGGACCTGAACACGTCGCGGCTCCCGCCGTCGCGCTACTGCTTCAACGCAATTTTGATCGCCCCGGCGGTCCGCAGCGCAAGCGCCGCAATGGTCAGGGTCGGGTTCGCCGTACCCGAGGTCGGAAACAGCGATGCGCCGGCGAACCACAGATTGGGATGGTCGTGGCTTTGGCCCGCCGCGGTCGCCACCGACGTCCTGGCGTCCGTTCCCATCCTGGTGGTGCCCATGATGTGGCCGGCGCCTTCCGCATAGGGAAGATGCCCGATCTCGGTCGCGCCGACCGCGTGAAAAAGCTGCTCGTGCATGTTGCGGGCCGCCGCCAGTGCGGAGGCGGTGTAATCGTCCAGTCGGAAGAAAACGCGGGGCTTGGGCACGCCGATCGCGTCGAGGCGGTCGAAGTCGGGTGTTATGCGGTTGTTGGGATCGGGCAATTGCTCCGTCAGCGCCACCAGAGTCATCTCCCTGGACGAGTGCGACCGGACAGCGTTCAACAGCTCCGGCCCGGAGAGCCCGGCATCGACATATTCCTTGGCCAGCGATGCAAGATCGGGCCCCGCCCACTCCCAACCCTGATTTCCGATATTCATGAGAAACGCCCCATGACGCCGGCGCTGATCGCCGTCGCGCAGTTCGTGGATTGCGCTCACCTCCTGCGGTCCCCGGCGTGGCCATACCGGGACCGGTGAAAGCGCCTTGGTGAGCTGCACGGGGTGGTCCATCAGGTAGCGCCCCACCGCGCCGGAGCTGTTCGCGACGCCGTCCTGAAAGCGCTCGCTGCGGGACATGAGCAGCAGCTTCGGCCCTTCGATCGCGTTCGCCGCGATGATGACGTGGCGCGCGCTCAACCAGGTCTCGCTGCGGTCCGGCTTGCGGATCAGTATGCCGGTCACGCGACCGTCAGTGCCGGCATCCACGCGCACCGCGACCGACTCGGAAAGAATGTGCGCGCCGGCAGCCTCCGCTTTCCGCAAGTGAACGGTCGCATCGTACTTGGCCTGCACCGGGCAAATCGGGATGCATGACGAACTGGCGCAGCAGGCCGGCCGTCCGTCGAACGGCTGCGAGTTTCGCGCCTGCGGCGATACCCGGACCTTGAACCCGAACCGGCCGGCAATCTGCTCGATCAGCCGATCGCCGAGTGCGGCAGGCAAGCCCGGCATTGGATATGGCTTCTGGCGTGGCGGTCCGAGAAAGTCATCGTCGGGACCCGACACGCCGAGCTCGGATTCCGCCGCGTCGTACCACGGCGCGAGATCCGAATAGCGCAGAGGCCAGTCCTCGCCGACACTGTAACGGCTTCGCAGCTCCAGGTCGGACGGCAGCAGACGGAGCGCCGTGCCGAGCCAATGCCACGTGGTCCCACCCACCAGGCGCAGATAAGTGCTGCGGAAAGGGTCGGGTCCATCCTGCTGGATGTAGGTATCCTTGATGGTGGCCGGGCTCTCGGCATACGGCGCCATCTCATAAGGTGCCTCCGGCACCCTGATTGCCGCGCGTTCGAGTCGGTTCAGCGCAACGCCGCGGTCGACCTGCGGGCCGGCCTCGACCACGGTCACCCGCGCGCCGGCCCCGGCCAGGCTGCAAGCGATCAACGCGCCGGCAACGCCGGCGCCCACGATCAGCACGTCGCTCTGCTCGGCCAAAAGACTCTCTTCAGATATTGGAAGGGGCGGAGGCCCAGCTTTCAGGACCGCCCCGGCACAGGCCTGGCGAGGGATCCACTCCGGCAACCCGCCACATCAAGGTGGTGTCGAAACTTCGTACGTCGGACAATCCGTCCAGCTTGAAAAGCCCGGTATACCAGGCGTCGAGCAGTCTCTTCTCAAACGCTGTGCCGCGATAAGCATCCGGCTCGAGCGCGGACAGGCTCGCCGGCGTGATGCCAGAGCGCAAGAGCAGCTCGATGCACGTTCGCGCAGCGTCGGCTGGAAGATCAGCAAAGCCGGTCGCAGTCCGGGACCACCGCAGAAACCGGGCTTGCAACGCGTCCGGCGTGGACGTCTGAGCACTCGTCCTCCCCATTGGAGAGAGGCTTGATATCACCGCCGACTAGCCAAGAGCGACGGTCGTCCGGCGGGTGACATGCCCGATGAAGCTGTGAGGAGGTGATTGCATGATGGTCACGCGATCAGCGCCGGTTTGCGGCCTGACCAATCCTTCCGGTCCCGAGCGGTTTCGATCCGAAACACATCACAGTGACTATCGCACGGAAGATGCGGCAATTTCGAGCCGCGGCGCCGCTCCGGCGGCGAAATTGCGTCCGGGCGGAGTTGAGGCTTTGATCGGCGGCGCAGCGAAGCCCGCAAGATACATGGCGGGCATTATTGGACGCGGATAGACCCGGTGCGTCCGCAGCCCGGCAGGTCGCTCGAAGAACAGCTCAATGCATGAGCGACGTGCCGGGTCACCTTTTCCAGATACCGGTCCGCGAGCCTACGCCGGCACGACAGGCACCTTGTCCTTGCGCAAGGCGCGGATCAGTTGCTCATTGCTCTTCAGATGCGCATTGACCAATTCGGGCGGGGTAAGCGCCAGCCACTGATCGAAGGACACGTCGGCGTAGTAGTCGCTCTTGAAGATCTCCAGAAAACGCAGCGTCGTGTCACCGGTATTCTCGATGTAGTGGCCCATGGCGAACGGCACAAAGCCGACATCGTTGGGCTGGAAGTCAAACGTGCGGGCCTGACCCGACGCCCCGAACACGCCCATCCGCGCCTGCCCTTCGATGTAGTACTGCCACTCGTCCGTGTTCGGATGCCAGTGCATCTCGCGCATCGCGCCGGGGGCGACCTCGACCAGGGCCGCGGAGATGGTCTTGGACGCCGGAAAAACCTTGGTGTCCGTGATCCGCACCGTTCCGCTCTTGGTCGCGATCGGCGCCTGCGCCATCATGCGGTGACTGAACCGCTGCGGGACCTCGGTCGCACCGGCGATCTTGTCGGCGCTGATCGGGCCCGGCACCGGCGCGGGAAAGATGTAGAGCTGGCTCGGATCGGGGACGTTGTCGAACATGGAAGCCGGCACGCCGAAGTTCTTGGCGAGCACGTCCGGTGGCGTGTGCTTGAGCCAGTCGCTGAGGAGGAAGGTATTGTCCTCGTCGAACTCGCCGTCGTCGAACACCAGCAGGAACTCGGCGCCATCAGGGCCGAGACCCTGGATCGAGTGGGGAATACCCGAGGGGAAATACCAGAGATCGCCGACGCCGACATCGTCGACGAAGTTTCGCCCCTGCGCATCGATCGCGGTGATTCGCGCCGCCCCATAAAGCATATAGGCCCACTCGGCGGCCTTGTGCCAATGGAGCTCGCGCACGCCGCCGGCATTCAGACGCATGTTCACGCCGGCGACGTTCTTGGAGATGCCAAGCTCGCGCACCGTGACCTGCCGGGTCCAGCCGCCCGTCGTGAGGCGCATGTGCGCATCGTCAAACGAAAAGCGCAGGTTCGGCAGCACACCGTGGTCGGTTGCCGGCGGGGAGATCAGATCCGGGTTCTGACTCGCACGGGTGGGATTCTTCGGACCGGGGTTGGTGCCCCCCACGCCGGCGCGACGGGGCTGCGGCATCGTTTCGCCGGCTTGCGCGCCGACCGCGGTCACCGCAGTCGCCAGCGTTCCGGCGGCGGCGGCTGTCAACACGTTGCGACGGGAGATCGGATCCATGGCTTCCTCGCTGACGTTTTGTGATTGGCGTCGGTAGCGTCGGAGAGGACAGTCACTCATTCGGGAGAAACCGACTATGCCGTCTTTGCCGCGATTGCAGCGTGCTTGCGCCAATCCTCAGCTTCGGGAGCACTGCGCGCAAACCGCGCGGCACCGCATCGCCGTATCGCCTGGCCGTGCTGATTGGCGCAAATCAGCGCCAATCACCGCAAGTCCGCCAATCCGTCTGCCCCACGCGATCACTACCTCATAGGCAGGCCAATTCCGGCCCCATACGAGGAGAATGACCATGTCCAAGATTGCTTTGGCCCTCGCTTTCGCGATGGCGGTCATCTACGCCGTTCCGGCGTCTGCTGCTCCCACGACCTGCGGACACAGCACAATGCAGTACGACAGCTCAGGCACCTGGACCGGCCCATACTGCGACTAACCCGGGACGAATCCGGTCAAACGCCGGGCATCGGCGCTGTGCCGCCGTCCCGCAAATCTGAAGGCTACTGATCGCGTTCGACCAAACGATCGACGAGTGGCGGGAGTACGGGCCTGTTGCTGCAACAAATGGCCACTCCCGCCTCGCCTTCCTAACAGAGATGCCGCGCATTCTATGCGCCGAGGGCCAACGGGCCCGCGGGCGCCAACGACGCATTGTCCGGGGTGACCCGGGGCGTCGACACAGGCGGCACATTCGAGAACAGGAAGCCTAGTCCCTCCGCCATCGTCGGGTGCGCGAGAATGGCATCCCCGAGCATGGGATAGGGCAGCTCCGCAAGCATCGTCATCTGCACCACGGCCACGACCTCGCCCGCCTCGGCGCCGATCATGGTGAATCCGAGAATGCGATCGTCGCTTGCGCCGACAAGAACCTTCATGAAACCTTGCGTCTCCCCGGTCGTCTTCGCGCGCAGCACGGCGCTCGTCGGCAGCGTCGCGACGCGCGTCGCAACGCCCCTGGCGGTGCGCCTCGGTCTCGCTCAGTCCCACCCGGGCGAGCGGAGGATCCGTGAACATGCAGTAGGGCACCAGGCGAGCGCGCGTGCTGCGCTGGCCGCCGGCGAGATTATCCCGGATGATCCGAAAATCGTCGTGGGAGACGTGCGTGAACTGCGGGCTGCCGGCGCATTCCCCCATGGCCCAGACGTCGGGGGCGCTCGTCTCCAGCCGCCCATTGACGCGGATGTAGCCGCGCGCGTCCAGCTCGACGCCGGCCTCGGCGAGGCCGATCCCGGCGGTGTTCGGCGTGCGGCCCAATGCCACCAGGATGTCGCTGCCCGCGATGTTTCGCTCGCCGGAGGCAGTGCGCACGACAATGACGACGCCGTCGCCGGACCGGCCGTGCACCCGCAACGTCTCGGCCTCCGTGACAACCTCGATGCCTTCATCGCAAAGAATCCGCTGCATCTCATCCGTGACGTCGGGGTCCTCGCGGCCGCCCATGAGCCGAGGTCCATGCTCGATGACCGTGACGCGGCTGCCGAAGCGACGGTGAGCCTGGGCCAGCTCGAGGCCGACATAGCCGCCGCCGAGCACGATCAGATGCGCCGGCACATAGTCGAGCTCCAGAGCCTCGACATGGGTGAGCGGCCGTGCCGCTTCGAGACCTGAAATGTTCGGAATGGTGGCGTGCGTTCCGATGTTGAGGAAAACCTTCTCGCTCGTGAGCACACACGTCCCGCCCTCGTTGAGACGCACTTCGAGCGTTTTCGGCGCCACAAAACGCCCTGACCCCATGATCAGCTCGGCGCCGCTCGCCTTGTAGTTCTGCAGGTGCGCGGCGATCTGGGCATCGACCATGGCGTGCTTGCGCCGGCGAACCGTCGGCATGTCGATGACGACCGGGCCGGTCATCGCGCCGAACTGCGCGCCGTGACGGACCTGATGCGCGACCTTCGCACTCCAAATCTCGTTCTTGGTGGGCAGGCAGGCAATGTTGGGACAGGAGCCCCCGATCCATCGCCGCTCCACGACCACCGTCCGTCGCCCGGCCCGCGCCAGCTCCCAGGCCAGGAGCTTGCCGCCCTCTCCACTACCGAGGATCAGGATTTCATACCGTTCCGGTTGAGGCATGCGCGCGTCCGTGTGCCGGCTCTCAGCAAGAAGCACCCTTGCTGAGCAGACAACGTCCGTACGGGAGTAGCTTCGCCGCTATTGCTTCGAGCCGGGCGTTATTGTGTCAATCTTCATTGCGTCGCTCTCGAGCGCGACCGCCGCATCAGACAATGCCGCCGCCTCCATCATTACGATCGTTGCTGCCGTGTAATCCCGTGTGCTTGACTCTCCGTAAGCTTTAGCTTACGGTAAGTTATGGCTTACGAAGCTGCCTTGGCGGCGCTTGCCGATCCCACGCGCAGGCAGGTATTCGAGCGGCTGAGATCCGGGCCGCAACCGGTCGGCGCGATCGCACGCGGCATGCCCGTCAGCCGCCCGGCGGTGTCGCAACATCTTAAGGTTTTGAAGGAGGCGGGTCTGGTGGCGGACCACCCCGAGGGGACCCGCCGCGTTTACTACATCGACCCGCACGGGCTCGGCGCGCTGCGCGGCTGGCTCGACCGGTTCTGGGACCAGGCGCTGGCGGCATTCCAGGCCGAAGCCGAGAGCGCGAGCGACCACAAAAAGGGCGGAGACCGATGACAGCTACGGTTACGATCGCGCCGGTGCGCAAGAGCATTCGCGTCAATGCCAGCCGGGATCACGCATTCGAGGTGTTCACATCCGGGCTGGGACGCTGGTGGCCGCGCAAGGCAACGATCGGGAAATCGCCGCTGAAGATGGCGGTGATGGAGCCGCGGCTGGGCGGGCGCTGGTACGAACTGGGCGAGGACGGGTCGCAAACCGATGTCGGCAAGGTGCTGGTGTGGGAGCCGCCGCAACGCTTCGTCATCAGTTGGGATATCAACAGCCCCTGGCAACCCGACACCACGGTGAGCTCCGAGGTCGAGGTCAGGTTCACCGCCGAAGGCGCCGATGCGACCTTGGTGGAATTGGAGCACCGTAAGTTCGAGCGGCTGGGTGCCGAGGGCGGCGCGTCCTTGCGAAAGGATGTCGACGGCGGCTGGCCCGGCATGTTGGAGCACTTCAAGCGCGAAGCCGAGGCCTCAGGCACATAGACACTGGGGCGCAAGCACGAATTGCAGACTGCAACCGAGATTACGAAAGGAGCATCCCATGAGCATCGAACTCTATGTCTTCCCGCCGAGCCCGCGCGCATTCAAAACGATGGCGGTGGCGAACCATCTCGGGCTCGAATGGACGCTGCGCCCGCTCGACCTGCCGAAGGGCGAGCACATGACGCCGCAATACGGCGCGCTCAATCCCAACATGCGCATGCCCACGCTCAAGGATGGCGACTACGTGCTGTGGGAGTCGAACGCGATCTGCCAGTATCTTGCATCGAAGAAACCCGAGAGCGGCCTGCTGCCCAAGGACGAGCGCGCCCGCTTCGACGTGACGCGCTGGCAGTTCTGGGACCTCGCGCATTGGGACCCGGCCTGCGCGGTCTTCGCCTACGAATACGTGGTCAAGCCGTTCGTCTTGCGCAGCGGCGAGCCCGACATGGCGGCCGTTGCCAAAGGCACCGAAGCCTTCCACCGCGTCGGCAAGGTGTTGGACGGCCAGCTCAAGGGCAAGCCGTTCGTTACCGGCGATACCCTGACGGTCGCGGACTTCTCGCTCGGCGCGGCAATGAAACTTGCCGACATCGCGCACTACCCGATCGAGCCTTACGGTGAGATCAAACGCTGGTACGGCACGCTGAGCGCGCTACCGGCATGGCAGAAGACGCTGGCACAGACCGCGATGCCCGCCGCCAGCGCCGCTTGAGGCGATTGCCTATTCGGGCGCCGCGGCCAGCATGCCGGCCATCACGGTGACGAACGCAACCGCGAGCCAGACCAGATCGGGGTGAATCACAAAGCCTAACATCGACGCGTCCTCATGCTTGCATTGGCAGCCTCGAGCGCCGAATTTTTAGTCTCCGATCTGCCGCCAGGTCTGTGATGCACGTCACACAGGAGCGGATTGTCGCGGGCGGCGCCGACCGCGCGCGGCCGCCGCCACGTCTCGTCGCGCCGAAGGTCAGTTTGTCGCTGCCCAGCAACGCGCCATGACGGGAGTTTGGACTTGGGCTAAAGTCGGGGGGACATTCGCCAACCGACGGTCATGCTCATGCTGAGACTTCGTGCAATAGTCCTCACCGCCGCGGCATTCGCCTGCCTCGCCGGCGCCTCGGCGCAGGCGCAGAACTGGCCGAACCGGCCGGTCAGGATCATCGCGCCGTTCGCCGCCGGCGGCGCCGCCGACACGCTCGGCCGGATCATCGCCGATCATCTCTCCACCGCCTTCCGCGAACAGTTTTTTATCGAAAACCGCGGCGGCGCAGGCGGCGTCGTGGGCGCGCAGGCGGGCGCGGCAGCCGAGCCCGACGGCTACACCCTCGTCGTCTCGAGCATTGCCTCCAACGTCATCTCGCCGGTATTCAATCCCAAGGCCGGCTACGACGGGCTGCGCGACTTCACCCACATCGCCTATCTCGGCGGCCCGCCCGTGGTCATGATCGTGCATCCCTCGCTCGGCGTCACCACCTACAAGGATTTCGTCGCGCTTGCGCGGCAGAGAACGGAGCCAATGAGCTTCATTTCGCCGGGCACCGGCTCGCACGGATACCTGGTCGGCGAATATCTGGCGCGGCAGGAGGGCTACAAGGTCAGTCACATCCCGTACAAAGGCGCGGGCCCCGCGCTGACCGATCTCCTGGCCGGACACGTCAAGCTCGGAACGATGACGTTCTCGTCCGCCGCCGAGCAGATCCGGGCCGGCAAGGTGCTGGCGCTCGCGGTCTCCACCGAAAAGCGCATCCCGAATTTTCCCGACATCCCGACCTTCCGGGAGGTCGGCCAGGACCTGGTTGCGGCGACCTGGTTCTCGCTGTCGGGACCGGCGCGGTTGCCGAGCGACATTGTTGAGAAGACGAGCCGCGAGACCCTCAAGGCCATGCAGCTGCCCGAGGTGCAGAAGCGGCTCGCGCTCGACGCCATCGAATCGCGACTGATGTCGCCGGCGGAGTTCACAAAGTTCATCGAGGCCGAGACCGCGCGTTGGGCGCCGATCGCCAAGCAACTCGCCGCGACCAATCCTCCGCAGTAACTCCTGGCGCGGGCCTTGCCTCGCCCTCCACCCGAGAAGCGCGCCAGGATCGGCGTCGGCGGGACACGCGTGCGCGCGCGTCTCGAAGGATGAGGGGCAGCGAGAGCGCTAGATCGGCACCGCCATCGCCTCGAAGGCGGAATCGCAATTGATCAGGTCGACCCGCTTCTGAACGATGCGGAAGCTCGCGCCATCGCGGCGCAGCCGGTGGCGCTGCTGACCGGCGAAGACGCGCTGCGCGTCGTCGCGATACTCGACCATGATCACGGTCGAGCCGACGACGTATTCGCCCTTGGCCTCGTCGGCCTCTTCGACCAGGACGTTCCCGACGAGATGCGCCGTGCGCGAGGGCGGCGTCTGCACGTGGATGCGGGGGTGTTCGAGGCGCTCGACCCGCGTTCGCATCAGATCGCGGTCGTCATAGAACAGCGATGCCTGGTCGAACGGGCTCTCCTGGTTCGGCACCGCCGGGACCCAATAGGTGCCGTCCTCGGCGAAAAGTCCCATCCATTCGCGAAAGCGCCTGGAGTCGAGCAGCCGCGCCTCGTGGATCAGGAATTGCTCGATCGGCGCACGGTCGACGCCGGCGCTGCCCGGCGAAGCAGGAGCGCGCGCGGGCGCGTCCATCAAGCCGCCTCGCGCATATAGCCGAGCCAGGCCTTGTATTGCGCGCGCACGACCATCTCGTGGGTGGCCAACGCGCGCGTGGCATTGAGCTCGCGGTCAGGCTCCTCGTCGCCCAGCCCGCGCGAAATGTCGACCCAGTCGGTGGCGTGGCTCCGCAACCCCTTCTGCGCCCGCACGAAGGATTCGAGATCATCGGTCTGCACGAACGAGGCCGCCGAATGCGTGACATTGAGCAGGCGGATGTTGCCGAAATTCATCGCCGCCGGCGCACCGACGAGGCGAATGGGATAGATCGTCACCTCGGTACGGTCGACCGCGATCGGCTTGATCACGCGCACGTGGATGTTGAGCCCCATGATCGACATGTTGGGATAGATCAGCGAATTGTGCAGGCGCGGCGTCAGGATCTGCTGCGCGCGTTCGGCCCCCACCTTCTCCGCCAGCACGCGCTTGTACTCGTCGAATGCCGGGCTCGAGCGCTTGCCGTCGTCGAGGGCGGTGTTGCTGGTCCAGCCGTGGCCGTTGCCGGCAATATAACTCTTACGGTCCTTCCAGGATGCCGCGGTCTGCTTCTTTTCGGTTTCGACGACGGCGGCGCCCTTCTGGTCGCCCTCGCGGCGCGCGAACTGAACGCCTTGCTTGTTGACCGTCGAGGCGTGACCGAACGGCACGTGATAGGAGTCGAGCACGTTCTCGACCTGGAGCTTCCAGTTGCCGTTATAGGCGTAGCGGTGCATGCCGACATCGAGCGCCAGCGCGCCGTCGGGCGCGCGGTCGACGAGATCGTCGATATTGCCCTTCATCGGGCCGATATGATCCTCGAGGCTCGGGCCCTTCGCCGCGAGGCTCGCAAACACGAAGCCGCGATACTCGCCCACGCGGGGCGCGCGGCCGAGGCTGAAGTCCGACTTGTCGAAGTCGGCGGCGCAGCCTTCCGGCACCGGCACCGAGGCCAGCCGGCCGTCGGTGTCGAAACTCCAGCCGTGATAGCAGCAGGTCAGCCGCGGCGCGTTGCCCTTGCGTTCGTTCACGACCTTGGCGCCGCGATGGGTGCAGCGGTTGAGCAGAACATGTACGCCGCCGTCGCGGTGGCGGACCATGATCACGGGCTGCCGTCCGAGCTCGGTGGTGATGTAGTCGCCGGGCTGCGGCACCTGGCTGGTATGGCCGACGAACAGCCACGCCTGGCCGAAGATGCGCGCCATCTCGAGCTCGAAGACGTCAGGATCGGTGTAGACGTCGCGGTGCACGCGACCGGGCTCGATGAGGCGGGCGATGTGATCGGCATGTCCGTTGCGCATGGAATATGCTCGCGGTTAAGGACGGCGTGAGCGTCGTTCCTCCTCATTTTCATGAGGAGGGTCAGTCCCCGCGTCGCTCCGTACTGTCGTCCCCGCGAAGGCGCGGACCCATACTTCCAGAAGACGCGGTATGTGGCACGATGGGTCCCCGCTTTTGCGGGGACGACAGCGCAGCAATTCTCTCATGCTCTTCGCATAACGCGCAGCCCCTACTCCGCCGCCTGATGCGCGTGGCGCTGCACGTCCATGTTGACGAGCTGCAGCGGCGACGCGGTCTCCTCCAGCATGCCCCAGCTCTTGAGCCAGTCGTAGGTGCGCTGCATCTCATCGAGCGGGATCGGCGCGGGATCGCAGACGACCAGACGGCCCTCGCGCAAGTCCTCGACCTTCAGGGCGGCGACCTCGGGATCGCTCTTGCCGTGATAGTCGATGAAGTAATGCAGATAGGCGCGCTTGTCGGCGTTGATGCGGCGGACGGCCTCGCGCACCGCGCGGTTGAAGGCGGCGTAGGTTTCCGCATCCACACGGTCCGATGCCACCTCGGTACCGTGGAAGAAGGCCGTGCAGATGATCCGGCAGCCCTTCTTCTCCGCCAGCGTGATGTGCGGCTCGGTCAAGGTGGTGGCATCGATCTCGCCCTTCATCAGCGCGTCGAGCCGGTAGCGCGATCCGTTGGGGGCGCGGCAGAGCTTGATCTCCTCGCGCGGCAGGAAGCCTTCCAGCATGTGCAGGGCGATGTAGTGGGTGCCGAAATAGAACGGCACGCCGATGGTCTTGTTGGCGAGCTGCTGCGGTGTGAACACAGGTGAATCCGGAGCGACGACCAGGGCGGAGTACGTCACGATGGCGCGGCGCCCAAGCTGGCGGCTGCCGGCGCCCGTCTCCTGCACCCGGCAGT
>Ga0207648_10006329_pt1 | contig 11775 bp, 5 predicted proteins | sample KBSMisM32_FD_184310 | JGI IMG/M metagenome (GOLD analysis project Ga0207648, IMG submission 184310) | Miscanthus rhizosphere microbial communities from Kellogg Biological Station, Michigan, USA - KBS Miscanthus M3-2 (SPAdes) (version 2) | ecosystem: Host-associated > Plants > Roots > Rhizosphere... | reverse complement strand
AACTTCATCGACTTTGCGCCGCGCGCGATGGCCATGAGCGAACCCAAGACATCTCTGATCCTGCGTGCCGCCGTGGTCGGCAGCGCAGCGCCGCCGGTCACGCGCGAGGTCGCGATCACCGGCATGCCGCGCCGCCTCGAGCTCGGCAGTGCGCGCGATGCCGGCGCGCCGGCACTGCCGGTGGCGGCGTCGCCCGACGACGTCGTCCGCATCGAGTACGAGAACGGACTCGCGATCTGGACCCGGCTCGACGACCTGCTGCGCGAGCGTGGCGAGCAGCGCGTCGCGCGCGATGCCGATTCGGCTGGCTGGCTCATCGACCCGGCGCCGCGTGCGAGCTTGCGGCAGCGCGACGGCGTGGCGGCGGAACGCGGCGTCGAGCGCGGCGCGGTCGGCCTCGGCATCAAGGTCCTCGAGCTGTTCGGGGTCGATCTGAAACGCAAGACCGCGGCGCTGCTCGCGAAGACCTTCGAGGAACGCCAGTTGAAGGGCCATGCGCCGGGGCTCTACCGGTGCCCGCTCGAACCCGGTGGCGGGCTCGAGCCGGTCGGCCCGGCCAGCGCGCCGTTGCGCGCCGATCGGCCGCTGCTGCTGTTCCTGCACGGCACGATGTCGAGCGTGATGGGCAGCTTCGGCGACCTCTGGTCGACCGCTGCCGACGACGGCGGACAGGCGGCCACGCGCGCGCGCACCGCGCTCGTCGCGCGCTACGGGACCGACGTCTACGCGTTCGAGCACCGGACGTTGACCGAAAGCCCGATCGCGAACGCGCTCGCGCTCGCGAGCCAGTTGCCGGTCGGCACGCAGCTCGATCTGGTCTCTCATTCGCGCGGCGGCCTGGTCGGCGAACTGCTCTGCCTCGGCGATCGCGACCGGCGCGCCGATCCGCTGCAGGAGGACGCGCTCGATGCGCTGTTCGCCGCCGATCGCAGCGTCGCCGAGCAGCTCGGTCTCGGCCGGCTCGGCGGCGCCGCGGCGCAGGCACGCGACAAGGCCTACGGCGACGATCGCGTGCGGCTCGCGCAGCTCGTGAAGGTGCTCGACGACCGCAAGATCCGGGTCCGCCGCTTCGTCCGCGTCGCCTGTCCGGCGCGCGGCACGACGTTGACATCCGGTCGTCTCGACCGCTGGATGAGCGTGATCAACCTGCTGACCGGCAACGGCATCGTCGGCGATGCCGCCGACTTTCTGCTCGCGGTGGTCAAGGAGCGCACCGATCCGCGCACGTTGCCTGGGGTCGAGGCGATGATGCCGGGCTCCGCGCTGACCCGCCTGCTGCAGCACCCGTCGCTGGTGACGAGCGCCGACCTCAGCGTGATTGCCGGCGATGTCGAGGGGCAGGGCCTGTGGGCTCAGTTGAAGCTGCTCGCGGTCGACTGGTTCTACGGCAGCGATCACGACCTGGTCGTCAACACCGGCTCGATGTTCGGCGGCATCCGGCGTCCGGAAGGCGGCGCGCGCTTCCTACGTGACGAGGGCGAGCGGGTCACCCATTTCAACTACTTCGCGACGCCGAAGTCGATCGGCTGGCTCGTCAACGGCCTGTTGCGCGAAGACGGTCAGGCCGCCGGCTTCGCGCCGATCGGCGCCGCGAAACAGGAGGAGCCGCGCTGGCGCGCCGCCGTGCGGCAGAGCCGCGCCGCGGCGACCCCGCGCCCGCTCGCCGTCGTGCTGCCCGGCACGATGGGCAGCGCCCTCTCGGTGCGCGGCAAGCCGGTCTGGCTCGCGTACTGGTCGCTGCTGCGCGGCGGCCTCGCCGACATCGGCTGGGGCATGGCCGACGTCGAAGTCGGCGACATCCTCGACAAGTTCTATGGTCCGCTGCTCGAGCACCTCGCACGCACCCATCGGGTCGAGGTGTTCGGATACGACTGGCGCGCGTCGGTGGTCGATGCGGCGCGCCATCTGGCCGAACGGCTCGAGGGCCTGCTGCCGGAGGCCGAGCGCACCGGGCAGCCGGTTCACATCGTGGCCCATTCGATGGGCGGCCTGGTGGCGCGCGCGATGATCGCCGACGGCGGCGCCGGCGCCCAGGTCTGGCGCCGCATCACCGCGTTGCCGGCGAGCCGGCTGCTGATGCTCGGCACGCCGAATCGCGGTTCGCACGAGGCGGTGCGCTGGCTGACCGGATCGAATCCGACCGAAGCCAAGCTCGGCCTGCTCGACCTCGCGCACGACGTCGACGCGATCATCGACATCGTGCGCCGCTTTCCCGGCATGGTCGAGCTGCTGCCGTTCGACGATCCGGCGCGCTTCGCGCAAGCCGAGGTCTGGAAACAGCTGCGCGCCGACATCGGGGCACGCTGGCCGCTGGTCGACGAGGCGGCGTTGCGGGCGGCGGCGAAGACCTGGTCGCTGCTGACCGCGGCAGCAGCCGATCCGCAGCACATGGTCTACGTGGCCGGCTGCCAGCGCGCGACCGTCGTCGACCATCGGGTCGTCGAGCAGGCGTTCGAGTACCGCAGCCCGCGCAAGGTGATCGAGTTCATCGCGACGGCCGAGGGCGACGGCACCGTCAGCTGGGCGTCCGGTCGGCTCGCCGGCGTGCCGATGCTCTATGCGCCCGACACGGCGCACGACGAGCTCTGCAGCAATGCGGCCGATCGGCGCGTGTTCCGCGGCTATGTCGAGCTGCTGATGACCGGCAAGACCGATCAGCTGTTGGTGTCGCCGCCGGCGGTCGCGCGCGCCGCGGACGGCGATGCGGCGCGCTTCGTGCTGCCGCCGCTGCCGGTCACCGACGACATCCCGGACGAGGACGCGGTGGCCCAGCTGAGCTTCGGCGGGTCGCCGGGCGTGCGCAGCCGCGAGCTGCCGGTGTCCTCGGTGATCGAGGTCAGCCTGCGCCACGGCGACCTCGCCTATGCGCGTCACGCGGTGCTGGTCGGTCACTACTTCGGCGACACCATCGTCAGCGCCGAGCAGGCGCTCGACAAGCGCCTGCAGGGCGCGCTGACCCGTCGCCGCGATTTGGGCCTCTACCCGGGCGCGAGCGGCACCTATGCGGTGTTCTTCAACGAGGAAGTCAACGGCAGACCGGTCGGCGCGCTCGTCGTCGGACTCGGCGAGGTCGGCTCGCTGTCGCCGGGGGCGCTCGAGACCGGCGTGCGCGATGCGCTGCTCGACTACGCGCTGCGGGTGCTGAACCGCCCCGACCTGCCGCCGCCCGAAAATCCGCAGCCGATGGGCGGCCCGCGCCGCGCGCGGGCGAGCTGCCTGCTGGTCGGCACCGGCGCCGGTGCGATGCGGATCCGCGATTCGATCGAAGCGATGCTGCGCGGCGCACTGGCGGCGAATCGCAAGCTCGAGGCGGCCGATCTGGACCAGCGCGTCCTGATCGATCGCATCGAGATCCTGGAGGTCTACGAGGACGTCGCGCTGAGTGCCGCGCGCGAGCTCGCGGCGGTGCTCGACAGCGCGGTGCTCGGGCCGTCGCTGCGCTGGAACCGGCGCTGCATCGAAGAGGGCGAAGGACGGCGCCGGCGACGCCGCTTCGGCAGCGACGTGTCGTGGTGGCAGCGCCTCGAGATCATCCTCGATGCGCACGGCGACCGGCTGCGCTTCATCGCGACGACCGACCGTGCGCGCGCCGAGGAGTCGCTCGCGGCGGGCCAGTTGCGCCTCGCCGAATCGTTCATCGCGCAGGCCTGCGGCAGCGCGGTCAGCAATGCCGATGTCGCGAAGACGCTGTTCGAGATGCTGCTGCCGAACCGCCTGAAGGAGAGCTCGCCGGACCAGCGCGACCTCGTGCTGCTGCTCGACGAGAGCTCGGCGCGCTTCCCATGGGAGATGCTCGAGGACCGCTGGAGCCACACCGGCCGTCCGCCCGCGGTCGCCGGCGGGCTGCTGCGCCAGTTGAAGACGGCGGCGTTCCGGCTCGCCGCTGCGCACGCCTACGAGAACACCGCATTCGTCGTCGGCAACCCCGACCTCGGCGGCTGGGACACGTTCGCCGACCTGCCGGGTGCGCGACGCGAGGCCGAGCTCGTCACGAACGTGCTGAGCGCCAATGGCTACGCGACCTCAAGCTCGATCGACGAGAAGGCCGATGCGATCCTCGCCGGCCTGCATGCGAAGCCCTGGCGGCTGCTGCACCTCGCGGGCCACGGGGCGCACGAGTTTCCGGTGGCGGATTCGCCGGTGTCCGCGCTGGATGCGGTCGACGTGCCGGCGGCCTCGGCGCTGCGCCCGCTGTCCGGCATGGTGATCGGCCGCAACACGTTCCTGACGCCGGGCGATGTCGAGCAGATGCGCCATGTGCCGGAACTGGTCTTCATCAACTGCTGCTACCTCGGCACGACGACCGGTCGGGCGACGACGCGCTACAACGACCTCGCGGCCAATCTCGGCGTGCAGTTCATCCGGATGGGGGTGAAGGCGGTCATCGCGGCCGGCTGGGCCGTCGACGACGGTGCCGCATTGACCTTTGCCGAGACGTTCTACCGGCGCCTGCTCGCCGGCGACAGCTTCGGCGACGCGGTCCGCGTCGCCCGCGAGGCAGCCTGGTCCGGTCATCCGGGCGCGAACACCTGGGGCGCCTACCAGTGCTACGGCGATCCGGGTTATCGGCTGCAGCGCGAGGCGCCGGTCGGGGCGACGATTGCGCAGCCCGACTACTTCGCGCCGGGCGAACTCGTCACCGACCTGCGCAACCTGGCGGAATCGACCCGGATGACGTCGAACGAGCGCGGCGACGAAGAGGCGATCGTGAAGCGGCTGCGGGCGCAGATCGATGCGCTGCTGCAGCGCATCCCGGACGAGCGCCGCGAAACCGGCTGCGATGGCTGGCTCGATCGCGCCGACGTCGCCGCGGCGCTCGGCTTCGCGTATGGCGAAGGCCGCCAGTTCGTCGACGCGATCGCCTGGCTGAACAAGGCGCTCGGCGCGACCGTCGGCGACTGCCCGATCCGCGCCGCCGAGCAGGTCGCGAACTTCGAGGTCCGCCTCGCCGCGCAGGAGTGGGCCGCTGCCGAGCTCGACGCGCCGCGCGCCTCGGCACGCCGGCCGTCCGCTGCGCGGGCGCGGACCGAGCTGCAGCAGGCGATCGTCGGGCGCATCGAGGCGGCGATCGCGGCGCTCGAGGTCATCAATGCGCGCGCATCGACACCCGACCGGCTCGGCTTGCTCGGCAGCGCGTGCAAGCGCCTGGCCTGGGTGCAGACCGAGCCGGCAGCGCGCAGCGCCGCACTGCTGAGAATGGCGCAGTACTACCGCAGCGCCTACGACCTCGGCGGCCAGATCGACAGCTACGCGTTCAACAACTGGGCCGTCGCGTGCCTGCTGCTGGCCCATCGGGAGCCGGCCTACGAGCGCGGCCACTGGCGCGCGGCGCTCGCCGAGATGTGCGATCGGCAGAGCCGCACGACATTGGCGCTGAACGAGGACGACCCGAGCCTCTGGCGCAGCACCGGCCCGGCCGACATCGAAGTGGTCCGCTTGCTCCTGGCGGCTCGGGACGCCGAACAGTGCGAGCGGCATGCGGCGACCGCTGCCGACCTGTACCGCGCGGCCTTCGAGCGCGGGGCGAGTCTGCGCGAGATCGCCTCGATCCACGAGCACCTCGACTTCCTGCGCGAGCTGACCGACGCGTGGCCCGCCGCGGTCGGGACGGCGCTCGACGCGCTTCGGTCGTCGATCTGATGTAGGGACCGGCGGGCGCGCGCGCTCAGCGTCCGCCGGTCACATCGATGACCGCGCCGGTCGTGTAGCTCGACGCGTCGGACAGCAGCCAGACGATCGCCTCGGCCACTTCCGCGGCGCTGCCGGCGCGCTGCATCGGCACGTGCGGCGCCATCTCGCGCGCGCGGTCGGGCTGCCCGCCCGAGGCGTGGATGTCGGTCTCGATGATGCCGGGCCGGACCGCGTTGACGCGGATGCCTTCGGTCGCCACTTCCTTCGCAAGGCCGAGCGTGAAGACGTCGATCGCGCCCTTCGCCGCGGCGTAGTCGACGTACTGGCCGGGTGCACCGAGCCGCGCTGCGGCCGACGACAGGTTGACGATCGCGCCGCCGGCGCCACCGTGTCGCGTCGACAGCCGCCGGACCGCTTCGCGGGCGCAGACGAACGAGCCGATCACGTTGATGCGGAACATGCGCTCGAGGCGCTCGACCGTCGTCTCGTCCACGCGGCCCGGCAGGTCGATCACGCCGGCGTTGTTGACGAGCGCGCCGAGCGGCGCCATCTCGGCATCGATCGTCGCGAAGAGGCGCAGCACCTGCGCTTCGTCGGCGACGTCGGCCTGGATCGCGCGGGCGACGCCACCGGTCGCGAGGATGCGCTCGACGATCCGTTCGGCGGCGGCACGGTCGCTGCTGTAGTTGACGGCGACCGGCCAGCCCCGCTGCGCGCACGCCCACGCCGTCGCGGCGCCGATGCCGCGACTGCCGCCGGTGACGAGCACCGTGCGCGCCCGGCCGGTCGGATCATTCGTCATCGTCTTCTCCCCGGCCGGCCGGCGGTGGCGCGCCGAGCTCTTCGGCGCTCGGCGCTTCCTTCGCCTTCTTGTCGAGCAGCGCACGCAACGGCGCGAGCTCGGAAATGAAACGATCGGTCGCCAGCGGCCGCGCGAGGCGCAGCTTCGGCGGGAACAGGTGGCTCATGTAGAGCTCTTCGCCGATCCGGCTGGTCCGCTGCAGGTTGAACCACAACGTCAGCGCAATGCCGACCACCGCACCGGTCGCGACGACGGCCCGGAGCAGCCGCGGCCGCGCCGGCTCGACCGCGAGCAGATGAAAGTAGAGCGCCGTCGCGCCGACCGCGTAAGTCGCGACGAAGCTGAAATCGGTCAGCCACGGCCACGACAGCGAGAACGCGAGCAGGCCCGGGATCGCGGCGAGGGCGAGCAAGGTCAGGCCGGCCAGCATGAAGACGCGCAGGTGCCAGCCGAAATGGCTCTGCCGGGTGATCGTCTTCGACAGCAGCGCCCACGCGCCGCACCAGATCGCCGCGCCGCTCAGGCCGGCCAGCAGCGTGTTGCCGGCGACGCGACTGAAGGTGTCCGGGTCGCTGTCGAGATAGCTGTTGAACGCGATGCCGGCGAGCAGCACGAGGCCGATCGCGAGACTCGGCAGGATGCGCAGGTTGTGCACCGCGACGCCGGCGAGCGGCAACTCGGGCGAGAGTGGCGCGTCGGCGAGGCGCAGGCGCAGGCGCGAGCGACCGGCGCCGAAATCGATTGCCGCGGCGTTGTGCGCGATCACGCTGCGACTGCCCGCGGGATGCCGCTGCAGGCCGACGCTGACGCCGTTGATCGTGTCGCCGGTCGCGAGCGTCAGCTTGCCGTCGTCGTCGAGGTCGAGGCTGAAGTGGTGCGGCGCGACATGCGGGTCGGTCAGCACGACGTCGTTGTCGAGCGCGCGGCCGATGCGCGCCGGCCACGCGTGGATCGGCCAGACCTGGCGGACATGGCCGTCGCGATCGATCACCTCGAGCAGCGCGCGGGTCGCGCGCCGCTTCGAGGTCGACGGATCGGACGCGGCGCGCTCGGCGTGGGTCGGAACGGCGCCTTCGCCGTCGGGCGCGGCAAGGGCGCCGCCCGCGCTCGCGTGTTCGGTCATGGCGTCGGCCCGGCGGACGTCGGCGTCGCGATCGGCGTCTGCTTGGCCCATCCGTAAGCCTCGATGTAATGCCGGCTCAGGCGCTGCGCGTTCTCGAAGCTGAAGCCCTGCGCATCGAGGCGGCCCTGCACGCCGCCCTGCGACTGGTCGAGCGTCGCGACGAGGACCGTCAGGTCGTAGAGCTGCGGCAGTTTCTTGTAGGCGCGCATGCAGATCACCACGCGCAGCGGCAGGCCGGCGCGATCGACGAAATCTTCATGGCATTGCGGCTTGGTCTGGTGCTCCGGTGACAGGCGCACGAACGCCTCGTTGCGAAAGCTCTGCGAGTAGCGCGCGGCAAAGCGCAGCGGGCCGAGGCGCGAGCCGTCGTAGCTTTCGTGGCGCAGCGCGATCGTGCCGATCGAGAAATCGCCGGCGAAGATGCGGGTGTCCATTGCGCAGTCGGAGCGCTCGACGTCGAGCCCGCCGGTGCGCGACGGCTCGCTCGAACCCCAGCAGCGCATGAACACATCGGGCGGCACCGGCACGCGGTAGCGCGGATGGGTCGCGCTCTTCCAACCCTGTTCGATGAAGCGGTCGGTCAGCGCCGCCTGGTGCGCCATCAGCTGCGTCGTCAGGATGTCGTAGGCCGCGCCGGCGATCGGCTTGGCCGATTGCCCGCCCGCCAGCAAGGCGCTCGCGTACGACGCCGGCACCAGGAAGCTGACCTGCTCGCCGTCGACCCGGCGCGCGACGTTGATGCCGACGACGCGGCCTTCCTGATCGAGCGCCGGCCCGCCGCTCATTCCGGCGCTGAGTGCGCCGCCGAAGAAGATCTGCGGATAGAAGCCGCGCCGGACCACGCCGTTGTAGGTGCCTTCGGCGACCGCGAAGCCGACGTCGAGCGGATTGCCGAGCGAGTAGATGCGCTCGCCTTGCGAGAGCGGACGCGACTCGGCCCGAAAGCCGAGCGCGTCGAACGAGCGGCCGGCGGCGTCGGCCGCCTTCAGCAACGCGAGGTCGTGCAGCACGTCGAGCTGCAGGATCTGCAGCGGCGCCTCGCGGCCGTCCGCCGTCACGTAGACGAGGTCGTGGTAGTCCGGCTTCAGCGCGGCCTGGCTGACGACGTGGAAATTGGTGACGATGTGACCTTCGCGCGAGACGAAGAAGCCCGAGCCGACCGAGGTCTGGCTGCCGCGGCCTTTCAGTACGGTGCGGATCTGGACCAGCTGGGTGCGCGCCTGCTCGTAGACCTTGCGCGCCGAGAACGAGACCGGCGCCGAAGCAGCGTCGCTGGCCAGCGGCGGAGCGGTCGGCGGTCCTGCTGGCGGTCGGGCCGGCTGCGCACAGACGCTCGCGCAACCCAGCGCGAGGGCCACGGCGGCCGCTGCGCACCGACGAACGATCTTCATCGCCGAAGATTCTACGGTTCAGGCCCCGCGCGGCGCGCTTCGACCGAGTCCCTTGTGGGGGCGATGCCGAGGGGCACTGCTACAGTGAGCGGCGCTGTGCTGCAGCGTCGAAAACAGAAGGAGACCTGTCGATGCGTCGTCGTTCCCTGATCCGTGCCGGGGTCGCCGGTTCGGCCCTGCTCGGCCTGCCCGCGATCGTTCGGGCGCAGTCGCTCGAGAAGCCGAAGATCGCGGTCGCGGTCGGCGGCAAGAACCTGCTGTACTACCTGCCGCTGTCGATCGCCGAAAGCCTCGGCTACTTCAAGGCCGAGGGCCTCGACGTCACGATCTCCGACTTCGCAGGCGGCTCGCGGGCGTTGCAGGCGGTGGTCGGCGGCAGCGCCGATGTGGTCTCGGGTGCGTTCGAGCACACGCTCAACATGCAGGTCAAGGGCCAGCGCCTGCGCGCGTTCGCGCTGCAGGGACGGGCGCCGCAGATCGTGCTCGGCGTCAACCCGAAGACGATGCCGAACTTCAAGTCGGTCGCCGAGCTGAAGGGCAAGAAGATCGGCGTCACGGCGCCCGGCTCGAGCACCAACATCGTCGCCAACTTCGTGCTCGCCAAGGTCGGGGTCAAGCCGAACGAGGTCTCGATCATCGGCGTCGGCGCCGGCAGCGGCGCGGTCGCGGCGATGCGCTCGGGCCAGATCGACGCGATCAGCAACCTCGACCCGGTGATCACGTTGCTCCAGCGCTCGGGCGACCTGAAGATCGTCACCGACACCCGCGTCGTCGCCGATGCCGACAAGCTGTTCGGCGGGCCGATGCCGGCCGGCTGCCTGTACGCACCGGAGACCTTGATCCAACGCAATCCGAACACGATCCAGGCGCTCACCAACGCGCTGGTGCGTGCCGACAAGTGGATCCAGGCGGCCGGCCCGTCCGACATCGTCAAGGCGGTGCCGGAGAGCTACCTGCTCGGCGATCGCGCGGTCTACATCGACGCATTCCTGGCGGCCAAGGGTGCGCTGTCGGTCGACGGGATGATTCCCGAGGCCGGTGCCGAGACCGCGCGGCGTGCGCTGGCGAGCATCGACCCGGAAATCGCCGCCGCCAAGATGGACTTGTCGGCGGTCTACACGAACGAATTCGTCAAGAAGGCGAACGCCAAATTCGCGAAGGCTTGAAAGCGCGCGGACGGAGTCGGATTGTTGAGGCCCAGTCCGTCGGCCATCAGTAGCAGCATCACCCGGCAGGGCCGATCAAGGCGGTAAACGGCGGAAAACTGCCGCCCTCATGACTGGGAGCGTCGGCTGGACGTGATCGCGCATCATGCGTTGTGCGAGCTTGCGACCGAAGTGGGTGTCCCTCTCGGCCGAAATGCGAAGTGCATGCCGGGAGCTGGTTGCGATGCGTGCCCGTTAGCGGCGAAAGCGGCGGAGCGGCGACGAAGGCGTCGCCACTACACTCGGCGCGCGCTGAACAGACTTAGCAAGGCGCCTTGATGAACGAGACAAGCCCCGACCATGAAAAGACGCCGGCGCTCGCGTTGTCGAACGTGGCTTGCACATTCGTCTCGAAGGACGATCCAGGGCAGCGCTACACCGCCGTGCGCGACGTCACGTTGACGGTCGGCGCGGGCGAGTTCGTCTCGGTCGTCGGCCCGACCGGGTGCGGCAAGAGCACGCTGTTGAATGTCGCCGCCGGCCTGCTCGAGCCGAGCGTCGGCCGGGTCGCGGTGTTCGGCGCGCCGCTCGTCGGCATCAACCGGCGCGCCGGCTACATGTTCCAGGCCGAGAGCCTGATGCCCTGGCGCTCGGCCCGGGAAAACGTCGCCGCCGGCCTGCAGTTCCGCGGCGCCGCCGATGCCGGCCTGCAGGCCGACGACTGGTTGAAGCGGGTCGGCCTCGGCGGTTTCGGCGACCGCTATCCACACCAGCTGTCGGGCGGCATGCGGAAGCGCGTCAGCCTCGCGCAGACGCTCGTGCTCGACCCGGACATCATCCTGATGGACGAGCCGTTCTCGGCGCTCGACATCCAGACCCGCCAGCTGATGGAGAACGAGGTTCTCGCGCTGTGGGCCGCCAAGCGCAAGGCGGTGCTCTTCATCACCCACGACCTCGACGAGGCGATCGCGCTGAGCGACCGCGTCGTCGTGCTGTCGGCCGGGCCGGCGTCGCACCCGATCGGCGAGTTCGCGGTCGACCTGAAGCGGCCGCGCGACGTCGCCGAAGTGCGGGCGACACCGCGCTTCATCGAGCTGCACCAGGCGATCTGGGCGGTGCTGCGCGAGGAAGTGCTGAAGGGCTATCGGCAGCAGCTCGCCGCCTGATCGAGACGCCCATGTGGAAATCGTTGAAGCCGAGCGAAGCGAACCTGCGCATCTGGCAGGGCGGTCTGCTGATCGTGATCTTCGTGCTCTGGCACGTGCTGACGAAGCCCGGCCTGCTGCCGCCGTTCCTGTTCGAGAACGACACCCAGGCCGCCTTCTTCTTCGGCGAGCCGCTGAAGATCTTCGGCCGCATCGGCGCCTGGTTCTTCACCAACGCCGACATCTACCAGCACCTGTGGGTGACCCTGGTCGAGACCCTGCTCGCCTTCGCGATCGGCACCGTGCTGGGACTGGCGTTCGGCCTCTGGCTCGCGCTCTCGCCGCTCGCCGGGCGCATCGCCGACCCGTACATCAAGGCGCTCAACAGCATGCCGCGCGTGATCCTGGCGCCGATCTTCGCGGTCTGGTTCGGCCTCGGCATCGCGAGCAAGGTCGCGCTCGGCGTGACGCTGGTCTTCTTCATCGTCTTCTTCAACGTCTACCAGGGCGTCAAGGAAGTGAGCCCGATCGTCCTCGC
>Ga0207648_10006327_pt1 | contig 11777 bp, 7 predicted proteins | sample KBSMisM32_FD_184310 | JGI IMG/M metagenome (GOLD analysis project Ga0207648, IMG submission 184310) | Miscanthus rhizosphere microbial communities from Kellogg Biological Station, Michigan, USA - KBS Miscanthus M3-2 (SPAdes) (version 2) | ecosystem: Host-associated > Plants > Roots > Rhizosphere... | reverse complement strand
AGCATTGATCGGCTCCTGCACGAATTCATCTTATGAAGACATGACGCGTTCTGCTTCCATCGCACGACAAGCACTGAAGAAAGGATTGAAAGCAAAATCAGAATTTACCATTACACCCGGCAGCGAACAAATTCGATTCACGATTGCACGTGATGGGTTGATAGAAACATTTGAAGAAATGGGAGGAATGGTGCTTGCCAATGCTTGTGGTCCTTGCATTGGTCAATGGGCGCGGCATATGACCGATCCTACAAAGAAGAATTCCATTCTCACTTCATACAATAGAAATTTCGCGAAGCGCAATGATGGAAATGCAAGCACACATGCTTTCGTTGCTTCTCCTGAGATTGTAACTGCATTCGCACTTGCCGGCAGTTTAAAGTTCAACCCGATCACAGACACACTTGCAAATGAAAAAGGTATTAAGGTGCAAAACGATGTTGGACAGTCGAACGAAATATCGCAATACAGGCAGGCCCTTGGAGTGATAATTTATAATCTTGCGATGAATGCAGTGAAATATACCGAAACAGGAGAAATAAGAATTTCGGGGCACCATTCCGATGATTATTTTACGTTAATGATCAGTGACACCGGTAAAGGAATGTCAGGGGAGCTCGTTGACCTGTTGAACAGCGATGAAACTTTCCTGTTTGATTCTCCCGGCGAGATAAAAAAATTCCAATTCGGATATCGTATTATAAAAGACCTGCTCCAGCTAATCAATGGGAAAATGCAAATAGAGAGCAGGCTGAATGGAGGAACTATAATCACTGTCAGAGTTAAGGTGATGCAATGATCAGTTAATAAAAATCTATAACATATCCCGCCAGTCAGTGAGTATAAACACTTAGTAATTAATTACTTTAATCTTAATAACTTACACACCAGTTTGAAGATTTTTATCGCTTATGTAAACATCTAAGTCAACACTCATCCTTTACCCCTTAACACCTGATACCTTTATATGGAAACTGTATTAATTGCCGATGATCATGAAATAGTGCGCCGCGGTACCCAAACAATTATCGAAAGCTTTCCTCAAAAATATAGTTTCATTGAAGCCTGCTCATGTGATGAAGTAATGCAGGTGTTATCGGCGCAGCCAGTACAATATGCAATTCTTGATATGTTCATGGAAGATGGAAATGTTTTCACTTCCCTTCAGCAAATACCCCGTTACTTCCACCAGACAAATATTCTTGTCTATTCCATGAATGCTGAAAAAATATATGCCAGGCGTCTTATTCAGCAAGGTGCGCGTGGTTTTGTTTGCAAGCAGGCGAGTATCCAGGAATTTGAATCAGCTATTCGAAGTCTTTTAAATGGAGAAATTTATTTAAGCAAAGCCTTGAAAAAGGCACTATTCGATTCAACTCAAAAAGGCTCCTCAAACAATCCCATTGACCTATTATCAGACAGGGAACTGGAGGTGGTGGAGTATATCGCTATGGGATTGGGCGCAAAAGAAATAGCTACTAAATTGAATCTTGATATCACTACAGTTAGCACCTACCGCAGACGTGCCTTTGAAAAACTCGACGTCCAGAACATGATTGACCTGAAAGATAAATTTTTATTGTATAAGATGTAAAAGGCTGGCAATACACTTATGTAACCATGAAATTAATGACTAATTCCACCGGCTTAATGACTCTCTATTATACTATGCAACAACACTCCCTGAGGGGAGGCCAGCAATGGAAAGTGGAAAAGCTGCCCGGAGTTCATATCCACTCCCAGGATGAGTTTTAATTGTAAGGCTGCCATGGCAAAGCGCCATCCTGGCTTTTATATTAATGATTCCCACACCGGTCTTCTCCTTCGGCGCACTATATCCTTTGCCATTGTCTTTTATTCGTAATATTATTTCCTGGTCATCCCTGCTTAGCGTTATACTCGCCGCAGTAGCACCTGAATGCCTGATAATATTGTTCATTTGCTCCTGGATGATACGGAAGATATTGATCTGCCATTCACCCGGTAACTCCGTTTCAGACATTCCGGTTTCATAAAATTTGATTGCTATAGCCTGATCCGCAACAATATCATCTATTAAAATTCTAATATTATCTGATAAGCTGATAATATGGGAAGGAGGGATGATTAACGCTTTTGATATTTTCCTTGTAGTCTTGATCACATCCTCCACATATCCTAATGCTTTTTCAATATTGGCCTCCCTGTTCGCCTCGGTGTTTTTAACCATTTCCAAACACATTTTTGTGGTTGCCATTAGCTGGGCCAGGTTATCATAAAGTTGCGTCCCAATATTGGTGCGTTCATTTTCCAGTGCTGTAATTACCGCACTGGTGATTTCCTGTTGTTGTTCTGCTTTTTGGATGGCCAATTGATTTTCCAGAAGAAGCCTTTTACTAATATCCTGTGTTGCCCCTATTATACGCGTGGCAAAATTATTATCATCATAGACTATATGTCCGCGATCGCACACATAGCTGTATTCACCATCCGCTTTTCTAAACCTGTATTCGTCTTCCCATTTATTTTCAGCCCTTTTCCTGATCACCATATTAAGTTTGCTTAACACACGGGGCCTGTCTTGTGGATGGATACATCGCTTCCAGAAACTCACAGGTACCAGGCTATTTTCGATGGGGTAACCAAAAACCCGCTTATGCCCGCCGTCTATCCAGAATATTTCATTGGTCCCTAGATCCCATTCCCATAAACAATCATTGGTAATTTCCGTAACAAACTTATATAGTTCAGTGATCGTTTTCAGCCGCTCCCGGGTAGTTTCAACATTTTCAAATGCAAACTCCGGAACTCTCTTAAAAGAAACACAGAGCGTATTTTCTCCATACCACGTGGTAACATCAAACCAGGCTCCCTTCTCACCCCAATACTCCCGGAAATTTCTGGGGATATCTGAAATGAAGGCCTTATTGTAAACGGCATAAAATTCTACCGGGATGCAATGTGCAAAATACTCCCAAAGGTTTTTTCCTATTATATCTTCTTCAGAAACATCTAATAATTTTTCAGCCGCCTTGTTCCAGTGTCTTACCGTCCATTTGTGATCCAAAATAAAATATCCGTTGGTCAGTGTTTCAATGACAGGCTTACCCTGATACACGGTTGCCAGCATCCCGGCTCTTGGCACAATTTGATCCTTAAATGGTTGTACTGTCATACAGATTGATCTAAATACTTACTCATTATCGCTTTTAATGACCGTAAGGATCAATTTAAAGCGACCGTTTGGCTTTATAAAATTGGGTGAGTTAGCAGGTATAACAATTCCCTCTCCTGTTTTAAGGATAGTGGCTACCTTATCAATAACTATTTCTGCACTACCGTCAATGATCTGTGCAAACGTATCAAATGGTGATGCCTTTTCTGTCAGCCCTTCTCCGGCGTCAAATGACATGACGCTGATATTGCCGGTTGATTTTTTTATTATGGTTTTTATGACCACTGCATTGGGCATATACTCTATAATTTCCACAATAATGTGAGACCTTGATTTTTCAATCTCGTTCTTATTTGTATTTTTCATTTCTTTCCTGTTAACACCCATTTTTGCTGCTATTTTTTCTGCCATGTTATATCAATATTTTATTTTCTACCTGCTCCATTATCAGGCAGTTCTGGTTGAAGAAGGCACTTAAAAGAAGTAAGATTAAAAACGGGCGGTATGAGTTAACGAAGTATTTACCTGATCAAATCGCGAAAGTGCTGCTGTTGTGGGATTACATTAAAGGTCTGCTATTTTTGCCGGGTTAGTGTTATGCTTTGACGAATAAGTGTTACACAATTCCCACTTATTTGAAGTCAAAAGAACGCAACTCATTGAATTGTGTCCTTTTTTGTTATTCCAGGCTATTGAATTTGCTCCTGGTTACTCCAAAACCAGTGGGTATTTGATTCCCATCGTCTTTAAAAGCTCCCATGTGTGAATATTGAAACATTTTGATCGCATGCTATAACAAGCCCAAGGCAGGATATACTGATCTTTAATTATAATTGAAGACGATCTGAATTTTATCCCAATTCCATTGAAGAAAGTTATTTCACCAGGAAAAAGAAAGTCCTGGTTATTATTTGTCAGTTAAATCATAATTATGAACAGTAAATTGTCAGGCCCGGTTGTAAATAATCCGGAATTAATTAGATCTGGAAATGCAAACAACAGCGTTACAACCAAAACAATGAAAGGACTGGTATATGGAGGTCCGGGAATAATAGAACTTAAAGATATACCCGTTCCAACAATTATTCAGCCAACAGATGCGATAGTTCGAATTCTAAATACAACCATTTGCGGCACAGACCTGGGTATTCTGCATGGAAAGACGCCTTCCGTATTACCTGGTACTACCCTCGGTCATGAAGGCGTGGGAATAATAGAGGAAACAGGAGCAGCCGTCAGGAATTTTAAAAATGGTGACCATGTGATTATTTCCTGTATCACAGCTGATGGCTCCTGCGAATACTGTAAAAAACAGATGTATTCCCATTGCGAAGATGGGGGATGGATCCTGGGGCATACTATTAATGGGACGCAGGCGGAATTAGTTCGCATTCCTCATGCAGACAATAGCCTCTATCCTGTTCCTCCCGGGGCAGATGAAGAGGCTTTAGTAATGCTAAGTGATATTTTACCCACCGGATATGAAATAGGAGTATTGAATGGGTGCGTAAAGCCTGGCGATACTATCGCCATTGTAGGTGCCGGACCTATAGGAATGGCCTCTCTGCTTACCGCACAATTCTTTTCTCCGGCAAAAATTTATATGATCGATGTAGATCAAAACAGACTGGATTTAGCAATAAAGCTTGGTGCAACACATATTATTAATAGCGGCCAGGAAGATCCGGTAAAGAAAATTATGTCAGAAACGAAGGACGGAGTTGATGTAGCTATCGAAGCAGTGGGTGTGCCGGATACGTTTGATATTTGTCAGAATATTCTGCGGCCCGGAGGACATATGGCCAATGTCGGTGTGCATGGTAAAAAAGTAGATCTGCAGATTCAGAAATTATGGATCAGCAATATTACGATTACGACGGGCCTGGTCAATACTAATACTACTCCGCTATTATTAAAAACCGTACAATCAGGAAAACTCGAACCCGCTAAATTAATAACGCACTATTTCAAATTGAATGACATATTAAGTGCCTACAAAGTGTTTGGTAATGCGTCAAAAGAAAAAGCGATGAAAGTGATCATTGCGCCTTAAACAATGAGAAAGTATTCTTTCAGCTCCTGACCGGACTCATTAACATAGGACCATAATGGAAAATGGGTGTAATTATTGCAGTTCAACTTCCAAATGACAGCGGCGTTTCCAGAGTATATATTGCTCTTTATTGATCCTGAATGGCTGGGCAGGCATGGAGGGCTGTGGATTGCCATGCTTTTGGTGTATTGCTCAACCGGGTTGTTTTTCTGTTTTTTTCTCCCCAGCGGCGGCGTTTTATTCATGGCAGGGATATTAATAGCGTCAGACAGTTTACAGTTTGGTTTTTTTCCTGCATGCTGCCTTTTAAGTATGGCATCTGCAGCTGGAAGTATCACAGGATATTGGTTTGGTCGAAAAACAGGCCCACTCCTCTATAGCCGTAAAAATTCGAGATTCTTTAGAAAACAGCATCTTAGGAATGCTGAATTATTTTATTCCAGGTATGGATGGCTGGCTTTAACAGCCGGGTTATACCTACCCATCATTCGCACATTTGCCCCTATTGTCGCCGGCATTGTCAGAATGGATTTTCGCCGGTTCGTAGTGTTTACATTTGCGGGTTCCATTATCTGGATAGTAAGCTTTATATCTGCCGGCTATTTTATCGCAAGCCTGCCATTTCTAAAGCCCTGGTTGAAATATATCATCCTTGTATTTATTCTTGTCGTTACTATTCCCCTTATCATAAGAACTTTAAAAGAATTAAGGAAAAAGAAAGAAGAAAGGAAGTAGATGATGGTAGCGCTCCCTCAACTATTCAGGTTTTCCATTACATATGAGAATATGCGGCCTCTTCATTTTCAGCAGTTCCTGCAATGTAAAAAATAATAAAATGAATAACACGGATACGCCAATCGAAAATGCAATATTTCTAAAAGGAGGTAGAACACCACAGGAATATTTCACCGGAACAGATTGGGTCAACAGATTAGTACCTCAAGATGAAACCAGAACTTATTTTATAGGCAATGTTGTTTTTGAAGCGGGTGCAAGACCCAAACGCTCGGATATGTAAACCTTCGCGCTATTTTTCTGAATCATAAACAGATAAAACACAACACAAGGTTTTTTGTCGATCTTCGATAAAAAATATAGTCTTCTATCAAAATAAAAAGGTAATCGAGTATGAAAAAAGTAGTTGGTTTATTTTTCACTTTGGCAAGTCTTACAATCTCAGCACAGCAATCGAAATTTGCGAACGTTTATTCTTTCATCGAAAATACCGCGGTATTTGAAGTTAACCAGACTGAAGGTCACACGATTTGTATTCCCTTTAAATCGGTTGGTGAAGCATTAAACCTTCAGAAATCGAAGTCAGAAAATGTGCTTTCGTTGAATGGAAGGTGGAGATTCCATTTTGCAAATACCCCGGAAGGTACACCCAACAACTTTTTTACATCAAATTTTAATGATCAGAAATGGTCTGAAATTACAGTTCCGTCTAACTGGGAAATGCAGGGTTTTGGCGATCCTTTGTTCCGAAATGTTGCACATCCGTTTCGCTCCAATCCGCCTTTTGTCCCTCGCGAATACAACCCGACTGGCTCGTATCGAAAAACATTTACACTACCGGCAAATTGGAAAAGCAAACACATTTTTTTGCGTATGGAGAAAACCGCTTCAGCATCGTTTGTCTGGATCAACGGACAGGAAGTTGGCTACAACGAAGGTGCGCAAGAGCCTGCTGAATATGATGTTACCAGTTTCCTGAAACCAGGAAAAAATACCATTGCCGTCAACGTAATTAAATATTCAGATGGTGTGTATCTTGAAAGTCAGGACTATTGGCGGCTGGCTGGTATTTTCGATGATGTTTGGCTGTATGCAAAACCGGATGTACATATCTTCGACTGGCATGCCACTACAGACCTGGACGCAAACTATGAGAACGCAAAACTGAATTTGCAGATTACGGTAAATAACCAATCGAAAACCGATAAACAGAACTACAAGGTTCGAGCTTCGCTGTTTAATTCAGACAATGTGTTGGTTAAGGATTTTACTTCTGACGCAGTTCAAATAACTGCTGATAGTAAGCAAATTATTACTATTTCATCAGAAGTATTAAATCCTAAAAAGTGGACCGCTGAAACGCCCAATCATTACCGGTTATCGCTGGAATTAATCAACAGAGAAGGTAAAACCGAAGAGATAATTGCCGGTCGCATTGGCTTTAAAGAGACTGAAATTCGCCATCAGGTTTACTATCTAAACGGAAAAGCTATCAAACTAAATGGCATTAACTCGCACATGCAACATCCCGATTTGGGGCACACTATGGACGAAGTGACCATCCGGAAAGACTTTGAAATACTGAAGCAATTCAATATCAATTGTGTACGAATTTCACACTATCCGCCAGTTTCAAGGTATCTGGAGTTGGCCGACGAATATGGATTTTATATTATTGATGAAGCAGGAGATGAAGCTCATGCAACTGAATATTTGTCCAACAGGGCTGAGTGGGAGCCCATGTATCGTGAACGTGTTCGGAAAATGGTGCTTCGCGATCGTAATCATACCAGCATTTTGTTTTGGAGCGCCGGAAACGAAAGTGGCGAAGGGAAAAATATTTGTGCCGTGATTGATGAAGGACGGAAATACGATACTACACGATATTGGATGTATGGCGGAAATGCTTTTTCGCATCCTTGCGAAGAGATTATCGGGCCACGTTACCCATCACCTTTTGAACTCAAAAACCAGGTGGGGATGGTTCCTGAAAGTGTTGATCCGCGACCATCGTTTATGGACGAATACCTTTCGGTGGCCGGAAATGGTGGGGGCGGACTGGACGAATATTGGGACGTGATTTACCAGTATCCACGCATCATGGGCGGAGCAATCTGGGATTTCGTGAGTCCGGGCTTACGCGAGCCAGTTCGCAAATTGACAGATTCTTCACCAAACAATATAGCAACTCACATCATGGGACGCGCCAAACTGGTTGCCGGACACGATGGAAAAGGTATTGATCTGAATGGTCACGATCAGTGGGTGGAAGTTTACCAGGATAGAAATATTGAAATCTCGGGTGATGAACTAACGGTTTCGTTTTGGATTTTTCCACGCGATTTAATGAAAATGGGTGGAACAATGCTCACGAAAGGAAACAATCAATTTGGTTTGCAGCAAGTTGGTGAAAACTCGCTCGATTTCTATATCTACACTTCGAAAAAAACAGTTGTCCGTGGTGAATTACCCAAAGATTGGACACAAAACTGGCATCACGTGGCAGGTGTCTATAACGGGAAATCGATATCAATATTTATCGACAGCAAAAAGGTGGCTGAAGCTCCTGCCACCGGGAAGATTACTAATTTCCCTTTTCCTCTTAATGTGGGCAAGAATGCCGAGACACATGGGCAGCATACCACGGTTTATTTGTGCGATGCTATTATCGATCAGGTGGGTATTTTTCCAAAAGCGATTGAAATCGATGACTTATTTGCAGCAAAACCGGACTTGAAAAATCGTGCAGCTTTGTGGCTTGATTTTGAACAGGAGCAAACCAAAGGCGAGTTTTTCAGCTATGGAATTGGCGCACGTACCTATGGAAGTATCTGGCCCGATCGGGTTCCGGAGCCGGAAATGTACCAGATGAAAAAGTCTGCTCAACCCATTTCTGTAAAGTGGAGCAATACCGAAAAAATGGAAATTGAAGTGCAGAACCGAAACTTTTTTACCAATACGAATGCCTTTGAAGCACGTTGGAATCTGGAAGAAAATGGAATACCGATTGCATCTGGAAAATTGCAGGTGGATGTTGAACCGGAAGCAAAAAAGATCTACGTTCTTCCTATCCCAAAGCCTCAGCTAAAAGCCGGTGCAAGCTATTTGGCAACAGTTAGTTTTCATTCGAAAGAAGCTACACAATGGGCGCCGAAGGGTTTTGAACTGTGTTGGGATCAATTGGAATTGCCATGGATTGTTCCTTCCGATGAAAAACTGGTACAGCAGAAGGCCAATCCTTTAAAAGTGACAGATAATGACCAACATTTGATTGTATCCGGAGTAAATTTCGATTATACCTTTAATAAAGCCGATGGACAATTGTACTCCATGAAATATATGGGTACAGAATTGCTGAAACAGGGAGCGCAACTCAATGTTTGGCGTGCCCCTCTGGCGAACGAACAGGACGACTGGACCGTTCCAGCGGTAAATGTATTTCCAACAAGTCAGGGCTACGGAAGGATGGTTGCCGCTCCATGGTATTCCCTCGGTCTGGATAAAATGAAGTCAAAACTTGAAACATTTCGGGTTGAAAATAAGGCTGGAAACACAATTGTCAGTATTCGTCAGATTGCTCTTTTTGGAAACTCAAACAGCGCAGGCTTTGAAAATGAAATGATTTATACCATTTCGTCCGACGGTGAAATCAGTTTGCAGCACACAATTAATCCGAATGGGAAAATGCCCATGTCGTTGCCGCGCATCGGAACAAAATGGGTTTTCGATGACCAAATGCAAAATGTAGAATGGTTTGGACGTGGGCCGCAGGAGAATTATCCCGACCGCAAAACCGGCTATCGGATTGGGCATTATCAGTCGACAGTTGATGCGATGTTTGTACCGTATTTGATTCCTCAGGATTGTGGCTTGCGCACGGACAACCGCTATGTGCGACTGAAAAATGCTGAAGGAATCGGAGTTGAGTTTTCAGCAGCTCAACCATTCAACTTCAATTGCTATAATTACACAACCGAAAATTTGTCAAAGGCAAAATACACTTATGATCTGATCAAATCGGATGGTGTAACATTCAACTTCGATTACCAAACTACCGGGGTAGGATGCACGGCAATCGGGGTGCTTGATAAATATCAAACCATTCCTCAAAGTATACAGTTCACAAGTTCGATAAAACCATATAAAATCAATAAGTAAGCCCACTAGTGCATTGCTGTACTTCTTGGATATAACCCAATCGCTTAAAAGCCTGAGATTTTTTTTGAAAGATTTTGTTGTGATCTATTAAATTATTTTTCGCCTGCCCGGATTAATTCCCCTTTCTCCCTGAAATCATTGTTTATGAGAAAAAAACTGTCTATCGTTCTTGCCACTTTTTTACTTTTCTCCGCACTTTCCGCACAACGTATTCAACTCCCATTTGATACAACCTGGAAATTTTTCAGGGGAGAGGTGATTAATGGTGAACAGCAGGATATCAATGATGCTGCCTGGCGAACCGTAGAACTTCCCCACGACTGGAGCATTGAGGATCTGCCAAATCAATCAGATTCAGTAATTGGACCATTCTCAAGAAAAAGTGTCGGGCGTACTGCAACAGGTTATACAATAGGAGGGACAGGATGGTATCGGAAGCATTTTCGGGTGAAAAGCACAACAGGTAAAAAATTCACCCTTTATTTTGATGGTGTATATATGAACAGTGATGTATGGATCAACGGCCATCATCTTGGCAATCATCCGTATGGTTATACTCCTTTTTTTTATGATCTCACCCCATTTTTAAAGCAGAATGAGGAAAATATTGTGGCAGTCCGTGTACGTAATGAAGGAAGGAATTCAAGATGGTATAGTGGTTCAGGAATATACCGGCATGTATGGCTAATTACTACCAATACTGTTCACATTGAACCCTGGGGAGTATTTATAACTACCCCGGCGATCTCAGGAAACACAGCAAGGGTAAATGTAAAAACAACCGTGTCTGGGAACCCGGGTCTTTCCTCATTAAGGCTTGTCACCACTATCCGTGATGCAAAAAATAAGATCGTTTCAACCCTTGAATCAACTTTAAATAATTCTGATCAGGTGATCTCCCGGGATATCACGGTTACTAACGCATCACTTTGGTCTCCCGAATCACCTTACCTGTACCAGGCAATTTGTGAGCTCAAACAGGGAAATCAGCTACTTGATCATGTGGTTACCCGTTTTGGGATTCGGTCTATTGATATAAATGCAGCCAAGGGTTTTTTATTAAACGGAAAGAGTATTGAACTTAAGGGTGGATGCCTGCACCACGACAATGGCGCACTTGGTGCTGCTACCATTGACCGTGCCGAGGAAAGACGTGTTGAACTTTTGAAACGCTATGGATTTAATGCTGTACGTACGGCACATAATCCTCCATCACAGCCATTTCTTGATGCTTGTGATCGTTTGGGTATTATTGTAATTGATGAGGCGTTTGATCAGTGGCAGCGTTCAAAGAACCCCGATGATTATCATCTTTATTTCGATACCCACTGGAAAAATGATCTGGACGCCATGATACTTAGAGACCGCAATCATCCTTCCGTGGTTTTTTGGAGTATCGGCAATGAAATAAATGAGAGAGTAGATTCTTCCGGTCTCGTAATTGCAAAAATGCTGATTGCAGAAGTAAAACGTCTTGATACTACCCGTCCTGTTACAAATGCGCTTTGCAGTTTTTATGATCACCGGGGTTATAAATGGGATACCACCGCTCCTGCATTTGCATTGACCGATGTGGGTAGTTATAATTATATGTGGAAGGAATACGAGTTTGATCACACTAAATATCCAGATCGCATTATGATGGGAACAGAATCTTATGCCAGGGATGCTTTAACT
>Ga0207648_10006324_pt1 | contig 11780 bp, 11 predicted proteins | sample KBSMisM32_FD_184310 | JGI IMG/M metagenome (GOLD analysis project Ga0207648, IMG submission 184310) | Miscanthus rhizosphere microbial communities from Kellogg Biological Station, Michigan, USA - KBS Miscanthus M3-2 (SPAdes) (version 2) | ecosystem: Host-associated > Plants > Roots >... | reverse complement strand
CAGGCGGCCGGCCTCCGGTCTCGTCTACTCCGCAGGCGTCGTCGCAACCACGATGCGCGCGGTGGGTCGCCAGGACGGGGTGCGCGTGCGCACGCACGCAGGCGACACGCTCGAGGCGACGCTCGCCGGCTGGGACCCGGCCACGAGCCTTGCCGTGCTGAAGGTACCGGGACTGACCGCCGCGCCGTTCGTTCCCTCGGCCACGCCGGTCCGCGTCGGGCACCTCGCCCTCGCGGTGGCGCGGTCGTGGAGCAACGCCGTCACCGCCAGCGCCGGCGTGGTGGCCGTCATCGGCGGGCCGCTGCCGACCGGGAGGCGCCGCGCCATCGATCAGGTGATTCGGACCACGGCGCCGATGCACGAAGGCTTCTCGGGCGGCGCGTTCCTCGACGCCGGCGGCGCGCTCGTCGGCATGACCACCGCCGCGGCCATCCGCGGCTTCGGCGTGGTGATTCCCGCCGGCATCGTCTGGAAGACCGCGGCACACGTCCTGGAGCACGGCGGGTCCGCACGCGGCTACCTCGGCATCGTCGGCCAGCCCGTGCGGCTGCAGCAGGACGACGCCGGCGCGCTCCTGGTCACGAGCATCGCGCCGGGCGGGCCGGCCGCCACCGCGGGCGTCCTGATCGGCGACATCGTCCGCGCCCTCGACGGCGCGGCGGTGACCGCGCCCGAGGACCTGCTCGACCTGCTCACCGGCTCGCGCGTCGGCCAGACCGCCACGCTGCATCTGATCCGTGGCGGTTCACCAGCCGACGTGACCGTCACGATCGGCGCGCGACCGTCGTAGCGCAGGGCGGTCTGAAGACCGCCCTCTACGTACAGGCTTGAGCCCTGAGCCTTGAGCCCTGAGCCTTGATGTAGGCTATGAGGCTTCGGAGGGCCCATGGCCAAGGTGTCCGTCACTGTCAACGGCAAGGTGCGCACGGCCGACGTCGAGCCGCGCACGTTGCTCGTCCATTTTCTGCGCGAATCGCTCAACCTCACCGGCACGCACGTCGGCTGCGACACCAGCCAGTGCGGCGCGTGCACGGTGTTCGTGGACGGGCGCAGCGCCAAATCCTGCACGATCTTCGCGGTCCAGGCCGACGGCTCGTCGGTGACCACCATCGAAGGGCTGGCCAAGGACGGCCAGTTGCACCCGCTGCAAGAAGGCTTCTGGGAAGAGCACGGCCTGCAGTGCGGCTACTGCACGCCCGGCATGATCATGTCGGCCGCCAACCTGCTCAACGACACGCCGAAGCCGACCGAGACCCAGATTCGCGAGGGGATCTCCGGCAACTTCTGCCGCTGCACCGGCTACCAGCACATCGTCAACGCGATTCAGTTCGCCGCGGGCAAGAGGTAGGTCATGGCGACATCTCCCGTTCTACCGAAGCTCGTGGGCACGCGCGTCAAGCGCCGCGAGGACCCGCGCCTCATCCAGGGCAAGGGCACCTACGTCGACGACGTGAAGATCGTCGGCATGCAGTACGTCGCCTTCAAGCGCAGCGACGTGGCGCACGGCCGCATCCTGTCGATCGACACCAAGGCGGCCGAGGCGATGGAGGGCGTGGAGGCGGTGTTCACCGGCAAACAGATTGCCGAGTTCGTGAAGCCGATGCCGATCGGCACGCCGTTCCCGTCGCCCGAACACCGCGTCGTGGCCACCGACGTCGTCCGCTTCGGCGGCGAAGCGGTCGCGGTCGTGGTCGCCAAGGATCGCTACGTCGCCCGAGACGCTGCCGACGCCATCACCGTGCAGTACGAGACGCTGCCGGCGGTCGTCGATCCCGAGGCCGCGCTCGCCGGCAAACCGACCGTCATCCACGAGAAGTTCGCCAACAACGTCGCCATCGGGCCGATCCCCGGCGGCACCGGCGTGGCCCCCGACGGCTCGAAAGTGGACGACAGCGCCATCGACGCGGCGTTCAAGAAGGCCGAGATCGTCATCTCGCAGCGCATGCTGAACCAGCGCCTGGCGCCGAGTGCGATGGAGCCGCGCGGCGTGGTGGCGCACTACGAAGCGGGCAAGGGGACGATGACCATCTGGTCGTCGACGCAGAACCCGCACATCCTGCGCACGTTCATCGCCATGATGAACGGCATGGGCGAGAACGAGGTGCGCGCCATCGCCCCCGAAGTCGGCGGCGGGTTCGGCGCCAAGATCAACATCTACGCCGAGGAGTACGTCGTCGCGGGCCTTTCGAAGCGGCTCGAGATGCCGCTCAAGTGGATCGAGGATCGGTCCGAAGCGTTCGTCGCCACGATTCACGGACGCGACATCCTGGGCTACGTGGACCTCGCCGCCAAACGTGACGGCACGGTGCTGGGGCTGAAGCTGCGGCTCATCGCCGACATCGGCGCCTACAACATGCTGCTCACGGCGGCCATCCCGACGTTGACCATGCTGATGGCCAACGCCACCTACGCCTTCCCCGCCATCCGCGTCACGCTCACCGAGGTCTTCACCAACAAGACGCCCACCGACGCCTACCGCGGCGCCGGGCGCCCCGAAGCCACCTACTTCGTCGAGCGTGCGATGGACATGCTGGCGAAGGAGCTGAAGATGGACCCGGCTGAAGTGCGGCGGAAGAACTTCATCCCCAAGGACCAGTTCCCGTTCCAGACGCACATGGGCGCGGTGTACGACTCGGGCGACTACGAGAAGGCGCTCGACAAGGCGCTCGAAACCGCCAACTGGGCGCAGCTCAAGCAGGAGCGCGACAAGGCCAGGGCCGAAGGGCGCCTGATGGGGATCGGCCTCTCGATGTACGTCGAGGTGTGCGGCATCGGGCCGTCGGCGTCGCTGCCGACCGGCGGCTGGGAGCACGCGCAGGTGACCATCGAGCGCGACGGCCGCATCACGGCCATGACCGGCGCATCACCGCACGGCCAGGGGAACGAGACCACCTTCGCGCAGATGCTCGCCGATCAGTTCAGCGTGCCGTTCGAGCACGTCACCATCCTGCACGGCGACACCGGCGTCGTAAAGCAGGGCATCGGCACGTTCGGCAGCCGCTCGCAGGCCGTGGGCGGGGCCGCGCTCAACCTGGCAGGGGGCAAGGTCAAGACGAAGATGGCCAAGTTCGCCGCGGCACTGCTCGAAGCCCACGAAGACGATCTGGTGTTCGAGGACGGCCGCATCTCGGTGAAGGGCGCACCGGCCAAGGGCAAGTCGTTTGCCGAGGTGGCGTCGTACGCCTACATCCCGGTGCCGCTGCCGCCAGGCCTCGAGCCCGGCCTCAGCGAAGAGGCGTTCTTCGAGCCGAGCAACAACACCTACCCGTTCGGCTGCCACATCGCGCTGCTCGAGATCGATCGCCAGACCGGCGAGCCACATCTGCGGCGGCTGGTGGCGGTGGACGACGCCGGCAACCTGATCAATCCGCTGATTGTCGAGGGGCAGATTCACGGCGGGCTCGCGCAAGGCATCGGCCAGGCGATGATCGAGGAGGTCGTGTACGGCGAGGACGGCCAGCTCCTCACCGGCTCGTTCATGGACTACGCCATGCCGCGGGCGATCGACTTCCCGCGTTTCGAGCTCGGCAACACCGTCACGCCGACGCCGGTCAACCCGCTCGGCGCCAAAGGATGCGGCGAGGCGGGCACGCTCGGCTCCACGCCCGCCATCGTGTCGGCGGCGGTGGACGCGCTGAGCGAGTTCGGCGTGAAACACATCGACATGATGCTGCGGCCGGAAAAGCTGTGGCGCATCATCCAGGGAGGCCAGGCGTGATTCCCACTTCGTTCGACTATGCACGGGCGACGTCGCTCGACGACGCCATCGCCAGACTGGGCGCCGGCGACGGCGTCAAGCTCGTAGCCGGCGGACACAGCCTCATCCCGCTGATGAAGCTGCGGCTCAGCGAGCCGACGACGCTCGTCGACATCGCGCGGATTCCAGGCCTGGCCGGCATCACCGAGAAGGACGGGAAGATCCAGATCGGCGCGGCGACGACGCATCACGCGGTCGCCACGTCGGCGCTGCTGGCCGACAAGTGCCCGGCGCTTGCCGACACCGCGGCCACCATCGGCGATCCGCAGGTGCGCAACCGGGGCACGATCGGCGGCAGCCTGGCGCACGCCGATCCGGCGGCCGACTACCCCGCCATCCTCGTCGCGCTCGACGCCGAGATCCACATCAAGGGCAAGGGCGGCTGGCGCGCGGTGAAGGCCAGCGACTTCTTCCAGGGGCTCTTCACGGTGGATCTGCAGCCTGACGAGATCATCGCCGGCGTGCACGTGAAGCCGCAGAAGGCGGCCGCCTACGCCAAGCTGCACCAGCGCGCGTCGCACTTCGCCATCGTCGGCGTCGGGGCGGCGCTCGAGGTGTCGGGCGGCAAGATCGGCGCCGCGCGCGTCGGCCTCACCGGCGCGAGCACGCATGCCATCCGGCTCGCCAACGTCGAGGCCGCGCTGGCCGGCAAGGCGTTGTCGGACGCGACGATCGACGCCGCCGCCGCCGTGGCCGGCGACGGGCTCGACGACCTGAACGCCGACATTCACGCGAGCGCCGACTACCGGCGCCAGATGATCAAGGTGTTCACCAAGCGGGCCCTCGACGCCGCACGTGCCCGGGCCTAGGCACAATCCGCCCTCGATCGGACCGGCCACTTCCGGTGGCCGTCCGATCACGGTTGCCATCCTCGACGACTACTTCGACACGCTGCACACGCTGCCCTGCTTCGCGAAGCTGGCGCCCTTCGACGTCACCATCTGGAACGACCACGTGCAGGACGTGGACGCGCTGGCCGAACGACTCGCCGACGTCGAAGTGCTGGTGCTGATTCGCGAGCGGACCAAGATTCAAGCGCCGCTCCTCGAACGGCTGCCCAGGCTTCGCTTGATCAGCCAGCGGAGCGTGTATCCGCACATCGACATCGAGGCGTGCACGCGCCACGGCGTGATCGTCTCTTCCAACCTGCACGCCGACACGCCTTCGTATGCGGCTGCCGAATTGACCTGGGCGCTGGTGCTCGCGGCCATGCGGCAGCTGCCGGAGCAGGTGGCCGCGCTCAAGCGCGGCACCTGGCAGACCGGCATCGGCTGGACCCTGCGCGGCAAGACGCTCGGGATCTACGGCTACGGCCGGCTCGGGAAGGTCGTGGCCGGCTACGGACGAGCGTTCGGAATGCAGGTGTGCGTCTGGGCGCGCGATGCAGCGCGCGCGCGAGCGCGCGAGGACGGCTATCAGGTGGCGACGAGCAAAGACGCTCTATTTGCCGAATGCGACGTCGTGTCGCTGCACATGAGGCTCCTCGACGCCACGCGCGGCATCGTGACGGCGGCGGACCTGGCGCGCATGAAACCCACGGCCCTGCTCGTCAATACGAGCCGGGCGGGGCTGGTGGCGCCGGGGGCGCTCGTCGACGCGTTGCGCGCTGGCCGGCCGGGCATGGCGGCGGTGGACGTGTTCGAGCAGGAACCGCTGACCAATCCGAGCGATCCGCTCTTGAGCCTGCCCAACGTCGTGTGCACGCCGCACATCGGCTACGTGACGCACGACGAATACGACGTGCAGTTCTCCGACATCTTCGACCAGATCGTGGCGTATGCCGCGGGCGCGCCGACGAACGTGGTGAACCCTCGACTTAAGGCTTAAGGCTTAAGGCTTGGGGCTCCGAGGCAATGAGAGCTAGATCAGCCCTTTCGACTCAAACGCGGAGATGACGTTTTGGAGTTGATGTTTTGCGACACTGAACGTGCCGTCTGCCAGCAGCCGCTTCGTCATGAGCCGTGGATCGACAACGAGAACCGTGCGGTGCTTGTCGATGTTGTCTAGTTCACCAAGAATCCCCGCGATACCGTCGCGACTTGAGTTGGCGCAGCTCGGGCCTGCCTCTGAAGGTCGTAGTGACGAATGGTCGTCTGACGGGTATCAACAAGAGATGAAGTCATAGCCCTAAGACCTAAGTCTTAAGCCTTAAGCCCTTCGCGTGCCTGCTACACCTTTCCTTGCAGGCACGCGAAGAACCGGTCCAGCATCATCTTGCTGACGCCCCCGATCAGGCGCTGGCCGACCCGGGCGATCGGGCCGCCGGTCTGCACCGTGCCGCTCACATCCACGATCGTCTTGTCGCCCTCGGCGCGCAGGGTGATCGCGGAGTTCCCCTTCGCGAAGCCGGGCTTGCCCTGCCCTTCGACGGCGAGCCGGTAGGACGTCGGCTGAATCTTGTCGGTGATCGCCACCGTGCCTTCGTAGCCGCCGGTAATCGCCGCGATGGCCACGGTGAGCTTGACCTTGTAGCGATCCACTCCATCCGGTTCCATGCTGTCGCACCCGGGAATGCACGACGAAATCACGGCGGGATCCATCAGCAGATCCCAGACACGCGCCGGCGGCGCGTCGAAGGTGTACGTCCCGTTCAAGTCCATGTCATTGATCCTATCCCTGCTCAGGCCATCTAACGGCGGCCTCCACGAAGACCCGTGGCCGATTCGCGCTCCAGGACGTCGGCGAGGTCTCCCAAGTCGCGGAGCGTCCGCGCGGGCAGGAACCGGTCGACGTGCGGCAGCGCGGCAACCAGGCCGCGTGTCAGCGGCTGATAGTCCTGCGTCCCGATGAGCGGATTGAGCCAGATCAGGCGATGGCAACTCCGCTGCAGGCGCGCGACGGCCGTGGCGAGCACGTCAGGCTCGCCGCGGTCCCACCCGTCGGACACCAGCAGTGCCACCGGGCCGCGCGTCAGCACGCGACGCCCCCACCGCCGGTGGAACTCCTGCAGCGCCCCGCCGATGCGCGTGCCGCCGGACCAGTCGGGCACCGTCCTCGACACCGCGCGGACGGCGTCGTCGGCGCGCGACGCGCGCAGCTGCCGGGTGATGCGGGTCAATCGGGTCGAGAAGAGGAACGCCTCGACGCGCCGGTGCCGTTTCGACAGCGCGTAGGCGAAGTGCACGAGCAGCCGCGAGTACACCTCCATCGAGCCGCTCACGTCGCAGAGCAATACGATCGGCCGCGGCCGCAGCCGGCGGACGCGCCGCGGCAGGCGCACCATGTCGCCGCCGGTCCGTACGCTGCGAGCCAACGCGCGTCGCAGGTCCAGGCGCGACCCGCGCCCGGGCACCCACCGGCGCGTGCGGCGCACGCCCGGCCGCCATTCGAGCCGTTCGATGACCTCCCGCGCCTCCGCCAGCTCGCGCTCGGAGAACTCGGCGAAATCCTTCGTCGCCAGCGCGTCGGCGTCGCTCCAGGCCGGCACCTCGAGCGACTCCTCGTCGCCGCCGGTGTCGGCGGTATCGGTCTGCGTCTCCAGGAGCCCCATGCGTTCGGGACCGCCCGCCGGCGCTTGCCCCGCGGCCTCGTCGCCGCCGGCTGACATCTCGCGCGGCGACTCCGGCGCTGAAGCCCAGAAGGCGTCGAACGCCCGATCGAAGGCGTCGAGATCCTCGTGACGATGAACCAGGAGCGCGCGGCACACGTGAAAGACGTCGTCGCGGCGCGCGATCTCCACGCACGACAACGCCTCGACGACGTCGAGCATGCGTCCCGTGTGCACGTCGAGGCCGAGGCGCCGCAGCGTCCGGCCGAACCCGAGCAGCCGCGCCAGCAGCGCGTCCCCGGGCGTGGCGCTCACGCGCCTCCGGGGGCGCGCCCGGCGGCACGCGCCAGCAGCTCGCTCACGCGCCCGCCGCGCATCGAGTCGACATCCTCGCGCGCCTTCAGCACCACGCCGAGCGTCTCGCCGATGGCCTGCTCGTTCACGCGGTCGTGACCGAGCGCCACGAGCGCCGACACCCAGTCGATCGTCTCGGACACGCCGGGCACCTTGTAGAGATCCTGCGTGCGCAGCTCCTGCGCGAGCGACGTCACCTGCGCGGCGAGTTGCGCCGAGGCCTCGGGCACACGGACGCGCACGATGGCGAGCTCCTTCTCGAAGCTCGGATACTCGAGCCACTGGTAGAGGCAGCGGCGCTTGAGCGCGTCGTGCACTTCCCGCGTGCGGTTCGACGTGAGGATGACGAGCGGCCGTTCGGTGGCGCGCACGGTCCCGATCTCGGGGATCGTCACCTGGAACTCGGCCAGCAGCTCGAGCAGGTAGCCCTCGAACTCCTCGTCAGCCCGATCGATCTCGTCGATGAGCAGCACCGCCGGCCGGGCGCGCGCCGGGTCGATCGCCTGCAGCAGCGGACGCTTGAGCAGGAACGCGTCGCTGTAGAGCGCCTGGTGGGCCACGGTCCGATCCAGCGGGCCGCCGGCCTCGAGCAGGCGCAGCTCGAGCAGCTGCCGCGGATAGTCCCATTCGTAGACGGCATGCGAGATGTCGAGCCCTTCGTAGCACTGCAGCCGGATCAGATCGGTGCCGAGCGCCGCCGCGGTGGCGGCCGCGAGGGCGGTCTTGCCCACGCCGGCCTCGCCCTCGAGGAACAGCGGGCGCCCCAGCTTCAACGCGATGAAGAGCGACACGGCCAGGCCGCGGTCGCTCACATAGCGCTGCTCGGCGAGACGCTGCTGAAGTTCGGGAATGGAGGCAGGCACCGGCGGAACTCAGGCGGAAGCGCGGAGTATAGCATTGAGAGAAGCCCCTTCCCCGATGCGCGTCCTCCTGGTTGGCCCGGCCCGCGCGCGCGATGCGCTGCGGGCGCAGCTCCTCGACTCCTCCATCGACATCGCCGGTGAGTTCACGTCTGCGGACGAGGCTCGCCAGTCGGGCATCGCCGCCGACGCGCTGCTGGTCGCGTTCGACGCGGGCGCGCGTGAGCGCCGCGGCGAAGCGCCGGACGTCGCGGAAGAACCGCTGACGCCGCGCGAGGTGCAGGTGCTGGAGCTGCTGGCCGAAGGGCTGGCCAACAAGGCGATTGCCGCGCGGCTGCACATCAGCGACCAGACGGTGAAGTTCCACGTCGCCGCGATCCTGGGCAAGCTCGGCGTCGCCAACCGCACCGAAGCCGTGCGTGCGGCCGCGCGTCGCGGGTTGATTGCGATGTAGGCCGGTCTGAAGACCGGCAGCCACGTACGTGGGGCCGTTTTCAGGCGGCCCGTCCTCCAAGTTCGGCCGGCTCGATGGTCACGCGGATCCGGCGTCCGCGCCGCAAGGCCGTGAGCGGCAGGCTCACGCCAATCTGCTCGTCGGTCAGATAGCGGTGCAGATCGTCCACGCCGGTCACGGGACGCTCGCCAAGCGACAGGATCACGTCCCCCTCGGCCAGCCCCGCCCGGCTGGCCGGACTCTCCGGCTCCACCGACAGCACCAGCACGCCAGACGCGGCGGCCAGACCGTTGGCCCGCGCCTGTTCGCGCGGCACCGGTGTGTTCTGTCCGCCGACGCCGATGTAGCTGCGGCGAATGCGGCCGTCGGCCATCAGGCGGGTGGCCACGAATCGCGCGGTGTTGCTGGCCACGGCAAAGCACAAACCCTGGGCGGGCAGGATCGTGGCCGTGGTGATGCCCGCGACCTCGCCCCTGGACGTGACGAGCGCGCCGCCGGAGTTGCCCGGATTCAGCGCGGCATCGGTCTGGATCACGTCGTCGATCAGGCGCCCCGACCGCGCGCGCAGCGAGCGGCCGAGACCGCTGACGATGCCGGCCGTCGCCGAGTGGTGGAAGCCGTAGGGGTTGCCGATGGCGATCGCGATCTGGCCGACGCGCAGCCGGCGCGAGTCGCCCAGTCGTGCACACGGGAGCGAGGTGCCGTCGACGCGGAGCACGGCCAGATCCGTGTGCGGATCGTCGCCCACGATGTCGGCGCGCAGCCCGCGTCCATCGGACAGCGTGACGGCGAGCTGTCGCGCCCCGTGGACGACGTGACTGTTCGTGAGCACGAAGCCGTCAGGCGTGAAGACGACACCGGAGCCGCCGCCTCGCTCGCGCTCCACGCGCACGACCGCCGGCCCCACGCCCTCGACGGCATCGACCACCGCCGTCGAGTACGCGTCGAGCAGCGGGCCGTCGTCCGTGAGATCGGGAGCCATGCGGCCAGACTAACGGCGGCGCGAGGCACCTGGCACCGCCCAACTGGGCAGGTAGATGTAGAGGGCGGTCTTCAGACCGCCCTAGAAGAGCCTGGGTTCCGGACGCACGCCCTCGACGCCTTCGATCTCCAGCATCCGCCGCTTAGTGGCCACGCCGCCGGGCGCCGAAAAGCCGCCCATGCGCCCGTCGGCCGCCAGCACACGGTGGCAGGGCACGACGATCGGCCACGGGTTCTGCCCGAGCGCCTGCCCCACCGCTCGCGCCGTACCGGGACTGCCGAGCCGCATGGCGATGTCGCCGTAGGTCAGCGTGGCGCCCGGCCCGATGGTTCGCGCGAGCTCATAGACGCGGCGGTTGAAGTCGGGCATGCCCGCGAAGTCGAGGACGATCTCGCGCAGGTCGCGCTTGTCGCCACGCAGCAGCGCAACGATGCCGTCGATTGCCGCTCGCACGTCCGAGGGCGGCTCGGCGGGAACGGCGTCTGGAAACCGGCGCTCGAGACCGGCGCGCGTCCGCATGGAATTCGCGTCGGGCAGATGGACGCCCCTGAGACCCTGCTCGCCCCACACGACGCCGCACGTCCCGATCGCCGTTTGGAAGAGGCTGTATTCCATCGTAAGCCCCACCTGACCCACCTGACCTACCTGCCCACCTGCCCACCTGCCTCGTAATACTTCTTGTACATGCCCCGCCTGAAGATCCACCCGCCGAGCGGGCCGAGCCACTTCACGACATGGTACATGTAGCCGAGATCGATGAGCTCGATCAGGTTGCCGTCGAAGTCGCGCACGAAGAAGAACGAGTGGCCGCGCGGCGACTGTTCGGGTTCGGACAGCACCTCCACTCCTTTCCCCTTCAGATAGGTGTGCCACTTCCGTGTGTTGCGGACGTCGAAGCAGAGATGTGTCAGGCCAACGCGGTTCCACGGGATGCGCTCGGCCGCGAGCTGCGGCTGGAACTCGAAGATTTCCAGCACGCCCCCGCCGGGCACGCGAATCCACCCGATCTTGCAGCTCGGCGCCGGGGCGTCGATGCCGAAGAAGCTCCGCACTCGATCGGACGGGGTGTCGGCGACGCCCACGAGCGGGCAGCAGAACACGTCCAGTAGAACTGCACCGCCCGGTTGAAGCTCGACACGGTGATGCCGGCATGGCTTAGCGATCGCGCTCTCACGTGAGTGTCCTTCCCTCGTAGCTTCAGGTCTTCAGACCCGCCTTCAATGTTTGAGATCGGTGGTCCGGATGTGCTCCGCCACGCGCAGCGCCTGCGCAATGATCGTCAGCGCCGGATTCACCGCCGCCGACGACGGGAAAAACGAGGCGTCCACCACGAACAGGTTCTCCACGTCGTGCGTGCGGCAGAACGGGTCGAGCACCGACGTCTTCGGATCGGTGCCGAACGCCAGCGTGCCGCACTGATGCGTCGTGTTGCGCACGCCGACCGAGTGGGCGAAGACCTTCGGCGACCAATACCCGAGTCGCGCAAGGGTATCGCGCAGGATCGTGACGAGCTGCTGGTGCGACACGAGATTGGTCACGCGATACGTCAGCTTGATCCCGCCGCTCGGCGTCAGCGTCACGCGGTTGTCGGGTCTCGGCAGATCTTCGGTCATCACCAGCCAGTCGTTGGCCCGCGACACCCACGCCTCATAGGCCCACAGGGGGATGTGCCGCATTGGGATGCCCTTGTAGGCCCACGTGTCGCCGACGATCTTCGCCATTCGGGCACTGGTGCGCCCCTGCGACTGGATCTGGCCAAGGGGATAGGGCTGGTCGGGACCGTGAAGATAGAAGTCGTTCACCGCCAGCGTCTTCTGGAATTCGTCGTGATTGCGCTGCCACGAGACGCCCTGGAGCATGGTTGCCACGTGAGCCATGTAGTTGCG
>Ga0207648_10006319_pt1 | contig 11783 bp, 8 predicted proteins | sample KBSMisM32_FD_184310 | JGI IMG/M metagenome (GOLD analysis project Ga0207648, IMG submission 184310) | Miscanthus rhizosphere microbial communities from Kellogg Biological Station, Michigan, USA - KBS Miscanthus M3-2 (SPAdes) (version 2) | ecosystem: Host-associated > Plants > Roots > Rhizosphere... | reverse complement strand
ACCTGCAGATGTGATTGATACCAGGTATTTTCCATCTGCGAGTTTATCAAATTCAAAATTGCCCTGTTTGTCAGAGACAGCCAATTTGGCAACTGAAGAATCTTTTGCATTTAAAAGGGAAACAGTAGCAGATTGCACTGGCTTCTGCTCAACATCTTTAATCGCACCGGTAACATACCCGGTTTTGGACTGGGCATGAACTGTTGTACTAATAAGCGCAACAATAATTACTGTTAGTAGATGTCTCATGGCTATGGTTTGGTATTATATAAAACAGGTTGCAAAATGCACCGGAAAAAGATGACATCATATTGAAATATGACAAGTTTCGTAGTTTTCGTGTTGAAGGGTAAGAATAAAGGTTAATTGCTGTACAAAAATTCCGGTGGAATTTGCTTTGGTTTTGGGCCTCCTGAAGAGGGTGTTACATAGACAAGTTCTATGCTCATTCCGCCTTCTCTCTGGAAGTAATCCACTCTTATTGGGTAAAAGCCTTTTTGCAACGGAACAATGCCGGAATGGTCCTCATTTCCATGTAGTCCGTCCGCATTTACCAGTAGTTGGTTGCCGATATATAATTTGGATCCATCATCTGAGCTCAATCCAAAAGCATAATAGCCGTCTTCTTTTATTTCAATGAAACCTTCCATCCTGGCGCCCCAGTTGGTCTTACGGGGTAATTTGTTCCAATTAAAATCTTTATCCATGATACCTGTCAACACAGGTTTCATTTTGCCAAAATCAGGCAAACTGTCCCAGGCACCTTCGTAATAATTATAACGCAGGCCTCCTGGTTTGGCAGTTTTAGGTAATATAGATGGCTTCAAAGAGGATGGTTTGAAATCAGCCTTCATGACCTTGTCAAATGCACCACGTGGCGAAAATGATTTGATGGTTAATTGTCCGGGACCATCCATCGTGATCTCAGGTTGTACCAATGGAGAAGATAAAGTTGGTTCTGATCCATCAGTTGTATAGCGAATACTTCCATCAGCAGGAGTAAAGAACCATATTTTAAATGGCTTACCCTTTTGCACAAAACCACCCTGTGGATGGAAGGTCATGGTTGCATTAAATCCGGTATAGAAAAACCGCAACCCATCATATACACTTTTGTAACGGATTGAATTATGTGTTTCACCCGGATATTCTACAAATTTCCATTGCAGGCCCATGGGAGCTTTTGCTTTTAAGATTGAATCGATGGAAGGAATTCCCATATCCTCAGATTCTTTTCCTCCCCTCCCACTCATCCATAATGATTTATTGCTGTGCAGTTTTGGATCAAGCTTATCCATCGTGAGTTGCCTCATATAGCGATTATCCCACCAGAAGGAGGGATCTGCGGCCAGGTAGCTGTCAAACACTTCAGGGCGTGTAAGAAAAGCATACATGGCAAACAATCCTCCAAATGAATGGCCAAATATTCCATTGGATCCTTTTACGCTGTATTTCTTATTGATGTAAGGGATCAGTTCTTTTTGCAAGAAAGAAAGAAAATTATCGGCACCACCATAATTGTCAGTGGGTGAAGTGTGTGTTGGTGTGAGATCACGATTCCTGTCTGTATTATATACACCTACAATAATTGGCTCAGGCATGAATCCATTTTCTCTTACCCATTCTTCAATCGTGCGAGTCACACCCGTGTTGCCTTCTCCATCCAGTACATATAATACATCATATTTTTTGTCCTGTGTAAAATCATGAGGAAGTATTACTTCAAATGTTCTATCCTCTTTTAAAATATCGGAATGAATAGATTCCTTTGTGCCCTGATTACTGGTGGATGACGTTGAGGAAGAATTTCCACCTGCCAGATCATGATGGTCATAACTAAGCACCCTGGTGATCTTCCATTCATTGTTAACCAGTTTCCACAAATGAGTGAATTGGGCCTCACCAGAAAGTCTTTCCGGTTTACCTGTTTCAGTAATATAGAAACGATGCACACCCATTTGAATGGCACCAAAATTATCCATTGGATAAACTTTCAATGATCCTTTAACAACCTCCCTTCTGAGTTTTACAGCATTGGGTCCACAAAAATTCTTTTTTAGTGATTCAAGAAAAGCTTCCTTTCCGATGGTTGGGCCTCCCTTGTCATGGTAAAACTCCATATCATCCGTGAAATAAGTAGCAACTTTATCCGGTTGGCAGGTATAGGCAATTGAAAACAATACACTGTCCCTGTAAGCCAGTTCATCGAATAGTTTTTTATTATCTGGCAGAACGATCTTCTCCTGTCCATGAACAGGAATAATTAATGTGCATAAGATAGAGAAGAGAATTGCTGTACGGGAAAGAAATACGCGCGGTATCATTTGCAGGTTTTTTATTAAAATTAGGTCAAACGGCTATCGGCTCAGGCCATTATTTTGGATTTAGCTGGTGGGTAGATCAGTAAATTGGAAAGACCCGGTGATAACACAATCTTTTTGTAAATTATCACCAGGTCAAAATGGTTAAGGCAGATTAGTTGCCTCCCCCTTTCACACGATTCTGCTCATCATCAGCGCCACCCCGTTTACGTTGGCCAGCTGCATTCGATTTTCCTTTGTTAAAGCGCCAGGTGAAGCTTATACTTCCTGCGCGACTGTCATTTACATTTCTGAACTGGACGTCCACATTGCTGTACTTGCTATATCCTTTAAATACGCCCCCCGCGAATATGTCCCTGACATTTAAACGGATTGTTCCATTATTTTTCAAAACCTGTTTGCCGAATCCTGCATTTAACTGTACAATGGGTTTGATGAAGATCACACCTTCCAGTCCTTTGCTCCTGTAAAACCCACTTACTTCTGCACTCCATCCTTTACCCCATTTGAACTGCTGCTGCATTTGAGCAAACCAACCGGTAATACCAAGTGCCACATGCTCATTGTTCACAATACCTTCAAAATGGTTGTTGGAAAGGTTTGCATAAATATTACCACTCCACCATTTATTTATTTGTTTGTAAGCACTTACTGAAATACCTACCTGGTCACGCTTGGCGATATTGGCTTTCTTGATGAACGTTTCATTGGTAGCTTCATGCTGTTCCAGTACCTGCTGAATGATATTATTGGTTTTGGTATAATTCAGCGTGGTAGTCAGGAATCCACCATAGGTATGCGTGAATTCAATATTATGACTGAACTGAGGGCGGAGATTGGGATTTCCCTGTTCGAAGGTATAACGGTCCAGGAAGTGAACGAAAGGATTCAGATCACCATAATCAGGACGATTGATCCTTCTTCCGTAATTCACTACAAACTGGTTCTTTTCATTTAATGTGTATTGCACATAGGCAGTCGGGAACAGCTGTGTATAATCTATATTGAAAGGAGGCTGGTTGGAAGAAAGCTGCTTTCCTTTACCATTGGTATTTTCCAGGCGCAAACCCAGTTGTGTGCTCCATTTCTTATTGATTGGTCTTGTATAATTCACATAGGCAGCATTGATATTTTCTGTGTATACGAAGTGATTGCTGCGGTTATAATCATGTACCATCTGCCCATTGATCAGGCTATCATAATTGGCATCATTGTCTGTTTTTACATAGCTGGATTTGACACCTGCTTCAAACTTCGCTCCTTTCTTCAATGGCAGGGAGTAATCCATTTTTGCGCTATAGATGGTAATATCCTGGGGCAGGTTACCCAATAAAGTATCTGTTTTATGGGTTTGCGCACCTGAAGCATCATAGTTTGTACTATAAAGCGGCTGTTTGCTGGTAGAACGATAAGCGATATAGTCAACATCCATTGTCAGTTCCTGTCCGGCTGAATCAAATACATGGCGCAGGTTGAAGTTTCCGCTATAGTTCTTCCACTTTTCTTCATTCTGTGTATAGGTTAAAGTTTTTTGTGTCAATACACTATTGGGATCGTAAATAAATGTGCTGGTGTTGCTATGCCACATACTGGGGTTGTACCAGCTACTTAGAACAAGACCCAGTGTTGTTTTTTTGCTGGCTGTATAATCAATTCCGGCCTTTGCACTGTAATAGTTGTTTTCATTTCCCATTTTTGAAGTCTGGTCAAACATGGATAACAGGTTCTTGGTACTATTATCACGGAAATTCCTTGATATATATAATTCTTCACTACGGCGATTGCGGCTGTAATTGAGGTTAGAAAAGAAGTTCAGTTTACCATTGCGGTAATTGAAATTGAATCCTTCATTATATCTTGCATATCGTCCCTGGGTATAACCGGAAGTAATACTACCGTTATAGCCAAACTGTTTGTTCTTTTTGGTTTTGATATTGATCACGCCTGAATTACCAGCGGCATCATAACGTGCCGGAGGATTGGTCATGATCTCGATCTGTTCCAGCTGGCTTGCATTCATATTGCGAAGCAGGTTCGCCAGATCCTGACCACTCAGGTAACTGGGACGTCCATCAATATAAACTGTAACACCCGCTTTGCCTTTCAAACTGATATTACCATCCTTATCCACTGTTACACCTGGAGATTTTTCAAGTACTTCAAGAGCAGAGCTGCCTACGCTGGTAATTGAGGCTTCCACGTTCACGATGGTCCTGTCTATTTTCTGTTCAATTAACGGCTTCCTTGAAGTAACGGTAACGGCTCCCATATTGCCTGCCTGAGGTATCAGTTCAATCGTTTTCAGGGTTATGGATGGAGTTCCCGGGGCTACTTCAAACATCTCGGAATAGCCTTTTTGGTGGCCAACAGCAGAAATTGACACCAGGTATTTACCCTGGCCCACCGCTTCAAAAGCATAGTTTCCGGATTTATCAGCCACGCTCATTTTGGCTACACTTGAGTCTTTTGCGCGTAAAAGGGTGATAGTTGCAGATTCGATGGTTTTGGTATTTCCATCAATAACAGTCCCGCTCACCTTCGTTTGTGCCTGACTAGCAAGGGATAAGGTCAGAATTACTGCGGTCAGGGTTAAAAGCTTTCTCATCTCGTTATAGTTATAAGTACTTGTTTTAGTTAATTACAGTTCAAAGGTAGGTACTTTGCATTACCAAGAACATTGTTTTAAATTAAACGGCTCGATTCAGGGATGACCGGCCGCAATCTGTTTACCTCTATTGGACGTACCGTTTAAAATCGGGTTACAGTTGGAGCTGTTTTTCGGATGAGTGGTTTGAATTGCCTTTCAAGCGGGAAATGCGGTTCCACAATGGCAAAGCGAAGCTAGGTGGAGATCAGCTCCAGGAAAAGCCATTTCCGGGCAATTGTATGTTTCCTGAAGTGAATGGTAATAATTATTGAACAGACTGTCACAACCCGAGTTCCAGTCGGATCGGATCATAATAGGTGCGACCGGAAGTAAGTCGGGTATTCAGCTTATCATCCATTACAAAGAGATACCGGCCGTTGAAGTGACGGTGCATTTCCTTGATCTTCTCTTTATTGATGATATGCGATTTATGAATGCGATGGAATTGAGGAGGCAGCTTTTCCTCCAGTGATGTAAGCGATTGATCTGTCAGATGTTTTTGTCCATCAGCAGTAAATACAAATACATATTTGTCCTGCGCTTCAAAATAGACGATTGTTTCAAAACGTAGCAGAATGATTCTATCTCCTGTTTTGATCGGAAGCGCCGTTGATTTAGGCGGAGCCTGGATCTGTTTGATGATATCCTGCAGGCTATTGATATTAATTGCCTGGTTCAGCCTTCCAAACTGTTTCAGCTTTTCAATCGCCTGGTGAAGCCGGTCTTCCTTGATTGGTTTCAGGAGATAATCAATCGAAAACGTTTCGAATGCTTTTATTGCAAATTGCTCATACGCTGTAGTGAAAATAATATTGGGTTTCTGGCTTAGTCGCTCTATCACTTCAAACCCTGTAAAATCCGGCATTTGAATATCCAGGAAAATAAGATCAGGTTTCAGCTCTTCAATTTTTTGAATAGCTTCTTTTCCGCTGCCAGCTTCAGCGATCACATCTATTACATCATTATGATCATGCAACAGGCTTTTCATCAGCCTTCTTGCTGCAGGTTCATCGTCTATCACGATTGTCTTAAACACCTGGCTCATTTTTCATCAGTTTATGAATATGAATGGATACCTGTTTACGCGGATGATTGATAAAGTGGATCTCATAGGTACCTGGAAAAAGAAGATCCAGTTTATCGTACACACTCTTTACACCATAACCGGGGTTCAGCTCACCGGGAAAAAGCGGCCCATTATCTGCTATATTTATGATAAGCTTATCTTCCTCAATTTTTGTTTCCAGGAAAATCTCCGACATCTGTCCTGTTACCTTTAATCCATGCTTCACGGCATTTTCTACCAGTGGCTGAAGGATGAAGCGTGGTACGAGATAATGATTAGTGTCCTCTTCTACCCTAACATGGTAATTGAGTTTGTCTTCAAAACGGATCTTTTCAATCTGCAGATACACATCTGTCATTGATACTTCATCTTTTACCGTTGAATAATTATTCTGACTGTAGTTGATGCTATAACGGAAGAGATCCGCAAGAGCCACCGTCATCTGTCTTGCCTTCTTGCCATCGGTTATGGATAAATCAGCTATTGAATTCAGGGCATTATATAAAAAATGGGGGTTGACCTTGGAATGCAACGCATCCAGTTCAGCCTTTGCTTTCAATTCCCGTAATCGGATTAACTCAATTTCTTTTTCATCAAATTTTCTTTTCTGCTGCATGTTCAGGTAATTCACCACTGCATAAACCAATCCAATAGTTGCAGAAGTATATATAATGGAAATAGAATTATACTTTAGAAATGTTTCAACGTTTTTGTCTTTGTAGTATACCATATAAACCAGGCCCACCTGGATGACAAGGGAACTGATCACCAGGGCACCCAATATCAAAAGCTTGTGTGCTGCAAAAGATAGTTTTTTAAGCTCTTTATCATTGGCCAGCCATCTGCATATATTATAAGTGACTAAAGTAAAAATCAGGCAGCCAAGAGCCTGCAACCCAATAAAACCCAGCCAGCCGAGCTTATTGACCGCATAAACAAAACCACCGCTTACAGGTGCTGAGGAATTGACGAGAAAAAAGATAACAAGAAAGGCCACCGTATTTTGCCGTAACCACTCATTCTTTATTCTTCCTTTAAACGTGCGGCCAAAATTGGCCAGGAAGAACAATCCTATTACTGCAAGGCACAGGCAGCAAAAAACAATAAATATATATTCAAGCGGGGTGGGTTCCTTCATACCTGAAGCTAAAATAAGAAATGACGGCCTTTGTTGACAGGAAGAGCTTCGCCAACTGCCATATTTTGGGAGTCAACGGCGGAGGAATTACCTTCACCACATGATAATTGATTTCCGGTCAGACACTGTTACTAAACCAACCGAAGGAATGCTGGCCGCCATGACCAGTGCAAAAGTAGGCGATGATGTTTTTGGCGAAGACCCCTCCATTAATGAACTTGAATCCCTGGCAGCCAATATGTTTGGTATGGAAGCGGCCATATTTTGCCCCTCGGGTACCATGACCAACCAGATCGGTATAAAATGCCATACCCAACCCGGTGATGAAATAATCTGTGATGAATCTTCCCATGTTTACCAGTACGAAGGCGGTGGAATAGCTTTTAACTCCGGAGCCTCAGTAAAATTGCTGCACGGAGATCGTGGACGAATAACTGCTGACCAGGTAAAAGCATCCATAAACCCGGATGATCCGCACCGTGCCAGGACCAGCCTGGTCTCATTGGAAAACACAAGCAATCGCGGTGGCGGCAGCTGTTATGAGTTTGCTGAAATGAAAAAGATCGGCGATGTATGCAGGGAGAATAAGCTTGCCTATCACCTGGATGGTGCAAGAATATGGAATGCAATTGTGGCTAATAACGAAAGCACAAAACAGTATGGCGGGTTATTTGACAGTATTTCCATTTGCCTGAGCAAGGGCCTGGGTGCACCGGTGGGAAGCCTTCTTCTTGGCAAAAAGGATTTCATCAAGAAGGCAAGACGGATCCGCAAAGTATTTGGTGGCGGTATGAGACAGGCAGGATTCCTGGCGGCTGCTGGTAGTTATGCATTGCAAAATCATATTCAGCGATTGCAAGATGATCATGCACATGCAAAACAAATTGCTGACACGATCTCCAAAAAATCCTTTGTAAAGCAGGTACTACCCGTAGAAACCAATATTATCATTTTTGAAGTGAATGGTCCGCTAACTGCAGCCCTGTTGGTGGAACGTTTGAAAGAAAAGAATATCCTGACCTATGCCATTGCAGTGGACAGGGTGCGATTGGTTGTACATTTGGATATTAGTAAAGAAATGGTGGCAAAGACCTGCGATGTAATAGAAAAGCTGAATTAAATAACACGTTACAATAAGCAAGACATGTTCCCGAAAATCAATCCTGTTACCACCGCCGCCTGGCGGGCACTGAATGACCATTATAATTCCAACAAAGGAATTAAAGTAAAAACCCTGTTTGCACAGGACCCGGATCGTTACAATAAATTCCATATTGAAACCGGAGATATTCTATTTGATTATTCGAAGAATATCATAACACAGGAAACCCTTTCACACCTTCTTCAGTTGGCCAATGATTGCCAGTTAAAACAGGCTATAGAAGCCATGTTCAATGGTGAGCTTATCAACGAAACAGAGAATCGTGCCGTGTTGCACACTGCACTTCGTAATTTCTCAAAGACACCAGTTTATACTGAAGGTACTGATGTAATGCCCCTGGTTAAAAAGGTACTACGAAAGATGAAAACCTTTTCCGAAGCAGTCCATAATGGAGAACACCGTGGTTATACCGGTAAGCGGATCAAATACATTGTGAACATTGGCATTGGCGGAAGTGACCTGGGCCCCTATATGGTCACTGAAGCATTGAAGCCTTACTGGGTAGAGGATATTCAAACTTATTTTGTATCCAATGTGGATGGAACGCATATAGCTGAAACGCTGAAAAAGGTAAAACCGGAGCGCACATTATTTCTCATTGCATCCAAAACATTTACCACGCAGGAAACCATGACCAACGCACATACTGCACGTCAATGGTTTTTGAAAACCGCAAAGGATGAGAAACATATCGCCAAACATTTTGTGGCTCTCTCCACCAATGAAAAAGAGGTCACCAAATTCGGGATAGATAAAAAGAACATGTTTGAGTTCTGGGACTGGGTTGGCGGACGTTACTCATTGTGGAGTGCTATCGGTCTCTCCATTGTACTTACCATCGGGTATAAGAATTTTGAACAGCTTTTGAAAGGTGCACATAATACAGACAATCATTTCAGGGAAACAGCCTTTGATAAGAATGTGCCGGTATTAATGGCCCTGATCGGCCTCTGGTATACGAATTTCTTTGGTTCACAAACAGAAGCCATCCTTCCCTACGATCAATACATGCACCGATTCCCTGCTTATTTCCAACAGGGCAATATGGAAAGCAATGGAAAGAGCATTGACAGGAATGGAGAAAGAGTGGAATATGCTACAGGTCCGGTGATCTGGGGTGAACCCGGTACCAATGGACAACATGCTTTTTATCAGCTCATTCACCAGGGAAATCTGTTGATCCCCTGTGATTTCATAGCGCCTGCACAATCGCATAATCCAATCGGGGACCATCACCAGAAACTGATCTCCAATTTCTTTGCCCAAACTGAAGCGCTGATGAATGGCAAAACAGAAGAAGAAGCGCAAATGGAACTGGAGAAACAGGGACTGCCTATGGAAAAGATCAGCAAGCTGCTACCTTTTAAGATGTTTGCCGGCAATCAACCCACCAACTCCTTCCTGATCAAAAAAATCACACCCTTTACACTTGGACAGCTGATTGCTCTCTATGAGCACAAGATATTTGTACAGGGGGTGATCTGGAATATCTACAGTTTTGATCAATGGGGTGTTGAGTTAGGGAAACAGCTGGCTAATAAGGTGCTTCCTGAACTGGAGAATGAAGATACTATCACCAGCCATGATTCATCTACCAATGGATTGGTTAACAGCTATAAGAAAATGAGAAAGCGCTAAGGCTTGAAATCAGGGAGGAAAAGGGCTATATTTATGTAAGATGCCGTGCCACTGCATCTTTACACTGAACTAAAAAATAAGCTTATGAAATTCATTCTTTTGCTGGTTACTATCCTGTTTACGGGAACTTTATTTGCACAGGATAATGTACCACCAGAACAAAAATTTCCCAAAACACCACTGGGAATTCTCCCACCATTTGGTTTACACAAAAACAAAGTTGTAGTCTCAACAGATGCTACTATGTTGGCAGAATTAAAAAGATCTGACCTGTTAAAGTCCCGGGCCATCACTCAGCCACAAGACCTTAGCATGCTTCCCAATGGAAACAGGGTACTTACTTTGTCACAGGATAACATGCCCTGCATTGTTCCAAATGAAAATGGAAATGTGATAATGCCCAATGTAAGCGCTTTGCCTACAGTACCCTACCGTTATAAAGGTCCGGGTGCCATACCTAATCCTGCAATGCCCATTCTGATAGAAAAGCCAAAGAAGAAATAATCTCAATAAAAAACCCCGCACTTGCGGGGTTTAATTATTTTGGCAGTTAGTCAGTCGTCCTAATTATTAGTCTTTATTAGTCCTAATAAATTACCATTTATCAACTTCCTCTGTGTTGGCAGCAGCAGTACTTGTATTGCTAACTTCTACTTCAACAGGGGCAGCTGCCTCTTCAACTCTGGATTCACTTACAGCAACAGTTTCACCGTCATTCTCTACAGCCACTTCATCATGATTGTAAGCATCGAAATTGAAGTCGGGCATCAATTCTGTCTTCACATAATCAACAGCTTCGTTCAGTGCCTTGATGAATTTATTAAAATCTTCTTTGTATAAAAAGACTTTGTGCCTGTCATATCCATTATCATCAAACCTTTTACGGCTTTCAGTAATGGTGAGGTAATAATCATTACCACGGGTAGCCCTTACATCAAAAAAATAAGTACGTCTTTTACCTGCACGAATTCTTTTACTGTAAATACTCTCCATTTTCTTGTCGTTATTCTCGTACGCCACGTTAGTAGATTTTTTCAGATTAAAAAATAGCTTACTATTTTAGGAACTCACAAATATATAGATGATTTTGAAACTGCCAAATTAGAGTGAATTTCATGTGAAAAAGGCATTGTGCCCCTGATACACATTGAAGCATAGCGCAGAATTGATAAAAGGGGGGATTGCGACCACTCAAAGCTGACCTGGGTCATAGTCCGGCCTTAAGTTTCCCCTGAAAAGCCTAATTATCCCGATCAATTTCCTGCTGCCGGGCATAGAGGGCAGCATAATATCCGCCCGGGATTGCAAGAAGTTGCTGGTGGGTGCCTTCTTCCACAATTTCCCCGTCTTCCAGCACAACGATCTTATCAAACTGAAGGAGAGAAAAAATACGATGGGTAACGATGATAGCCGTTTTGTCTTTCAGGTACCCGGTTAAATTAGCCGTTATTTCCTTCTCAGTTTTGGCATCAACTGCACTGAGGCAGTCGTCAAATATGATCAGTCCTGGTTCCTTGATCAGGGCACGTGCAATAGAAATCCGTTGTTTTTGTCCCCCGCTAAGCGTAACACCTCTCTCTCCGATCATAGTCTTATAGCCCTCCGGAAAACTCATAATTTCCTTATGAATATTAGCCTGGGTAGCTGCACTCTCAACTTCTTCCAGGGAGGCTTTGGGCATTCCAAATCGGATATTATTTTCTACTGTTTCGCTAAAAAGGAAAACATCCTGGGGAACATAGCTGACCTGTTCCCGCAGGCTCCTGGGATTGAGTTGGCGGATATCCACCCCGTCCATTTCAATTTTGCCC
>Ga0207648_10006318_pt1 | contig 11785 bp, 10 predicted proteins | sample KBSMisM32_FD_184310 | JGI IMG/M metagenome (GOLD analysis project Ga0207648, IMG submission 184310) | Miscanthus rhizosphere microbial communities from Kellogg Biological Station, Michigan, USA - KBS Miscanthus M3-2 (SPAdes) (version 2) | ecosystem: Host-associated > Plants > Roots >... | reverse complement strand
GATCGGCCCCGACTCGACGGTCACGCTCGACTTCGCGCTCGTGCGCCTCGCCGGCCTGATCGACCGGCTGATGGTCTATCCGGAGACCATGCAGAAGAATCTCGACAAGCTCGGCGGGCTGATCCACTCGCAGCGTGTGATGCTCGCGCTCACCCAGAAAGGTGCATCGCGCGAGGAGGCTTATGCACTGGTCCAGCGCAACGCGATGCCGGTGTGGCGCGGCGAAGGCGACTTTCTCACCTTCCTGAAGGCCGATAGGGACGTGAAGCGCTTTCTCACCGACGCCGAGATCGAGACGAACTTCGACCTCGGCTTCCATCTGAAACACGTCGACACGATCTTCAAACGCGTGTTCGGCGACGCCTAACCGTTCCGCATCACTTCGCGGCGGCGGCAGCTGCGGCAACAACCTCGCTGATTGTTACCGACGCGGTTCCTTCATTCCGTGAGTAGAAACGAGCATAATGCGTCCAACCGATGACGGCGTCGTTCACGAACAGAAACAGAAAGCCGGCGTCCTTTGGCGTGAATTCGACCCCCGACTTGACCACCATGTACTCCTCGTTGCCATACTGACCAACACGAGCGACAATCGCGAACCATGGTTTTGTCAACTTTCGCCGTAGCGGAAGCTCCAGCAATTTGTCCCACCCCATACTCATCGACGTTGTCGGGAACGGCGACACGATCGTACCACCGTCATCTTTCCAGCCGCTCACGTTGGTCACGTCGATCCGGTATTTCTTGCCTGCCTCGAGTTGGACGTCCGTGAGCTGGCACACGTCGTTTGTCTTCAACACAACGTTCGCCGGAAACACGGTTTTTGTTGAGGGCAGGTTCGATTCGCAAATCCATCCGCCCGATTCCATGAAGTCGAACGCCACCCGGCTCATGGAAACGAATATTGTCGCAATCAGGAGAGCCGCGAACGCTGTCGGCAGTATCTTTTGCGCAAAGACCCGATAGGGGATCGCAGTGATCCTCCATGTCCGCATCCGGTTTGCCAGCCAAAGTGCGGGGCCGCGTATCTCTCCTTCGGTCGTGCGTCCCTTCCTCCAAATCCAGATCAGGCAAATCAGCCAGATCAGGAACGGCAATTCCGGAACAAAGACGAGAGCGGCGAGGATGTAACCGACGCTTGACAGTATTGAGCCGGCAAGCAGGGTCAGTTCAAGTATGAGAAACAGAGCGACGATTGCCGTCAACGGCACGACCACCATCAATGCCGTGCGCATGCGCAGCTTGACGCTCGCTCGCGCCGCGAGCGTCCGATTGGCAGCGCCCTTGCCAGTCCAGGCGGCGAGCGCACGATCATGAATGCGCCTGTCGAGCAAAGCGCCCCAAACCGTCGAGACCAGAACCATCGAAGCGAGAAATCCGATCAGGAAAGGTTTCGCCTGAAAGGTCTCGATCCAAGGACTTACAAAACCGGGAAGAAATCCGCTGGCTAGTCCGGCCACACGGGTGATCGGGATGGTCATCCAGGCGAAATTCTCGCCGAAGTTTACCGTCTTGACCGAATCGTCGACATAGGCGGGCGCAAACAGCAGAAACGCGCTCAGCAACAGTGTCATGAAATAGGATACGCGACGCCACCAGACGGTGTCCCATATCAAATTCAGCTTGTGCTCGTCCGGCATTTGCTGGAGCGCGGAAAAATCGACCGCCACGCGTTTCCGCCGGCTCATCTCGGCAGCTCTTCCGGCAGGTGCGCCGAACAGATCGCCTTTTTTCTGAATCGCCTTGCGATAGGCCTCGAAGGTCAGGACGTTCGGTTTGTTGGGAGCGACCACGTAGGAAGCCGGTCTTCCGTCCTTTGCCGGTTTTCGTATGTAGCGCGACTCGGTCACGACCCGCACACCGTTCGGAAGGCCGAGCGGCGCGTACGCGTCCGTGCCCATTGCCATTCGCCAGACGACCGTTTCATGCACCTTGGGATTGGGAATTGTCGCGCCCTGATGGTCGCGCGGCGGGTCGAGCCGTCGTGGGTCATAACGGTAGTAGGCGCCAAGCCCAGCGCGCGGATTGTAGATGCGGCCGTAGGGGGAGACCTTCACCTCCAGCGCGGCGACCGCCAAGGGATTGAACCGGACACCGCGCTTCCCGGCTTCCTTGATCATCCAGCGCAGCGGAACATAGGCGAGCGCATCGTCGGGATATCCGCCGCCCACGTTGGCATGAGCGCCCGCGAACCAGACCTGCGTCAGCGTCTCGTCATCGGTGTGATCGCTCGGCTCCAGTTCGGTCTCATCCCACAAGAGGGGATGAAAGGTCTTGCGTTTGTCGTCGATGGAAAGCGCATGACAAGCCTTCTTGATCCTTCCATCGAGCTTCTTGTCGCAGCGAGAGCGGCCATATCCACTGATCAACGCCCTTGCCGAATTCGACCACCGGAACTCCATAGGCGTCCACTGTGTCCCACAGCCCGAGAAACGCGATTTCCGGAACCTGGCGCGTCTTGATGCTCCTGAGTTCGGTACGCCGCCCACAAATCCAGTCGCCAAGCCACACCGAAAAATCGCGCAGCGGGCGGGCGATGGTGTGCAGACCGACATACAGCGTCTGTTGAATGCGAAACTTGCGATACAACCGAAGCGCCTTGCGGTGCAGATCGTCGCTTGACGTTGCATCATCGACCAGGCCCTGCGAGAGCACGAAATTGATGAGAACACGGATCGTGAACGCGCCACGGCTGAAGCCGAACGCAAAAATCTGGTCGCCGGGCTCGTCGTTGTTGGGATCAGGCGCCTTGTAGTTCAAACAGAGGAAGCTGTAGAGCGACAGCACGTTGCGCTTGAGGCCCCAGCCGACAGCGCCGCCGAAGACCGCAAGCGGCTTGATCGACGAGGTGCCCACGCCGTCGTCGTACGACGCGATCTGGCTCGCATTCGAAAGGTCGAGCGCGTCATAGACGCGCCACACATTGGTCTTGAATAGCTTGCCCGCGCTGTTGCCGGTGCCGTCCGACAGCAGAACGATGTTGCGACCGACCCTATCCGCCATGACATAGCCCCTCGCCCGGGCAGCATGGTAACTTCAGCGTGGCATAAATACAGTCTCTGCGTGTTCCCCTCCCGCAGCACAAACAAATGGACCGGCGGTCGCCCGCCGGCCCAATTGAAACCCAAGTGCTGAGGCTTAACGCCCGCCGCGCACGATCGATCCGGCAAAACCGGGCTGCGCTCCGCCACCGCCGCCAGCCGGCGCGGCAGGAGCCGCGGCCGCCGGAGCACCACCGCTGAAGCCGCTACCGCCGACACGTGCACCGCCGCCGACGCCGATCCCGGTGCCGGGGCGCTGCCAGTTCGCCGGAGGTCCGGCGAAGCCGGTGCGGTTTTGCCCGCCGACCACCGGCGGCGTGCCACCCGGCCGTCCGGCCCAGCCACCAGGCCGACCTGCCCAGCTGCCGCCGCCGTTCCAGCCCGGCCGGCCCTGCCAGCCATGCCGATGCCGGAAGCGCGGGTTGGCATAGAAGTACGCCGACGGCCCATAGGCGTAGCCGTAATCGTAGTAGCCATAGTCGTAGTCCGGTTCGTCATAGAGGTACGGCGCCGCGGCAACCACCGGACCGCGGGCTCGACCGCCCATCGCGAGATGACTGCGGCTCGCGAAGCCCGAGCCGCCGCCGAAGCTCACCCGGCACCAGCTACCGGTGCAGCGTCCGACGTCCACGGTCTCGCCGCCCTGAATGGAGCCGACGACCGGATATCGCGTGCCCGGCCCGGAGCGCACATTGAGGTCGGTCTGCGCGGTCGCCGGTACCGCCAGGGCGGCGCCCGTCGAGAGCAGCAGCGCCGCGCCGGCGCCAAGCAATTTGGTTCTCAGTGTCATGGCCTGTTTCCTTGGTCTTTAGGTTGCCTGTCTGGCAACCGATGCGTCGCCACCCGGTTCCGAACATTGCGGATTTGACATGTGGGGCGGCGTTCCGGCCCGCCCAGGTGCGACGCGTTGGCGCCCAATTAACCCTTCGCTTAGCCCTGTTGGCCACAATCCGGCCGGACGGGAACCTGATCATGGCGGCACATCGACCGGCCCCGCGAACCGGGCAAGCGCACGACACACGGCTGCGGCTGGTCGTGGCGCCGCGCCTTGTTCCGGAGGCCGGTTATCGCGCAACCTTGCGTCCGGTTTTGACCGGCCCGACGATTACGCCTCGCCACATGTCCGCTCCCAAAATTCTCGTGTTCGATTCCGGCGTCGGCGGGCTGACCGTTTTCCGCGAGATCGCACGGGCGCGCCCCGATGCGCGCTTCGTCTACGCGGCCGACGACGCGTTGTTTCCCTACGGAAAGATTCCCGAAGCCCTGCTGGTCGAACGGGTCGGCGGACTGATGGCCGATCTCATCGCAGCGCATCGTCCCGATCTCGTCGTCATCGCCTGCAACACCGCCTCGACGCTGGTGCTGCCGGCACTGCGCACGCGCTTCGCGCTGCCTTTCGTCGGCACCGTGCCGGCGATCAAGCCGGCCTGCGCGGCATCGCAGTCGAAGCTCGTCTCCGTGCTCGGCACCGAAGCGACAGTCGCGCGCGAATACACCCACGCGCTGATCCGCAACTTCGGCGAGGGTTGCGATTTGACGCTGGTCGGATCGGGCCGCCTCGCCGCACTGGCAGAAGCGTCGCTGGCAGGCGAACCGGTCGACGACGCGGCAATCCGCGCCGAGATCGCCCCCTGCTTCGTCGAGGACGGCGCGCGCACCGACACCGTGGTCCTCGCGTGCACGCACTACCCGCTGCTGATCGAAAGCTTCGAGCGCCTCGCGCCATGGCCGGTGCGCTGGATCGATCCCGCGCCCGCAGTCGCACGCCGGGTCGTCGAGCTGATTGGACCTGCGACCGGCGAGAAACACCACGATCTGGCACCGGCGATCTTCACGTCGGGCAAGGTCGCGAGCGCGGGATTTAGCGCTGCGCTGCAGGGCTTCGGGCTAGCTCCGGCAAGCGCGGCGCCGTTGCCGGCGGTTTGACACCCCGACCCTTTACCCCTAGAACGCACGCGCCGCGCCGGTTTTTGCCCGCGCGGCGTTTCGCGACCCGTGGTCCGTACCTTCCGCTTTGGTGCAGGACCTGTCGGCCCCGGCGAACCCGGAGCAGCAGGAGGGCGCGTTTCCTCGAAATACAAGCAAATTCAACAAGTTGAGGACGCGAATGACTAAGCGCGCTGAAGCCAAGTATAAGATCGACCGCCGCATGGGCGAAAACATCTGGGGCCGCCCGAAGAGCCCCGTCAACCGCCGCGAATACGGCCCCGGCCAGCACGGCCAGCGCCGCAAGGGCAAGCTCTCCGACTTCGGCGTGCAGCTCAAGGCGAAGCAGAAGCTGCGCGGCTACTATGCCAACATTTCCGAGCGCCAGTTCCGCAGCATCTACGACGAGGCGATCCGCCTGAAGGGCGACTCGGGTGCCAACATGGTGGGCCTGCTGGAGCGCCGGCTCGACGCCATGATCTATCGCGCCAAGTTCGTGCCGACGGTGTTCGCCGCGCGCCAGTTCATCAACCACGGCCACATCAAGGTGAACGGCCGCCGCGTCACCATCCCGAGCTATCGGCTCAAGGTCGGCGAACTCGTCGAAGTGAAGGATGCGTCGCGCGAGCTCGCGCTGGTGCTCGAGGCCAAGGCGCTCGCCGAGCGCGACGTGCCGGACTACATCGAGGTCGACCACAGCAAGATGACCGCGAAGCTCGCGCGTGTGCCGACGCCGCAAGAGATTCCCTATCCGGTGCGGATGGAGCCGCACCTCGTGGTGGAATTCTATTCGCGCTAGAATCGGCGCTCATCGGATGCGAAGGCCGCCCGCGAGGCGGCCTTTTTTTTGCGCCGCGACACATCTTTCGATTGTTTGTCGAAACAAACTCTCACACACTGCGCGGGGGGAGCGGCCATGACAGACTGTCCGGCGGAAGCCCGATCCAGAAACATCGTCCTGTTGTCCGACGGCACCGGCAACGCGGCCTCCAGAGTCTGGCGGTCGAACGTCTGGCGCATGTTCGAGTCGCTCGATCTCACGTCGCCGGACCAGGTCGCGATCTATGATGACGGCGTCGGCACGTCTTCGTTCAAGCCGCTCGCGCTGCTTGGCGGCGGTTTCGGCTGGGGCCTCAAGCGCAACGTGCTCGATCTCTATACCTTCCTGTGCCGGAACTACGAGCCCGGCGCGCAAATCTATGCGTTCGGCTTCAGCCGTGGCGCCTTCACCATCCGCGTCGTGCTTGGCTTCGTGGCGAACCAGGGACTGGTCCGCCACTCGCTTTCCGGCGGGTCGCGGCTGCCGGAATCGGAGCTCCAGCGTCTCGCCAAGCAGGCCTACCGCACCTATCGCGCCGAGCGTTTTCACTCGGTGCTGCATGTCGAACGGCTGTTTCGTTTTGTCCGCAACGCCTTCACGAAAATCGCGGACGCGCTGCTGCGGCGGCCGCGCTACGAGCAGGCCAAGAATATCACCCGGGTTCCGATCCACTTCGTGGGGCTTTGGGACACGGTCGCAGCCTACGGACTGCCGGTCGAGGAAATGACGCGCGGCATCAGCCAGTGGATCTGGCCGCTGGAGCTTCCCAGCCGGCGCTTCAATCAGCGCGACGTTCGCTGCGCCCGCCACGCCCTCGCGCTCGATGATGAGCGCACGACGTTCCATCCGGTGTTGTGGACGGAGAGCGACGTGCCGCGGCCCGCGCCCGATGAAAACGGGAAACGCTGGATCCGGCAGGAAAAGCTTTCGCAGGTCTGGTTCTCCGGCGTTCATTCCAACGTCGGCGGCGGTTATCCCGACGACTCACTGGCGCGCGTCCCGCTTGGCTGGATCATGAATGAAGCCAAGCGAGAGGGCCTGCGCTTCAAAATCAATCCGGACTCGGTCCTGAACGCAACATCGGGCGCCGATCCCGATGGACGCCTGTATGACCCGCGCAAGGGTCTCGGTGGTTATTATCGCTATGGCCCGCGCAGAATCGAAGACCTGTGCAACGTGAAACTGTCGCGCCGCGACGGCGACGAAGTGTTCGTCGCGCTACCCAAGATTCACGAAAGCGCGTTCCGGCGCATGAAGAACGGCGCGCACAGCTACGCGCCGATCGGCCTGCCGACGCGGTATGCCGTGGTGCTCGAGAACGGTCAGATCGTCGAGGGTTGGGAAAATCCTTGCGAAGTGGTCGAACTCGCCGACGTGCGCGCGACCGCGCAAGAGCGCATCTGGGACCTCGTGTGGTGGCGACGCATCGTTTATTTCGCGACACTTCTCTCGTCGCTTCATCTCGTGCTGTTTCCCCTCATTTACCGCACGGAGCGCGCCGAGGAATTCACGACGCCGTTGCGTATCGTCTCCGAAACGATCCGCCTCGTCGGAAGCTTCCTGCTGGGCTTCGGATCATGGTGGATCGACAGCTTCGCCGCCAATCCGGGAAAGTTCGTCATCGGCGTCGCCGTGCTGACCGGATTGCTGATCGCAGGCGTCGCACTCGGCAACAAGATCACCGATTCCATGCGAACGATCTGGCAAAGCTCCTTCGAGCAGCGATTGAAACTCACCGGCAGGGAGAAGTCGGGATTCGTCTACAAGCTTCGCACCAACGATGCGTACAGAGCGGTTCTCTGGGGCGCCAAGCGGCACGTCCTCCCCTTCCTGTCGGCGATCCTGATCGTCTATCTCGGCCTCACGGTGATCAATCACGTGATTTTCGATGCGCGCGACGCGATGGGTGCCTACTGCCGCGAACGCGAGAAGCCGGTTGCTTCGGTGGAGTACGGCGCTGCGCAATCCGCGAGCGGCTTTCCGACACGGGATTTCTGCTGGTCGACCGGGTTCCGCGTGCAGGAAGGCGGGCGATACCGGATCACCGTGATCGAGGACCCAAACGCGCCGTGGTATGATGCGACGATCGACTCCGAAGCGCGCGGTTTCGAGGTCAGCGAGCGCGAGGATTTCAGCACGCGCGTGGTGATGACGGCCGCAATCCCCCTGCGGCGCGCGTTGGGTCGCCCGTGGTTCCGTCCGATTGCCCGCATCGGCACAACCGGCAACGATGAATATCCGCTCGATCCCGAAACCGCGCCGGCATACAACAAGCCCGGCAGCGATCGCGTGGTGGCGGAGTTCAAGGCCCGCCGCGACGGCGAATTGTTTCTCTATGTCAACGACGCCGTCTTCATGTGGCCGATCCCGCACGACCTGCTCTATCGGAACAACAAGGGCACCGGGACGGTGTGCATTGAGCGACTTGGCCGCCCGCCGTCGCAACCCGCCACGCGCGATGCCCCGGCTCAAAACGCCGTGTGCGCGCAAAATGCTTCGGACAGATCCAGGCCTGCGGCTCGCTAAGCATGATCCCGCGAAGCCCGGTCCGGATTCGATTGGGCTCGCGTCAGTCGACCGTCGCCCAGATGCAGCCGGCAACAACAGCGATTGCCGGAATGCCGGTGACCAGCAGCGCAGCGCGCCGCCGCGTATTGCGCCAGACAAATCCGACGATCGACCCGCCGATCCCGACAGCCAGAAGTGCGGCGACGAACAGCGCCCACTCACCGTCAAACGAGCTGTTGTTCCAGCCGTAGACCAGGATCGGCGCGATCAGCAGAAGATAGAGCGAGGCAAGCACGTCCACCGCGATCGCGGCGAACAGCAGCGCCCTCATTGCGCCCTCGAGATCAGGCGGACGCGCCTTCCTTCACGGCGAGGCCCTTCTCCTTCATCAGGCCCTGCAGCTCGCCCGCCTGGAACATCTCGCGGATGATGTCGCAGCCGCCGACGAACTCGCCCTTGACGTAGAGCTGCGGGATGGTCGGCCAGTTGGAGTAGGCCTTGATGCCGTTACGCAGGTCGTCGGACTCGAGGACGTTCAGTCCTTTGTACGGCACGCCGATGTAATCGAGGATCTGCACGACCTGGCCGGAGAAGCCGCACTGCGGAAACTGCGGCGTGCCCTTCATGAACAGCACCACGTCGTTGCTCTTCACTTCATTGTCGATGAATTGCTCGATAGCCATGATTGTCCTCGTGTTTCAGCCCGCTCGGCTCCCAGCCCCGGGTCAGGCATTCTTGTCATATATGTAGCGCAGGTCGGACCTCCACCCCAAGGCCCAAGGTTCATTTTTTGACCGGCGCGTAGAACGTGCCTTCGACTTCGAAAATGTCGTCCTGATTGAGCCGGTGCACCTCGATGATCGTGCGCGGCGGGTAAGGTCCCTGCCCCCACAGCTCCTCCTGCACCTTGTTGACCAGGGGCCGGAAGCGGAACATGTCGGTCACATAGACCACCAGGCGGGTGGCGTCGCGCAGCGTCGCCCCTTCCGATTCGGCGATCAGCTTCATGTTCAGGAAGCCCTGCCGGATGCGCGCCTCGTCGCCCTGCACGAGGTGGTTGGTGGCCGGGTCGATACCGCGCATCCCCGCCACGAAGACGAAATCGCCGGCGCGCGTGCCGAGGTTCCAGGTCCCGGTTGGTTTGATCGCTCCCGGCGGTGACAGCGTTTTCACGCCGTTTGGCGATAACGGCTGCGCGTGAGCCGACCACGCCATGACGGTCATTGCCGCTACTCCCACAATGAGTTTGTGCATGCAGACCCCCTGATGATGAACGCAAGCCAAACGCATTCAAATTTCGAGCCGCTCAGCCCTCCGGCGTGCCGGTCTGCAGCGCCAACGCATGCAGTTTACCGCCCATTTCGCCGCGCAGCGCCTGATAGACGAGCTGATGCTGCTGCACCCGCGACTTTCCGCGGAACGAGGCCGCAATCACGGTCGCCGCATAGTGATCGCCGTCGCCCGCAAGGTCGCGGATGGTGACCTCGGCGTCGGGGATGCCGGACTTGATCAGCTTCTCGATCTCGCTCGCGTCCATCGCCATTTGCCGATCCTCGGCCTGCGCGCAAACAGGCTGCTAGCTCGCGCCACCCGCCATGTAGGCCGGCAACCACCCCTCGTGGCGCTCACGCAAGGCGTTTAGCAGAAGCTCCCGTTCCCCGGGAAGGGTCAAGGCCGCCCCGTGGGTCATGCCGATGCGCCGGATCGGCACACCGGCGGCCTTGGCACGTACGGCCAGATCGTCGGCCTGTGCGGGCTTGATCGTCACGACATAGCGCGCCTGGTCCTCGCCGAACCAGAAACCATGCTCGGTAAGGAAAGCGGGCGGGCCGTAAAGCTTCGCGCCGATGCCGGACGCGAGCGCCATCTCGGCTATGGCGACCAGCAATCCGCCATCGGACAGGTCGTGCACGGCCGTGACGACCTTCTCGTTGATCAACGCGCGCACGAAGTCGCCGGTGCGCCGCTCCGCGCTCAGATCGACCGGCGGCGGCGCCCCCTCCTCGCGTCCGCAAATCTCGCGCAGATACATCGACTGGCCCATCCAGCCCTTGGTCTCGCCGAGCAGCACGATCAGCTCGTCGGCCGCCTTGAACGCGATGCTTGCGGAGTTCGTGAAGTCGTCGATCAGTCCGACACCGCCGATGCTGGGGGTGGGAAGGATCGCGCGGCCATTGGTCTCGTTGTAGAGCGACACGTTGCCGGACACGACCGGGAATTCCAGCGCCTTGCAGGCGGTCGCAATGCCCTGGATGCAGCCGACCAGCTGGCCCATGATCTCCGGCCGCTCGGGATTTCCGAAGTTGAGATTGTCGGTCACCGCCAATGGCTTCGCGCCGACCGCTGACAGATTGCGCCAGGTCTCCGCGACCGCCTGCTTGCCGCCCTCGAACGGATCGGCCTCGCAATAGCGAGGCGTCACGTCGGTCGTCATCGCGAGGCCTTTCGGCCCTTCCTTCACGCGCACCACTGCGGCGTCGCCGCCCGGCCGCTGCACCGTGTTGCCGAGGATCAGGTGGTCGTACTGCTCCCACACCCAGCGCTTGGAGCAGAGGTCGGGAGACGACAGCAGCTTCTCCAGCGCGTCGGCATGGGGCATCGGCGGCTCGATGCTCGCCGGATCGATCACCGGCAGGCGCGGCGAAGCGCTGTGCGGGCGGTCATAGACCGGCGCCTCGTCGCCCAGCTCCTTGATCGGCAGATTCGCCATTTCGCTACCGGCGTGACGCACGACGAAGCGCTTGTCCGGCGTGGTCTCGCCGACGATCGCGAAATCGAGCCCCCATTTGCGGAAGATGTCTTCCGCTTCCTTTTCCTTCTCCGGCTTGAGCACCATGAGCATGCGCTCCTGGCTTTCGGAGAGCATCATCTCGTAGGCCGTCATCGCCGTCTCGCGCGTCGGCACCTTGTCGAGATCGAGCCGCACGCCGAGATCGCCCTTCGCGCCCATCTCGACCGCCGAACAGGTGAGCCCGGCCGCGCCCATGTCCTGGATCGCGATGACGCAATCCTTCGCCATGATCTCGAGGCAGGCTTCGAGCAGGAGCTTTTCGGAGAACGGATCGCCGACCTGCACGGTCGGGCGTTTCGATTCGGAATCCTCCCCGAACTCCGCCGACGCCATGCTGGCGCCGTGGATGCCGTCGCGCCCGGTCTTGGAGCCGAGATAGACGATCGGCATGCCGACGCCCGAGGCCGCCGCGTAGAAGATCTTGTCGGTCTCGGCGAGGCCGACCGCCATCGCGTTGACCAGATTGTTGCCGTCGTAGCGGGTGTGGAAGCGGACCGAGCCGCCGACGGTCGGCACGCCGAACGAGTTGCCGTAACCGCCGACCCCGGCGACCACGCCGGACACCAGATGGCGCGTCTTGGGATGCTTCGGATCGCCGAACGAGAGTGCGTTGAGGCACGCGATCGGGCGCGCCCCCATCGTGAACACGTCGCGCAGGATGCCGCCGACACCGGTCGCCGCGCCCTGGTAGGGCTCGAT
>Ga0207648_10006314_pt1 | contig 11787 bp, 10 predicted proteins | sample KBSMisM32_FD_184310 | JGI IMG/M metagenome (GOLD analysis project Ga0207648, IMG submission 184310) | Miscanthus rhizosphere microbial communities from Kellogg Biological Station, Michigan, USA - KBS Miscanthus M3-2 (SPAdes) (version 2) | ecosystem: Host-associated > Plants > Roots >... | reverse complement strand
GGCCTCGCCCGGATGTTCCCAGTCGAACGCCGGGACCGCCGCAAACCAACCTAACTCCGGATCCAGGAGATTAAACGGCGCCGGCGCACGGCTGGCCGGCACGGTTCCCGAGGGCGCTTCCGACAGGATCTGCGCCGATTTCCCCATCAGCGTTCCAAACCCCACCTGTCCGATGTTGGGCACCAACCCGCTCAAGTAATCCTGCGTCAGCGGCATGGTGACAGTGATATCGCCAGCAGTGGTCTTCTGATAGCTCCACAAAAAGAATTGCCGGTCACGCAGCATGATCCCCTGCGCATTTTTCCAGCCGTCAAGCGGCGCCGGCAAGAGGGCCTCCGCCGGATAGTGCGTTTCACGCCCCGCCTCCCGCAGCAGCACGCCGATGCCCGGATAACGGTTGCGATACAACGAATCGATCCTGCGCTCGGCGGGCTTCTCTTGTGCCATGCTATCGCCCAGCAGCTTAAGACCGTCGATGCGGCGGTCCAGTTCGCTGGTAACCAAATAGACTGCCAACTGCCGCGCCACTGCCTGCGTGCCCACAATCGCCAGCGTCGCGATTAACAGGATGGGCACCACCGCCATGAACAGGTAGGCAGCCAGTAGGCGGTTGCGCAGCCGCCAGATGCCGCGGCGGAACCCGCGGCGCACCAGCCGCAGCAACGCCCAGATACCCGTGAAGTACACAGCCAGACGCAGCGGCCCGAGTCCCCGGCTCAGTCCCAGCCTTTCGGAAACCAGCTGCACCACCAGCAACAGCAGGAAGATCAGCCCGATCCACCCGATTGCTTCACGGAATCTGCGCAGCCGCGAGACCATCGGCGCTACACCTGCGACTTGGCGATGCCGGGCACTTCCTGTTCGTCCTGAAGATAGTACTTGGTTAACCCTGTTTCCAGAATTTTGAAAGCCGTATCCACATCGTCGGCAAACTCAAACAGGTTCAAGTCGTCCGCCGCGATCATGCCATGCCGCACCAAAGCGTCGAAATTGATGATTTCTTTCCAAAAGGTAGTGCCGTATAAGAGGACCACCATCCTCTTCATCAGCTTCTGCGTCTGCATCAGCGTCAGGATTTCCATCATCTCGTCCATGGTTCCAAAACCGCCGGGGAAAACAATTAACGCTTTTGCCAGATACGAAAACCAGAATTTCCGCATGAAGAAATAGTGGAATTCGAAATTAAGCTCCGGCGTGACGAAAGGATTCGGCCGCTGCTCAAAAGGCAGTCCGATGTTGAGACCTACTGTCTTTCCCTTAGCATCGCTAGCGCCGCGATTGGCCGCCTCCATGATGCCCGGCCCGCCGCCGCTGCACACCACAAAGCGGCGATCCGAGTCAGGCAGGCCATCCGACCAGGCCGTCAGACGCCGCGCCAGTTCGCGCGCGTCATTGTAATAGCGCCCCAGCGGACCCATTTCCATCAGCCGCGCCGAGCCGAAAAATACCACCGTATCGTGAATCCGCTCGCGGCGAAAATGGGAGAGCGGATACAGATACTCGCTCAAAATGCGCAGGGATCGGCCCTCGGGACCGTCCAGAAAATCGCGGTTGCGGTACGCCAGGGGAAGGTGCTCGTGACCTTCGTAGTCTTGATGTCGGGACATTATTGGTTAGCGGCCTTTTCAAAAGATTGCATGCGACGCTCCAATTGTCGCACCGTCTTCAGTAATTCCGGCAGTTTCTGCAAAGCCGTGATTGCACGCAGCCATTCGCGCGCGTCGAATGCAGGAGAACCGCTGATCACAGACCCCGCCGCCACATCGCCACCCACGCCGCTCTGTGCGTAGACCACCGCGTTGTCGTGAATGGTGAGGTGACCGGAAATGCCCACCTGCCCGGCCAGCAGTACGTTTTTCTCCAGCACGCTCGACCCCGCCAGGCCAGTTTGCGCGCAGATGATGTTGTCCTCGCCGACTACGCAAGCGTGCCCCACCTGCACCAGGCTATCGATCTTCGCGCCGCGCTTCACGCGAGTTTCGCCCACTGTCGCGCGGTCGACCGACGTGAGCGTTTGAATCTCCACATCGTCTTCGATTACCGTAACGCCGCTCTGCACAATCTTGTAATGCGTCCCATCCGACCGTTTAGCGAATCCAAAACCATCCCCGCCAACAATCGCGCTGTTCTGCAGTGTGACTCGATCCCCGATGCGGCAAAATTCCCGCACCACGGCGTGCGAATGCGCATAAAAGTCGTCGCCAATAGTGGCCCCGTCGTAAATCACTACATGGGGGAGCAAAACCGCATTACGGCCAATCGTGACATTCTCGCCCACTACCGCATAAGGTCCGATGGAAGCGCCTTCGCCGATGCGCGCCGACGCCGCAATCGACGCCGTAGAGTGAATGCCTGCGGCCGGCCGCGGAGGCCGGTAGAACCATTCGAGAGCGCGCGCAAAATCGAGATACGGATTCGCCGATATCAGTTGAGCCGGTTCAATCCCGTCCATGATCTTGGGCACCAGGATCGCGCCGGCGCGCGTCTGCTTCACCTTGTGCGTGTATTTAGGATTCGACAGAAACGTAAGCTGTTCGGCAGTAGCCTGCTCCATCCCCGCCACGCCCGTGATCTCGATCGCGCCATCGCCCCGCAGCTCGCAGCCAAGGCTACCCGCCAAATCGCGAAGTTTCATTCTTATAGGGTACGGCGGAGCGCACCCCGAATTCGCGCTCCTGTTTCGGACGTTCAATTTTCCGAACGGCGTCCCACAACTCGGCTGTATTGAAGTTGACGATATCCCCGACAATCTTCACTTTCCCTGCCAAAATTCCCTTAGTGGACTTCCAGGGCTTTCGTGGGGGCACACGAGCGGCAGCCGGACGGCCCCGTTTCGCTACCACAGCCTGCACTGCTCCGCCGCCGGCCGCACCATCGGATCCCCCAGCTTACAAGCGAAAGCCCGTTGGAACTCCGGCATGTTCTGCAAAGTCGCATTGGTCCGGTATTTGGCCAGTGGATGCGGGTCCGTCGCCAGTTGCCGGCGCATGGCCTCGGGCCGCTGATTCGCCGCCCACACACGCGCGTAAGCCAGGAAGAAGCGCTGGTCGCTCGTGAGCCCGTCGATCACCGGCGGTTCCCTGCCGTTGAGCGATTTGTGATACGCCTTGTACGCGAGCGTCGCTCCGCCCAGATCGCCCATAGCCTCGCCGGTCACCAGTTTGCCGGTATGGTGCTGGCCCTCACCCACGTCGATCGAATCGAACTGCTTCACGATACACGCGGCCCGCGTCTCGAACTGCGCGCGATCCTGATCCGTCCACCAGTTTTTCAAGTTGCCGTCCGCGTCATATTTCGATCCCTGATCGTCAAACCCGTGTCCCATTTCATGGCCAATCACCACACCAATCGCACCGTAGTTCACAGCGTCGTCCGCATCCATGTCAAAGAAGGGAGGCTGCAGAATCCCGGCTGGGAAAGTGATGGAATTCCGCGTGGAGGTGTAATACGCGTTCACAGTTGGCGGGGTCATGGTCCATTCGGTACGGTCCAGCTTCTTGCCGATCTTCGAGGCGCTAAGCCGCCGTTCTTCGACGATGGCCGACTCCTTACCCGCCAGATACCCGCCGCGGGTTACCTGCACGCCGGAGTAGTCGCGCCACTTTACCGGATAGCCGATGCGCGGATCGAAAGTCGCCAGCTTGCGCATCGCATTGGCGCGCGTTTCCGGCGCCAGCCACTCGGCCGCCTGCAACTCTTCACCCAGCGCGGCTCGCATATTGGCCACCAGCTGCCGCATGCGCCGCTGCGCCTCCGGCGGAAAGTGCTTTTCGACGTACAGCCGCCCCAGCGCTTCGCCCAACGTCGCGTCGGTTGAGGAAACGCAGACTTTCCAACGCGGCTGCTGCACCGCCACACCCGACAACACCGTCCGCTCGAAATGAAACCACTCGTCGTAGAATGGTTTCGCCAGGTAGTCGGAACGGTCATCAATCACACGCCAGCGCAGCCAGGTCTTCCAAGTGTCGACCGGCGCATCCTGCAACTGGCTATTGAACGCCTTGAGGAATTCGGGCTCGGATACGTTGACCGCCACCGTGGTGGGAACCTTCAGGAGTTGGAAAGCCGCTTTCCAATCGTAAGCCGGTGCAAATGCTTCCATGGTCGCGAAATCCACTTTGTGGACGCGGTTGTAAGGGTCGCGGCGCGCCACATTGGTGAGCGTTGCTTTGGCCAGCACACTTTCAAAATCCATCACCGTCTTCGCAGCCGCCGTCGCCGTTTCCGGCGAATCGCCCAGCAATTGCAAGAGCCGTTGCGCGTGCTGCACGAATTCGTCCCGAATCATTTTCGAGCGCGCGTCGTCGCGAAAGTAGTAGTCGCGATCCGGCAATGAAAGACCGCCCACCCCAATCCCCGCGATCACCTGATCCGCATTTTCGGGATCTGAAACGTTGGTCACACGCGTCGGAGCCAACCCGTCTTCCAGTTCCAGGCTCACCAACATCGCCACCAGATCCTGACGGGTTTTGATGGCCGCAATTCGCGAGAGCAGCGGCTGCACCGGCTTGGTCCCGGCAGCATCGATCAATGCGGTATCCATGCAGCTAGAATAGAAATCGCCCACGCGCCGCCGGTCGCCGGTGGCCGTCTTATCCGCGGCCGCGCCGTCCAGAATCGTTTTCAGCCGTTCCAGATTCGCTTCCGCGAGCTCGTCGAATTTGCCCCAGCGCGCCCGGTCGGCCGGCACCGGATTCTTGTCGAGCCACGCGCCGGTGGCATAGCGCCAGAAATCGTCGCAAGGCTTGCAGGACGTGTCGAACATTGAGCGGTCGATGCCGTTGTGATTTCCCGATTGCGCCAAACACAGCACGCCCAGCAGCAGAACAGCAGGCAGTTTATTCATGATTTCCTCTCGGCTAAAGCCAACCTAGCACAACACCTACCCGGTGGCTGGCGCATGGCAAAATGGGACATGCCCGATAGCCTCGCACCGCCTCTCGAAAAAGTTCTCGCCTTCGAATATGTGAACCTGCGCGTGCTCAGCGACGAGCAGGCCGCCGTCCGCCCCGCCGGTCCCGATTCCTGGTCACGCAAAGAAGAACTGGGGCATCTAATTGACTCCGCCGTTAACAACCACATACGCTTCGTGCGCGCCTCGCTCGAACCCGAATACACCGGCCAAGGCTACGATCAGGACGGTTGGGTGCGCGCCCACGGCTATCACGAACTTCCCTGGCTGACGATCCTCGAAATGTGGCGTCAGCACAACGACCTCCTGGTGCGCGTCGTGAAGCGAATTCCCGAGGCCCGCCTAGCCACCGTTTGCCACATGGGCGACGCCGCGCCCGTCACGCTGCGCTTTCTGATCGACGATTACGTCCTGCACATGCAGCATCATGTGGATCACATTCTAGGCCGCGAAAAGCTCACCCAATACCCCGGCGCCGCGGCCGGGATTTGAAACCATGACCACTGCAACCACCATGAACCGCTCCGGCCGGCAGTTGATCGAAGTGTTCCTCTTCCTGCAGGTGCTGGACATTCTGTCCACGCTGATCGGTTTCAGTTTGGGTAACGGAGAAGCTAGCCCCATGGTACGCCTGATGATTCGCTGGGGCCCGGTGAATGGATTAATAGTTTCCAAGCTCGTCGCGGTCGGCGTAGCGGCGGTGTGCCTGATGCTGCGGCGCAGAAAGCTGATTCACTGGATCAATTATTGGTACGCGGCAGTGATCACCTGGAATCTCTACACCACTCTGCGGGTACTAAACGGGTGATCGCAACCCTGAGCGCCGCCATGTGGTGGCAGTTAGCTTTTCTGGTGGCGCAGCCGCCGCCCAATCCACACCTCCGTCCGGACGAAGTCATTCGGACGGTAGTCGAGGCTTTGCATAATAACAACTCACCCACTCCGAACGCGGGGATCTTCACCGTATATCAATTCGCCTCGCCCGCGAATCGTCAGAACACAGGTCCGTACGGAAAATTCTTGAGACTGGTCAGACTTCCCGATTTCGCGCCACTTCTCACGCGCGGCGTCACCACCTACGGCCCGCTTGCTTTATCGGGGAATCGCGCCGAGCAAGAGATAACAATTCGCAGGGACGACCGACGCGACGCCCGCTTCCGCTTCGTAGTCTCGCGCCAGACGTCGCAGCAGACCCGGGGCCGCTGTGCGGGTTGCTGGATGGTGGACCAGGTTATGCTTGTCCCCTAATCGAAACGTTTACGATTGACCAGGCGCCCGGTAGCCGATCTTAACGCCCAGAGATTTGTCGGCTTCCTCAACCGTGAGCAAAGGCGTAATGCGCCCGCGCACCATGCCGCTAGCTGCCACCGTCATCCCCAACCCCGCCGCGGCTACATTATCGGGGAGGTCCATGATAAGCACCACATCGTTCTCGCCGAAACAATAGTAGAACGCTTCCACCTTGCCGCCCAATGCCGCGATCGCCGACTCGACGGCCTTGCGGCGTCCTGAGGCAGTTTCTTTCAGCAGACCGCGAACGCCCTCGATGGTGTAACTAGCCTGATACATATACTTCGCCATGAATTCTCTCCTGTCCGCAGCAGTCTAGCAATCATTGCGTCTAAGAGCAACCGAGGGGAATCGTCATTCCTGTGTGACGGGTTGCAGATCCGCCGCCGGCAGCAAATCGCCATCGCGAGCGAACCAGACATACAGCGCCGGCAGCAGGAAGATGCTCATCAGCAGGACCGCCATCAGTCCACCCACGATCACGATCGCGAAGGGCCGCTGCGAATCCGAGCCAATCCCGTGCGAAGTCGCCGCCGGCACCAGGCCGAGCGACGCCACCAGCATAGTCATCAAGATCGGACGGAAGCGCTGAATCGCCCCGTCGCGCGCCGCTTGCAGTGGAGGGTAGCCGCGCCCGCGCAGTTGATTCATGTACTCCACCAGAATCACGCCCGTCTGCACCGAAACGCCAAACAGCGCCAAAAATCCTACGCCCGAAGACACGCTGAAATTGGTGTGCGTGAAATACATCGCGAGAATGCCCCCCACCGGCGCCATCGCCACATTCATCAGCACCAGCGATGCCCACTTCATGGACGAAAACATCGAGTACAAGATGAAGAAAATCAGCAACAGTGTGAGCGGAATGATCACCGCCAGCCGCCGCGCCGAGCGTTTTTGCGATTCATACTCGCCCGCCCACTCCAGCCGGTAGCCGGGTGGCAGTTTGACCTTGGTTTCGACAGTCTTGATCGCTTCCTCCACCGTGCTGCCCAGATCGCGCCCGCGCACGCCGTACTTAATCGCGACGTAGCGTGAGTTCCCTTCCCGATACACTTCCGAAGCTCCGTCTTTCATGCTGATGCTGCAAAGCTGCCCCAACGACACGCGTTCGCCTGACGCCGCCAGCAGCCGGATATTCTGAATTTGCTCGATGGTGCTGCGGTATTGCGGCTGATAGCGTACCACCAGATCGTAGCGTTCCTCGCCCTTCAGAACCTGCGAGACCGCCTTGCCCCCCACGGCGGTTTCCACCGCATCCTGGATGTCCGAGATATTGATGCCGAAGCGATCCGCCTTGGCGCGATCGACAACCAGGTTCAGATTCGGCTGGCCGATGACGCGAAACAATCCCAATCCCTCCACCCCGCGAATCTTACTCATCGCGGCCACGATTTCGTCGCCCTTTTGCTCCAGCAACGGTAGATCGGTCCCGTAAATTTTGACGGCCAGCTCGCCTTTCACCCCGCTGACCGCCTCCTCCATGTTGTCGGAAATCGGTTGCGAAAAATTCCAAGTCACGCCAGGAAATTGCTCAGCTTGTTCCCCCAACGCTTCAATCAGCTTGTCTTTGTCCTGATGAAACAGCGGACGCCACTGGTCCTTCGGTCTCAGATCGATGAAGTATTCGGTGTTGAAGAACCCCGTAGTATCGGTGCCATCGTCGGGACGCCCCACCTGGCTCACTACTTGCTTGACTTCTGGGAACTTGGCAAACATCACGCGCGCATCATTCATGATCCGTGTCCCTTCCGTCGGACCGGTACTCGGCGCCAGCGACCCACGCGCCCAAATCGCGCCCTCATCCAGGTGGGGCAGGAATTCCGACCCGATGTCGCGCGCCAGCAATAGTACACCCGCCAGACTCGCCACCGCCGCGCCCACCGTGATCCAACGCCATTGGATCGCCAAAGACACTCCCGACGCGTACAGGCGTGTCAGGACATTCATCAGCGGATTGTTCCACTCCTTGGTTCCCCTGGGAAAAACCAGACTCGCCAGCACCGGCGTGATGAACATCGAAAACAACAGCGCCCCTAGAAGTGCGAACGCCACTGTCCAAGCCATTGGCCGGAACAGCCGCCCTTCCACCCGCTGCAGCGTGAAGATCGGCAGGTAAGCGGTAATGATGATCGCGATAGAAAAGAATACCGGCCGCTGCACCTCGCGCGCCGCCCTCCGAATCTTCTGACTGACACTCTCCTCCACTTCGCCGGGATTCGCCGGATGACTGAGCAGCCGCACGATATTTTCCACCATCACCACCGCGCCCTCGACGATCATCCCGAAATCCAGCGCTCCCAGAGACAGCAGGTTCGCCGGAATATGACGAAGATCCAAACAAATCGCTGCGAACAACAAGGAAAACGGAATCGTGAGCGTAACGATCAACGCGCCGCGCAAATTCCCCAGGAACACAAACAAGATGACTGAAACCAGAATGATCCCCTCGGTCAAGTTATGTAGCACCGTGTGCGTAGTCACTTGCATCAAGTCACTGCGGTCCAGGTGAGGGACGATCTTCACCCCCGGCGGCAGAAAACTCTTATTGAGGAAGTCGACTTTCTCATGCAGCGCATCCAGCACACCGTCGGCGTCCGCGCCCTTGCGTAGCAGCACGATTCCCGAAACCACGTCGGGGTTGTCGATCACCTTACCGGGCTCCAAGTGTACCGCCTTGCCTACTTGTCCCAGCCGTATCTTCGGCCCCTGCTCCACTCGCCCGATATCGCGCACACGTACCGGAATGCCGGTCTGCGTCTTGAGTACAGTGCCCCCGATGTCGCCGGTATTCTCGACCAAACCCACCGCCCGCACATTGATCGCCTGCTCCCCGCGCTCGATGAAGCTTCCGCCCGCATTGATGTTGTTGTTGGCGAGCGCCTGCTCCACTTGCCCGATGTTCAATCCGTAAGCGATCAGATTATTAGGGTCGACATTTACCTGATACTCACGCGTCGTCCCGCCAAACACCGCCACATCGATCACATCCGGCACGGATTTCAACTGTTTCGTCAACACCCAATCCTGCAGGGTCTTCAAGTTCATCACGTCGTAAGCGGGATTGGTACTCTGCAGCGTAAAGAAATAGATCTGCCCCACTGGACTGTAATCTGGCCCGATGGTCGGCTGCAGCCCATTAGGCAAATTCACTTGCGACAGTTTTTCCAGCACCTTCTGCCGGTTCAAGTCGTTGCTTGACCCATCGTCGAACACCATCATCACGCTCGAAAGCCCAAACAACGAAACCGAGCGTAGCGCCGTCAACTGGGGTAACCCGTTCATCTGCGCTTCAATCGGAATCGAGACCTGCTGTTCCACTTCCTCGGCGGCGCGCCCCGGCCATTGCGTGATCACTTGCACATAGTTATTGGCTACGTCCGGATAAGCCTCCACCGGCAGAGATTTAAACGAAATGGCGCCCCAGATCAGCAGCAGTATGCCGACGGCCAAAACCAGGAACCGGTTGCGCAGCGCAAAGTCAACGGACTTCTGAATCACCTACTACTCCTTCTTGCTGTCGCGATCGAACAGGAGCGCATCGTGCGCCACTTGCTCTCCGGGAGCCAAGCCGCTGAACACCTGCTCGGTGCCGTCCGCATTCACTGCGCCGGCGTGCACTTCCTTGCGGCGGAACTGATTGCCTTCGCCCTTCACGAACACCCAGTCGCGATCCTGTAAACGCAGCACCGCGCTCGCCGGAACCACCGTTCGCATCTGCGCACCTTGCGACATAAAGTGCACCGTCGCGAACATATTGGGGCGCAAGATCCCGCGCTCGTTCGTGAGCTCGATTCTGACCTTAGCTGTGCGCGTATTCGGGTCCAACAGCTTTCCGATGTTAGCGATACGCCCGCTAAACTTCCGATCGTGATACGCGTTCAATTCAATCTGCGCCCGGTCTCCCACGTGCACCTGCGCCAGATCGTTTTCGTAAACGTCGCAAATCACCCAGAGCTGGGAGAGATCCGCAATCGTGAAGAGGTTGGGAGAATTATCCAGCGATTTCACGCCCGCCGCCGCGGTCACGTTCTGTTCGACAATCGTCCCCGAAATCGGCGCGTGTACTTCAATCACTGCCGAAGGCCGCTGCGGATCGCCACCCAGAATGCGGATGTGATCCAGAGCCGTTTGCGTATCCACTTTCGCCTTCTCATACGTCTCGACGGCAACATCCAGATCCTTCTGTGCCAGCGCGCCATGCGAATACAAAAGCTGCGCGCGTTCCGCCTGCGATTTCGCCAGCGCTTCATCGGCCTGAAATTTCTTGTAATCCGAAAACGCCTGCGACATGTCCGCGCTGTTGATGGTCAACAGCAGTTGACCCTTCTCGACGTCGTCGCCCAACCGCGCATGGATCTCGAGAACGCGGCCCGCCGAAAGCGCATTCACCGGCACCGTGCGGCTCACATCCGGAGCGACAGATCCGTTCGCCACCAGCTCGTTCACCTCGGCCCGCGCGGCAGCTGTCGCCAGCGGAAACCGCTCCGGTTTGTCCACGGTAATTAGATTGGGATCCGGAGCCTGCTCCACCTTCACCGCCGGAGCGACATTAGAAACTGCATCCACCCTCTGGCTGCTACAGCCCGCTAGACACACCAGCACAGCGCAAATACCCCATAACTGCTTCACGGCAGCACCTCCTTGCCCACGGCAAGATTCATCTGACCGGCAGCGGTCAAGTAGGAACCCACCAGGTTCAGATAACTCAGTTGAATGTTTCGGTAATCGTTCTGCGCGCTCAGGAAATCCAGCAAGGACGCCCCACCGTTCTGATACGCGAAGGAAATCGTATCGCGCACCTGGGCCGCCTGCTGCAGATACTTGTCTCTATAAGGACGCAACAGCGCGATGCTGCCGGCGATGGTCGCGTACGCGGAATCCACATCGCTAAACACCTGCGCTCTGTCGGCGTCGACCAGCGCCTGATTCCGGCTGATGTCGAGTTGCGTACGCAGCTTCTCCCCTTGATTGCGATCGAAGACGCGTAGCGGGATGGTCACGCTGGCGCCAAAGTACGCCGGAATCGGCGGATTGCGCCCGAAGTCGACGCCGAACGTCGGATCGGCCGAGCCGTTGGCGATCGCCAGTTGGTGGTCCGTCTTCGATTTCGTCACCGCCTGCAGCGCCGCCTTCAGATCCGGACGCGCATCCAGCGCCGCCGCGCGGAACTCTTCGAGCGGAGTCACCTGCTCGCTGAACTCAAACTTTCCGTTCACGTCGAATTGCTCAATCGGCGTGCGGTCGTTCAGCAGTCCCAGCAATTGAATCTTGGCCGTGCGCAAGCTCACATCGGCCGTCTGCACATCAGACTCATACTGCACCCGCTGTAATTCCAGACGCCCCAAATCCACTTCGGAAATGTCGCCCGCCTGCCGCCGCGTGCGATTCACTTCCAGCACACGGTCGTAGTAGGCCAGATTGTCCTGTGCCACCTTCAAGATTTCCTTGGCGTGCAGGATCCCGATCACATGACCCAAATCACCCTCGCACACTGGAAACCCGCGACTTCAGACTTGTACGACTCTGATCGAGTGTCTACACATCTTCATCTTCTCTACCCGCCGCCAAAATAACGCGCAATA
>Ga0207648_10006310_pt1 | contig 11791 bp, 10 predicted proteins | sample KBSMisM32_FD_184310 | JGI IMG/M metagenome (GOLD analysis project Ga0207648, IMG submission 184310) | Miscanthus rhizosphere microbial communities from Kellogg Biological Station, Michigan, USA - KBS Miscanthus M3-2 (SPAdes) (version 2) | ecosystem: Host-associated > Plants > Roots >... | reverse complement strand
AAAGTATCCAATCCATCCGTCAAGAAATCCCCATGACCCAACCCCTTGAATTGCACCAACTGCTTCTGCAGCTTGTGGAAATATTAATTCCGGCGTTATATTTTCGTCTGTTGGTGAATTCGGGTTTGAATTGATATCAAAGTATGACTTTTTGCAACTGCCTATGGCCAAACCCAAACCAATTACAAATAAAATTTTTTTATTTAAAAACAAGTATTTCATTACTATAATTTTGAATTTTAAAATTAGAATTGAACAGTGACAGAACCACCATATAATCTTGATGCTGGCGATTGGAAGGAACTTCCTAGCCCAAAAGTATTTCCTGTGGTGCTGTAGTTAAATTCAGGATCGCCCCATTGGTTAGATTTTGGAACTATCAGCAAAAGGTTCTTACCTATCGCACTTATTGTAATTCTTTTAATTGTTTTTCCGCCACCAATCCACTTCAATGGCAGATCATATGAAATATTCACTTCTCTTAATCGCCATGCCGCGGCGCTACTGAAATAATTTGTTGCAATTTCTGTATTGGTAGCACCACCTGTCCAGAATCCGTAATTTCCATCTTGTACCTGTATTTTTGTGTTAGCAGCATAATTTTTAGAATCAGCTAAACCCTCATCAGTTGGTACACCGCTAGCATCTGTTGGCCCCGTATAAATAGATGAGTTAGGAAATATAAATCTTTCACGTCCATATGCAGCACTGCGTGCAGAAACTCCTGCGAAATCCTCATCAGAACCAAGACCAGAATAAAAATCATGACCTCCTTTGTATTCCCATGTCATACTTACAGAAAAATTTCCAACACTATAAGAAGGAGTAAAACCTAATATCCAAAGAGGGAGAGAACGCCCTTTGGTAATCAACGAAGGTGATATGGTAGGCATACCAGTTACTCCGTCTACAACTACACGTCCTAACGGATCCCGTTGATAGTCAGTCATTTGGAATGCAAATGCAGGCATACCAACAACGGCGATATTATTAATTGTTGGAGAACCTACAGAATTTTGTATAAATCCGCTGCTTCCACCAATAATAACCGGCGAATTATTCAAAGTTGATAGTACTTTATTGTTATTATAAGTAGCATTCATTTTAAAATCTATGCGCCCTTTACCAACGTTTACCAAAGGTGATAAGGTGATATCACCTTCAACGCCATAGTTTTTAAAATCAGCAGCATTTGCTAACCCAACAGGAAAGCCAGTTGTCCAGGACTGAGAAATTTGTAAAACCTGGTTGGTATTTTTTTGTGTGAAGTAAGTGGCATTTAAGCCTATACGATTCTTAAAGAAGGTTGCTTCTACACCTACTTCTTTACCATTTACAAATTCCGGTTTTAAATCCTGGTTTGGATAAACATTGTTGGTTGTAAAACCACCTGTGTTTCCATATGGAAATCCTGCTGGCTGTGAATAAGTAACTTGTAATTGGTAAGGATTTAAATTTACATTACCGGATTTTGAAATGTTACCAAATACTTTCAGGTATGACAAGACATTATTTTTTAATGATGGGAAGGCGTCAGAAAGCACTACCGCAGCATTTACTGTTGGATAAAAGAATGAACGGTTTGTTTCTGACAAACGGCTGTCCCAATCATTTCTGCCAGTAAATTCTACACTCGCCCAACCTTTATAACTGAAGCCAAGATCTGCATAAGCACCTACTAATCTATAGTCAGAAATGCCGTTTGTTCCTACCACAGCATCCCCACTGCGTACACCTATGTTGTAAAAGTTAGGAACCAGGAGATTATTACCACCTGCGAACACATCTTTAAACTTACTTTCACGAATACTTCCACCAACAAGATATTTGAAAGAGAAATCCTTAGCAAAAGAATGATCTCCACTGATGTAATAATCGAAGTTGATAGTGGCAGCGTAGTTCTGATCATCTGATTCGATGCCCGGTCTGTTGGAATATTGTGTTGCATTCCTGTTGGCTACAGCCCAGTCAGACACTACAACGGGTGCGTTTGTATTTTTACCGCTTCCAAATGAAAGGTTGGATGCAAGCCGAACCGTACCCTTTAACCAAGGAGTAAATTTATAATCTGCCTGAACATTGCCGATTAAATTATCAGTTCTGCCGTGGGTTCTAATATTTGCAATTAACCAATAAGGATTCACCGCATATTCATTATAATAGTTGGAAAATTGACCAAACTTGCTGTTTAGGTCTTTATATTGTAACAAAGGAATATTACTAGCCGTCTGCATTACAAGAAAGAACAAACCACCATCATATGCGCTTGGAAAAGAATTTTGAAATCCTGCTTCATTAACTACATTAAAGTTATTCAGAATGTAGTTAAGACTGTAGTTCACGCTAAGCTTGCCCCAATCTTTTCCACCGTTAAAACGAATACTGGTTCGATGGTTTACATCATCGGGAACCAGCCCTTTTATCTTGGCATCTTCAAAACTTACATAAAAATCTTTGCCTGCTACAGATATAGCATTTTGCCACGTTAAGCCTGTATTCCAAAACTTTACTTTATCATTATAGTGATCATTTGTATAAGGTCCTGTTTGAATCGAACCATCCTCCAAAGGAATTCCTATATCTTTAATTGAGCCATCGAATCTGGGGCCATATTGCTGGTTTTCGTATGGCACATGCAAATAATTACCATAAGCGTCTACAGTTTCACCCGCTCCCTGTCCAAATTCTTTTTGAAATTTTGGAAAGAAAGAAACATTTGTTGCTTGCATGCTCGAACTTAAAGTAACAGTAGGAGTTTGCGAATTCCCGCCCTTTTTAGTTGTAATAACTATTACACCGTTAACCGCATCCGGGCCATAAACGGCCGCAGATGCTGCACTTTTCAACACGGTAAGTGAAGCAACGTCATCGGGAGGTATCGAAGAAAGATACCCCAAAGGTGTTGGTGCTCCGTCAACCACTAACATCGGTTGGTTATTACCAGTTAGAGAACGGATACCCCTGATATTAATCTTGGCATTTTCAAAAACTCCACTATTAACGGTAGAGATATTTACACCAGAAATTTTACCATTCAATGCTTGTTGAATGTTTACAGATTTTCCCTGCGTTAAAGTTTTGTTGGTGATAGTAGTCGTTGCATAACCCAGGTCTTTGGCTTGCCTCTTAATACCTAATGCTGTAGTTACCACAACATCATTAAGTGGAGTGCTGGTTCTGGTTAAACTAACATTGACGTTGGTTGTAGATGAAATTGTAATTTCTGTTTGCTGAAAGTTTACGGCAGATACAACTAAAACGTCGCCTATATTGGCCGCGATTTTAAAAACTCCATCAGCTCCGGCGGCTACCGTAACCTTGGTTCCCTTAACATTAATTGTAGCAAATGGAACAGCTTCACCAGTTTGTTCCGTAACCTTACCGGTAACGCTACCTTGCGACCATGCTGCCAAGTTTGACAATAAAGCCACAAAAAGTAGTAAGACAGTTTTTCTCATGTGACGATTAGTTTTGAGTTTTTCGACCCTTAGGTCTTTAATAATAAAGGTTTAAAAAAATAAGGTTTCTTTAATTTGAACCCAAGACACTGGGCTTATTATTAATGCTGCTTTATTCATCACATAATTTAAATTTTCTTTTTGTTAATTTTTTAATTATTATAAATCAATTAGTTATATTAATTTTAATATTCAAATTATAGTTATTTATTGATGAATAAATAACAACTAGTTACCATTTGTTAATTATTTCTAAAATTTAAAAAAACTTAAAACACTTCTTGGCCGCGATAAACTTTCAATAAAAAATAACCGCCACTATAATACTTTTGCAGCATGTTGATACTAGATGGAAAAATTGCTTCTGCTGCAATAAAAGAATCCCTGACTAAAGACGTTGAAAGGCTCATAAACGATGGCAAACGCCCTCCGCATCTTGCAGCCATACTTATTGGTAATAATGGCGCAAGTGAAACTTACGTGACCAGTAAAGTAAAGCAATGTGGTGAAATTGGTTTTCAATCCTCATTGATACGATTCAATGATGATATAAGCGAAGACATATTACTGCATAAAATTCATGAACTAAACAATGAACCTTATGTGGATGGAATATTGGTTCAGCTGCCTCTTCCAAAACACATTAACGAACAAAAAATAATTGAAGCGATAGAACCATCAAAAGATGTGGATGGATTTCACCCGGTAAGTGCTGGCAAACTGGTGCAGGGATTACCGGCTTTTATCCCGGCAACTCCTTATGGAATTATGCTTATGCTTGAGCATTTTAATATTTCAACAAAAGGTAAACATGCAGTAGTTATTGGCCGCAGTAATATAGTAGGCAGGCCAATGAGTATTCTTTTAAGCAGCAATATAAAATATGGTAATTGCACAGTCACCGTGTGCCATTCGCACACTACAAACCTTCAGGAAATTTGCCTGCAGGCTGATATTCTTGTTGCCGCTCTGGGGAGACCAGGCTTTGTAAAAGCAGATATGGTTAAAGAAGGTGCAATAGTAATTGATGTAGGCATCACACGTGTAGAAGATGCTACCGCAAAAAAAGGTTTCCGTATAAAAGGAGATGTAAGTTTTGACGAAGTGGCTCCCAAAACTTCGGCCATAACGCCTGTACCGGGTGGCGTTGGTTTGATGACTATTGCAGGGCTTCTTAAAAATACATTGCAGGCTTATCTGCAAAGACAATAACGCTTTTATAGCAGGCTGTTTCTCTTTTGGGCATCGCCTGTTGCGTCGCACTCTTCAACGCCCTTGTTCTTTTTTTGAGTAGATAATGTACTACGTTTGTATGTTAAGATAAGTAGGAATTTTATAAAATTTATGGAAACCATTCAGCAAGATATTATAACACTGCCCATAATGGAAGCTTTTTACACATTACAGGGAGAAGGCTTTCACCAGGGCAGAGCAGCTTACTTTATAAGACTGGGCGGTTGCGATGTTGGCTGTTTCTGGTGCGATGTTAAAGAAAGCTGGGATGCAGCAAAACATCCTTTAAAAACAATTGAAGAAATTGTTGATGAAGCAAAAAAATTTCCGGCACAATTGGTTGTAATTACAGGTGGAGAACCATTAATGCATAACCTTGGTGCACTGACTACTGCATTGCACGATGCCGGTTTTCAAACCAATATAGAAACATCAGGAGCCCACCCTCTTTCCGGGAACTGGGACTGGATCTGTCTTTCACCAAAAAAATTTAAAGAGCCCTTGCCAGGAATATTACCACTCGCAAACGAACTGAAAGTAGTGGTCTATAATAAATCTGATTTTAAATGGGCCATGGATCATGCAGCAAAAGTTTCTCAACATTGTAAGTTATACCTTCAGCCGGAATGGGATAAACGCAATGAAGTAACGCCTCTTATAATAGATTACATCAAGGAAAATCCTAAGTGGGAATTAAGCCTGCAGATACATAAGTACATAAATGTGCCATAATATTCTTTTAGCTTTATACTAATATTGATCGTTCTTTTACCCGGTTTTTGTTTACAGCAATACAACAGTACAAGAGTGCGACGCAACGATGCCTAACCAGGGCCATAAAGCTCGTAACAAAATACAATTCCTTTATTTTTCAAATGCATTACTTCACCGCCGCAAAATTCATCGAAGCTATTCTTTCATTCGTCGAAAATGATGCATGCATTTAGTTTATTCACAGTAGTTTTATTATACACTCATTAATTCATACCAATGGAATTTGATAATGACAAAATAATAAAGCATGCTTATAAAATTGAGATCATTTACTGGGTATTGCTGGGCATTACAAATCCGCTTATTAATTGCCTGAGCGTTTTTCCTGCTGACATAAGAATCTGGCCGGTACTATTACTGGTTAATATGATACTGCTTCCTGCATATCTTTTTTATTCTGCGTTTATTGTACCACGGTTTCTTTTTCAAAAAAAATATTTATTCTTTACACTGATAAGTATTTCTTTTTTCATTGTTGTGCTACTGCTGGTGTATGCTGTTTATTCAATCATTTTAAAATTTCCCGTATCACCATATGAAGAATCTTATTTTACGTACAGCTATAGCACCATAGCAAGAGAAGTTGTATGGGGTATTGTTAATATGAGTCTTGCCATCGCTATAAGTTTTATTAAAAAGTCATTGGACGAAAAAGAACTGGTTGTAATCCTTCAAAAAGACAATAACAGTTTTAAAGTAAAATATTTGCGTGCACAACTCAATCCGCATTTTCTTTTCAATACACTCAATAGTATTTATTCCCTAAGCTTGCAGAAATCTGATAAAACACCAGAGGTGGTTGTAAAATTAGCAGACCTTATGCGCTATCTTATTTATGATTGCGAAGAAGAAAAAGTGCCATTGGAAAAGGAAATTGAATTTATACAGAACTATATAGATATTGAAAAGATCAGGTTTAAAGCAGATGTGCGTTTTTCAGTTGAAGGTGATATCAGCAATATAATGATCGAGCCCTTCTTATTCATCTCCTTTATTGAAAATGGTTTTAAGCATGCACTTGATAATTCATTCACAGATCCTTTTATTTATATAACGATAAAAGCAGAACCCGGGCGAATTGTATTGAACGTAATTAACAACACAAATCTCGACCTTGAAACACAAGCCAAAAGAATCAGTGGTAAAGGGCTTACAAACAGCAAGAGCCTGCTTGAATTATTGTACCCATCTTCTTATGCACTCGATATTATACAAACAGAAAAAGAAGAGAGAATGAAAAGCAATGTAAGAATGAAAAATGCAAGAGAAAGACTTGAAACATTGTATCCCGATTCTCATACGCTTGATGTAATTTTAAGCAACAATGCCTTCACTGTTTCATTAATACTAAAACCCCGCCTGGCTTGATAAAATGTATTATAGTTGAAGACGAACTGCTTGCCCAGCAGGTTATTCAAAATCACCTGCAGAAGATGAACCAGTTTCAACTGATGGCTACCTGCAGTAATGCCATGGAAGCAGCAGAAGTGCTAAGTAAACAGGAGGTTGATCTTATTTTTCTTGACATACAATTGCCCGGCATGACTGGCCTGCATTTTCTCCGCTCATTGCCCAATCCACCGCTGGTAGTGCTTACTACAGCCTATGCTGAATATGCGCTGGAGAGTTATGAATTTAATGTGATCGATTATTTGCTAAAGCCTATCTCTTTTGAGCGTTTTTCAAAAGCAATAAATAAAATTGTTGAAGGCAGGCTGTTTACACAGGCTACGAAAGAAAGAGAGAATCCCATTCCCGATCACATTTTTATAAAGTGCAACAGTAAATTTTTCAAGGTTAATTTTTCTGAGATAAAATATATCGAAGGCATGAAAGATTATTTAAAAATTCATACTGCTGATTATAAATTAATAACCCACCAGACAATGGGCGAAATGGAGAAAATATTACCTGCCAAAAAATTTATAAGGGTACATAAATCTTATATAGTTGCAACAGGTCATATAAAAAGCATTTATGGGAACAGTATTGAAATGGAAAAAACAACTATACCAATTGGCAATAGTTATAAAGACAAAGTGATGGATCTGGTTATAGGAAAAAAATCATAAACAACATTGGTTTAAAAAAGACGGTTATCTTTCTCTAAAATTATTTTCACTTTTGAAACCTGGCCCGTATCAGCAAGATAGTTTGTGATCTTCACCGGTTGATAACCTTCTTTTGTTACAGTTAATTTAAAGGTTCCATTCTTAAAAAAGTTCATGGAAAACCGGCCGGTCGCATCAGTATTGGTGGTAGTATAAATTTTTCCGGTAGCAGAATCTTCTGCCTTAATTGTTACGCCCTGTAACACCTGCAATGAATCTTTAGAACCCTGCATATTGCTGTATTGATACACTTCGCCGTTAAGAATAGCAAAGGTTGTATCATAGCCGCCGTACATAAAAGAAATTACACGGCTTTCTTTACTGCTGCATGCATAAAGGCCCATGATCGCCACGAAAAATATCGTGATTTTTTTCCGTATCATTTTTACCGATAGATTAGCTTTCTCTTTAAATCATTTATACCTGTTGAAGTTACAATTAATGCTTAGCACAAAAGAAAAAAATGATTTTATCAAAGTGATTTTTCAGTTTATGTTACCAGCTTTTGAATAAGCATTAAACTTTCGTTGCGTCGCACTCTTCATCAGCTTGTTCCTTATTGATCAAGTTATCAAATATGTTTATGGTTTGTTCCCTGGTTATTTTAAACCTTGAGTGTAAAAGGCCAGCATTTAATTATCTGTACAAGTGTGCATCCCGATGAAACATACGGGATCAGGAATGCAACCAAAGTTTACCAGCGCTATATAAAGCTAAATACAAAAATAACCACCAATCCACAAGGCCAACTAATTTGATTGCGCTATGATTTTTTAAATTATATTACCACCCATTTTATACATCACTCAACACCTGCATATATGGGAAAAGGAAGAATGGAAGCATTCAGCGATGGCGTACTGGCAATCATTATTACAATTATGGTACTCGAAATGAAAGTGCCGCATGGAGATACGTTTGAAGCATTGAAGCCGCTGTTACCTGTGTTTATAAGTTATGTTTTAAGCTTCGTTAATATTGGTATTTACTGGAATAATCACCACCACATGCTGCATGCTGCAAAGCACGTGAACGGTGCTGTATTGTGGACAAACATTCACCTGCTTTTCTGGCTTTCATTATTCCCTTTTGTTACCGGCTGGATGGGTGAAAATCATTTTGCCAAATGGCCGGTTGCGTTATATGGCGTGATTTCATTCATGGCTGGCGTGGCTTACTATTTTCTTGCCCATTGCCTTGCAAGTCTGCATGGCAAAAACTCAACACTTGCAACAGCCCTTGGCAATGACTGGAAGGGAATAATCTCGGTAGTAATATATGCAGTTGGCATTGGTCTTTGTTTTATAAAACCGTGGCTTGGCGTTACAACGTATATGCTCGTTGCCGCTATGTGGTTTATACCTGATAAAAGAATTGAAAATAAATTAGGCACTGAAAAAATGCATGAGTAGAATTATAAAGGCAAACTCAAATACATGCCACACTAAATTTATTAATACTATTTTGCAAAGGTCAGCCGTGCAGTTCACTTCATGGTGTCCGGACATTTATAAGAGCTCAAAATTTAAGTAAAAAACAAACTAATTTACTTGTTGCCTTTAATTAAAGAGTACAAGTGTGCGACGCAACAACAGCCCGGCACATTTACAAAAGCTAGTAACAAAAAATCTTTTCATTTAATTATTGATTGCCGGGTAATAATTATTCTTATTACCTGCTTCCCCATTCCCATAATCCATATTGTGTTTTCTGATCAACGGGATGACCGGATTGTTTCAATGCCAGCATAATTTGTCCGCGGTGGTGACTTTCGTGGGAAATAAAATATCCGAAGAATGCCTGTGGGTGCGGCTTAAACCCTTTTATCTTTTTTTCTTAGAGCCCTTTGGTTAAAAGTGAGGCAATCACTTTACTGCTTTTATCCAATTCAGAAGCAAGTAATTTTTTAGTAATGTTCCCTTTCTCAATTTTTTGTACGCCTTCCAGCAGATCCGGTGCAGCTACTTTTAACCACATCATTCGTACATTGTGCATATGCGCAAACTGATCACCAACATTTCTTCCTTTAGAAGCCGGAATATCTGTAAGATGATCTTCATTTATTGCATCAAGCAAATAAAGATTAATGCGGTTATGAATATGCCAGGTATCAATTAATTCATTCATAGCTTAAATGTTTTAAAAATTATAGCGGCAAAAACTAAATTCATTATGGTTTAATCACCTGTTCCTTTCCATCAGCATTTTTTATTTTAAGAAACCCACCGCTTTCTTTTGCCATGAGTTGTACGTATCCCTGCAATTCATTGGCGAAGCTAAGCCCGCCTCCATCTTCCGCTGCTCCTATTTTTACAGATGGTTGTCCTTTGCTGTCTATTAATCGCAGCAATATACCGCCGGGATAAGTTATGCCATCCTGTACTACAGGTGCATGAAAACTAATACTTGCTCTTACTTTTCCCAGGCTGTCTACTATTTCCAAACCGCTGCCACGAAGCACCTGTAATTTGTTTTGTTCCTTTTGCGCTGTTGCAGGATTCATTTTTGTAAATAATATAATCATCAGGACAAGATTGATGATGGTTACAGCAATAGCAATACGTTGCATTTTCATAGTATTTCTTTTAGAATACTAATGTACTTTATTACTGTGAGGAGATAATATATACCTGACAAGAGGAATGTATTGCGTGATGTTTTGCTGATTGTTTCTGCAGTGCCACCCGTATAGCATGTGGATGGACCGAGGAAATTACGGTACCGAGCATTATGACTTTTGAATATTAATCAAAAGCCTCAACGTTCTTTGGAGATAATGATGTGGAGAAGAAAAGCCGATTATATTTCAAGCTTCTCTAAAACCATCAGCAATTCTAAAAATTTATTCCATGAAGCCTGCCATTCTTTTTTTGCTTCACTTATTTTCTCATGTTGCTCTTCGCTTATTTCAGTTTTTGATTGTAGAATTTCATCTACCTTTTCTAATTTGGCTTTGTTCAGTTCTTCTAATTTATCTGTGTGTTCCATAGCGGTTTAATTGAGGTGATAAAATAAATGCAATAATCGCAGTACAAATTTACTGTGTTGGATGACGATAAATGAAATGATGTTGCCTCTAATACCATCACAAGTCTTGCGCTATGCACAAACCTTTGGAGAAACTGTGAAATGACACGTACCCAAGCAGTTTCTTATTGCAAACAGCATATTATGAGCATATACCTGTTTAATAAGTAGTCGCTTAATAGTTGTGGCACAATAAATGTATTACAATGAAGACTACAAAGCGTTACTGTTTCAAGGTCTTGTCTTTCCGGTTAACATATTTGGCAAAAAACTTCGTTCAGTGGCTCACAAGGTTTTTACTGAAAAGATACATTGAACATCTGTACTCCTTTGGGCTACTTGCATAGCTCCCAATTCATATTTAAACTTAGTATGCTTCAATTTTAAAACAAACTCAACATTGTTGAGACAGTATATGGACAAAAGAAAAGAAACCGGTGCATTAATCATTGCTTTTAAAGAACCTGCTTTTAAAAGTGGTGAAAAAGAAAAGCAGGCTGCATCAATGGCTTCCTGTATTTACGATGTTACTGCACACGAAAAAAATGAAGCATATATTAACCACCTCGCTGCCATTGTGGAATGTTCTGATGATGCTATTATCAGCAAATCCCTTGATGGCACTATAAAAAGCTGGAACAGGGGTGGTGAAAAAATGTTTGGATTTACTGCAAAAGAAGTTGTTGGAGAAAATATTTCTCTCATAATCCCACCGGAATATATCAACCAGGAAAAAAAGATACTTGAGAGAATATGCAATAACGAAATTATTGACCATTATGAGACAATGCGAATTAAAAAAAGCGGCGAACTATTTTATGTTTCCATTACAGCTTCACCCCTGAAAGATGCAACAGGAAACATTGTGGGGGTATCCAAAATTGCCCGTGATATTACTTTAAACAAAAAGGCCGAAAGGGAACTTATTCAGACCAACAAAGCACTATCATTTCAAAACGAGGAGAAGGAAAAAGGTGCAGTGGAGCTGGTAATTGCCAACAAAGAACTGCTGTTTCAAAACGAAGAGAAGGAAAAGCGTGCAGCAGAGCTGGTAATTGCCAATAAAGAACTGCTGTTCCAAAACGAAGAGAAGGAAAAACGTGCAGCAGAGCTGGTAATTGCCAACAAAGAACTGCTGTTTCAAAACGAAGAGAAGGAAAAACGTGCAGCAGAGCTGGTAATTGCCAA
>Ga0207648_10006308_pt1 | contig 11794 bp, 5 predicted proteins | sample KBSMisM32_FD_184310 | JGI IMG/M metagenome (GOLD analysis project Ga0207648, IMG submission 184310) | Miscanthus rhizosphere microbial communities from Kellogg Biological Station, Michigan, USA - KBS Miscanthus M3-2 (SPAdes) (version 2) | ecosystem: Host-associated > Plants > Roots > Rhizosphere... | reverse complement strand
TGGTCAAACCCACTCGTTAGGGAGAACGGGCGGCGCGTGCTCGAGAAGTGCGAAGAAATGCTCTGGGGCGAGAGATTGATTGAGGACAACAGGCAGGGTTGCGAGAAGCGGCGCTGGTTCAGGTGGCGCAAAAACCGGCGGAACGGAAACCGACTCGCAATGCCCGGAAGCGAAAAGCGTAACAATGCAAAGATGGGTGGCGGCGGCGTCCGAATGCAGCTGCTCATGCAGGGCTGGTGAGGAACTCAGCAAAGCCGCGGCTCCGACCGTCAGCGCGAGGATCGTGGAAAGAAAACGACGGCCTAACGAAAAGAATCGCTCGTTCCAACAGGCTGCCATCGCGGGGGAGCATTCCGCATCGTTTCCTCAGTAGCAAGCACAAGATCGTTGAAGCATCACTTCAGATCGGTCGAGGCGATCGGAATGATTTGCGAGTGCCCTATATATTGGACGGTCACTGTGGAGGCGTCGCGTTTGAGCACAGGCAACTTCGTTCCCCGCGGAATCACCGCCTCGCCGTAGGGGATTTTTATTTTCACATCCTTCATGATCGTGGCGAACTGTTGCACTGACGCGCTCGGCGAAATTGCGGCCGGTGTTGGGGGAGACTTCGGCGACGGAGAACTCGTTGGTGAATTGGCCGGCGCGGCTGCGGCGGGTACGTCATCGAGAACCTCGATTTTCATGACCGGATGAATTTCCCACGCCGTCGATCGCCATGGTTGGTGATATTTGTTTGCAGCGATTCTTTCGATTGTTGTGCCAACGTCGGCCGAGCCATTGTGATCGTCGTCCCAAAGCAGGTATCCGGTCAGGCGAATTTTCCGCGCCGGATGTCCGGTTGACTCGTAGCTTAGATCCGGTGCGCGAATAAACGCGGCCAGTTCCTGCATTCGGATGTGATCGCGGTAGATGGCGTTTTGCGTCCGGGGAGTAATCTCGCAAATAATAGGGGTAGGATCGCCGACGTCTGGAGGGTGATCGCTTGGCTTGGCGAAAACCTCCAAGTGCCAATCGTGGATATCAATATTTCCGCAATTGGTGGATTCGGGTGGACCGGCGTAGGCGAGCACAAGGTATCCAGTCAGCGAGACGAGTTGCTGTTCCCGGCCGTCGAGTTCCGCTTTTTGGCCCGGGGACAACTCCTTCCGTCGTTTGCGTCTTGTTTCGGCGTCGAAGCTGGCGACCTCCGTCAGAAAACTCGCCGTGTCCATTGCCTTGACCGATGCTCCCGCAGGATTGATCCAGGACCGATTCTTCAAACGATTGCGCTCCACGCCATCAGGAGTTCTGGCTGACCCTTCGAGCTTATCGAGACAATTCCATCCGGTCAGATCGAACTCCTTTAGCTCGCGATCTTCGGAGATCTTGGGCGGCTGCCCGAAGGCTTGTGCGAAATTAAGAAACGCCAGGGCGAAGAGAGAACGCTGAAAAGACTTGGCTGATTTCGTTCTCATTTCAGCGTCTGTTCTATCGTGCTTCAGTCGCCCGACGATACCGTTCCCAGGATTGCCAGGCCCGTTCCCAATTTTCTTTCGCGGCCCAGGCTTCCGCTTCCAGAAAATGGAAATAAGCAGGAGCGCCCGGTCGGTCCGTAAAGTGGCGGACCGTCGTTAGGGCATCATCAGTTCGGCCGGCGCCAAACTGCGCACGGTAGAGCGCATACCCGTCCGCTACGTCACCAGGTTTCGCATACACTTTCTGTTCCAAGTCCGGAATGGAAACACCCACTGCCTCGGCTGGGAGCACGGGTGGAGTGGCATAACGCCTAACGACCCGCCAGGCTTCCGCGAAGTCGTTTTGGCTGGCATGATAACGCGCCACTTCTCGCCAGCCGAATTTGAGCCACTCGGGATGTGCTGCGACGGCTTGGTTTATGTCGTTGAGCCGGTCACGGCGCGCCCAGAGTAAGAAAAACCGCTCCGTTTGAGCGGGTGTGAACTGCGAGAGATTCGGATCGTTGCGGAAGAGTTCGCCCAGCGCGGTTGTGAACTGGGCTTCGTTTGCATCTTCCAGATAATTAAGCGTCAGATCTGGCCGGCCAATCGCGCTATCACGGAGCGATTCGTACACGGTCGTGTCGCGCTCTTTCGCCTCGGCCAGCATCTTGACGTAAAGTCCCGCCTCCGTCGCGCCGCGTCGTTGCAAGGCCTCGCGCCACGCTGTGATGGCAAGGGTTGGTTGCCAGCCAAGCCAAATTTTGCCTTCCTCGAATGGCAGTTGCGGGGAATTCGGTTCCAGAAAGCGAGCCCGCCGGAAATCTTCTACCGCACGGATGGGGGCGTCTCGCCGGCCGATGCGCGCGGCCGCGCGAAGAAAATAAAGTTCCCAGTCGAGCGGTGCCCATTCCAAGGCACGGTCGGTGAGTGAGATGGCTTCATCGAAACGATGGCCGCGATTGGCCGGAACAGCTCCGGCTTTGGCATTTTCCACCCCCACATATCCCGGAAGAGGAACGGCATTCCGCAATCCGAAAAACCAGCACCCGCAAATGATCGCCAGAAGCAATCCCACGCATCGAAAGAGAACTGGTGGCCATCGCTTTTGGGATCCAGCGGGGCCGGGACAAAATTGAGCGAGACCAAGCAACAGAGTTCCAGCGAGGAAAGTTCCCAAGCGATGACCCGAGACGTCGACGCAACCATGAAGCGCGAAGAGAAACGCGCCAACAAGCGCAGCATAACGCACTCGTTGATTGGTCCCCTCGTGTAGTGGACGGACCCGCCAGAAAAAAATAGCCACCGCGATTACGAGGAGGGCAACCGCCGTCCACCCCATCTCCGCCCAGACCCAAAGCCAATCGCTCTCCGGGTGCAGTGAGCGCGAGACCCGCTGGGAAGCTTCGCGAAAGAGCGCGAAGACGCCTTCGAAATTTCCGAGCCCAACACCGCACCACGGCGACGACCGGATCATCGTCCAGGCGTCGCGGAAAATCAGCCAGCGATAATCTGAATCGACCGCGCCTTCCGTTCCGAGACGCAGATGAAAACGCTCGATCGTTTCGCCGCCGAAGACCAGCAGTGTCGCCAATAGAAGAAGAAGGAGCGAAACGGCAATGGCAACCCCAGCGCCGCTCCACTTTCGGAATGCTAGCCGCGCAAGCCAGGCCGCGCTGCCGATAATCAGAATCAGAATTCCCGCTCGTGAGAAATCGCAGATGAGCGCAGCGACCAGAATTCCGAAACCAACCAGCCACAGAACCCAGCGTTTGTGACCACGTCGGAAATCATCCTGCAGGCAGCCAAGGACAACCACTGTCGAGATACCAAACAGGTCGCCTGTCTGATTACGGTTTGGAAACGGACCAAAGCCGAGAGGAGCATGCCAGAAAGGAAGAGCGCGTTGCGTTAGAAAAAGGAAAACGGAAAGCCCGGCGAGCGCGATCACGCCGGCGGCGAACAGGCGAGCGGCCATGCGCACATCTCGAAGATGGAGGTCGAGCGTGGTGACGTAGTAAATCCAGGCCAAGCCGGCAACGAGCACGACCAGGGAGTCAAGCGACAACCAGGGCTGCAAACTGACGGTGCTCGGAAGGTTGAGGCCGAGATCATTCGTGAGAGCAGTGCGCCAACCCGGGATAAAAAACCAACGCGCCGGCAGGAAGGCGACGCAAGCCAGCGCTACGAAAAGGACCGCGATCGTGTTTAGAACCGGCCCCAGGGAAAAGCGTGGTGGTGCAACCATGAGGAGTAGGGCGAAACATCCGAGCGCGATCGCTTCACTCCAGCGCTGCGTGGCGCCCCCGAGAAAACAGGCTGCGACCGTCAGAACCGGCAAGGCGATTGCGACCCATCGAGCGGTGGTGGGCTGCGATATTCCGGACGAAGACGGATTTCGTGATTGCTTCAAAGTGTGGTTTGCGGTGAAATCAGATCCCCGAGCAGGTGGTGCACCCTGCATTTCGGCGGATGAGTGTCTATCTTGTCCGCCGACAAGTCGATGTTCGAGGCCATCTCAACGCAAGTTTGATTTTTCGTCAATCACCATGATGACCCAGCGCCGGCAAGGATTGTATCGCGTCTTTCTTCTTTGCCAGATTCTGATTACCGCCGCGCTCTTCTGGTTTGGTGTCTGGGTTTTGGTGACATTTTATTCGCCCGGGGCTGAGCTCACCTGGCGTCGCTATAGCATCTATTGCGCGATGCTCGTCATTGGTCTGCTCGGAGAATCGCTCAATCGTGAGGGTTCAAAACGCTATTTTCTTCAGGCCGAACTTCTGCGTCAGCATCGACTCGCGCTTCGGCAGACCTTCGCCAGCACCGGCGTCCTTGTCTTCTACCTCGTTGCGACCAAAGACGCCTTTATTTCGCGACTTTTCTTTTTCAACTTTCTCCCCTGGCTCTACATCGCGCTTCTCTTCTCCCACCATTTCCTGCCCGAATTCCTCGCGCGCGGAATGTTTCGCCGCGAAGAAAAAACTCTTCTCGTCGGATCAACCGCGAAGGCGGCCAGGTTGCGCCGTTGGCTGCGGCGCAAAGCTGAAATGGGTTTGCGGACAGTCGGTATCATTTGCGACGAGCCGATCGAGGAGACTCCGGATAAGATTCCAGTTCTCGGTGGCCTGGATCGGTTCCGCAGCGCGGTCCAGGAAAATGGCGTCACCCAGGTGATTCTGCTCGAGTTCCCGCAGTTGACGGACGAGAGCCGCGAACTGATCGCGACCTGCGACCTGCTTGGTGTGCGCCTTTTGATTGTCAGCGATCTGGAGGAAAAATTACGGCATCCCGTCACACAGTTCGAGGACGATGGCTTCCGTTTCATCGGCCTGCGCGAAGAGCCGCTGGAGAATCCGTTCAATCGCGGAGTAAAACGGACGATCGATTTCGCCTTCGCCGTCCCCGTCATGCTCCTCTTTTTCCCCCCGCTCGCCGTGATCGTCTGGCTGGCGCAACGTTTGCAATCGCCCGGCCCGCTTTTCCATAAGCAAACCCGCGCTGGCGTGCAAAATCGGCGTTTCGCGATCTGGAAATTCCGCACCATGCACCCGGAGAATACCGATCTCGCCCGCCAGGCGACGACCGAAGACGAACGCGTTTATCCGTTAGGCAAATGGTTCCGCAAGCTGAGCATCGATGAGATCCCGCAATTCTGGAATGTCCTCCGCGGCGACATGAGCGTGGTCGGCCCGCGGCCGCATTTGCTTGAGCACAACGAGCAGTTCGCCCAGTTGATGGCCAACTATCAGGTTCGGACTCTGGTCAAGCCTGGCATCACCGGGCTCGCCCAGGTGCGCGGGTTCCGCGGCGAAGCGCAAACCCGGGAAGACATCAAAAATCGCGTCGCTTGCGACATCGAATACCTTGAGAACTGGAACCTGACCCTGGAATGCGGGATCATCGCTCGAACGGTCGCGCAACTCATTGTGCCGCCCTCGTCGGCGTATTAGGGCCGCGCCGCCCCGGTAGGGCGTTCGAAATTAGCCGGTGACGCAAGCCACCGGTTACGAAATGCAAAAGAGATTCGCCCCGGCAAGGGCGAAGGCCACTTCGACGCTCCTTCTACGCATACGAAGCAACATGGAATTGCAGCCTCGAAGGGTTCGGGTTCATCTCGGCTGGCCGGGCTGAAAATTTATGCAAAAAGATCTCGCGCAATTACAAATGGTTGTTTTGAATCGGCTTATGCATCTCTCCCAGCTCGCTGGTTTTCACGCGTCGCAGCAGCCCAGCATTACCACCATGAAAATACTACGTCACACCCGCAGAGCGTGGATTGCTCTCACGACAGCATTTCTCGCACTGACCTCGCAGGCTTTCGCAGCCGAGGCGATTCACACCGACGACGCCTACACCGACGCCGCCAAAGCCAACAACAATTACGGCGATGCGACGGCTTTGTCCGTGTCTGGGAGCGGCTCAAACTTGAAGCGGGCTTGGATTAAGTTTGATCTGCCGAGTGTCCTCCCGGCCGGCACAACCGCGAGTCAGGTGAGCAAAGCGGTCTTAAGCTTGTGGGTTAATAAAGTCACAACCGGCGGCCCCATTAATGTATACGTAGTGACAGGCACCCCGGCTTGGGTTGAAGGCACAGGCGCCTCGGGAAGCGGCATCACGAATGGAACGGCACCGGCCCTCGCCCCAACCCCTTTGATCAGTGGCTGGCAAATTCTCAAGGAAGGGAATTTTGCCGCAGTTGATATTACATCGCAGGTGAAGTCGTGGATCACGACGCCCGCAAGTAATCTCGGCATCGCGCTCACTCCAAACTTGTCTACGGTCAATGTCTCGTTTGATTCGAAGGAATCGACGACCACCAGTCATGGACCGCAATTGGAAATCCAATTGGTCAATCAGGGACCAGTCGGGCCCCAGGGACCTCAGGGATCGACTGGCCCAACTGGGCCGATTGGGCCCACTGGACCGCAGGGATCAGTTGGTGCCACGGGTCCGACAGGTCCAACTGGACCCGAAGGCCCAATAGGCGCTACCGGCGTTGCTGGCCCTCAAGGGCCAACCGGTGCCACCGGAGCGATAGGTCCTGTCGGTCCGGAAGGTCCGCGGGGGCTCACCGGTGCCGATGGATCCGCGGGGCCGCCAGGCCCCGAAGGGCCAGCAGGCGCGGTTGGCCCGGAAGGGCCTCAGGGAGATAGTTACTGGCAGGCCCAGGGCAGCACCATTTACTTCAATACTGGCTATCTTGGATTAGGCACCGCTACTCCCACTCATCTACTCGAAGTTGCTGGGGATGCGCAGATCAGCGGAAACCTTATAATTACCGGCGAGGGAAATAAGATTGTCATGCCAGTGCAAGGCGATCTTTCCATGGGGGAATTCACCGAACCGTGACCTCTTAGCCTATGCAGCGTCAATAACGCTCTTGCCACCCACCTCCTTCCCTAATGAACCTCGAGCCACGTCCCACCAGCTCGGCTGTCGGAAGTCACCGTCTCCTCCTTGCCTTGGCCTGCCTGATACCGCTCTTAGCGCTGGCAGCGCAGCCAGGCTGGTGGGCCGATCGACAGGTACTCGACAGCAATGCGACAAAGAATGACTATGGTCCTGCTAATCAAGGCCAGCTCAAGAACATTGCCACCAGGGCGTATGAGGAGTTACAAACGAAACTCCCGGCCAGTACATGGAATTCACCCGAAGGTCAGGCTCTTACCGGGCTCGTCGCATCCTGGAACCCAACTCAGGGGAATAATTACACGCCGGTTAACCAGGGCCAGCTAAAGGCCGTAGCAAAGATCTTCTACGATGTCCTGATCCTTCAGGGTTACGCCACCGGATATCCTTGGACTGACACTACGGCTGACGATGCCAACTACGCCCCCGCTAACATCGGGCAGGTCAAAAACGTGTTTGCCTTCGACCTTGGCGGTAGTTCGATCGATTCCGACGGCAATGGCCTTGGAGACAGCTGGGAGATCACCTATTTCGGCCAGATCGGAGCCGATCCAAATGCTGACCCGGACGGTGACGGCCTAACAAATCTCCAGGAATACCAAAACAACACAAATCCGATCGATTACTTTAATGGTCAGGCTCCGAGTTTGACTAAAATTAGCGGCGATAACCAGGAAGGCGCTCCGGGTAGTTTCCTTCCGCTTCCATTTGTAGTTAAGGTGACGAATAGTACTGGGCAGGCGCTAAATAATGCCCCGGTCACGTTTGCGGTTGTTGACGGCGGCGGCTTGCTCGCCGCCAGCTCAGGCGGAGCCACTGCTACTTTCTTGCAAACCCGAACTGACAGCGCTGGCCTTGTCACCGCCTTCTATCTTCAGGCATCCAATGTCGGAGTTACCAGTCATATTGCCGCCATCGCTGCGGCTACACAGGTCACTTTCGTTGCCAGCAACGGTCAACCTCAAGGCCTTACGATTGTGCCTGGCGACATCAACGCGACCGTGAACGCCGGCGCAAACTCGTTAGTTCCCCTTACTCTGACAAACAACACTTCCGACCCGATTTCGTATACAGTTCGGTTAGACGGCGACAAGGTTGATGCCCTCAGTTACGCAGATTCTGACCAACTGGGGGGTCCTGTTTTTGTCTGGAACGATATTAGTGCCACTGGGACGCGCTTGGATGCGATTTCGGACGCCGACGACGACAGCGAAGCGGTTGATCTTAGCTTCGCCTTTCCTTATTTCGGCAGCACTTATTCGAATGTCTTCGTTAATTCCAATGGATTCGTCACTCTTGGCTCAAGCGGAGGCGATTACATTTACTACCGGCTGCCTGACCCGAATGCACCTGCCAATGAAATAGCGGCCTTCCACACCGATTTGTATCTGGATGAGAACGGTGGCGGTTCAGGCGATGTCTACTTCCGCGATTTCGGTGATCGCGCCATCATTCAGTTCAATCTTGCGGCGCGCCTTGCTCAAGATGGTTTCTCGACGTTCCAAATCGTGTTGAACGCGGACGGAATGATCCTCTTCTATTACTTGGACATGAGCGGCACGCTCGACGACTGCGTAGTCGGTTTGCAAAATGAGACCAAAGACAAAGGCCTGACCGTCGCCTACCAGCAACATTACCTTAAGAATAATCTCGCCGTCAGGTTGGTTGATTCCACAAGGTGGCTAAGCGTTTCACCGACCAGCGGCACTTTGGCTGCCGGTGGAAACACGACGCTTGACGTGGTGCTTGATGCCCGATCACTCGTAAGCGGCAGTTACAATGGCGCAGTTACGATCAGCGCGGATTCATTGCCCGATGTGAGCGTGACGGTTCCGGTTGCGATGAATATTAATGCTGGACCGGAGGTAAGCATAACCTCACCGGGAGAAGGATGGCTGTTTACCGAAGCGGCCGACACCACATTGCAGGCCAGCGCACTGGATCAGGATGGTGTGAGCAAGGTGGAGTTCTACGACGGCGCGGTAAAGCTCGGCGACGTAGCAAGCGCGCCTTATAGTTTTCAATGGCAAAACTTACCTCGTGGCACACGAGCCATCACGGCGCTTGCGGTGGATAATCTTGGGGCGGTGCGTCGATCGTCGCCAGTTCATCTAGAGGTACAGGCGGACACCGACCACGACGGAATCGGTGATGAGTGGGAGATGTCTTACTTTGGGAGCCTGGAGGAGAGCGCTGAGGGAGATTTTGATCACGACGGACTAACCAATGCAGAAGAATGGGCCTCGCGCGTCAATCCGACGCTATCCGACACCGACGGGGATGGTGTATCCGATGGCGATGAGGTACATGTTTACCACACTGACCCGACTCAAACCGACAGCGATGGCGATGGCTTATCCGACGATTGGGAAATTAACTACGGCCTTGATCCGCTGCATGACGACAGTCAGGTCGACGCCGATAACGACGGCCTAACGAATGCCGAAGAACTGAGCCTTGGCACCGTCCCAAATAATCCTGACACTGATGGCGACGGCGTGTTGGATGGCACGGATGGCTGGCCCTTGCATCCACAGCTGGCGCCCGCTCGCCTCCCGGCGGTGAAATACGCCGTAATCGATCTTGGCGAAGGATTTGCTGCGGCTTTGAACAATCATGGCGATGTGATTGGGACAAATGGCCAGACACCCTCTGAGGCGATGTTATGGAAGATCGGACAGTCGCCCGTCGCGCTCGGATTCTTAACCGACGATGCGTCTGCGTATCGAGTGAGCGCGGCGAGCGCTATCAATGACGATGGCATCGTGGTTGGCCGCGCCAGTTATTCTTGGGATCCCGTCGTGGGAACGGACTACCCGGACCCCCCTATTTACAATCAGCTCCTGACGCGGTTCGACAACACTCCAGAGCATAACCTGTGGTGGGATACCCATGCTTTCCGATGGAGCGGTGGTGTGATGACCGACTTGAATGATCTGAGCTATGGCCATCACGGAGATGGAACGACGCCGGACACTAGCAATAAAGCTTCAAGCGCGGCCGCCAGTATTAACCAAGGAGGCCTCATCGTGGGCGGCTCCGATAGCTCCTTAGAGGTGAATAGTGGCTTCTATTGGGAAATCTCGTCCGATGTCGAGCACGCAGTGCGTTTCGATGGCGGCGTTCCGGTGGATCTCGGCCTCGCCCCGCCGGCCGAGGGCGACACTGCAACGGCGTATGCCATCAATGACTCGGGATCGATCATAGGGGTTCAATCGAGTACAGACTCGGAGGGAGGGTATTTCTTTGCTGGTGGGCTGATTGCAACTCTCCCATTTGGCCCCACTGGACTAAATAACCTGGACCAAGTAGTCGGAACCATAAGGCAAGGCAGTCGTTTCTTGGCCAGCATGTGGGTGAACCAGCCCCTCCTGCCGGGGGCTGATCGGCTCCTCGATCTGGACGCCATCGCCAGAAATTCCGGTTTCACGGGATCATCATTTGCGTCTAAGATTGGCGATCGGGTGGAAATTCTGGGGGAAGCGACTCCGCCGGGCTCTTCCCAAAGTGCCGCAGCCATTTGGCGAAATGGCCAGATTTTCCGCCTGGACGATCTCGTCGACGATCCAGCTTGGACCATCACGACCGCAGCCATCAACGCCAACGGCATGATCGCCGCCACCGGCTTTAATAACGTCAGCCCCAATGGGGACCGGGCCCTACTCTTGCTCCCTGTAGAGCTCATGGTGGATGGAAACCGGGATGGCGAGATGTCGTTTGACGACGCCGCAGTGCATGACCGGGATGCCACGACTGAGGTGAAGCCGTATCGGTTCTGGTTGAATAACGATCACGACGAGGAGCGCAGCGTTGATAACGATGACCGCGAGCAAGATGATTACGACGAATCTCCAGATTTCAACAATCAAGGCCTATTGTGTGAACGTGATCTAGAAGACTGGTCGCGCCTTTGGATCAACTTCAAAGGGATCGTCGATTTGGTCAAAGAACCAGGGGTAACTCTGGAACTCGCTTGGAAACCGCTTGACGGCGGAATCTCTTGGCCAGCCGCCGACGGGAATCCCGGGATCAAGGTGATGTTACATGACATACTAGCCGGAGCGGGGAGTGCCGAGGCGGCTTACGTGACGGACAGAGACAAGGCGAGCGCTCAGGTCCAGGGCATTTGGGGAGGATTCATCCGACCGGTGAGTACCAATGGTGGCTACACCTTGACCAATGACTGGTTACAAATGGTTACAGAAGAACAACCATACTTGAATCTCCTGTTCGAGGGGTGGACTGCCGGTAGAGGACAACTTGTGCTTAACATCAAGAAAGATGGTCAAACAATTGGAGAGTACCCGCCGGTTTATATTGAGTTAAAAGACGTGAAGGATATGTACGAACGTTACACCGTAGGTGATGTAATTGAAGCGGGAGTTAATTATAGCGCTCCCTGGCCGACATCGCACGCGACAAAGGTAGCAGCGTCCGCCTTTGTTGCACCTACTGATGAAACGAAAGACTATATTTTGTATGTGCATGGATGGAATATGTCTCCTTTCGATAAGGACAACTACGGAGACACTTCCTTTAAGCGATTGTGGTGGCAGGGATATAAAGGTCGATTCGGATGTTTCAGATGGCCTACATTTTGGTTTGCGGACGGTGAAAAGGGATCTTGGTTGGGAGAAGGTTCAGTCCGAATACCCGGAACCGACATTTTCATACCCAATCCCAAGCATTTCGACGCTAGTGAACACCGGGCTTGGGCTTCCTCACTCGGGTTGCTCGATTTATGTAACCAACTGAACGGCCAAGGTTTTTCCGGAAAGCTTCGACTTATCGCCCATAGTATGGGGAACGTGGTTGTGGGTGAAGCACTTCGACGCGCACAGAGCGGCCAGGTAATCCACACATATATTGCGTCGCAGGCTGCGCTCTCTGCACATTGTTATGACTCAACTACGCAGGATATGGAATTTTACATTGGGTTTGGGCCAGAT
>Ga0207648_10006305_pt1 | contig 11796 bp, 8 predicted proteins | sample KBSMisM32_FD_184310 | JGI IMG/M metagenome (GOLD analysis project Ga0207648, IMG submission 184310) | Miscanthus rhizosphere microbial communities from Kellogg Biological Station, Michigan, USA - KBS Miscanthus M3-2 (SPAdes) (version 2) | ecosystem: Host-associated > Plants > Roots > Rhizosphere... | reverse complement strand
CGTCGCCGAGATCCGCCGCGCCGGGCAGCGCGCGGCGCAGCTCACGCGCCAGCTTCTGGCCTTCAGCCGCAAGCAGTTCCTCAACCCGCGCGTCGTCGCGCTCAATCCGGAAATCCGCGAGATGGTGAAGATGCTGCAGCCGATGCTCGGTCCCGACATCGAGGTGCGGCTGTCGCTCGAGGACGATCCCGCGGTGCGCGTCGACACCGGGCAGCTGCAGCAGGTGCTGATGAACCTCGCGGTCAACGCGCGCGACGCGATGCCCGGCGGCGGCGCGATCGCGATCTCGACGCGCGCCGAGTGGCTCGAGGCCGGCAGCGTCAGCGTCTTCCCGCCCGCGGCCGGCCGCTACGTGCGCCTGACCTTCGCCGATACCGGCGGCGGCATCCCGCCCGACGTCATGCCCTTCATCTTCGAGCCGTTCTTCACCACCAAGCCCGAGGGCCTCGGTACGGGCCTCGGACTCGCGATGGTCTACGGCATCGTCAAGCAGTCAGAGGGCGACATCGCCGTCGAGAGCACGGTTGGCGAGGGAACGAGGTTTCACGTCTTCCTCCCCGTCGTCGATGGCGCGTGATCGAGGACCGAAGACCGAAGACCGAGGACCGAGGACCGAGGACCGAGGACCGGGTTATTCGGCGAGTGTTGCGAGAATCCGCTTTGGATCGATCCGCCAGACGTTACCGGCGCGGATGTTGGTGAGCCAGATCCAGCCGAGGCCGGCGCGGATCGAGTCGCCGCCTTCGCCGTAGAACTGCTGCGCGACCTTGTTGGTCGACGGATCGATCCGCGTGATCGGGTACTCGAACGTCGTCACCCAGATCGATCCTTCGCCCGCCGAGATCTCGCCGCCGCCGCCGGGGACGCCGGCTTCGATCGTGGCGACGACCTTGTTCGTCTTCATGTCGACGCGCGAGATCGAGCCGTCGCCCTGGTTGAGCGTCCACACCGAGCCTTCGCCGACGGTGAGGAAGCGCGGCTTCGGCCCGACGGCGATCGACTCCTCGACGAGGTTGGTCTGCGCGTTGACGCGGGTCAGCACGTTCTTCTCGGTGCTGGTGATCCACGCGGCGTTGCCGCCGAACGCCACCGCGAACGACCCGGGCGGCAGGTAGATCTCCGCGACGGTCTTGTTGGTGGCGGGATCGACGCGGGCCAGCGTGCCCTTGGTGTCGGTGAGGATCCAGAAGCTGCCGGCGCCGGTCGCGACGCCTCCTTCCGAATCGCCGATGGTCAGTGGAAAGGTCGCCTGCTCCTTGCCGTCCTTCAGATCCAGGCGGGTGACCGTCGAGTCGCCGCAGTTGGGGACCCAGACGCTGCCGAAGCCGGCGGCCAGGCCCGAGCACGGGTGCTTGCCGACGGTGATGGTGGCCATGACGGCGCTGGTCTTCGGATCGAGGCGTGAGACGCTGTTCTTCGGCGAGTTCGAGACCCAGACCTCCTTGTCCACCGCCATCCAGTCGGGGGCGCCGGGAACGTCGTAAACCGCCTCTGGTTTCAGCTTTGTGATCGGAATCCGGACGCCGGGCGTGGTAACCCCCGTTCTTTTGGGCCGCTGGGGCGCGGAAGCCGCCGTCTGTGGGGCGGGCGGTGGGACGGACTGTGGTCCACCTTCGCCAAGGCTACGGTGGACAGGTGCCGCGGTAAGCAGCACCGGGCCGAGGAGCGCCAGTAAAGTCAATTTACGCATAGGGATCTAGCTAAGGCTGCGGCATAATATCCGGTCACCGGGTCCCCCGTCATGAATTTCCGGAAAGTATCATCGCTCTCCACCGCGTGGCTTGGCCTCGCCTCGGCGCTCTTCGTCGCGACGGCCGTGCTGCGCATCGCCGCGGCGCCGCGCGCGCAGGCGCCGCAGGCGGCCGCGCCGACGCCGGCCGACATCGAGTTCTTCGAAGCCAACATCCGTCCCGTGATCTTCGACGTCTGCGGCGAGTGCCACGTGGACGACGATGAAGGCGGCCTGAAACTCGATACGCGGGAGTCGATGCTGAAAGGCGGAGACACCGGGCCGGCGATCGTCCCCGGCGATCCCGACAAGAGCCTGCTGATGCACGTCATCCGGCGCGACGAGGGCTATCCGCGGATGCCCAAGAGCGCGCCGAAGCTGGCCGACGAGAAGATCGCGGCGTTCGCGACGTGGATCAAGTCGGGCGCGCCGTGGCCTGCCGACAAGGCGATGCGGCCCGCCGCTCCGCCGCCTCCCGCGGCGGCGGCGATCACCGCCGAGCAGCGCGCGTGGTGGTCGTTCCGTCCGCTGGCGCATCCCGCGCCGCCGGCGGTGAAGAACGGCGAGTGGCCGAAGACCGACGTGGATAGATTCATCCTGGCGCACCTGGAGCGCGAGGAACTCGAGCCCGTCAAGCCGGCGGACCGCCGCACGCTGATCCGCCGCGTCACGCTCGACCTCACCGGCCTGCCGCCGACGCCCGAAGAGGTGGACGGCTTCGTCGCCGACACCGCGCCGGACGCGTTCGAGAAGGTCGTCGATCGGCTGCTCGCGTCGCCGAAGTACGGCGAGGCGTGGGGACGCCACTGGCTGGACGTCGCGCGCTACGCGGAAGACGATCCGCGCAGCCTCGATCCGATGGGGCGCGGCTACAACCCGTATCCCAACGCCTACCTGTATCGCGACTGGGTGGTGCGGGCGTTCAACGACGATCTGCCCTACGACCAGTTCGTGAAGGCGCAGCTGGCCGCCGACCAGATGGACGAGCGCGTGCGCGTGCGCATGCTGCCGGCGCTTGGCTTCCTCGGGCTCGGGCCCTGGTACTACGACAACGGATCGGTCGAGGTCACGCGCGCCGACGAGCGCCACGATCGCGTCGACGTGGTGTCGCGCGGCTTCCTCGGGCTGACCGTGGCCTGCGCGCGCTGCCACGATCACAAGTACGACCCGATTCCGCAGCGCGACTACTACTCGCTCGCCGGCATCTTCCTCAACAGCCCGTATCACGAGTACCCGCTCGTGCCGAAGTCGCTGGTGGACGACTACAAGGCCGCGGAGAAGAAGAAGAAGAACAAGCAGGACCTGCTGAACGACTTCATGTCCACCGAGAGCAGCCAGCTCGCCGAGACGCTGGCGCTGCAGACCTCGAAGTACATGGCGGCGGCCTGGAAGGTGACGGGCGAGCCGAAGGAAAACGCCGCCGCCGTCGCCGCCGCCGAGAAGCTCGACTACGAGCTGTTCCAGCGCTGGATCCGTTTTCTCGCCAAGCCGCCGAAATTCTATCCCTACCTGAAAGAGTGGCAGGAGATGATCACGGACGGCGGATCCGAGGACGAGGCGAAGGCGCTCGCCGGCAAGTTCCAGGATCTCGTGATGGAGGTGCTGTTCGAGTCGCGCGAGCTCAAGGACGAGAACGACATCATCAGGGCCAAGGCGCTGCCCGGGACGAAGAAGAAGGAGCGCGCCAACCTGCCCAACGAGTTCGTCACCAACGACGACTTCTGCCCCGGCTGCGGCCTCGAGCTGAAGAGCCTCACCGGCGATCGCGTCTTCTTCTACGCCGACATGTTCCGCAGCGATCTCGTCGACAGCGCGGATCCCGCCAACGCGAAGGAAGACGACAAGCCGGGGCTGTTCGTGTTCCGCGGCCCGGCGCTCGATCGTTGGCTCGGCGCGGATCGCCGCCGCTACATCGACGAGCTGCGCGACGACATCAAGGCGCTGACCAAGAGCCTGCCGCCGAAGTACGCCTACGTGCACGGCGTCGAGGACGCAGCGAAGCCGGCGCCGATCCAGGTGGCGGTGCGCGGCAACCCCTTCAAGCTCGGCGACCAGGTGCCGCGCCACTTCCCGTCGGTGCTCGTGGACGGCGAGCCGCCGGCGTTCACCAGGGGCAGCGGCCGCGCCGAGCTCGCCGACGCCATCGTCCATCAGCCGATCGCGATGCGGGTCATCGTCAATCGCGTGTGGAAGTGGCACTTCGGCACCGGGCTGGTGAACTCGCCGAGCAACTTCGGCAAGCTCGGGGATCAGCCGTCGAACCCGGAGCTGCTCGAGTACCTGGCGAGCTGGTTCGTGGACAACGGCTACTCGATCAAGAAGCTGCAGCGGCTGCTGGTGCTGAGCGCCGTCTACCAGTCCTCGTCGGCCGACTCGCCGGCGGCGTACGCGAAGGACGCGGGCAACCGCTGGTACTGGCGCGCCAACCGCCGCCGCATGACGGCCGAGGAAGTGCGCGACTCGGCGCTCTTCGTCGCCGGCGCGCTCGACGAGAAGATGGGCGGCCCGTCGGAAGACCTGGCGCCGTCGGCGACGCGCCGCACGCTCTACGGCAAGGTGAGCCGCTACCGTCTCGATCAGTTCCTGCAGCTCTTCGACTTCCCGGCCGCGACGATCAGCGCCGAGCAGCGCTTCAGCACCAACGTCCCGCTGCAGCGGCTGTTCCTGATGAACAGCGATTTCGTGCAGCAGCAGGCCGAGAAGCTGGCGCGCCGGATCGAAGGGGAGGCCGACAACACCGCCCGCATCAAGAAGGCGTACCGCATCCTGTTCGGCCGCGACCCGCGGCCCGAAGAATTGACGGCGGGCGTGGATTACCTGTCCGCGGAGCCTCTGCGCGCTTACGAAGAGCGCAAGGCGGCCGAGGCAAAGAAGAAGGATACGAAGGAAGGCGAAGGAACGAAGGAGAAGGCGTCGAAGCCGGCTCCGAAACCCGAGATGGGTGAAGGCATGATGGCAGGCGTGACGAAGCCCGGCGGCGCGACCGAGGACGACAAGAAGAAGATGCTGCCCGTGACGCCATTGGGACGGTATCTCAAGGTGTTGCTGAGCTCTTCCGAATTCCTCTTCGTCGACTAACGGGAAACGGGAAACGGGAACGGGCCACGATATGAGACATCGCGACAGGCATCCGATTACGCGACGAGACGCGCTCTGCCGCATGGGCAATGGCTTCGGCATGCTCGCCTTCGCGAGCCTCGCCAATTCCCTCGAGCTCGCCGCGCAGACGACGGGGCTGCATCACCCCGCGAAGGCGAAGCACGTCATCTTCCTCTTCATGAACGGCGGTCTGTCCCAGGTGGACAGCTTCGATCCGAAGCCGATGCTCGAGAAGTACCACGGGCAGCCGCTGCCGGGCGGCAGCATCGCCACCGAGCGGAAGACGGGCTCGCTGATGAAGTCCCCCTTCGCCTTCAAGAAGTACGGCAAGAGCGGCCTCGAGGTCAGCGACCTCTTCCCGATGGTCGGTGCGCAGGCCGACGACATCTGCGTCATCCGGTCGATGTACACCGACATCCCGAATCACGAGCCGTCGCTGCTGATGATGAACACCGGGCACACGCAGGTCGGCCGTCCGTCGATGGGCGCGTGGCTGACCTACGGCCTCGGCACCGACAACAAGGATCTGCCGGGCTTCGTCGTCCTCTGCCCCGACGTGCCGACGACGGTGGGGTCGCCGCTGTGGAACAGCGCGTTCCTGCCGGCGGTGCACCAGGGCACCTTCATCCAGGACAAGGTCGAGAAGAAGGACCAGATCGTCGAGAAGGACTTCGATCCGAAGAAGCTCGTCTCGTACGTCAGCAACGACAAGTTCACGCTGCCCGAGCAGCGGCGCGAGATCGATCTGCTGGCCAGGCTGGACAAGCTGCGCGCCGAGCGCGAGCAGATCGCCGATCCGCAGCTCGACGCGGCCATCAACTCGATGGAAGTCGCCTACCGGATGCAGACGGCGGCGCCCGACGTGTTCGACATCCGCAAGGAGAGCAAGGCGACGCTGGAGATGTACGGCCCGGGCAGCACCGCGCGGAGCTGCCTGATGGCGGTGCGGCTGGTCGAGAAGGGCGTGCGCATGGTGCAGGTCTACTACGCCGCGGGCGATCCCTGGGACGCGCACGGCGACCTCTACAGCCAGCATCGCAAGCCGGCGTTCGACTCGGATCGGCCGTTCGCCGCGGTGATCAAGGACCTCAAGTCGCGCGGCCTGTTCAACGACACGCTGGTCGTCTGCGGCTCGGAGTTCGGGCGCACGCCGGTGGCCGAGATCGGCGCCGGCGGCGGCGGCCTCAACGCCGGCCGCGATCACAATCCCTTCGGCTTCTCGATGTGGCTCGCCGGCGGCGGCGTCAAGGGGGGCACCGTTTACGGCGCCACCGACGACTTCGGCTTCAAGGCGGTCGAGCGCCCGGTGCACGTCCACGACCTGCACGCGACCATCCTCCACCTGCTCGGCATCGATCACACCAAATTGACATATCGTTATAGCGGCCGTGACTTCCGCCTGACCGACGTGTCCGGCACGGTCATCAAGGACGTTATTGCGTAAGCCGGCGTAGCCACTCAGCCGGGAGGGTCTGGATGGCGAACCACGATCCACGGATAGATGCGTACATCGCGAAGGCGCAGCCCTTCGCCCGCCCGATCCTCGAGCGGATCCGCAGGGCGGTCCACACCGCATGCCCCGACGTCACCGAGACGATCAAGTGGAGCATGCCGGCCTTCGAGTACAAAGGACCGCTCGTCGGGATGGCCGCCTTCAAGGCGCACTGCGCGCTGGCGTTCTGGAAGGCGTCGCTGATGAAGACGCTTCCCGCCGACCGCGGCGTCGACGCGATGGGGGAGTTCGGCCGCCTCGAGTCGCTCGACGACACGCCGACGCAAGCGCAGCTGGTGAAGATGGTCAAGGAGGCGGCGGCGCTCAACGACGCCGGCGTCAAGGTAAAGCGCGAGCCGAAGGCGGCGAAGAAACCGCTCGAGGCGCCGTCCTACATGCTGGCCGCGATCAAGAAGAACAAGAAGGCGCACGCGACGTTCGCCAGCTTCAGCCCCTCGGCGCAGCGCGAGTACATCGCGTGGGTGACCGAGGCCAAGACCGACGCCACGCGCGACAAGCGCCTCGAAACCGCCGTGCAGTGGATATCCGAAGGCAAGATCCGCAACTGGAAATACGTGAGGTAACTGAATGCGCAGACTCGTCCGTGGCTCGCGCCTGCTCGTCGCCGCGGTCTGCCTCGTCGTCGCGGCGTCGCTGCCGCACGCAGCCTTCGACGTGGCTCTGGCCACGCAACAACTGCCTGCGTCCGAAACGCCCGAATACGGGCCGCCGAAGGGAACGCTGCTGATCGTCGGCGGCGGCAACCTCAACGGCAGCGGCATCAACGAGAAGTTCATCGAGCTGGCCGGCGGCCCGGACAAGAAGTTCGTCATCGTCCCCACTGCCGGCGGCAACCGCAACGCGCAGGGTGAGCTGATCGCCTACGACGAGCAGCGGATCATCGCGCCGTGGCTGCGGCTCGGGCTCAAGAACGTCAAGATGCTCCATACGGCCGACCCGAAGGTCGCCGACACCGAGGAATTCGCCAGGGTGCTGCGCGACGCCGACGCCGTCTGGTTCAACGGCGGCCGCCAGTGGAACATCGTCGATTCGTACGCGAATACCCTCACGTATCGCGAGTTCCACAAGGTGCTCGAGCGCGGCGGCGTCATCGGCGGCAGCTCCGCCGGCGCGACGATCCAGGGAGAGTACCTCGTGCGCGGCGATACGTCCGGCTCAGAGGTGATGATGACCGCCGAGCCGAACCACCAGGAAGCCTTCAAGTTCCTGCGCCACGTGGCCATCGACCAGCACATCAACACGCGCAACCGCTGGGACCACCTGATCCCGGTGATCCAGAAATACCCGGCGCTGCTCGGCATCGGCCTGTCGGAGGCGACGGCGATCGTCGTGAAAGGCGATCGCTTCGAGGTCATGGGCGCGTGGAAGGTCGCGGTCCACGACAACACGCGGCTGTATCAGCCGTGGGAGAAGCCGTACTTCGTGCTGTCGACCGGCGACGTCTACAACATGAAGGCACGGCGCGTCGAGAAGTACGGCATCGGCGCGCGCGGCCGCGGCGGCGATCCCGGCGGACAGTAACGACTCATGTGGCTTCCGCCTTCAGGCGGAAGTCCTTGCGGCACAACTATGCTTCGACTCCTGACGACCGCTCTTGTCGCCGTCCTCTCTCTGACCCTGTCGGCACAGCCGGCGCGCGCGCCCCAGTCCGGCGCGACGCAGGCGCCCGACGACTACTTCGGCTTCCACATCGGCGCCGACGGCGAGCTGGCGCGCTACCCGAAGATCGTCGAGTACCTCCAGCACCTGGCGAAGACCACCAGCCGCGTCAAGTTCGAGGAGATCGGCAAGACGACAATGGGGAATCCGTACGTGCTGGCGACGATCAGCACGCCGGAGAACCTGGCGAAGCTGAACCGGCTGGTCGAGATCAACCGCCGCCTCGCGGATCCGCGCGGCCTGTCGGAGGCGGAGGCGAAGCGACTGGCGCAGGAAGGGCGCGCCTTCTATTTCATCTACGGCACGATCCACTCGACCGAGGTCGGCAACACGCAGTCGCTGATCGAGATCGCGCACCGGCTGGCCACCGACAACAGCCCCGAGATCAAGCAGATCCTCGACAACGACGTGATCCTGCTCGTGCCGTCGCAGAACCCCGACGGCCAGTACCTGGTCGTCGATCACTGGTACAAGACGAAAGGCACGCCCTTCACGCGGACCTATCCCGACCTGTACCACAAGTACGTCGGGCACGACGACAACCGCGACTGGTTCATGTTCACGCAGAAGGAGACGCGGCTCGCGCTGCAGATCCAGAACGGCTACAAGCCGATCATCACGCACGACATGCACCAGATGGGATCGGGCGGGGCGCGCATCTTCGTGCCGCCGTTCGACGATCCCTACGACCCCAACGTCCATCCGCTCATCGCGCAGGGGATCATGACCGCCGGCCAGGCGATGGCGTCGGCGCTGGTGTCCGAAGGCAAGGGGGGCGTCGAGTGGCTGTCGCGCTACGACCTGTGGTCCGCGGCGCGGCAGTACATGGTCTACCACGGGCAGCCGCGCATCCTCACCGAGATCGCCAGCGTCAACCTTGCCGATCCGCTGATCAACCAGGACGGCGCGCCGATGGGGCCGCAGGAGGCTCGCTGGAATTTCCCGCTCCCCTACCGGAAGAGCGAATGGCGCCTGCGCGACATCGTCGATTACGGCAACACCGTCGCGTTTGCCGGCATGTCCTACGTCGCCAAGTACCGCACGCAGTGGCTGGAGAACTTCTACAGGATTCACGCCGACTGGGTGAACCGCACCGATCCGCCGTACGCGTTCGTCGTGCCGGCGGCGCAGCCCGATCCCTTCGAGACCTTCGAGATGCTCGACATCCTGCGCACCGGGGACGTCGAGATCCACCAGGCGAAGGCGGCCTTCAAGGCGGGCGGGAAGGATTACGCCGCGGGCTCGTGGGTGATCAGGACGGCGCAGCCGTCGGGAGCGTTCGCCAAGACGATGCTCGAGCGGCAGAAGTATCCGGATCTGCGGCTGTATCCCGGCGGTCCGCCGAAGGCGCCCTACGACGTCACCGGCCAGACGCTGTGGATGCTGATGGGCGTCCACGTCGATCAGATCGAGAAGCCGTTCGAGGCGCCGCTGGAGCTGGTGAAGACGCCGCGTCCGGCCGCACCGGCGTTCACGCCGGTGGCCTCCGGCGTCTACACGATGGATCCGGCGTCGAACGCGGGCTTCATCGCGGTGGCGAAGCTCCAGGCGGCCAACGTCCCGGTGTATCGCGCCGCCGACAGCAGCTCGATCCCGGCGGGGACGTGGATCGTGCCGGCGACGCCGGAGTCGACGCGGATTCTCGGTGAGGTGTCGCGCTCGACGGGCCTCGCGGTCCGGGGCGGCGAGCGTCGCGTCACCGGCGATCTCTATCGGTTGAAGCCGAACACGCGCATCGGCCTGTGGCGCGGCGCGAACGTGATGCCGGCCGGCTGGCTGAAGTGGGTCTTCGAGCAGTACGGGTTCAACCACAAGGCGATCGCGTCCACGGACGTTGCCGGCGACCTCGCGTCGCAGTACGACAGCATCGTCCTGCCCGACGGCACGAGCCGGAACACGATCGTCAACGGCCTGAGCCCCGACCGCAACGGCAAGGAGTGGGAGTGGGCCTACGGTGTCGGCGAGGCGGGCTGGAAGAAGCTGGCCGACTGGGTCCGCGGCGGCGGCACGCTGGTCGCGATCGGATCGGCGGTGGAGACGGCGCGCCAGCTGCTCGATCTGCCGATCGAGGCGGTCCTGCCCGAGCCGCGTGGAGGCGGCCGCGGCGGCGAGGGGGGGCGCGGAGGCCGCGGCGCGGCCGCGCCGGATCAGGCCGTGACCGAGGGACGCCCTTCGACAGGCTCAGGGCAGGGCGGCCGCGGTGGACGCGGCGGCGGCGCGGATGCCGCGACGAGCGCGCTGCGCGACGCCTTCTCGAGCCCGGCGTCGCTCGATGCCGTGCTGCGCGAGCGCGTCATCGATCCGACGACGCTGTTCTACTGCCCGGGGTCGCTGCTGCAGAACGAGTTCAACACGGCGCACCCCGTCGCCTTCGGCATGCCGTCGGCGTGGCCGATCTTCTTCGAAGGGGACCAGGCCTACCGCCTGAAGCCCGGCTTCGAGATCCAGAGCGAAGTCGTCGCCCGCTATCCCGCGCGCGGGGCTATCCTGCAGAGCGGCTGGCTCCTCGGCGAGGATCTCCTCCGCGACCAGGCCAACGTCGTCGCCTTCCGTGTCGGCAAGGGCTACGTGGTGACGATGGGCAGCCAGGTCGACTTCCGGGCGCAGCCGCGTGCGACCTTCAAGCTGATCTTCAACGCGATGTTCCACGGTCCGTCGACGCGGGTCGACGCGACGCAGCTCGGGACGAAGTAGAGGACATCGAATGGCCGAACTCTCAGTCGCTATGACGACGACGGCGAACGCGCTCGACGGGTACCGGACGACGAAGTCGCTCGGCGTGGTGCGCGGCATCACGGTCCGGTCGCGGTCGGTGATCGGCTCGATCGGCGCGGGGCTGCAGACGCTGATCGGCGGCAACATCACGCTGCTCACCGAGCTGTGCGAGACGGCGCGCGGCGAAGCGTTCGCGCTGATGCTGCAGCACGCGCGGGAGGTAGGCGCCAACGCGGTCATCGCCGTGCGCTACGACGCGACCGAGGTCATGTCGGGTGTCACCGAGGTGCTCTGCTACGGGACCGCGGTCTACGTCGAGCGGATCTGACGGCGTCCACGTGGCTTCCGGCTTCAGCCGGAAGATCCGTCGCGTCGCCTTCCGCCTCAAGGCGGAAGCCACACGCGATTAGGGCCGGTACGGCGCGAGGAGCGTCTCGACGTCGCGCCGGACCCAGCGCTCGGCGGTGCCTTCGCGGAAGATGGCCCAGGCAATCAGCGACCCGCCGGCGATGGCGTTGATGGCGCGGGCCATGCGGAGCGTGTCGTGCGGCTCGAGCTCGCCCGCGGCGATCGCGTCCTTGAGCAGCGCCCGGTAGCCGGCGACGTGCTTCTTCGACATCTCCAGCGTGTGCGCGTGGAAGTCCGGATCGCTGATGTCGATCTGGAGGAACGCGAGGGAGTTGGCGAGCTCCTCGGGCGTGCCCATGTGCTCGGTCATGGCGGTGGCGGCGGCGTAGATGGCCGCCAGCGGCGAGCGCGGGTGCGCGGCGCGCACCATGGCGAAACAGGCGTCGGCCGACCCCGCCGCGTCCGACGAGATCTTCAGCATCATCGCCCGCTTCGAGCCGAAGCGCTGCACCAGCGTCGCGGCCGTGACCCCCGCCTCTTTCGCCACCTCCGCCAGCGTGAGCTTGACCGGCCCCAGCCGTGACATCACGCGCATGGTGGCGTTGATCAGGTCTTCGTCGGAGACGGTGCGGGGACGCGGCGCCATGGGGCTTGACAGATTATAAACGATCGTTTACTTTCAGGCGCAGTTAGTAAACGACGATTTACAAAAAACCGGCCACCGGCAACCGAC
>Ga0207648_10006301_pt1 | contig 11802 bp, 10 predicted proteins | sample KBSMisM32_FD_184310 | JGI IMG/M metagenome (GOLD analysis project Ga0207648, IMG submission 184310) | Miscanthus rhizosphere microbial communities from Kellogg Biological Station, Michigan, USA - KBS Miscanthus M3-2 (SPAdes) (version 2) | ecosystem: Host-associated > Plants > Roots >... | reverse complement strand
CGTCGTGGACTGCGCGCAGCGGATGGTCGCGTTCTACGCGCACGAGTCGTGCGGCAAATGCACGCCGTGCCGAGAGGGCAGTTGGTGGGCGACCCGCGTGCTCGAGCGCCTCGAGGACGGCTACGGCAAGCCTGCGGACGTCCCCCTGATGCACGACATGGGGAAGAACACGCTGTTCCGCGCGTTCTGCGCGCTCGCCGACGGCACGGCGGCGGTGATCAACTCGTCGCTGCAGCACTTCGCCGAGGAGTACGAGGAGCACGTCCGGCTCGGGCGGTGCCCGCTGCGCGAGGCGCCGGTCGTCGAGGTCGCATCGTGAGCAGCGCGCCCTCGAGCGGCGGAGCGATCGGGCGCACCAAGGTGGACTTGGTCACGCTGTCGATCGACGGGAACGAGGTCACCGTGCCCAAGGGCACCCTGATCATCCGGGCGGCCGAGCAGGTCGGCGTCGAGATCCCGCGCTTCTGCGATCACCCCTACCTCGCGCCGGCCGGCGCCTGCCGCCAGTGCTACGTCCAGATCGAGGGGCAGCCGAAACTCGCGACGTCGTGCACCGTGACGGTGGCGCCCGGCATGATCGTGGCGACCCAGAACACCAGCGAGGAGGTCCGCGAGGCGCAGGTTGCGAACCTCGAGTTCCTCCTGCTGAACCACCCGTTGGACTGTCCGGTGTGCGATCGGGGCGGCGAGTGCCCGCTCCAGGATCAGGCGCTCGCGTTCGGGCCCGGTGAGAGCCGCTTCACCGAGGCCAAGCGCGTGTATCCGAAGCCGATCCCGATGTCCCCCCTGATCGGGCTCGACCGCGAGCGGTGCGTGCTGTGTGCTCGGTGCACCCGCTTCTGCGACGAGATCAGCGGCGACCGGTTCCTCGAGCTCTACGCGCGGGGCGCCGGGGAGCGGGTGTCGATCGCGGCCGGGGAGGATCTCCGCTCGCCGTTCAGCGGCAACGTCGTGCAGATCTGTCCCGTGGGCGCGCTGACCGCGACGCCCTACCGGTTCGTCGCGCGACCCTTCGATCTGACGAGCGCGGATTCGGTCTGCCGTCACTGCAGCGCGGGGTGCAACGTGCGCGTCGACGAGCGACGCGGCGATGTCGTACGGGTGCTGGCCCGCGACAACCCCGAGGTGAACGACGCGTGGATCTGCGACAAGGGGCGGTTCGCGTTCCTGCACGACGACGCACCCGGACGGGTCACGACGCCGCTCGTGCGCGACCACGGCCTGGAGCCCGCGTCGTTCGGCGAGGCGCTGCTGCAGGTGGCCGACGCGTGCCGGCAGGCACGCGTCGGCGTGCTGGCCGGTGGCCGGCTGCTCGACGAGGATTCCTACGCGCTGTCGAAGCTCGCGCGGACGGTGCTGCGCACGAACGACCTCGACCACCGCCGCATGGCGCAGCCGCTCGCGGTCGACCGGCGCGCCGCGCTGTCGGCCGTCGACCGATCGCGCGCGGTGACGTACCGGGACCTGGAGCGTGCGCCGGTGATCCTCGTGGTCGGTCTCGACGCCGAACAGGAGGTGCCGATCCTGCACCTGCGGCTGCGCAAGGCGGCGGCCCGCGGCGCGCGCATCGTCGTGGTGCATCCGCGCGTCACGCGTCTGCGTGACGTCGCCGAGCATGTGGTCTGTTCGCCCGGCGACGAGGCGCGCGTCCTCGGCGGGGGCGTCGATGCGAGGCTTGACGACGCGCTCGCGGCGGTGCGGGCCGCCGCCGACGCGGCGGCCATCCTGGCGGGTGAGCGGCCCGGCGCCGCGGCCGCCGCGCTGACGACGGCCGCCGCGACCGGCGCACGCTTCGCGTACGTGACCCGCCGTGCCGGTGACCGGGGCGCCCTCGCGGCCGGCGTGCACCCGACCCTCGGGCCCGGCGGTCGCCGGCTCGATGACGCGTCGGCTCGCGCCGAGATCGAGACGGTCTGGGGCCCGGTGATGGCCGCCGACGCCGGCCGCGACGCGATCGACATCGTCCGGGCCGCCGCCGCACATGAGCTCGATGTGCTGTACCTCGTCGGCGTCGATCCGCTGCGCGACGTGCCCGATGCCGCGTTGGCGCGTCGGGCGCTGCAGAACGTCGAGACCGTCGTCGTGCAGTCGCTCGAGCTCGGCGACCTCGAGCCGTTCGCGAGCGTCTTCCTGCCGGCGGCGTCGCTGCTCGAGCGCGACGGGCACGTGAGCGACTGGGAGGGCCGCAGCCAACGCGTCCGTCCGTTGCGATCGCCGGCCGGGATCAGCCGGCCCGACTGGGAGATCTTCGCCGGTGTCGCGGCCGCCGCGGGCGCTGACCTCGGCTTCGAGACGCTCGACGAGCTCCACGACGAGATGGGCCGCCTGCTCGCGCCCCATGCGGCGACCGACGAGCCGATCGAGCCCGAGACACCGGCCGTGCGCGACGAGCTGACCCTCTGCACCTATCCGCTGCTGATCGACGAGGGCCGGATGTCGGAGGGCACCGCCGAGCTGAAGGCGGCTTTGGAGGAGCCCGCGTTCGCCGAGATGCACCCGAGCGACGCCAGCGCGCGTGGCCTCGCCGATGGCCTCGGCGCGCGGTTGCGCACCGATGCCGGCGAGGCCACCGTCGCCGTGCGCGTCACCGAGGACATCGCGCCCGGCACCGTGTTCGTTCCCTTCAACCAGCCGGGGCTCGCGGCCAACACCCTGCTGTCCGGCGCGTTCACGGCGGCGGTCACCGTGGAGGCGGCCGACGAGCCCGAGCCCGCGGTCGCTGCCGCCGGCGGTGATGCCGCGTGACGTGGATCGACTGGGAGCTCCTGATCGGCAAGGTGTTCGTCGTGTTCGCGGGCCTCCTCGTCTCGGTCCTGCTGTTCATCTGGATGGAGCGGAAGGTCATCGCCGATATGCAGACGCGCACCGGGCCGATGCGGGCGGGGCCCCGGGGGATCTTCCTCACGTTCGCCGATGGGCTGAAGCTCTTCTTCAAAGAGTTGATCGTCCCGACGAACGCCGACCGGTGGATCTTCCGGTTGGTGCCGGCGTTCGTCGTCGTGCCGGCGTTCTTGGCGTTCGCGGTCGTGCCGTTCGGCCCGACCGTGCACATCTTCCAGCGGGACGTGCCGCTGCAGCTGACCGACCTGTCCGTCGGCGTCCTGTGGGTGCTCGCGATGACGTCGATCGGTGTCTATTGGGTGGTGCTCGCCGGCTGGTCGAGCGGGTCGAACTATCCGCTCCTCGGCGGCGTGCGCTCGACCGCGCAGATGATCAGCTACGAGGTGGCGATGGGCCTGTCGCTCGTCGCGCTGCTCATGTTCTCCGGTCACCTGCGGATGTCGGAGATCGTCGATGCGCAGGACAAGGTCTGGTACGCGATCCCGCAGCTCCCGGCGTTCGTCGTGTTCCTGATCTGCGCGCTCGCCGAGGTCAACCGGCCGCCGTTCGACCTCGCCGAGGCGGAGACCGAGCTGGTCGCAGGGTTCCACACCGAGTACTCCGGGATCGGCTTCGCGATGTTCATGCTCGGGGAGTACGTGAACACCGTCGTCGTGGCGTCGGTCGCCGTCACGCTGTTCCTCGGCGGGTGGCGCGGCCCGTGGCCCTGGGGCGGCGCGTGGTTCGCGATCGGGGGCGTCGTCTGGTTCCTGCTCAAGGTCGTGCTCGTCATGTACCTGTTCATGTTGATCCGCGCGACGCTGCCCCGCCTGCGCTACGACCGGTTGATGAACTTCGGGTGGAAGTACCTGATCCCGTTCGGTCTGTTCTGGGTGCTGGCGACCGGGGCGATCGTCGTGCTCCCCGATCGGTTCACCCACGTCGTGTTCTCGGTCGGTGGGTTCAACGCCACGAGAGGCGCGATCATCGCGGTGTCCTCGATCGTGATCGTGTGGCTCCTGGGCTCGTTCCTCAAGCCGCTGCTCGAGGCCCGGGATGAGGAGGCGACGTGACCGACGAGACGCGGCCCCAGGAGCAACGCCCCTCACCGGTGTGGGCGGTCGCCAAGGGCATGGGCACGGTGTTCAAGCAGACGTTCCGGCGCGACAACACCGAGCAGTACCCGAAGGAGATCGTGCCGCCGCCCGAGCGATCCCACATCGGTCGGCACCGGCTGAACCGTCACGACAACGGTCTGGAGAAGTGCATCGGCTGCGAGCTCTGCGCCTACGCCTGCCCGGCCGACGCGATCTGGGTGGAGGGGGAAGACAACGACCCGGAGCATCCGGTCAGCCCGGGGGAGCGCAACGCGAAGGACTACCAGATCAACTACCTGCGCTGCATCATGTGCGGCCTGTGCGTCGAGGCCTGCCCGACGCGCGCGCTCACGCTGACCAGCTATTACGAGATGGCCTTCACCTCTCGTGAGGACGCGATCTGGACCAAGGAGATGCTCCTCGAGCCGCCGCCGGCGCTCGGCACCGACCCGATCGACAAGGAGGGCATCTAGGTGCCTCTGGACAACGTCGTGTTCTGGGTGTTCGCGCCGATCGCGGTCGCGGCGGCCGTCGCGATGCTGCTCACCCGCCACGTGATCTACGCGGCGCTGTTCCTGGTGGCGAACTTCGCGTGCATCGCCGTGATGTACCTGCTGCTCGACGCTGCCTTCCTGTTCGCGGTGCAGATCATCGTGTATGCCGGCGCGATCATGGTGCTGTTCCTGTTCGTGATCATGCTGCTCGGCGTCGACCGGATCGACGTGCGGTCCGAGCGGCTGTTCCTGCAGCGCCCGCTCGCGATCGTCCTGGGCATCGGGTTCGTGGTGGAGGTGACGGCGGCGATCCGCGCCGGGGTCGGCCTCTCGACGCACGCCCCTGAGGGGTTCGACCAGCTCCAGCAGGCGGGCAACACCCAGGCCGTCGCGGCGGTGCTGTTCCGCGACTACTTCTTCCCGTTCGAGGCCACCTCGATCCTGCTGATCGTCGCGGCGATCGCGGCGATGGTGCTCGCTCAGCGGAAGGTCCGCGCGGTGACCCAGGCCGAGATCGACGCCGAGGTCGCTGCCGGGCAACCGAGCGATGTGAGGACCGCCTCGTGAGGACGCCGATCGCGTACTTCTTGCTGCTCGCCGGTGTCCTGTTCGCGCTCGGGATCGTCGGCGTGCTGGTCAACCGCAACGCGCTGCGCATCTTCATGTCCGTCGAGCTGCAGCTGAACGCCGTCAACCTGACGCTCGTCGCGTTCGCCCGACTGCGGAACGACCTGGGGGGTCAGGTCCTGGCGTTCTTCTCGATGGTCGTCGCCGCCGCGGAGGTCGTCGTGGGGCTCGCGATCATCGTGTCGATCTACCGTCGCCGCCGAAGCGTGGACGTGGACGAGGTTCGGGAGCTGCGGTGGTAGGCCACACGGCGGGCGCGTTGTGGGTGATCCCCGCGCTACCGCTCGCGGTGTCGGTCGTGAACCTGTTCGTGGGCAAGCGCCTCGGCCGGTGGTCGGGCATCATCGCGACGGTCGCCGTCGCGGCGTCGTTCGCCGTCGCGGTCGCGGTCGTCCTCGATCTCGTCTCGGCGCCGGCCGAGCAGCGGCTCGAGGTCCAGCACCTGTTCGACTGGATCGTGTCGGGTGGCTTCGCGGTCGGTGCCGACCTCCAGCTCGATGCGCTCAGCGCGACGATGATCCTGGTCATCACCGGCGTGGGGTCGTTGATCCATCTCTACGCGATCGGCTACATGGCCCAGGATCCGCGCCGCGGCCGATTCTTCGCCTACCTCAACCTGTTCGTGTTCTTCATGCTGATGCTCGTCCTGGCGGGCAACTACCTGCTGCTCTACCTCGGGTGGGAGGGCGTCGGCCTCTGCTCCTACCTGCTCATCGGGTTCTGGTTCGACCGCGTGGAGAACGCCGAGGCGGCCAAGAAGGCGTTCATCACGACCCGCATCGGGGACACCTTGATGCTCGTCGGGCTCGCGGTGCTCGTGTTCCGGTTCGGCACGCTGAACTTCGAAACGATCTTCGGGTCCGCCGGCTCCGTGCTGACCAGAGATGCCGCGACCGTCATCTCGCTGCTCCTGCTCGCCGGCGCGATCGGGAAGTCCGCCCAGATCCCCTTGCACGTCTGGCTCCCCGACGCGATGGCCGGTCCGACGCCGGTCTCGGCCCTGATCCACGCGGCCACGATGGTGACGGCAGGCGTCTACCTGGTGATCCGCTCCCACGTGCTGTTCGAGCTGTCCGGCACCGCCCTGACGGTCGTGCTGGTGATCGGTGTCATGACCACGCTGTTCGCGGCGACGTGTGCGCTCGCGCAGTACGACATCAAGCGGGTGCTCGCCTACTCCACCGTGAGCCAGCTCGGCTACATGTTCATGGCGGTCGGGATGCGCGCCTACGGCGTCGCGATGTTCTTCCTCGTGGCGCACGCGTGCTACAAGGCGCTGCTGTTCCTCGGCGCCGGGTCCGTGATCCACGGGATGCACGACGACCAGGATCTCCGGCGGATGGGCGGCCTCCGCCGAGCGATGCCGATCACGTTCGTCACGATGACGATCGCGGCGTTGTCGCAGGCGGGGATCCCTGTGCTCGCCGGCTTCTACGCGAAGGACGCCCTGCTCGAGGTCGCGCAGCGCACGGATCGAACCGCGGTGTACGTCCTGGGCACCGTCGCCGCATTCCTGACGGCGCTCTACCTGGGGCGCATGCTGTTCCTCACGTTCTTCGGCGCAGCGCGCTCCGATGCGGCCGAGCACGCGCACGAGTCGCCGGCGATCATGTGGATCCCGCTCGCGGTCCTCGCCGTCGGGGCCGTCGGCGCGGGGCTCGCGATCCAGACGTCGCCGGAGGGCACGTTGAGCGCCTTCCTCGAGCCGGTGGTCGGCGCGGTGCCGCTCGGGGAGGGGATGGCGCTGGCAGCCCTGATCACCATCGCGGTCATCGTCGCTGTGGCGGCGCTCGCGCTCGCATGGTTGGTCTACGGCTCGGGACGCGTCGACCCGTTCGCGCTGCGCGAGCGTCTCGAGCCGATGGCCACGGCCGCGGAGCGGGGGTGGTACGTCGACCGCGCCTACGACGTGGCGATCGTCCAGCCGCTCAAGGCGTTCGCGCGGCTCACCGGCGATGTGGTCGACACGCGGATCATCGACGGTGCCGTCAACGGGGTCGGTGGGATCGTGAAGCGTGTGGCAGCCGGCGGGCGGTTGGTCCAGACCGGGGCGGTGCGCACCTACGCGTTGGTGCTGTTCGCCGGTGTCGTCGTGGTCCTCGGGTTCATCGGGGTGCGCGCGTGAGCGGCCACCTGCTGAGCGTCGTGATCTTCCTGCCGCTCGTGGGGGTGGCGGCACTGGTCCTCGGCGGTCGGGAGATCGGCGACGCCACCGCGCGCTGGCTCACGCTGTTCATCACGGTGGTGACCTTCCTCGTCTCGCTCGCGATCCTCGGTCGGTTCGATCACGCGGACCCGGGCTTCCAACTCGTGGAGCGAGCCTCCTGGGTGCCGAGCGTCGGGCTGCAGTACGTCGTCGGGGTGGACGGCATCAGCTTGTGGCTCGTGCTGCTGACCACGTTCCTGTTCCCGGTGTCGGTGCTTGCGTCGTGGACGATCACGGCACACGTCCGCCGCTACATGATCGCGATGCTCGTGCTCGAGACCGCCGTGGTCGGCTCGTTCCTGGCGCTGGACCTCATCGTCTTCTTCATCTTCTTCGAGGCGTTGCTCGTGCCGATGTACCTGCTGATCGGCGGCTGGGGCGGGGATCGCCGCGTGTACGCGGCGGTCAAGTTCTTCCTCTACACGATGACCGGCTCGGCCTTCCTGCTGGTGGCGATCCTGTTCCTGTACTCGAGGACCGGCGCGACCACCTTCGAGCTCAGCGCGCTCACCGATCCCGCGTCCACCTTGCCGCTCGAGACGGCCCGGTGGCTCTTCCTGGGGTTCTTCGTGGCGTTCGCGGTCAAGGTGCCGATCGTGCCGCTGCACACCTGGCTGCCCGATGCGCACACCGAGGCGCCGACGGCCGGGTCGGTGCTGCTGGCCGGTGTCCTGCTGAAGGTCGGCGCGTACGGCCTGATCCGGTTCGACATGGCGCTGTTCCCCGAGGCCGCCAAGCACTTCGCCACGCCGATCTCGGTGCTGGCGGTGATCGGGATCATCTACGGCGCTGTCTGCGCGCTGAGCCAGCGCGATCTCAAACGCCTGGTCGCGTACTCGAGCGTGTCGCACCTGGGGTTCGTGATCCTGGGGATGTTCGCGCTCACCCAGCAGGCGGTCACCGGCGGCGTGGTCCAGATGGTGAACCACGGGCTCGCGACCGGCGCCCTGTTCCTGCTGGTCGGGATGGTCTATGACCGCACCCACACCCGTCGCCTGGACGAGATGGGCGGCCTCGCGAGCCAGATGCCGTGGCTGCTCGGCTTCTTCCTGTTCGCCGTCTTCGCGTCGGCGGGGCTGCCGGGCCTGAACAGCTTCGTCGGCGAGTTCCTCGTGATCGCGGGCACGTTCGCGGTGAGCCACTGGTTCGGGGCGCTGGCCTCGGTGGCGGTCGTGCTCGGCGCGATCTACCTCCTATGGTCCTACCAGCGGGTGGCGTACGGCCCGATCCGGCCGGAGCATCGAACGCTGCCCGACGTGTCGGCGCGCGAGGTCGTGGTGATCGCCCCCGTGCTCGCGCTGCTGCTCGTCTTCGGCGTCTACCCGAAGCCGTTGACCGAGGCGATCGACCCCGCGACCAAGCACGTGATCGAGCAGGTCGCTCCCGATCACGCCACGACGGTCGTGCCGGCGGTCGACGTGGCCGGAGCGGGAGGCGGCGGATGATCGCCGCCACCCTCGCCCACCTCGCGCAGGCCGCGCCGGCGCCGGTCGGGCCCGACGCGCCGATCCCGACGCCGACGCTCGTGTTCCAGCCGATCGCCCCGGAGATCCTGCTCTGCGTGGCTGCGATCGTCGGCATGCTGTACGAGGCGTTCGCGCGTCGGAGCTCGCGTGGCGTGCACCTGGCGTTCGCACTGATCGGGCTCGCCGGCGCGGGCGTGGCGGCGATCCGCCTGTGGGACTGGAGCGGTGATCCGACCGTGCTGGGCGACGCGATCGCGGTGGACCGCTTCACCGTGGTGGCGACGGTCGTGCTGGTGCTCGCCGCGGCGTTCGGTTGCCTCCAGTACACGCATGACGCGGCGGGCACCCGCCGTGTCTGGCGCGGCGAGTTCTACCCGTTGGTCCTGTTCGCGACCGCCGGCATGGTCCTGATCGTCGCGGCGAACGACCTGATCGTCGTGTTCATCGCCCTGGAGATCCTCTCGCTGGCTCTCTACGTGCTCACGGGGCTGGGCGGGCGGCGCAGCAGTGAGGCCGCGATGAAGTACTTCCTGCTCGGCGCGTTCTCCTCGGCGTTCTTCCTCTACGGCATCGCGATGGCCTACGGCGCGACGGGCACCACCAAGATCCCGGCGGTGGTCGGCACGCTTGCCGGCCAGACCGGGTCGCAGGCGATGGCGGTGCTCGCGATGGGGCTGCTCGCGATCGGCTTCGGGTTCAAGGTCTCCGCGGCGCCGTTCCATATGTGGACGCCCGACGTCTATCAGGGCGCGCCGACGCCGGTGGTCGTCTACATGAGCGCCGCGACGAAGGTGGCGGCGTTCTTCGCGCTGATGCGGGTGTTCGACGTCGCGTTCCAACCGCTCACGACATCGTGGACGCCCGTGGTCTACGCGATCTCGCTCGTCTCGGTCGCCGTCGGCTCGTTCGCCGCCGCCGCCCAACGCGACGTGAAGCGCATGCTCGCCTATTCGAGCGTCGCGCACGCGGGCTTCATCCTCGCGGGCCTGACGTCGGCCAACGCGATCGGGATGCGCGCCGCGATGTTCTACCTGATCGCCTATGCCGTGATGACGGTGGGCGCGTTCGGCGTGACGATCGCGGTGGCGGCGCGCAACGACGACTCCACCGCCTACGAGCGGTACGACGGGTTGGCCGCGCGGAGCCCCGGACTGGCCGCCCTCATGACGGTGTTCCTGCTGTCGCTGGCAGGGATCCCGCCGACGGTCGGGTTCATCGCGAAGCTCACGGTGTTCGGCGCGGCGATCCGCGCCGGCAACTGGCCGCTGGTGCTGGTCTGCGTGCTCGCCAGCGTGGTCGCCGCCTACGCCTACCTGCGGGTGATCGTGCGGATGTACTTCCGGCGCCCGGCCGAGGACGTGGAGGACGACCGGTCCCTCTTCCCGCAGGCGGTGGGGATCGTGCTCGCCGCCGCGGTCCTCGTGCTCGGCGTGTTCCCGCGTCTGCTGTCCAGCATCATCGAGCGAGCATCGATCCTGCGATGGTGAGCCCGTGCGCCGCGTGATCCCCGGATTGGAGGCCCCCGACGCCACCCTCGAGGCCGACATCCGTGGGCGCCTCGATCGCGTCGAGGACGAGCTCGACAAGGCCGTCCGCGCCGACTCCGATCTGCTCGCGGCCACCGCGAAGTACCTGCTCGCCGCCGGCGGCAAGCGGTTCCGCCCGATGCTCGTGCTCGTCGCCGGCTACTTCGGCGATCCCACCGACCCGCGGCTGATCCCCGGCGCGGCCGCGATCGAGCTGACCCACGTCGCGACGCTGTACCACGACGATGTGATGGACGAGGCGGCGTCGCGTCATGGCGTCACGTCGGTCAACACGCGGTGGGACAACACGGTGGCGATCCTCACCGGCGACTACCTCTTCGCGCGTGCCTCGGAGATCTCCGCCGACCTCGGGCCGGATGTCTGCCGCCTGCTGGCGCGGACGATCGCGGTCCTGTGTGACGGGCAGATCCGCGACGTCGCGAGCGCCGGCAACGTGGACAAGACCGAGGACGACCATCTCGAGATCATCCGGCGCAAGACGAGCATCCTGATCGCCTCGTCGTGCCGCCTGGGAGGGATGCTCTCGGACGCTCCACCCGAGGACCTCGAGACCTTGGAGGCCTTCGGTGCCTCGCTCGGGCTCGCCTTCCAGCTCTCGGACGACATCATGGACATCACCTCGAGCCAGCTGGAGCTCGGCAAGGAGCCGGGAACCGACCTGCGGGAGGGCGTCTATACGATCCCGGTGCTGCATGCGCTGCGCCACGGTGACGAACGCGACGAGCTCCGTCGGATCTTGGCGGCGGGACCACCCGACGGCGAGCTGCTGGATCGCGCTCTGCGGATCGTGCGGACGAGCGGTGCGGTCGAGCACGCGCAGCAGGGGGTGCGGCTTGAGGTCGCCCGCGCGATCGAGCTGGCGGAGCGACTCCCGGATGGGCCCGCGCGCCTCGCGCTGGTCCAGCTCGCGCGGTTCCTGGCCGTGCGTTGCGGCGCAGAGGCCGCCTCAGACCCGCTGTTAGGATACGGCCGCCCTGGGGGAGGTTCGGACACGGCGTGACCTATTTCGGATCCTACGGAGTGGTGTTGGCGGTGGTGATCGCCGGAGCGCTGCTGGTTGCGGTCGCGTTCCTCGCCGCTCGCCTGATCGCGCCCAGCCACCCGGTCCGCGAGAAGCTGCTGACCTACGAATGCGGCATCGACCCGGTCGGTGAGGGCTGGTCCCAGAGCCAGATCCGCTACTACGTCTACGGGTTCCTGTTCGTGATCTTCGACGTCGAGTCCGTCTTCCTGTTCCCGTGGGCCCGGGTGTTCGTCACCCTCGGCTACACCGCCGTCGTCGAGATGGCGATCTTCATCGGCATCCTGGGCGTCGGGCTCCTGTACGCGTGGCGCAAAGGGGTCCTGCGGTGGGCGTGATCACCGAGAAGACGCCCCTGCCGAGGGTCAAGCCGGTCAAGTTCATCCTCAACTGGGGTCGGCGCTACAGCCTGTGGGTCTTCAACTTCGGGCTGGCCTGCTGCGCGATCGAGTTCATCGCGGCGTCGATGGCCCGCCACGACTTCATCCGCCTCGGCGTCATCCCGTTCGCGCCCGGCCCGCGCC
>Ga0207648_10006299_pt1 | contig 11803 bp, 13 predicted proteins | sample KBSMisM32_FD_184310 | JGI IMG/M metagenome (GOLD analysis project Ga0207648, IMG submission 184310) | Miscanthus rhizosphere microbial communities from Kellogg Biological Station, Michigan, USA - KBS Miscanthus M3-2 (SPAdes) (version 2) | ecosystem: Host-associated > Plants > Roots >... | reverse complement strand
TTTGTATGTGGCAGCCGGTAATGTTGTAACCACAGGCTTTCTCGCCAATGGCTCTATTGTTTATTCAGGAACGGATAATGTTACCTTACAACCCGGGTTTTCTGCTTCTGTTGTCAGTGGCACAGGCACATTTACCGCTCAACTGGGTCCATGCAATATAGATGGTCAGTTGATGCCGCCTAATCCTCAGCACCCAGAAGCATATGCGGCAGCACGGGCATCAGCAAAAGGAATTACAATTGATCGCAATATTGCAATAAAGATTTACCCCAATCCTTTTAACAGCATCACAAACGTGGAAATAGATTTACCGGCACCAGCTAATGTTTCTGTATCCATTTATGATATGGCAGGCAGACTTGTAGATAATCCTGTAAGAAATAAACCGTTGCTAACCGGCAAAAATAAAATCACTTATACCAATAACAGGCTTACAGCAAATGTTTATTTGCTGGTAGTAGAAACAGGTGGTAAAAGGTTTACAGAGAAACTGATAAAAATGTAGCAGCAAAAATCAATTAGTAATTTCTTATGCCCTTTCTTTTCTAAAGAAGGGGCATATTTTTTTGCATCACAAAATGCGGAAATTAATTTTTTTGAAGGCCAGCTACGGTTCAATTATCAACGGTAGTTGTGTCACTCACTTGTACTTACTGTTCACTTTTCATCAAAACTATCGTATCTTTTTTTAATTAATTCCGCACCAAAATTTTAATGCTTATTTTGAAACATAAATTTTTCTATTGCATTTATAAGGTTACCAAGATTTTCTTTTTTCACATCATCGTACTCTGTTAGCATATTTTTCTTTTCCTCATTGTTTTTTGTAAATCTTGCACCCATTTTTAAAAGAAGCCTGTCGAGCCAGGACAGCTTATTTAATACAAGCCTGCCAGGCAAAATATATACGTCACATTTATTCCTGATCTCTGAAGGAATACTTGCCTGCAAATAAGTTTCTATTTTTTCTTTCTTTTCCGGTGGAGTTCCGCAAACAACAAACAGGAATAATTTCTTATTAATGATATTGACCGCATTTTGTTTTAGCCAGTGTGCTAACTGTAGTTTGCCAATATATACTGAGCTGCCTAAAACAATAAAGTCAGTACCTGACAATTGCTCGGTTGTAATTTCACCAGGTATGTGGGCGGGCAGATTTAATGTGATACTTAGCCATTCAGCGTATTGTTGCGTTGCACCGTATTTCCCCTTATAAACAATAATGCCTTGCATATGTATGATTTTATTTTGTATGAATTAACCCATTTCATTAAGTAAAGGCAGAGCATACTGATGGAGACCAGCATGGTTTTGCTTTATTAAATCTTGAATAATTTACTTGCTAAGGTAGTGGCGTAGATTATGGCGATGTATGAGTTTGGTCAGGGTAAGAGATGATTACTGTTACGAAAAATATTTTACAGGATTATATAATTGATCCCATGAAAGTGGAACCATGAACTGAGCGTAGCAAGAGGCGATGCCATAAATGCAATAGCTGGTTACAAAAAAAAATCTATTGCAATACCCTGTCTCTATTTTCAACTTTTTTAGAGAATGTGCCGTGAGGATTTATTTCAATGATGCCATTGGAGAGCATATTGTTTGGAATTACTACCCGTTTATTTTCTTCGGTAAGAATAATGGTACTGAACATCTGTATTTCTTTAACTATTCCTTTCTTGCCCTGTGCTTCAATTATATCGCCAACCCGAAAAGGCCGGAAGAGCAGTAGCATGATTCCGCCTGCAAAGTTGGTCAGCGTGCCCTGCAATGCCAGACCTATTGCCAAACTTGCGGCCCCAATAATAGCTATGAGTGATGTTGTTTTAACGCCAACCACGTTCAATACAAAAAGAATACAGAACAGCTTTAATAATACATTTATGAAATTTCTTAAAAATGTGCTTACCGTACTATCACGTAATCGTCTCTTTAAAATATGTCCTGTAAAAATTGTAATTTTTTTTATGATCCAGAAACCAATCAGCAGCAGCAGGATGCCAACAATTATTTTAATAGAATAATTAATGATCAGTGATTGCCATTCTGAGCGGTCGAAATGGAATAAATTATTTAATGTGTCTTTCATCGGTCATGCAAATATGCGATGCAGCCAAAATTATACCACCACATATTTTCATAACTACATTTTTTGTTTCAATACCTAAGAAAAATTTTAAAAAATTGGGTAAACGAAATAAAGCATTGTGGAAAATATTTCGCAATTAAAAGGGAAATAATCGTGTATAAACCGGATTATACGAATTATTAGAGTAGTTTAAGATATGGCACAATATTTTATATTATTAATATGAAAGTTTAAATATCAATCTTCAATATATGTGAGGTTATAAAAAATTTTGGTTTGGGGGTTTAATCATTATTACAGTCTGGCCATTTTCATGGCTGACTTTTTTTTAGGCCTTATTATAAACACCGTTACTTCACTAATTATGGATCTTACTTCTGGTTATCCCTTTTGGCTTATAAAAGACGGATTGCCATTTATCTATCCAAAACTTCAGAAAGATATTCATGCAGAAGTTGTTATTCTTGGCGGGGGCATTTCCGGTGCGCTGGTAGCTTATTACCTGGTTAAAGCAGGTGTTGATTGTGTTATACTTGATAAAAGAACAATTGGATTGGGAAGCACTTCGGCAAGTACTTCCTTGCTTCAGTATGAAATTGATACAGCCTTATCAGTGTTGCTGCATAAAGCAGGTGTGGAAAATGCTGTGAGGGCATACCGCTTATGTGATGAAGCAATAGATAAACTTGAAGCCATAGCAAAAGAAACAGGATTGCGTTTCTATGAATACAGGGGAAGCCTGTATTATGCCGCAAATAAAAAGCATGTTCCCTTTTTGAAAGAAGAATACGAGGTTAGGAAAAGAAATGGTTTTAAAGTGTCTTATCTTGATGCAGGCTCTGTAAAGGATCAATATGGTTTTAATGCTCCGGCGGCAATATTTTCAGATCATGCAGCGCAAACAGATGCGTATTTGTTTACGCATTGTCTTCACCAGCACAATATAAAAAGAGGAGCACAAATTTTCGATCGCAGTGCAATTGTAAAAATTGAGGAACACAAAAATGCTGTGAAGCTTTCTACTACGGAGGGAAATATAATTGTTGCAAAAAAAATTGTGTACGCTACCGGGTATGAGGTTGTAAATTTTATAAAGAAACCAGTTGTGAAACTAAAATCAACTTATGCAGTGGCAAGTGAACATTTTGAAAAGCAGGTCTCTTTCTGGAAAGATAATACACTGATATGGAATACAGCGGATCCTTATCTGTATATGTCAGCCACGAACGATGATCGTATTATCATCGGTGGCCGCGATGAAGAATTTTATGATGCTGGTAAACGTGACAAACTTATTGAACAAAAGTCTGAACAGCTGGTAAATGATTTTAAAAAACTTTTCCCGCACATTTCCTTTGTGCCTGAATTTAAATGGGCGGGAACTTTCGGTTCCACTAAAGATGGTTTGCCATACATAGGCACTTATAATGGAAAGCCTCACAGTTATTTCGCTCTTGGTTTTGGTGGCAATGGAATAATTTTTAGCCAGGTTGCAGGAGAAATTATTGCAGATCTTATAACAGGAAAGAAGAATAAGGACGTTGCTATTTTCAGTTTTTCCCGGACATAAATAAGCCTGCTCGTTTCTTTTTTTATTGATCTTTTGCTACTGTTTGAATAATAATTTTTAATGCCCCATTTTTTGCTCATTATGCTCATAAAAAACTACGTTTTTAAGAGGGCTTTTTAGTTATTTAAATTCTGGCCGTTTAAATTATCGCAGAAAAAAATGGTATGATTTTGCTCTCTGTTATAACGTATGTATAAAACTTTTAACCATGGAAACACAAAAAAATGTGATTGAAGTTCTTAACGATCTTATTGAAATTAATAATGACCGTGTAGAAGGTTATGCTAAAGCTGCAGAAGCTGCCAGGGAAAATAACCAGGATCTGCTTTCTATTTTTGACAGGATGAAGAAACAAAGTGCTGAATATGTAAACCAGTTGTCAAATCATGTTATGCAGGCGGGTGGTAAACCAAGAACAGGAACAACCATATCAGGCAAACTTTACCGTGGCTGGATGGATGTAAAAAATGCTTTTACTTCCAATGACAGGCTTTCTATACTTTCTTCCTGCGAAAGAGGTGAAGACGCTATGCAATCTGCATACAAGGCAGCATTAACTGAAAATATTCCCGGCAATATAAGGGAGCTTATTGTAAAACAAAAGAATGATCTAAAATTGGCGCATGACGAAATGAAAGAAAAACGTGACATGGAAAAAGCTCATGCGTAAATAAAAGAGCCGGATAATACCGGCTCTTTTTACCTGTTTTCTTAAATAAAAAAATATGCTTATTGATATACCAATGCTTTTGTTACCAATTTTCAACAATACAATTTCTATTGTTTTATTTCTTTCTGATGCAATGATCCGGGGTGGAGATATCTTCACTGGTTTTATCATGCTGGGCATTAGCGTGGCAATTATTTTCTGGGTTGTAAAACGCTTTAAAACCAAACCACCGAAAGAAAATTTATAAGAGCGCCGGCCATGATTCTTGCCCCATAAAAGAACTGAACGTTGCAATGTGCGACGCAACGGCTGTCTAATACCTGATCCACTGCCGGGTTCACAAAAATTTTATTTACAAAGAAAATACGCTAACAAAGTTTCGATCCATTTATACCGGTGTGTAATTTAAAATGCTTTAATTTTAATGAAACGATTGTGTAATGCCATATAAAGATCTGAGCACTGTGCATGCTTTGGTTTCAAATATTTTTTGCCAGCCAAAAACAAAAGAAGAATGGGAGCAATATAAACTTAGTGATGAGCAGGTTGAATTTTTTAATGAGTACGGTTATCTTGCCAATGTAAAAATGCTTGATGAAAAACAAATTGCTCTCATCAAATCAGAGATTGAAGCGCTTGCCGATTCAAAGCATCCTGGCCACCAATTATTTTACGAGTTTCACAGCAATGAATCTGCTGATCCTTCCACAATTTTATTTCATGCATTGGGTGCATGGCGCATTACACCGGGTCTGCATGATGTGTTGTGGAACCCGCGTTTTCTTGTAGCCGCAAGCCAGTTGCTTGGCAATGTGCCGGTACGTTTCTGGCACGACCAGTTGTTTTGCAAACCTCCAAAAAAAGGTGGTGTGGTTGCATGGCACCAGGACTATTCTTACTGGACAAGAACAAAACCAGTTGCGCATCTTACCTGCTGGTGCGGTCTTGATGATTCCACTAAAGAGAATGGCTGTCTTCAATATGTGCCCGGCAGCCAGCGCTGGGGCTTGCTTGATAAACCGGAACTCGCCGGAGATCTTATGGGCATTGTAAATTATCTTACACGTGAACAACGAAAAGAATTCAAACCAATACCGGTTGAAACAAAAGCAGGTGAAGCTATCTTTCATCATCCGCTGACATTGCATGGTTCAGGCGAAAATAAAAGTGATAAACCGCGGCGTGCTTTTGTTATTAATGTTTTTGCAGATGGTGTGGTAAGTGATTCTGATGATGTGCTTCTTACTGGTGTGCCACCTGTGCATAAAGGAGAAAAAATGGAAGGCCAGTTTTTTCCTTTGCTGTTTGATGGCATAAAGTAATTTTTTGTTACTGGCTTTTGTACCCTGTGGCATCTCCGTTGTGTCACTCACTTGTGCGTTTTGGTTTTCATGCAGCAACAGTACCGGATTTATTATTCAGCTCTCTTTTTTAAAATCATTTATCTCTTTTAAAAACTCCATCGCTTTTGTAACAGATGTCCACTCACTTGAATTAAATAAAATTCTAAACCATTTCTTATTTGCATTCTTATAAGATATGTTCCTGTATAGCCAAATAGCAAAGTAAGTAAATAGCAGGGTCATGCATATTTGAAAGATCCATATACCTGTGCTGCCATTTGCAAACATATCTTTATTAATGTACCAGGTGGTATAAAAAGGAAGTGTTAGAAAAAGAATGCGTGCAACATTTAATGTTGACAATTGCAGCTTAGCCAGCTTTTCCTGCGTGCCTGTTATACTTTCGCTGCTGTTTATTTGTCCTATCAGTACGATGTGTTTTATATAAACAATAATTGCAATTGTTGTAATAATAATGTTGAAGCCCGCTGAAACAACGAAGAATATCTTAGAAAGAGTTAAAGAGTAATAAACGAGCATACTTAAAAATAATACCCACACTATACCAAGAATAACTGCAATAATTTTAATGGTCACCAATGGTTTTAGTTTTGCCCGTGCCTTCTGCGTTTGTATCTTTTCTATGCAATCCATATTTAACTGCATTACTTTCATTACCCATGTTTCGTCTGGTTTAATATGATAAGCACTAAGCATGTTTTCAATTTCTTTATCTTCCATTGTTGTATAATTAGCGATTTGAAATTTTTTCTTTCAGCCTGTTTTTTATGCGGCTGATCTTTGTAGCCACATTGGTTTCTGTAATACCCAGTATTTCTGATATTTCAGCATATGTTTTTGCTTCAAGATAGAGGATCATTAATGCGCGGTCCAGCTCTTTTAATTCATTTATAAATTGCTGCAGCAGTTTGCTTTTCTCTGCATCTTCATTCAGGCCCTGGTTGTTTTCTTCAATATGCGCATGATGCTCCTGTAATGAAATAATATTGCTTTCTTTTTTTTCTTTACGGTAAAAAGAGATGGCCACATTCAGGGCAACACGGTACATCCATGTAGAGAACTTGTGATCGTTATTAAAACTGTTTCCCGATTTCCATAAATGATAAATAATATCCTGTGCAAGGTCTTCCCGGTCATTTTTATTTCGGCAGTATGAGTTACAGATCTTGAAAATAATACCCATATTATCCTGTATCATTTTCAAAAATTCTTCTTTGCCGGCTGGGTTAATCATTTAATCTCAAATAATGTTCTGTATATTATTCGCAGAAAGGTCTGAAAAATCACAGTCAGGTAAAAAATATTTTGACAGGTATTTCTATAATAACAAAGGAGATGAAGGAAAAAGGACAACCACCCGATAGTTTTTTTAAGTGCTTTTTTAGACCGGAAATGTAGTTGTTTAACCTGGTGTCTTCGTAAGTGAATAAATCAACAGAGGTTCTTCCGCCGGTTTAGTATCAGTGGGAGCCGGGTATTTGAAATTAAATTTTTCCAGCAGTTTTATTGATCTTTCATTGTGTTGGTGAACATACGCATCAATGGTTTGCAGTTGCATTATATCAAATGCATACTCAATTACTTTTAACATGGCTTCCTGCATAATTCCTTTACCATAATGGTCAGGATGCAGCTCATAACCTATTTCTGCAATGTGGTTGGCGTCATCAATATTCCATAAACAAATAGTGCCTGCTAATTTATTTGAGGGTGGCAATACAATTGCCCAGAATATAGATACATTGTTTGCAATACCGCTGATTATTTTTTCTATAAATACACGGGCATCTTCAATTGAAGATGCTTTTGGCCTGCCGAGGTATTGATTTCCAATTTCATTAGAACGGATCGTAAATATTTCTTCATCATCAGTTGTTGCTAACGGGCGCAGCAACAATCTTTCTGTTGTTATGACTGGAAAAGGAGAAAAGCTGATCATACAATTATATTTATTTTTTAGTTGCATTTTTCGGTTCTATCAGATCCCATAAATTTCCATAAAGATCCTCAAATACGGCAACAGTACCATATACTTCTTCTGAAGGCTCTCTTATAATTTTAATATTATTTGCAAGCAGGTTATTATAATCTCTTTTAAAATTATCAGTATGCATAAACAAAAAAACACGTCCACCGGTTTGATTGCCTATACGCCTTTTCTGTTTTTCATTGGCAGCTTTTGCAAGCAACAGGTTACAACCCCCGGAACCATTGGGCGATATTACTACCCATCGTTTTGTTTCACTTAATACTGTATCTTCTATTAAAGTAAAATGAAGTTTTTGCGTATAGAATTGTATGGCTTCATCATAATCATTTACTACAAGCGCTATTTGAAAAAGACGTTGATTCATAAATCTTTTTTGTTATGTGCTTTCGAATCTTTACTGTATAAAATTTCGCAAATGATAGGATAAATTAATCTAAATATAAAAGTGATTACTTTTTGAGAAGGTCTTTTAAAATGCCATTTGTTTGATTAGGAAACTTTTGAACAATCCATTTAAGAATATCTAACTGGTCCGGTGTAGGTGCTCTTCTTACCTGAGCAAGCAATTTTATTGCTTGTGGTCTATTAAGTGTAAGATTTGATGCGCCTTCATTACAAACTGAACAAATTGCCCGGAGATTTGAAGCTTCGTCTGTACCACCCATCGATTTATCAATGATGTGCCCGATGTGTAAACGTGTTTTTCTTCCTTGATCATATGGATGTGATTCGCCAGCCGCTGCGCCACACATTTGACAAGTAAAACCATTGCGATCTAAAACAAACGCTCTTGTTTCTTTTGATATGCCACGTTCAAATGCAGGAAGCGGTTTTATATCAACCAATAAATATTCGCCAGGTTTCAAATCGCTTCTATCATTATGTGTTACTATATTCATCCCTTCTTCATTCCTCAGTTCTCTTACACGTCTGCCCCATTCACTTGTTCCTGCAACATTTCGCAATGTGTCTGAATTTAAAACTTTACCTAAGTTTTCGAAAAAGAATTCACGCAATTTGGCTCTGGAGCCTTTGCCTTTTTGAACCTTTCTGGTCATATTGTTTCAACGCGTTTTTAATGGATAATCCTATTGCTTTAGCAGCGGGAGGCGGAAATGCATTTCCAACTTGTCTGTACGCAGGAGTTTTTTTACCAGCAAATTGCCAGTCTTTAGGGAAGCCCTGTATTAAGGCTGTCATCTTGAGTGTCAGGCGGGGCATAGCTTTTGAGCCATTAACTGGAGGCTCATTCGCAAGCCCTTTTCCGTCAACACCAAGTAATGCCCATGATTTTTTTGCTCTTGTTGGCCCAAGATCAGCGCCACCATGTTTTTTTGAGCCTCCAACGATTGTTGGTGCAATGCTATTTGCAATTCTTTTCCAGTTATCAACATTTTCCCACCCGAGCGAACTCATTTCATCATACAAGAGCTCGCCTACAGTTAAAGGAGGCGTTTCATTTTTTGAAGGCCACTTGAAATAATTGAAGTATTCTTTTTTAAGAGCAACAAGAATTGCTCTTGGCCTTAATTGTGAAACTCCATAATCAGAAGCATTTATAAGTTGCCAATCACATTGATAGCCCATATTATACAATTCATCAAGAAGATGCCGACGATATTCTTTGAATTTAATATCGAGAAGACCACGAACATTTTCAAGCATTATAGTTTTAGGGTTACATTCTTCTATAAGGCGAAGTGCTTCTGGAAATAAATCTCTTTCATCAAGACTTCCAAGTTGTTTACCAGCTATTGAAAAAGGAGGGCATGGTACACCACCACAAAAAAGATCAACGCCTTTATATTCTTTTGCGGAAAATTGTTTAATGTCTTGTTGAATTATATTCCAGTTAGGTCTGTTTAAACGAAGAGTATCACAAGCAATAGATTCAATTTCTACTAATGCAAGATGTTCAAATCCTGCTTGCTCAAGCCCTATTGCTTGACCGCCAGCACCGGCACAGATTTCTATTGATGTAAAATTCACTTTTCTCTGTTTGCTCACAAATTTAGTATTTTTTTTATGCCAGCCAGATATATTTGCAAGAGACAAGACAAATCCGAACGTACAAGTGAGTGACACAACAAAAGCATCATAGCAGTAATGATGCTTGCTCAATAATTATATTTCTCTTTCCACAAACCTTTTAAAAATTTACGCAATTCTTCCTCTCTTGCATTTTTTCCAGGCGTGTAGAATGCAGTGCCTGTAAGCTTTTCAGGCAAGTATTCCTGTAAAGAAAAATTACCGTCAAAAGAATGACTGTATTGATAACCCTTACCATAATCAAGATCTTTCATCAACCTGGTTGGCGCATTGCGTATGTGCAACGGCACGGGCAGGTCACCATGTTGCGATACCGCACTCATGGCTGCACCAATGGCTACCGTTGCTGAATTACTCTTGGCACTGGATGCAAGATAAATGGCGCACTGCGAAAGTATCAGCTGCGATTCAGGATAACCAATTTTATTCACTGCATCAAATGTGGCATTGGCAAGCAATAGTGCATTTGGGTTTGCATTGCCAATATCTTCACTGGCAAGTATCAACATGCGGCGGGCAATAAATTTTACATCTTCGCCACCTTCAATCATTCTTGCGAGCCAGTACACGGCAGCATTGGGATCACTGCCACGCATGCTTTTGATGAATGCAGATATAATATCATAATGCTGCTCTCCCTGTTTATCGTACAATGCAATTTTTTTTTGCGCCACCTGCATCACATAATCATCTGTAACGGTTACTGTTTTCTTTTCTGTTGCAGTAACTACCAGTTCGAGCAGGTTCAATAATTTTCTTGCATCGCCGCCTGAAATATTAATGAGTGCCGCTGTTTCTTTCAATTCAATCTTATACTGTTTTAGTACTTCGTCTTTTTCAATCGCTTTATGCAATAACTTCACAAGATCATTTTTATTAAGTGGTTTTAAAACATATACCTGGCAGCGGCTTAATAAAGCAGAGATAACTTCAAAAGATGGGTTCTCGGTTGTAGCGCCAATCAATGTAATGATGCCCTTCTCAACGGCTCCTAGTAAAGCATCCTGCTGACCTTTATTAAAGCGGTGAATTTCATCAATGAATAAAATAACTTTTGACTGTTGCCTTGCTGCTTCAATTACTTCGCGTACATCTTTTACGCCACTGCTTATGGCACTAAGCTGGTAAAAAGGAACTTTCAATTCATGTGCTATAATATTTGCAATGGTTGTTTTGCCAACGCCCGGTGGTCCCCAGAATATTATAGAAGGAATATTGCCATGCTCAATAGCTGTGCGCAAAATGCTGCCTTTGCTTATAAGGTGTTCCTGCCCCACCAGTTCATCCAGTGTGTTTGGGCGCATACGTTCTGCAAGAGGAATGTTAGCCATATTTTTAAAACCGCTGAAGCATAACCCCGCGGAATTTTTTATAAATAGTGAAGGATAAAACTACGAAAATGTTGAAGATTGATATATTGATTATGTCAGCTTTAATGTTGCTAATAAGCTTCGGTTGGTTTGTCCCGATTCTTCGGGAGCCACTCACTTGTACTCCAAATCACTAAGCGGCTTTGATTACATTTATTTTTAAAATTATGGGTTCATCGTTTGGCTTTAACTCCCCTTTAGGGGATGGGGGCTAAATATTTCTTTACCTCATCAATGCTTACTGCTTTCTTCTCATCATTCAATTCTATTACTACCACATAACCATTGCTGCTGCCAATACTGTCAAGTGCATCATCAATCTGCTGCTGGTTACTTTTTATACGTATGCCATTTTTATCCCACTCTTCATAACTGCAAAGGCAGCCCAATGATGGTGTTTGAGGATAATAAGTTTGTCCTTTATAGAATTCAGGGTTTACTGCTGTACCATGCATAATAATATCGTAACGGCCCATCGTACCTGCATAAAAGCTTTCATACATACCATCATAATTTTTCCATGATGCAGGCAGCAATGAAGCATACATTTCTTTTTGCCATGCAGTGTTTATTAAACCACTGTCGCCAAAAAATACAGATGGTTTCATTTCAAATGGCATTCCCATTTGTATGTTGGGTGTAGGTCCTATAAAAGCAAGTTTTGAAACTTCAAAACCGGTAAAACGAAAAATGCCCTG
>Ga0207648_10006296_pt1 | contig 11807 bp, 11 predicted proteins | sample KBSMisM32_FD_184310 | JGI IMG/M metagenome (GOLD analysis project Ga0207648, IMG submission 184310) | Miscanthus rhizosphere microbial communities from Kellogg Biological Station, Michigan, USA - KBS Miscanthus M3-2 (SPAdes) (version 2) | ecosystem: Host-associated > Plants > Roots >... | reverse complement strand
GGCGCGTCAGCCATCGGCGCGGTAGTTCGGAGCTTCCTTGGTGATCTGCACGTCGTGGACATGGCTCTCGCGCATGCCGGCGGAGCTGATCTCGACGAACTCGGCCCGGTTGTGCATGTCCTCGATGCTGGCGCAGCCGCAGTAGTGCATCGAGGCACGCAGCCCGCCGCTCATCTGGAAGATGATTGCGACGACGGAACCCTTGTACGGCACCTGGCCCTCGATCCCTTCCGGGACCAGTTTGGTGCTGCTCAGGTTGCTCGGCTGCTCGTCCTGGAAGTAGCGGTCTGCCGAGCCCTGCTGCATTGCACCGATCGAGCCCATGCCGCGGTAGCTTTTGTACGTGCGTCCCTGGTACAGGATCACCTCGCCCGGCGCCTCTTCGGTGCCTGCGAAGGCGCCGCCCATCATCACCGAATCGGCGCCGGCGGCAATCGCCTTGGCGAGGTCGCCCGAGAAGCGCACGCCACCGTCCGCGATCATCGGGACGCCGCTGCCCTTGATCGCCTTGGCGACAGAATCGATGGCAAGGATCTGCGGCACGCCAACGCCGGTGACGATGCGGGTCGTGCAGATCGAACCCGGCCCGATGCCGACCTTCACGGCATCGGCCCCCGCTTCGACCAGCGCGAGTGCGCCCGACGCCGTCGCGATGTTGCCGCCGATCACGTCGACGCCGGGGAAGTTGCGCTTGACCCAGCGCACCCGATCCAGCACCCCTTCACTGTGGCCGTGCGCGGTGTCGACAACGAGCGCATCGACGCCGGCCTTGACGAGCAGTTCGACCCGCTCGTCGGTGCCGTCGCCCACGCCGACTGCGGCGCCGACCCGCAGCTTGCCGTGCGCGTCGCGCGCGGCGTTCGGGAAGCTGGTCTGCTTGGTGATGTCCTTGACTGTCATCAGCCCGCGCAGCTCGAAGGCGTCGTTGACGACCAGCACCCGCTCGAGCTTGTGCGCATGCATCAGCGCCTTGCCTTCGGCGAGGGTTGCCCCTTCGCGCACGCTGATCAGCTTGTCGCGCGGCGTCATGATGTCCTTGACCGGCGCATCGAGGCGCGTCTCGAAGCGGACGTCGCGATTGGTCACGATGCCGACGACGGTCTTGCCCTGCAGCACCGGAAATCCCGAAACGCCGTGCTGCTTCGACAGCTCGATGACCTGGCGCACTGTCTGATCTGGCGTCACCGTGATCGGGTCGCGCAGCACGCCGGACTCGTAGCGCTTGACGCGAGCGACCTCGGCCGCCTGCTGGCGCGGCGACATGTTCTTGTGGACGATGCCGATCCCGCCTTCCTGCGCCAGCGCGATCGCGAGGCGCGATTCGGTGACAGTGTCCATCGCCGCAGAGACCAGCGGGACGTTCAGTCGGATGTTGCGGGAGAGAGAGGTCGCCAGGCTGGTATCGCGGGGCAGGACCTTGGAGAAGGCAGGGACCAGCAACACATCGTCGAAGGTCAGCGCTTTGCCTAGAAGGCGCATGGGGAATGCTCCAGACGCAAAAGAGAATTATACGGATGCAGCGACAAATGACCGATTCCGGGCCTCTTCACGCTAAAGGCCGAAGGGCCGCCGCTACACTTTGTGGCATCTCTCGCCCCGGTTGAAATCGATGGCTCGTTGGACTCTCGCGATGGTCGCCACACTCGTCGGCGTGGCACTGGCCGTGCCGGTGCAGGCCCAGACCCAGTGGAAGTGGCGCGACAAGACGGGCCGCACGCAATACAGCGACCTGCCGCCTCCGTCGACGGTGCCCGAACAGGACATCCTCGCCCGCCCAGTCGCGGCGGCCAAGCGTGCCGCTGCGGCCGCTTCCGCCCCACCTGCCCCATTCATGGCCGGCTCGGCCGCGCTGCCGCCGCTCGCCGCGGCGTCGCCGGCATCGTCTGCGTTCCCGCCGAAGCTCGTCGAGCCGGAGCTCGAGGCGAAAAAGAAGAAGGCCGAGGCAGATCAGGCCGCGAAGGTCAAGGCCGAGGAAGCCAAGGTTGCAGCGGCCAAGGCCGAGAATTGTGGTCGCGCCCAGGAGCACAAGCGGACCCTCGACAGCGGTGTGCGCATCGCCCGCGTCAACGCCAATGGGGAGCGCGAGATCCTCGACGACAAGCAGCGCGCCGACGAGACCAAACGCACCGGCGACATCATCGCCGCGGACTGCAAGTAGCGTCCTGCTGCAAGCGCTGGCGCCGCCGCCGCGCCTCCTTCGGATCGACCTGCAACGGCCGGTAGATCTCGACCCGATCACCCTGCTTCAGCGGCGTGTCGAGCGCACAAACTCGGCCCCAGATGCCGACCGCCTGACGAGCGAGGTCGATGCCGGGATGACGCTCCAGCACGCTGCTGGCGCGCAGCGCATCGATCAGGGTCGCACCGCCTGGCAGATCGATTGAGCACTCATCGGCGAGGCCCTCCCCGGGACTGCTGGCCACCGACACCGACAGCATCTCGGGGCCGTCAGCGCGCGCCATGGACCTGCTCCGCGCGCTTCACGAAAGCATCGACGAACGTGTTCGCAATGCGGTCGAAGACCGGGCTGATCAGTGCCTCGAGCGCCCCGTTCGAAAACGCATAGCGCAGCTCGAACTCGATCTTGCAGGCCTTCGACTCGGGCTCGGAGGTCTGCTGCAGCGGGAGAAAGCGCCAGGTTCCATCGAGCAGCGAGAACGGCCCGTCGACGAGGCCGATGTGCACCGCCTGATCCGACGTGTGCGCGTTGCGGGTCGTGAACGCATGGCGGACGCCGGCGTAGGCCAGGTAGAGCCGCGCCGTCAACCCGGCGTCGTCGCGCTGCAGGATGTCGACCTTATCGCACCACGGCAGGAAGCGCGGATAGTCCTCGACCGCCGTCACCAGCGCGTACATCTCGTGCGCCGAGTACCAGAGCAGGACCGACTTCTTGACGTGCTTCATACAATGAAGAAATTGTAGGTTCGTGCCGTGCGCGAGCCCGCTCTCCCGCACCCCCCTCTCCGCATGTCGATCGCCGAAAACCGCCGCGCCCTGTTCGACTACCACATCGAGGAGCGGCACGAAGCAGGCATGGTGCTGCAGGGCTGGGAGATCAAGGCGATCCGCGCCGGGCAGGTGCAGTTGACCGACGGCTACGTCGTCATCCGGGATGGCGAGCTGTACCTGATCGGCTGTCGCATCAATGCGCTGCGCACGACATCGACCCACGTTCCGGTCGAGGCCGATCGGACAAAGAAGCTCTTGATGCACAAGGAAGAGATCAAGCGGCTGATCGGCAAGGTCGAGCAGAAGGGATTTACGCTCGTGCCGCTGAATCTCCACTACAAGGGCGGCGTTGTAAAGGCCGAGATCGCCCTCGCCAAGGGCAAGGCCGAGCACGACAAGCGGAATACCGAGAAGAAGAAGGACTGGGAGAGAGAGAAGGGTCGTCTGATGAGACAAAAGGTCTCGTCAAAGCCGAAGGCCTGACCGCACCAGCGGGCAGTCGCTTTTTTCGACGAAGTCAGAAAGGGCGATTGATGAGACAAAAGGTCTCATCGCAGCCAAAGGCCTGACGGCGCCAAACCAAGGCATCTTGCGCCGCTTGTAGTCAATGCGCCAGAGGCGCTTCCATGTCGCGCCGCCGTCGGCGCTGCCTTCCCAGTCCCAGACCAGCGCATCGGCCGGCAGCGAGTGGAACACCATGCGCTGGACGCTGGCCTTCTCGGCCGTCTTCACGACTTCGGTGGTGGGTCCGGCGCTCGCCGTCGATCGGCGTGCCGGCGATCGACCGCATCAGGCGAGCGCGGCGAGTGCCTGACACGCATCCTGGATCAGGTCGTCGACGCCTTCGAGACCGATCGAAAAGCGCACCAGCGTGCCACGGTGGCCCTCGTTCGGACGCAGCACCGCCAGATCGTAGGGGACGACAAGGCTGACCGGCCCGGCCCATGAGTAGCCGAGCTTGAAGAGGCGAAGCTCATCGAGGAACGCATCGATCTGCGCTGGACTGAACCGCGCGTCGAAAACGATCGAGAACAAGCCGGCGGCCTGGGTGCACAGCCTCTTCCAGTACTCATGACCGGGCGATTGCGCGATCGCCGGATGCAGAACTTGCGCGACCTCGGAACGGCCCTGCCACCATGTCGCCAAGGTGCGCGCCGCGCGATCCTGCGCGGCATACCGGATCTCGAGCGAGGGCAGCGAGCGCAGCACCGCCTCGATGTCGTTGGCGCCGACGCCCCAGCCCATCCGCATGTGCGTGAATTTGAGCCGCAGGTGCAGCGCGATGTCGCGGGTCGTCACCGATCCCATCAGCAGGTCCGCGCCGCCCGATGGGTATTTGGTCAGCGCCTGCACCGAGATGTCAGTGCCGAGCGCCGGTTGCTGTCCGGGGCACAGATCGAACGGATCGAAGGCGATCCCGGCGCCCCAGGTGTTGTCGAGCACGACCGTTACGCCCTTTGCACGCGCGATCTCCACAAGCGCCGGCAAGTCCGGGAATTCCATCGTCACTGAGCCGGCCGCCTCGAGCCAGACCAGCTTTGTCGCCGGTCCGATCATCACGGCCAGCGCCACCGGGTCCGCTGGGTCGTAAAAACGGTGGCCGATGCCCCAGCGCGCCAGCTCGTTGCGGGCCAGTTCCTTGCCCGGTCCATAGGCGTTGGTCGGCAGTAGCACTTCGTCGCCCGCCGACAGCAGCGCCATGTCGACCAACGTGATCGCAGCGAGCCCGCTAGGCACGATCAGGGTCTGCAGGCCGCCTTCGAGCGTCGCGATGCGCTCCTCGAGCATGAAGCTCGTCGGCGTGCCGTGCAGACCGTAGGTGTAGCCGGTCTTGTGCTTCCAGTCGCGCGCGCGGAGCGCGGCGACGTTATCGAAGATTACGGTCGACGCCTTGTGAACTGCCGGCTGTACAGCGCCAAAGCCACCGGGCGGCTGGTACGGGTGATGGATCAGCGACGTGCTCAGCCCTGTTGAGTCGGGCGTTGGGTCGTCGGCGCTCATCGGCGAGTCATCAGAGTGGCGGCCCGGATCAAACCGGCACGCCGAGCAGATCGTGGCCCTGCGTGCCGACGATCCGCGCCCGTGTGAACTCGCCGGTCTTCAAGGTGCGCGACGCCTTCTCGGGAGGCAGCAGGGTGACCCGGCCGTCGATCTCGGGCGCGTCGGCATAGCTGCGACCGACGCCGCCCTTGCGGCCGAGCGCGGGTGCCGAATCGACCAGGACCTGCATCGTCGCGCCGACCCGCGCGCGCAGTTTGTCGGCCGAGACCGCCTCGGCCACCGCCATGAAGCGAGCCCGGCGTTCCTCGCGCACCGCCGCCGGCAACGCGTCCGGCAGTTCGTTGGCGCGCGCGCCGTCGACCGGCGAATACGCGAAGCAGCCGGCACGGTCGATGCGCGCCTCCCTCATGAAGTCGAGCAGGTACTCGAACTCGGCTTCGGTCTCGCCGGGAAAGCCGGCGATGAACGTGCTGCGAACGACAAGCTCCGGACAGGCTGCGCGCCAGCGCTGCAGCCGCTCCAGGTTGCGCTCGCCGCTGGCCGGTCGCTTCATCCGCTTCAGCACATCGGGATGCGCATGCTGGAACGGCACGTCGAGATACGGCAGGATGCGGCCGTCGGCCATCAGCGGCAGGATCTCGTCGACGTGCGGATACGGGTAGACGTAGTGGAGCCGGACCCACGCGCCGTGCGGCTCGGCCAATGTAGCCAGCCGCTCGCACAGGTCGGTCATTCGCGTGCGCACCGGGCGGCCTTCCCAGAAGCCGCTGCGGTATTTGACGTCGACGCCGTAGGCGCTGGTGTCCTGGCTGATGACGAGCAGTTCCTTGACGCCCGATTCGAACAGCCGTTGCGCTTCGCCGAGCACGTCGCCGATCGGACGCGAGACCAGGTCGCCGCGCAGGCTCGGGATGATGCAGAACGTGCAGCGGTGGTTGCAGCCTTCGCTGATCTTCAGGTAGGCGTAGTGGCGCGGTGTCAGCTTGACGCCGATCTGGGCAAAGGTCGACGGCACGAGATCGACGAACGGGTCGTGGGGCTTCGGCAGGTGCTCGTGGACCGCTGTCATCACCTCGTCGGCGGCGTGCGGCCCGGTCACTGCCAGCACGCTCGGGTGCATCTGGCGCACCAGGTTGCCGCCGTCGACGCCAGCCTTCGCGCCGAGGCAGCCGGTCACGATGACCTTGCCGTTCTCGGCCAGCGCCTCGCCGATCGTGTCGAGGCTTTCCTTCACCGCATCGTCGATGAAGCCGCAGGTGTTGACGACCACGAGGTCGGCCCCCGCAAAGCTCTTCGACGTCTCGTAGCCCTCGGCGCGCAGGCGGGTCAGGATCAGTTCGGAGTCGGTCAGCGCCTTCGGGCAGCCAAGCGACACGAAGCCGATCTTCGGCGCAGCGGCCGGTGCGGCCTTCGGCGCGGTGATTTCTTCAAGCATCCGTCGATTTTCGCCGATGCGGCCCGATCGACGCGGCGCGACCGGAAAGGCGGCCGCTCAGCGCTTGGGCGGCGGAAGGCCGGGCAGGCCCGGAAACAGCGAGCCGGCCTGCTTGGCCATCTGCTCCTGCATCTGCACGAACATGCTCCTCGACTGCTCGAGGTAGCTGCCCATCATCTTCTGGACCATCGGCGCCTGGCCCTTCAGGAACTGCGACCACATCTCCGGCGTCTGCGCCTGCGGCTCGTAGAGGCCCTTGGCCTGCTCGGCGAGGCGCGCCTGGATCTCGGTGAAGGTCTGCAGGTTCTTCTCGAGGTACGACCCCATCATGCCCTGCATCGCATGGCCGTAGAAACGGATGATCTGGGACAGCATCGGCGCCGAGAAGATCGGCACGCCGCCGGTCTCTTCCTCGAGGATGATCTGGAGCAGGATGCTGCGCGTCAGGTCCTCGCCGGTCTTCGCGTCACGGACCTCGAACTCCACGCCGCTCAACACCATCGATTTCACGTCGGCCAGCGTGATGTAGCTGCTGATCTTGGTGTCGTAAAGACGTCGGTTCGGATACTTCTTCAGGACGCGCCGCCCAACCTCCGACCCGGTCGGGCCAGGCTGCGAAGCGCCGGCGCGGCGGGTCGAGACCATTCAAAAACCTCCATGTGCGACTGCACAACGATTTTAGGGGCGCGCTCCCAAGCGGCCCGAAGGGGTTTTCCCGGCGGATTGACCCGGCCGGGCAGGTCTCACGACTTCTTCGCGACGAGGGTCAGGATGTCGTAGCTCGCGACGACGTCACCATTTTGGTTCGTGACTTCGACGTCCCACGCGACGACGCCCTGCCCCACGCCCTTCGCGTCCTTGCGGTTCCGATCGATCTTGCGTTTGCAGGTGAGACGCGCGCGGATGGTGTCGCCGATCGCGACCGGCTTGACGAAGCGCAAGGTGTCGAGGCCGTAGTTCGCGAGCACCGGTCCTTCGGCCGGCGAGACGAACAGCCCGGCCGCCGCCGACAGCACGAAGTAGCCGTGGGCGATGCGCTTGCCGAACGCCGATTCGCGCGCTGCGATCTCGTCGAAATGCATGTAGAAGTAGTCGCCCGAGATGCCGCCGAAGTTGACGATGTCGGCCTCGCTCACGGTGCGCCGATGCGTCAGCAGCGAGTCGCCAATCGCGAGCCCCTCGAAGTGCTTGCGGAACGGGTGAACCTCGCCTTCCCGCAGCGCGGCGCCGCGGACGTATTCGCCGGTCACCGCCGCGACCATTGTCGGCGAGCCCTGCACGGCGGCGCGCTGCAGGTAGTGGTTGACCGCGCGGATGCCACCGAGCTCCTCGCCGCCGCCGGCCCGTCCGGGACCGCCGTGCTTCAGCTGCGGCAACGGCGAGCCGTGGCCGGTCGACTCGGCCGCCGCTTCGCGATCGAGGACGAGGATGCGGCCATGCCATGCCGCAGCGATCGGCACCGCTTTCGCCGCGATGCGCGGATCGCGCGTCACCAGGGTCGCGACCAGGCTGCCTTTGCCGAGCGCCGCGAGCGTGAGCGCCTCATCGATCGATCCTGCAGCCGCGTCATACGGCATCAGCGTACTGACCGGCCCGAACGCCTCGATGTCGTGTGCAGCGGCCTGGTCGATCCCGCTTCGGCACAACAGCAGGGTCGGCGCAAAGAACGATCCGTTCGCGACGCCCTCGCCCACCGGCGTGAAGCCGGACGACGAGCCGAACACGATCTCGTTGCCGTGCGCCAGCGTGCCGACGCGCTCGGCGACGTCGCGCACCTGCGCTGCCGACGCGAGCGCACCCATCCGCACGCCCTCGACCGACGGATCGCCGACAACCACTTTCGCGAGGCGATCGCGCAGCCGCGACGCCACCGCATCGAGGTGCTGACGCGGCACGATCGCGCGCCGGATCGCGGTGCACTTCTGGCCCGCCTTCACGGTCATCTCGCGCACCACCTCCTTGACGAAAAGGTCGAACTCCTCGTCGTCGGGCGTGACGTCGGGCGCAAGGATCGCGCAGTTCAGAGAATCCGCCTCGGCGTTGAACGGAATCGATTTGCCGATCAGGTTGCGATTCGCCCGCAGCTTGGCCGCGGTGTCGGCCGAGCCGGTGAACGTCACCACGTCCTGGCTTTCGAGGCGATCGAGCAGATCGCCGGTGCCACCGATGACGAGCTGCAGACTGCCCTTCGGCAGCAGGCCCGAGGCGAACATCAACCGGACCAGCGCCTCGGTCAGGTAGCTCGTCGCGGTCGCCGGCTTCGCGATGCACGGCATGCCCGCGAGGAAGGTCGGCGCGAACTTCTCGAGCAGCCCCCAGATCGGAAAGTTGAACGCATTGATGTGCACCGCGACACCGCCGCGCGGCACCAGGATGTGGGTGCCGACGAAGCGGCCTTTCTTGCCGAGCTGGCTGACCGGCCCTTCATGCAGCACGTTGCCCGAAGGAAGCTCGGCGCCACCCATCGAGGCATATGCGTAGAGCGTTCCGGTGCCGCCCTCGATGTCGATCCAGCTGTCGCTGCGCGTCGCGCCGGTGTGGTGCGAGATCGCGTAGAGCTGCTCCTTGCGCTCGTTCAAGTACGCGGCGAGCGCCTTCAGGCGCGCGGCACGCTGCTGGAAGTCGAGCGCCAGCAACGCCGGCAGGCCGCTGGATCGCGCGAATTGCAGCGCTTCGCCGAAGTCGATCGATTCGGCATGGGTGTGGTGGATCGCCTCGCCGCGGATCGCGCTGGCGAGCGCGGCGGACGGCTCGCGGCCGATCCAGCGATCGGCGATCAGGCTCTGCAGGGTCGTCGGTGGGTTCATGGCGGACTTTCGGGCAACGCGGGCCGCCCGGTGGCGCGGCCCCGATTCATCAGGGTTGGTACTTCCAGGCGCCGTTCTCGATCTTGACCATCACGCGGGCACGCTGGTCGAGGCCGAGGTGGTCGGTCGACGAGGTGTTGAAGATGCCGTGGGCGCCCGGCACTTCGCGCAGCGACTCGAGCGCGTCGCGCAGCGCCGAGCGGAACTCGGCCGTCCCCGGCTTCGCCTTCTTCAGCGCTTGGGCGGCCGCGACCTGCATCAGCATGCCGGCGTCCCAGGCATGCGCGCCGAACGTCGAGACCGAGCCCTTGCCGTTGGCCGCCTCGTACTTGCTCACGTAGTCGAGCGCGCTTTTCGCCACCGGATGCGTGCTCGGCAGCTGCGCAGCGACGAGCACCGGGCCGGACGGCAACAGGGTGCCTTCGACGTCCTTGCCGCCGACACGCAGGAAGTCGTTGTTGGCCACGCCATGGGTCTGGTAGTAACGGCCGGCATAGCCGCGCTCCTTCAGCGTGCGCTGCGGCAGCACGGCCGGCGTGCCGGAGCCGGCGATCAGGACGGCGTCGGGCTTCGCCGCGACGAGCTTCAGCACCTGCCCTGTCACCGACGTATCGGTGCGCGCATAGCGCTCGTTCGCGACGATCGTGATGCCCTTGATCGTCGCGATCTTGTTGAACTCCTGGTACCAGCCTTCGCCGTACGCGTCGGCAAACCCTATGAAGCCGACTGTCTTGACGCCGACATTGGCCATGTGCGAGGCGATCGCGAGCGACATCATGATGTCGTTCTGCGGCGTCTTGAAGACCCAGCGGCGCTTCGCGTCGATCGGCTCGACGATGCGGGCCGACGCGGCCATCGAGATCATCGGCGTCTGCGCCTCGGCGACGACGTCGATCATCGCCAGCGAGTTCGGCGTCGTGGTCGAGCCGAGCACGATGTCGACCTTGTTCTCGGTGATGAGCTTCCTCGTGTTGCTGACCGCGTTGGTCGTGTCCGACGCGTCGTCGAGCACGATGTAGTTGACCTTCTGCCCGCCGATCGTCGTCGGCATCAGCGCGATCGTGTTCTTCTCCGGGATGCCGAGGGATGCGGCCGGACCTGTAGCCGACACGGTGACGCCGACGGTGATGTCGGCATGCGCCGCGCCGAATGCCAGGCACGCCGCAGCGATCAGAGCTGCCTTCAGGAAATGGGTCATCGAGATGTCTCCGGTCTGTCGAGTTGGAAAGAAAAGAAAACTCACGTGGCCTCGGCGGCCGACGGCCGCGTGCCCCGTGGCCGCACACGCGGGGCGGTCGACGCAGTGGCTCGACGTGACATCGCCGCGGGTGGCGGCACCTTGACCGCGCCCAGGCCGCCGAAGAACAGGTCGGCGACCACCGGCGTCATGTCGGCATGCGTCAGCGCGCCGTTCGGCCGCAGCCAAGTGAACATCCAGTTCATCATGCCGAACAGCAGCATCGTCAGCGGCTTGTGCAGCGCCGCGGCGCCGAGGTCGGGCCGGGCCGCTGCGATCGCCCGCGCGAACGCGGCGACGACCTCGCGCTCGCCGTCGACGACGCGGCGGCGGTCCTTCGGCTCGAGGAACTTGACGTCTTCGGTCAGCACGCGGTGCTGGGCCTGCGCGTCCGCGTAGGCCGCCATGAAGCGCACGATCAATTGGCGCAAGCGCGCGTCGGGCGCAGTCGCGGCCTGCGTCGCCTCGTCGGCGACCAGCGCGCGCAGGCGATCGATGTGGCCCTGCGTGATCTCGACCAGCAGCTGGTACTTGTCGTCGACGTAGTGGTAGAGCGATGGCTTCGAGACGCCGCAAGCCTCGGCGACCTGGTTCATCGAGGTACCCGAGTAGCCCTGCTGCGCGAACAGCTGCGCCGCACGCGCAAGGATCTGCGCACGCTGGGTGTCGTAGCCGGGGGCGCGTCCGCGGGGCATCCGGTGGTCCTAGGGCCTGTTAACGCTATGGGAGGGCACGCGCTGGTCGCCGGCAGGCCCTAGCGCTCGTCGAACGACAGCACGACGCGCTCGGTCAGCGGGTGCGACTGGCAGGTCAGCACGAAGCCGGCCGCGACCTCGTGCTTCTCGAGCGCGAAATTGCGCTCCATCCGCACCTCGCCCTCGAGCAGCTTGGCGCGGCAGGTGCAGCAGACCCCCGACTTGCACGAGAACGGCACCTCGAGCCCGGCATCGGCGGCGGCATCAAGGATGTTGCCGTGCTCGCTGCGGTAGTCGATCTCCCGACTCAGCCCGTCACGGACGATGGTGATGCGCGCCTGCGCCGCGTCGCCTTCGCGCACTTCCTGCTTCGGCGGCGCGCTGCCCGCCGGCACCGGGATGCCGAAGCGCTCGATGTGGACATGCTCGGCCGGCAGCCCAGCCGCGAGCAGCGCCGCCTCGGCCTCGTCGTTGAAGCCGTGCGGCCCGCAGACGAAGGCGTGGTCGATCGATGCCGGATCGATCAGCGGGCCGATGAATTCGGCCAGCTTCGCGCGGTCGAGGCGGCCGCTGTTCAGCGGCACGTCCATCTGCTCCTGCGAGAACACGAGGTGCAGGACCAGCCGCGTCAGGTAGCGGTTCTTCAGGTCCTCGATCTCTTCCATGAACATCGTCGAGCGCTG
>Ga0207648_10006289_pt1 | contig 11818 bp, 9 predicted proteins | sample KBSMisM32_FD_184310 | JGI IMG/M metagenome (GOLD analysis project Ga0207648, IMG submission 184310) | Miscanthus rhizosphere microbial communities from Kellogg Biological Station, Michigan, USA - KBS Miscanthus M3-2 (SPAdes) (version 2) | ecosystem: Host-associated > Plants > Roots > Rhizosphere... | reverse complement strand
ATTTCACCATTCTGGACGATCACAAGCCGCCCCAGGCGATCGTAAATTTCCGCCGCGAGACCGATCTGCCGCTGGAGTTAGGCCTGCTGGTGGATACCAGCGGATCGGTGCACAGCCGCTTTGATTTCGAGCAGGAAGCGGCGGTCAGCTTTCTGCAGCACACCTTGCGGGCGAATTTCGACAAAGCTTTTGTCATGGGCTTCAGCAGCCACAGCCAGGTCACGCAGGAGTTCACCGACAACGTGCAACTGCTCGAAACCGGAGTGAGAAGCTTGCGCAATGGCGGGGGGACCGCGATGTATGACGCCATCTACCGGGCCTGCCGCGAAAAGCTGAGCAAGGATCGGGGCGACCATCCGGTGCGGCGGGCCATCATCGTGATCAGCGACGGCGAAGATAACCAGAGCGAGGTCACCAAGGCCATGGCGCTCGAGATGGCACAGCGCGCCGAAGTGATCATTTACGCCATCTCCACCGACGACAGCGGCCTGATTCTCCGCGGCGACAAGGCTATGCAACAGATTGCCGACGCCACCGGCGGCCGCGCCTTCTTTCCCTTCAAGATGAAGGACATCAAAAATTCCTTTGCCGCAATCGAAGACGAATTGCGGAGCCAGTACGTGGTTTCCTACAAGCCGGCTGATTTTGACGCCGACGGCCGCTACCGCTCGATTGAAATCACCGCGCTCAAGAAAGACCTCCAGGTGCGGGCCCGCAAGGGCTATTACGCGCCGCGTCAGTAGCGGAGATCAAACCTCTCAGTCGCAACTCTGTAGGAGAGCTGTGTGGGGCGGGCGCCCTTGCCCGCCGCTTTTGATTTGCTGCTGAGACAGCTGCGATCCTAAATCAACTTTAAAGGCGGCGGGCGAGGGTGCCCGCCCCACATGGTCTGTCAACGGCCGTCCATGGGTGCCACGGTCAGCGGAGTCTCATGGTCGCAAACAAAGAAGGCGATCAGTTTCGCCGGTTCCTTGTCACTGGCATTGGCCGATACCTGATGGACCCCGGTGGGCGCCTCGTAGAAACTCTCGCCCGCCTTGTAAACTGCCTCGGGGGCGCCACCTTTCACTTGAAAGCGGATCGCCCCCTGGGCGACATATCCGATGACGGTGCAGGGATGGCTGTGCGGCTTGTCTGCTTCTCCGGGAGCATAATTCACTTCAACCACGGTCGCCCGCAGGTGGCTGCCATCCAATTGAGGCAGGACATGAGAGAACGGAGTTCGAGGACGGGCTCCCGCGCCGGACTGGGCAAGAGAAAACTGGATGCTGGCGGCAAGGACAAAGGCAATCGTCATTAGTGATGCAGCGATGAATCGCGACGTGTGCTGGTGGGTTCTGATTCGGACCATGCGTGCCTCCTTCGGCGTCTGACAAACGATATTATCCCCGCCCACGAATCGTGGCCCAGTGTGGTCGCGGGCGACTCGCCCGCGAGATCTGAAAGTCCAGGTCAAAAAGCCGCGGTTCGAGGGCGCCCGCGCCGCATGGTTACGATGCTACAATTTCGTTAAGGCCTCAGTCGGCATCCAACCTGGTGTAAGGCAGGTACCGTGGTTCTCTTCAAGTTACGCCCGCGCGCGAGAGTCTGGCTGGTTCTGGCGGCAACCCTGATTCCGTGGTTGGTGCCGAATACGGCCCTGGCGGCGCAGCAACAACCGCATAAGCGTCCGGCCAAGGCGGCGAAGAAGGCTGCTCCCGAGCCCGCGCCCGTACCTGTGCCGCCTCCTCCGCCTCCCACCCCGGAGCAGCTGCCGGCGGTTCCGCCCCAGGTCCACTACAGCCAGGGACAGCTTACGATTGTGGCCGAGAACTCGACCCTGGCTGACATTTTGCGGGCGGTGCGGGCACAAACCGGCGCCGACGTTGAGGTTCCTCCCAATGCCACCGAGCGGGTGGTGACGCACTTGGGTCCAGGGCCGGCTCGCGATGTGCTGGCAGCGCTGCTGAATGGATCGCACTTTAACTACGTGATGCTGGGTTCCGCAGCCCACCCGGACAGTGTGGACAAGCTCATCGTCACTTCCAAATCCGGCGCCGTCCCGGAGCCCGCTCCGCCCGCAGCCGCAACCCCGGTGGCGCAGGGCACCGACGAGGGGCAGATGGATGATCCCGGCCCCCCTGGTGTGGATATCGCCGAGCAGCCCGTGGATAACCCGGCCGGAGACTCCGGTAACGAAGAGAACCAGGAGCAGCCGATGGAGGGTCAGCCGAAGGTAAAGACTCCGGAAGAATTATTGCGCGAGCTGCAACAACAGCAGTTACTGCAGCAACAATTGCAGCAGCAACAGCAGCAACAGCAGGCGCCTGCGCCTCCGCCCAATCAGTAGATCCCCGTTCCCGGCAGACGGCTTCGAATGGTCTTGTAGCGCCGGCATCCTGCCGGCTGTCCCGAGGGCGTCCCGCCCTCGGCTTCCTGAAATGACATGAAGGAGAAAGGCTCGCTCTTACAGACCAATCAGCAGATCACTGTTCCCGGCAGACGGATTTGAATGGTCCTGTAGCGCCGGCATCCTGCCGGCTGTCCCGAGGGCGTCTCGCCCTCGGGCTTCCTGAAACGACCAAAAAACCATGCTTGCTATTACAGAGAGTTTATTGGATCAATTATGGACACGCGAGACGGGCGGGGACGCCCGTCCTCCATCGAAGACTGCATGAATTTCCTGAGGTCTGACGTCCGGCGCCGAGGTCCGCCCTCAGTCGCCGCCGGCCTGGCTCTGGCTGGGAACGAGGACGGGGGTGCCGGCGCTACGCCGGCGTGAACCGTAGGCAAAGGCGTACAGGATGCCGGTAACGACGGCATAGGCCGCCAGGATTCCCACCACTACGACTGTGATGGCAGTAAAGGAGATAACGAAAGCAACCAGTAACCCGCCCAAGCTCGGCCTACTTTCCAGTTAAAGTACCGGACAAATCGTCCCGGGACCCGTTTGGCGCAATCGATCACTTTACCCGCGTTGACGGTAGCTGCTGTTAGCAACTAAGATACGTGAGTAGAGTCGCGCAAACCCACTTTCCTTCATTTCTGTGGGGCCGTCCAATTACGGAAGGCCAGTCGCAACTCCCGCCAATTTCATGCCTATTACCAAGATTTCGGTGCGGGGGGCGCGGCAGCATAACCTCAAGAATATAAACGTCGAAATCCCCCGTAATACCCTGACCGTAATCACCGGATTGAGCGGCTCGGGAAAGTCCTCCCTGGCCTTTGACACCATCTATGCCGAGGGCCAGAGGCGCTACGTGGAGACCCTCTCGGCCTACGCCCGGCAGTTTCTGGACCAGATGGAGCGTCCCGACGTGGACGCCATAGACGGGCTGAGCCCATCCATTTCAATCGAGCAGAAGACCACCAGCCGGAGCCCCCGATCCACCGTCGGAACGATCACCGAAATTTACGACTATCTTCGCCTTTTATTTGCTTCGATTGGGGTGCCGCACTGTCCCCAGTGCGGGCGCGCCATTGCCCGCCAGTCGGCGGAGCAGATCGTGCAGCGCGTGATGAGCCTGACTCCGGAAGACCGAGTGATGGTGCTGGCTCCGATCGTGCGCGGCCGCAAGGGTGAGTTCAAGAAGGAAATGGAGAAGCTGGTGCAGCACGGCTTCGCCCGGGCGCGGATCGACGGCGAACTGGTCAATCTCGAAGATGACATTCCCCTGGACAAGCGCAAAAACCACACCATTGAAGTCGTGATCGACCGGCTGCTGGTGAAGCCTGGGATCGAACACCGTCTGGAATTGTCAGTGGGCCTGGCTATGAAGCTGGCGGGCGGGTTGGTCCAGGTTGCGGTGGTGGGCGGTGATGAGCAGCTTTATTCGGCGAAGCTGGCGTGTCCGGATTGCGGCATCAGCGTGCCGCAACTGGAGCCGCGGTCGTTTTCCTTCAACAGCGCTTACGGCGCCTGCCCCGAGTGTCATGGCCTGGGCAGCCGCTATGAATTTGATCCGGCGCGGATCATCACCGACTGGTCGAAGCCGTTGCTCGAAGGCGGACTGGGGCCGGGATCGGCCTCGCAGAACCTGATTCATCAGCTGCAGATCACCGCGGCCGCCCACGGATTCGACCTGGCCACGCCCTTTGAGAAGTTTCCCGAGAAGATTCAGAACCTGCTGCTCTATGGCGAGGCGGGAAAGAACGGCGGCTTGGCCGGCAAGAACAGGAAGACCGGCTTCCGCGGAATTCTGGGATATCTCAAACAAGCCGTGGACGATTCCACCTCCGACACCTATCGCGAATTTCTGCTGGACTACATGTCGGCCACAAAATGTCCGGCGTGCCAGGGCAAGCGTTTGCGGCCGGAGAGTCTGGCGGTGAAAGTGAACGGCATGTCGATTGCCGACTTCACGGCTTTGCCGGTGTCGAGGGCCCTGGCGACGGCGCGCAATATCAGACTCAACGGGCGCGAGGCCATCATTGCCGGCCGCATCGTGCACGAGATTGTGGAGCGGCTGCAATTTCTGGATGCCGTCGGGCTGGGCTACATCTCGCTGGAGCGCTCGGCGGCAACCCTTTCCGGCGGCGAAGGCCAGCGCATTCGGCTGGCCACGCAGATTGGATCCAAGCTGCGAGGCGTGCTCTATGTGCTGGACGAGCCTTCGATCGGATTGCATCATCGCGACAATGGCCGGCTGCTGAAGGCTCTCGAGGAATTGCGCGATCTGGGAAACACCGTCCTGGTGGTGGAACACGATGAAGAAACCATCCGGCGGGCGGATTATGTGATTGATCTTGGTCCGGGAGCAGGCCGCCATGGCGGTGGACTGGTGGCGCACGGAACGCCGCAGGAGATCGAGCGCGTGCCGGAATCGCTGACCGGGGCTTACATTTCGGGGCGGATGCAGATCGAGATGCGCCCGGAGCGGCGGGCGCCCAACGGGGCGGCCATCACGCTGCTGGGTGCGCGGGAAAATAATCTCAAGAACCTTGACGTGGTATTTCCCCTGGGCGTAATGACGGTCGTGACCGGGGTCTCGGGATCCGGCAAATCGACGCTGGTCAACGACATTCTTTACCGCGCCCTGGCCCAGAAACTCTACCGCTCGCGGGAGGAGCCGGGCACGCACAAGGCAATTTCCGGCACCGAGAATATCGACAAAGTCATTCGCATCGATCAGTCGCCGATCGGGCGCACTCCGCGCTCGAATCCGGCAACCTACACCGGCGTCTTTGCCCAGATCCGCGATCTTTACGCGATGTTGCCGGAGTCCCGTGAGCGGGGCTACAAGCCGGGACGCTTCTCTTTCAATGTCTCAGGAGGGCGTTGCGAGGCTTGCGGGGGCGAAGGGCAGCGGCGGATCGAGATGAATTTTCTGCCGGATGTTTACGTGCTGTGCGAACTTTGCGGCGGTAAACGCTACAACCAGGAAACACTGGCGGTGAAGTACAAAGGACAATCGATCGCCGATCTGCTGGAGATGCCGGTGTCCGATGCCTTGCCGATTCTCGAGAACATTCCCCAGGTCCGGCAGAAGCTGCAGACCCTGGTGGACGTGGGCCTGGGGTACATTCATCTGGGACAGTCCGCGGTCACGCTGTCCGGCGGAGAAGCCCAACGCATCAAACTGGCGCGGGAGTTGAGCAAGCGGCAGACCGGCAAGACGATGTACCTGCTGGACGAGCCCACCACCGGCCTGCACTTTGATGACGTGAAGAAGCTGCTCGAAGTGCTGCACCGGCTCACCGACCTGGGAAATACGGTTATGATCATCGAGCACAATCTGGATGTGATCCGCAATGCGGATTGGATCATTGATCTCGGTCCGGAAGGCGGAGAAGAAGGCGGGCGCATCGTGGCCCAGGGTACTCCGGAGCAGGTAGCGCGCAACAAGAAGTCATACACCGGCCAGGCCCTGGCAGGATATTTTGCCAACGGACAGAAGAGTTCGATCGCATAGTTGTTGTGTGGGGCGGGCGCCCTCGCCCGCCGCTGTTGCAGTTGATGTTGCTTTTAAGAATTGTGCTGGAGTTCCAGTACTCAACGAAAGTCAAAGGCGGCGGGCGAGGGCGCCCGCCCCACACGGGCTTGTGTAGGTCGGACACTCCTGTCCGCCGCTGTTGCAGTTGATGTTGCTCTTAAGAATTTCAGTACTCAACGAAAGTCAAAGGCGGCGGGCGAGGGCGCCCGCCCCACACGGGTTCAATTGTCCTTACCAGATCAGCCTCTTTCCGAATTGCAGATAGAGCCGCCGGCGGAAGCGGTCGCCTCGATCAATCCGGGCGCCGAAAATCCGCCCTGGAGTGGGCTCGATCTCCTGATTGTGGGGCTGGTCCTGGTGGCGGCCCTCTTCTTTTTCAGTTCGATATCTTTTGTCATCGTCTTGCATAGCTCGGCCGCGAACGGCATGTCGGCCGCCGAACTGGGCAAAAATCCCGGGCCGCTGGTGATTGTTCCAGCCATGACCCTGGCTTACCTGGCCATGCTGATCGCCATGTATGGTCTGGTGACGCGTCACCGGCAACGCCCTTTCTGGCAGACGGTGGGATGGCGGTGGCCGGGGAACCTGAGTTGGCTGGGCTTCATGGGGGGAGGCGCGCTCCTGGCTGTCGTGCTGGGGGAACTGTCACGGCTGTTGCCGATTCCCAAGTCGTTGCCCATGGACAAGTTTTTCCAGAACCGCCAGGGTGCATATCTGATGATGATTTTTGGCGTGGCCATCGCTCCCCTGGCCGAAGAGATGCTCTTCCGCGGATTCCTCTACCCGGTGCTCGACCGGTGGCTGCAGACGCTGTTCATGACACCGCATCAGCTTCGCCGGGGGTGCATCTGGGTCCTGATCATGTCCGCCTGGGGATACCTTGAGCACCGGCTTCCGCTGCCGTGGGCGGTGCTGCTGGCTGCCGTGGTTTTTCTGGTGGCCGGCGGGCTGGTGGTCGCGCAAAGCTTGAAGTCGGGAGAGCGTCCGTCCGGCCTTTGGTTGCTGCCGGCCGCCACCACTGTGTCCTGGGGCCTGGCTGCGGGAGCGATTTCTAATCATGCCTTCGGAATCGCCACGACAGTCCTGCTGGTCCTGGCCATTCTGCTCGGAGGGTTCAGCATGGCGTCGGCCCCGGACCCCTCGGTCGCCGGCCGGTGGGGCCGGTTGCTGGCGGTGCTGGCTACCAGCATCGCTTTTGCCATGGTGCACAGCGAGCAGCTGGGACAGGCCTGGGGCCCGCTGCTGGTGCTGTTCATGGTCGGCCTGGTCCTGACCATCACCCGCATGGTCACCCGTTCGGTGACGCCTGGACTCCTGATTCATGTGGGCTACAATCTGATGCTCTTTGGCGTGCTCTATATCGGGACGGACCACTTCCGGCATTTGGAGCGCATGACTCAATAGCGGGCTTCGAAAGTGATATCGTTAGGCTGCGATGGCTTCCACTCGTCAGGATTTGCTGCGCTTGCTGGCTTCCAAGTCATTCCGGCTGGGCCAGTTCAAGCTTTCTTCCGGGGGCTCAAGCGACTATTACATCGACTGCCGCACCACCACCCTGACGGCCAAGGGCGCGCGCCTTACCGGGCAGGTAGTGCTCGACGAGATCCGGAACCGGGGATGGAAGCCGAAAGCTGTCGGAGGCCTTACCATGGGCGCCGATCCCATCGTGGTCGCGGTTTCCGTGGCCAGCGGCGAAGTGGATGGCTTCCTGGTGCGCAAGACGGAAAAACAGCATGGTACGGGACGGCGCATCGAAGGCTTCCAGGAAAAGGGCGCGCGGGTGGTGATCGTGGACGACGTTTGCACCACGGGAGCCTCGACGGTGCAGGCCATTGAAGCGGCGAGAGAGTTCGGCTTTCAGGTGGTAGGCGCGCTCTGCCTGGTGGAACGGGAGGAGGCGGGAGGGCGTCCCAGCGTGGAGCAAGCCGCCTCCCCGGCCCCGTTTGTTTCCGTCTTTACCGCCAGCGAAGTGCGGCAAGAGCACCTGCTGCAAAACGACGAGACCTCACCAGGCATCCCCGTGGCAGGCTCCGGTTGCGAAATCTGCGGCAAGCCGGCGGTGGTGCACAACCCGAGAATCCGTTGCGAAGTGCACAAAAACTAAATGGTCGGCAGTCGTCGGTCTTCAGTCGTTAGTCAGACCTGAGACGGCGGGGTTGCTGAAGACTGACGACTGACGACTTACGACTGCCCCTATGATTCAAACTCTCGAATGGACCGATTCCGGCGTACGCTTCATTGACCAGACCAAGCTGCCTACCGAAGAGACCTACGTTACCTGCAAGACTTATACCCAGGTGGCCGACGTGATCCGCAACATGGTGGTGCGAGGCGCGCCGGCCATTGGCGTAGCCGCGGCCATGGGCATTGCGCTGGGGGTGAAAAATTCCAAGGCTGAAAATGGCGGAGATCTGAAGCATGACTTTGACCAGATCTGTGACGTCATCGGCAAGACCCGGCCCACCGCGGTAAATCTTTTCTGGGCCATCAAGCGCATGCGCGACAAATTTGAAATGTTGCGGGTGCGGCCCCTGCCGCAGATCAAGCAGGCTCTGGTCGAAGAAGCCCAGCGCATGCATGCTGAAGATATCGCCGCCAACCAGGCCATGGGCCGTCACGGAGCGACCCTGATGCCGTCCAGCGGCGGCGTGCTCACCCACTGCAACGCCGGGGCCCTGGCCACCTGTGGATACGGCACCGCATTGGGAGTGATCCGCGCCGCCGTCGAACAGGGAAAGACAATCCACGTCTATGCCGACGAAACCCGTCCCTTCCTGCAGGGTTCACGATTAACGGCGTGGGAGTTGATGAAAGATGGCATTCCGACCACGGTGATTTCCGACAACATGGCCGGCGCCATGATGAATCAGGGGAAGATCAACGCCATCGTGGTCGGCGCCGACCGTATTGCCGCCAACGGCGACGTGGCCAACAAGATTGGAACTTATTCGGTGGCGGTGCTGGCCAGGGAACACGGCATTCCGTTTTATGTAGCGGCCCCGCTATCGACCGTGGATTTCGAAACCCCCGACGGCAGCGGAATTCCCATCGAGCAGCGCGACGGAAAAGAAGTCACGCATATCGCCGGCCGCCAAATGGTGCCTGACGGCGTGGAAGTAGAGAATCCTGCGTTCGACGTTACCCCGGCGAAGTACGTTACCGCGATCGTGACCGAGAAAGGCATTGCGCGTGCGCCGTATGAAGAGTCGCTGCGCCGGCTGGCGCCTGAGAGGTCGGCGGGCTGAAAAGGTGCGAGACACTTCCTTTAAATCTTGAGCGAAGTTTCGATAACCGCAGACCGGATAGCACAAAACCGGTTGTCAGTTTCAGGTTGTCAGTTCTCAGATTTTGGGCTGTGGTCGCGCGGAACTTTTCGGGTCTTTTCCTCGTAGAATAAAGCAGGAGATATACGGCCATGTTAGCTTTTCTTCTCTGGTGCATTCTTTTTGTGGTGTGCTGGCCGCTGGCGCTGCTGGCCCTGGTGCTGTACCCGTTTGTGTGGGTGCTCCTGCTTCCGTTTCGTCTGGTTGGGATAGCCGTCCATGGCGTGCTGGCGTTGGTTTGGGCGGTAGTCATGTTTCCGGCCAGGCTGCTGAGTGCGCCGTTTCGGGTGTGAAGCTCCAGATCCTAGCGAACCTCAAGGGCTGAAGCCGCCATTCACGTGGCATGTGGTGGCACGACTGAAATCGTGCCCTTCCCAAAACCGCGCAGAACTAGAAACTAGAAACCAGAAACTGCCCTCATCCCTCCCCCTGCATGCCGGCTTTCACTCCCTTCAAATCCAGGTTGCGAATCAGCCGCAGCAGCGAATTGGGATGCATTCCCAGCGTCCTCGCGGCTTCGATGTAATTGCCATTCGCCTGCTGCAGGGCTTGCAGGATCAATTGCTTCTTGGCCTCTTTGATGCTCCCGTGGTATTTGTCGGACGCTGCCATGGTGGTGGAAGCGGCCTCGAGAACGGCCTCGGGCAGGTCATCGGGAAGAATGGAATCGGTCGAGCCCAGCACCAGTGCCCGTTCCAGGGCATTCTCCAGTTCACGAACGTTCCCCGGCCAATCGTAGTGCATCAGGCAGGCCAGGGCCTCAGCGGACAGCGATTTCACCCGCGTACGGCACTTGCGGCTGGCTTTAGCCAGGAAATAGTCGGCCAGCACGGATATGTCCTCGCGGCGCTCGCGTAACGGAGGCATCTGCAGGCTGACCACGTTCAAGCGGTAATACAGGTCATTGCGGAAAGTGCCGGCCTTGACCGCTTCCGGCAGGCTTCGGTTGGTCGCCGCCACCAGGCGAATATTCAGCTTGATCGGCCGGGTGCCGCCCAGGCGCTCGAACTCGCGTTCCTGAAGCACGCGCAGCAGCTTGGCTTGCAGGCCGGGAGCAAGTTCGCCGATCTCGTCCAGGAACAGCGTTCCCCCTTCGGCCACTTCCACCTTGCCTTTCTTTTGCCCCGCCGCGCCGGTGAAGGCGCCTTTTTCGTGGCCGAACAACTCGCTCTCCAACAGGCTCTCGGCGATGGCAGCGCAGTTGATGGCCACGAAAGGCCGCTCCGCGCGGGGACTGTTGCGATGGATGGCATGGGCCACCAGTTCTTTCCCCGTTCCACTCTCTCCCTGGATGAGGGCGGTGGAATCGGTGGGTGCGACCCGCCGAATGAAGTCGAATACTTTGCGCATGGCAGGACTGCTGCCCACCATGTTAAGTTCGAGATCGATTTCGGCGCGCAATTCCTGGTTTTCCTGCCGCAGCTTTTCCCAGTGACGCACGTTGTCAAAGGCCAGGCTGGCGATGCCTGCAACCGCGGTCATGACCTGCAAGTGATCTCCGTCGAACTCCGTGGTCGGGCTGGTGCTGTCCAGGTAGATGGCGCCCAGGACCCTCTTTCCCACCAGCAGCGGAACGCAAAGCAGGGAGCTGACTTTCAGCTCCGTCAAGGTCTTGACCTGGCGCAGAGCCTCGTTGCCCAGGACGTCGCTTACCAGCAGGCCGATGCGGTCTCTCAAAACCCGCTGCACCACGGTGCGGCTGACCCGGACCGGATGGCCGGGGCCACGCACCCGGTCCCAGGCGGCGGTCGAAGTGAACTCTTCCGGATGATCGCAAAGCAGGACGGCGCCGCGCTCAGCGGGGACCACGTCGAAAATGAAACCCAGAAGCTGCCATTGCAGCGAGTCTCGATCGCGAATGCCGCCAATTCCGGTGGCGATCTTCAGCAGGGAATTAAGGTCCCGCGCCCGGCGGGCACTGGGAGGCAAATTGGCCACGATCTTGTCGGGCTGCAGGTAGAGGGAGTCTTCCGCCCGAAGCAGAAGCGGAGAACCTTCGAAACGCGTGGTCTCCAGAAATTCAACCGGATTCTTGTCGAAATGTTCTCCGTCCTCCTTGAGCAGGAAGATGAGCACGGAATCGCCGATATAGATCTGGTCGCCGTGCCGTATCTGCTGTTGCTCCACCGGCACGCCGTTGACCAGCGTTCCGTTGCGGCTTTTCAGATCACGGATGGAGAACTGGCCGCCGTCGGCCAGCACCACGCAGTGCCGGCGTGAGAGTGCTGGATCAGCCGCCCAAAGCTGGTTCGAGGAATCACGGCCGATCGACACTTCGCCTGCAGGCAGAGAGAAGGCCGTGCCCTTTAACGGACCGCCGATTCCAATCAGCCTGGGATTTTTCTCCGACATGCTGGTTGCTGTTTAGCATATATCGTGCCGCCGTGTACACGTGGAGATGTTCCTGGGGCTCTAGGACGTGTGATTGTGTGAGACGCGGTGATTGTGTAGGACCGGTGATTGTGTAGGACCGGGTCTCTGACCCGGGCAGGCGGCCCGAAGGGCCGCAGGCTTAGGATTCAAGCCTCGAGTGACCGGCTTGCGTTCTGAGATTTTGTGTCAGGCAACCGGTGTTCCGCACCG
>Ga0207648_10006288_pt1 | contig 11819 bp, 9 predicted proteins | sample KBSMisM32_FD_184310 | JGI IMG/M metagenome (GOLD analysis project Ga0207648, IMG submission 184310) | Miscanthus rhizosphere microbial communities from Kellogg Biological Station, Michigan, USA - KBS Miscanthus M3-2 (SPAdes) (version 2) | ecosystem: Host-associated > Plants > Roots > Rhizosphere... | reverse complement strand
ATGAATGCGGAATGATGAATGATGAATGCTAAAGCAGCTGGCCGACCTTCAAATCCTCAATCGGCAATCGCCAATGACGTGTGCTACCGTGCGCCAGATGCCGATCCTGCTCTCTGAAAACGACGTCCGCGTCGTGCTCACGATGCCCGATCTCATCGGCGCAATGGAGCAGGCGCTCGAACTGTTTTCGCGCGGAGCGGTGCGTCAGCCGCTGCGCAGCATCGTCGACGTCGGCGGCCACGGCTTCTACGGCGTGATGCCGGCGTTCATGGGCGACCCGGCGTCGCTCGGCACAAAGCTCGTGACGGTCTTCCATGGCAACGGCGAGCGCGGCCTGCCCTCACACCTCGCCACGATCGTCCTCCACGATCCGGAAACCGGCGCGCTGCAGGCCATCCTCGACGGGCGCTACATCACCGAAGCGCGGACGGCAGCGGTCTCTGCCGCGTCGGCGAAGCACCTGGCACGGAAAGATGCGCACGTACTTGCGGTGCTTGGTTCGGGTGTGCAGGCGCGAAGCCATATCGACGCGATTTCACACGTGCGGGATCTCGAGGAGATTCGCGTCTGGGGACGGCATCGTGAGCGCGCAGAGGCACTGCTGAACGATGTGCCGCCACACGTGCGTGCGCGGCTCGTGACGTCACCCTCCCCGAAAGATGCGGTAAGGGATGCGGACATCATCGCGCTCGTGACCGCGTCACGCGAGCCAGTCGTCGAGCGGCCGTGGATCCGCGAGGGCGCACACATCTGTGCGGTCGGAGCCTGCCGTCCCGATCAGCGCGAGATGGATACCGCGCTCGTGCGTGACGCGCGGGTATTCGTCGATTCGCGCGTCGGGGCGCTCGCGGAAGCCGGCGACCTCGTCATTCCCATCAACGAAAAGGCGATCGACGCTTCGCACATCGCCGCCGAGCTCGGCGACGTGTTCGGCGGACGCGCCGCCGGCCGCCGCAGCGACAGCGAGATCACGATCTTCAAATCACTGGGAATGGCGGTCGAGGACGTCGCCGCCGCGACCCTCGCGTTCGCACGCGCCTCCGAGCGTGGCCTCGGGCGTGGATTCGTCCTCTGATCGCGGTCTACGCCTTCTTCTTCTCCGCCCAGCGCTTCTTCATCATTTCCGACATGCGCTTGCGGGCTTCGGGGGACATCCCCTTGCGCTTCCGGCGGCGAGGCGCCGGCGGCGGCGACGAGTCACCGGACTCCCTCTCGGATGGCCCCGGCATCGGCGCCGCCCCCTCGGCCGGGCGCGGCGCGCCCGACTTCCGGCCGATCCGCGCCCTGAGCGCGTTGGCCTGCGCGGTGAGCGCCGCGAGCCGGTTCTTCGTCTCGACGATCTCGCGCTCGATCCCGCCCAGCGCCCAGCCGATCAGCTCGGCCGATCGGATCAACACGTCGTTTCCCGGCGGGGGGTTCTTGCGCGGGCGTCCTCTGGCCATCGAATCGTCTCCTCCATGAGCCCAGGGCGGCCTGGATCGCGCCTTACCAGGCATGATCCGCCGCCGCAGCTATCATAAGCGCATGACACCGCGCCGACCAACGATCGCGGCAGTGCTCTTCTGCCTGGCGGTAGCGGTTCCCGGAGTGAACGCGCAGTCGTCACGTGAACTGCGCGCGAGCGCCGCCGACCTGAGCTACAACCTCGATCACGACGAGGCCATCAAGGTGCTGCGCCAGGCCGTCGCCGCGGAGCCGAACGACGGCCGGAATCATCGCGCGCTGGCCTCGACGATCTGGCTCCAGATCCTCTTCAAGCGCGGCGCCGTCACCGTCGATCACTTTCTCGGCAGCTTCACCCAGAAGACCGTCGATTTGAAGAACCCCCCGGCGGAGCTCGACGCCGAGTTCAAGCGTGAAGTCGCCAGGGCGATCGAGCTGGCGGAAAAGCAGGTCGCCGCGGCGGACAAGAACGCCGACGCGCACCTCGAGCTCGGCACCGCGGTCGGCCTGCAGGCGACCTACATCGCGTCGGTCGAGGGCAAGCTGTGGGCGGGGTTCCAGGCCGCAAAGCGCAGCTACAACGAAGCCGAGCGCGTTCTCGATCTCGATCCGAAGAAGAAAGAGGCCGGCCTCGTTGTCGGGACCTACCGCTACGTCGTCTCCACGCTGCCGGCCTACATGCGCTGGATGGCCTACGTCGTCGGATTTGGCGGCGGCAAGGAGCGGGGACTGCAGATGGTCGAGGAAACCGTTGCCGCGGGCGGTGAAAATCGAACGGATGCGGAGTTCGCTCTCGTATTGCTGTACAACCGGGAAAAACGCTACGCGGACGCGATGCGGGTCCTCGACAGCTTACGGAAACGGTATCCCCGCAACAGGCTCGTCGTCCTCGAAGCGGGATCCACGGCGGTGCGGGCGAAGCAGGGAGCGCAGGCCGACCGGCTGCTGAGCGAAGGAATCGAGATGCTGGCGAAGGATGCGCGTCCCCGGATCTCCGGCGAGGACGCGCTCTGGCACTACAAGCGGGGCGCGGCGCGGGTCATGCTTGGCCGGCGGGAGGAAGCGCAGAGCGACCTGAAGCGGGCGATGGGACCCGACGCCGCCGGATGGGTGGTCGGGCGCACGAACCTCGAGCTCGCCCGGCTTTCGCTCCAGCAGGGGGACAAAGAGGGCGCGCGGCGGTATGCTGCCGAGGCCGAGTCGGTCTGCGGCCGCAGCGCCGACCCGATCTGCGTCAGCGAGGCGAAGGCGATTCGCTAGGTAACCATGGCCGGAAAGATCAAAACCTGGGTCTGGGTCGTCGGCGGCATCGTCGCCGTCGGGATCCTGTGCGTGATCGCGATGGCGGCGGTAGGGCTCTGGTTCGTGCGCTCGCACGTCGACATCCGCCCCGCCTCGACCGCCGCCGTCACCGACGAGTTCCAGACCATCCGCGCCCGCTTCCCCAACCAGCGCCCGCTCATCGAGCTCGACGACCACGGCAACGTCTTTCACGCCAACACCGACCGTCCGGCCGGCACGCAGCAGGTGCAGTCGCTCAACATCATGGCCTTCGACCCCGACGACGAGAAGGTGGTCAAGATGGACCTGCCCTTCTGGCTGGTGCGGCTGAAGATGGGCGGCACGCGCTTCGAGGTCGGCCGCGGCAACAACATCGATCTCGCCAACCTGCACCTCACCGTCGAAGACCTCGAACGATACGGACCGACGCTCATCCTCGATCACAAGAAGAGCGACGGATCGCGTGTCCTCATCTGGTCGCAGTAGCTGTCCACCGGCGGCAACCCCTGCCGCGGATTCCCCCGTTTTCCGGCCAGATTCTCGAGTCTGGCACGGGTCTGCCTTTTGCTCTTCCGGAAGTCAGGAAGGGAAGCCACAGATAACACGGAAGAACACCGATCAGAAGACCGTGTTTATCCGTGTTCATCCGTGGCCTTCATCCGTGGCCTTCAACGGCGGGAGAGCAACCATGACTTCAAGGTTCCTGACGATTTCGGCGGCGCTGGTGGTCCTCGGCGGCACGCCGGCACTGGCCCAGACCAACGACTGGCTCGCGGGGACGACGGCCTACTCGCGGGACGACTATCGCACCACCTATGCCGACGCGCAGCGCCAGGCGTACGACAACGGCTACCGTGACGGCATCAAGCGCGGCGAAGAGGCGGCGCGCGATCGCAAGGCGTTCAACGTCGAGATCGAGCGCGACTACCGCAGCGCCGACCGCGGCTACAACCGCAGCTTCGGCGATCGCAACCGCTATCACGACAGCTACCGCGGCGGCTTCTCACAGGGCTATCGCGACGCCTACTCCCGCTACGCCAACAACGGCTACGGCGGCAACAACGGCGGCGTCTGGAACGGCCGAGACAATCGCGGCTGGGGCAACGGCAACGGCAATGGCGGCTACGCCTACCCGAACGGCAACGGCTATCCGAACGGCAACGGCGGCTACCGCTACCCGAACGGCAACTACGGCGGCAGCGCGGCCTACGGCGCGTATCAGAACGGCGTCAGCGACGGCTACCAGAAGGGGCTCGACGACGTGCACGACCGCAGGAATCCGGACGTGACGCGGCAGAAGTGGTACCGCAGCGGCGACCACGACTACAACGGCAACTACGGCTCGAAAGACGCGTATCGGGTGGAGTACCGGCGGGGATTCGAGGAAGGCTACAACCGCGCCTATCGCGACGCGCGCCGCTATTAACCGAGGCGCAGGAACTTCTTCATCCGCGCCATCAGCGTCGTCGTTTCAACCGCCGTGGCCCCGGCCGCGGCGGTTTTCATTTGCTCGAGGCCGGCGCGGCGGACCATCGCGTCCATGCCGATCTTCTCGATCGCCGCCGGGTGCACGGCGCCGAGGCGGCGGAAGAGATCGGCGCCGATCTCGACGACCACCACGTCGCCGACCGCCACCACCGTGGCCGAGCGCGGCTCGCCGGTGAGCAGCGACATCTCGCCGAAATAGCCGCTGCGATGGATGCGCGCCACCTCGTCACGTGACGGCTCGAGCACCACGCTGACGTCGCCCGACACGACGACGAACATCGACTGCCCTTCTTCCCCCTGCCGCACGATCGTCTCGCCGCTGCCGTAGACGGCGATCGTCGCCTCGCGCGCGATCTGCGACCGGACGTCGGGCGGGACCGGCGCGAACAGGTCGACGCCGGCCAGCAGCCGCTCCTGCTCCCGCAGCTTTTCCGCGACGTCCGGCTCGCTCCACGACTTCTCGTACTGCACCTGGATGGGCCAGGGGATCTCGATGTCGTGCCGGTGGAAGGAGTAGTAGATGGCGGTGCGGACCTCGTCGCGCGCGATCTCGTCGGCGGCGTAGTCGTCGATCCAGAAGCGCGCCTTGTAGGTGATCGCGGAGTCGTCGAACGAGAGCAGGAAGGCATCCGGCGGCGGGGCGGTGAGCACGCGCGTCGAGTGCCGCAGCGCCTCCATGATCGCAGCCTTCACCTGGTTGGGGGCCACCAGGTACGACGCGCCGACGGTCACCTCGAGCCGGAACGGTGCCGCCGGCTCGGAGAAGTTGGTGATCGGCTCCTTGGCGACGATGTTGTTCGGCAGGATGACGAAGTTGCCGGCCTTGGTGCGCAGCTTGGTCGCGCGCCACGTGACCTCGGCGACGCGCCCCTCGTGATCCCCGACGCGGATCCACTGCCCGACGTGGAACGGCCGCTCGCTCTGGATGGCCAGCCCGGCGAAGGCGTTGCCGAGCGTGTCCTGCAGGGCGAAGCCGATGACCACGGCGCTGACCGCGGACGTGGTCACGAGCTGCTGGCTGAGGAACGTCGACGCGAGCAGGACCAGCGCGATGACGATGGCGTCCTGGAGGATGATCGGGAACCGCTCGGGCACGCGGTCGGTGCGCAGCGGGTTGATCAGCAGCGAGACGGCGGCGTTGATGAACGCCGCCGCCATGGCGAGCTTGCCGAACGCCGACAGCTGCGTCGACGTGTCCGGAGAGAACGGATAGAGCGCCAGCGCGACGTCGGTGGCCACGTAGGCGAGCAGCAGGAAGAGCGAGAGACGCAGCTTCCGCCTGACGAGCCGGTTGACGGTCAGGCTCATCAACCCGAGCATCACGGCGATCGCCGCGATGCCCAGGAGCAGGTGCGCAGAGTGCTGCGCGAACAGGCCTAGGATGCGATCCCCTTCTTGAACGCCTCGAGCTCGGCCGGCGTGATCTTCACCGTCAGCGCGTTCTTGTTCGGGCCGCCCTTGGCGTCACGATCCGGAACGCCGCCGCGCGCGCCTGCCGACGCCACCTGCTGATTGTTCTGTGCCTGCTTGCCGCCGGTGATGCTGGACAGGCCGAAGCCGCTCTTCTTCTGCTCCTTCGTGTCCTTGTCCTTCGTATCCTTCGCTTCCTTCGTATCCTTGGTATCTTCTTTTTTCTTGTCGCCCGCCGCGAGGCCGGCGGCCCCTTCGACGTCGGCCGCGATCTCGGTGATCGGCTTGGCGTCGAAGGTGATGTTCTGCTTGTAGCGGCTCTCTGCGGTCGCCGTCGCCGTGAGCTTGTCCGCCTTGATTTCCTTGTCGATGCTGTCGAGACGGTCCTTGATTGCCGGGTGCGACGCGAACATGCCGTTGCGGTCCTGGCGGCTGCTGTTGCGGGCGTCGATCTTCTTCAGCACGTCGGCGAGGCCCGTCGGCGCGTAGCCGACCTTGTTCGCCACCTGGACGCCGATCTTGTCGGACTCGTTCTCGTCCTTCTGGCTGAACTCCCCTTCGAAGATCTTGTTGAACGCCGCCGCCGCCATCCGGGTGAGAAACTCCTTGCGGAGATCGCTGCCGCCCGCCGTCTCGCTGGCCATCGAAATGCCCTTGCTCTGCTTGATGGCATTGACGGTGTGCTTTTCGGTCACGTGCGTGATCTCGTGCCCGAGGACGCCGGCCAGCTCCGCCTCGTTCTTCATGAGGCCGAGCAGCCCGCGCGTGATGTGAACGATGCCGCCGGGCGCCGCGTAAGCGTTGACGCCGTCCGTGTCCAGGACGATGAACTTCCAGTCGTAGTTCGGATGCTTGCTCGACTGCGCCAGCGCGCTGCCCACCAGCGTCACGTACTTGGTGACGGCTTCGTTCTGGTAGACGCCGAAGTGATCGCGCAGCTTCAGGCTGACTTGATCGCCAAGCTCCTTCTCTTCCTGATCGGTGACGTTGTAGTCGTCGAACTTCTGCTTGCCTTCGACCGCCTTGTCGGCCCCCTTCTTGATCTTGCCGAGGGCCCCGAGCTGCGCGTGCGCCGGCGCGGCGCCCATGGCCAACATGACCAACGACGCCCCGACGACGAATGCCGTAGTTCTCATACTTTCTGTACCTCTACCAGGGGAGCTGGAACCTTGATTTCGAAAATCGCGACCGCCTTGCTCTTCCCCTTCACGACGACGTCGCCCAGGGGAGCGATGTCGTGTTGCCCCGTGAGCCGGGTCCGGGTCGCGTCGCTAATGATAATGCGGGTCTTGTATTCCTTGTTGAGGGACTCCAGGCGCGACCCCAGGTTCACGTTGTCGCCGATCACCGTGTAGCTCATGATCGACGACGACCCGATGTTGCCGGCGATCATGTCGCCGGAATTGACGCCGATGCCGATATCGAGCTGGGTCATCCCCCGCGCCGTCCACGCCTGGTTCAGCTCGCCGAGCACCTTCACCATCTCGATCGCCGCCAGCACCGCGTTCTCGGCGTGATCGGGGTCGTCCACCGGCGCCGAGAACAGCGCCATGACCATGTCGCCGACGAACTTGTCCACCGTCCCCTTGTGCTTGAAGACGATTTCGACCATGCGCGAGAAGTACTCGTTCAACTGCCCGACCAGCTCTTCGGGATCGCCGCGCTCGGTGACGGTGGTGAAGCCGCGGATGTCGGAGAAGAGCACCGACATCTCGCGCCGCTTGCCCCCGAGCTGCGCCGAGTCGGGATGCGCCATCAGCTGCGTGTAGACGTCGCGCGAGACGTAGCGGCCGAACAGCTTCGACACCTTGCGCTTCTCGCGCCCCTCGATGAAGTACTGGTAGGCCGTCCCGAAGAACAGCGCGAGCGCGCCGACGGCGACCGGCTGCACCAGGTTCAGCCACTGGCCGCTCTTGAACGCTGCTACGGTAAACACCGTCCAGCCACCCAGGATTCCCAGCGACGCCGCGGCGGCGGCGGCAAACGGCAGGAACGCCGAGAGCAGCCCGATCGAGAACGCGGCGATGACGATGGTCGCGATGCGCGAGCGTTCGGTCGCCGGCTTGATGAAGTGGTTGTTCAGGATGCTGTCGGCCATGCTGGCGTGGAGCTGGATGCCGGGCATCTGGCCGCTCGACATCGGCGTGGCGAACACGTCGAGCAAGCCGGACGCGGTGAGGCCGATGAACACCACCTTGTCCTTGAAGACGGCGGGATCGATCCGCGGCTTCTGGCCCAGCAGGATTTCCTGCTCCGCGGCGAAGAGCTGGCGGAATTCGTAGGCGGGATAGGGGCGTGACAGCTCGCCCGACGCGTCGCGCACCAGCGCAGGCGCGCGGAAATTGATCAGCATCGACCACTCATCGTGATTGCCGACGCTGCGGCGGATCATCGGGATGTGGCGATTCCCCACCCGGAGCATGCCGTCCTCAGCCGCGACATCCTCTGGCCGGAACCCGCCGGCGAGGAGCGCGGTCGCGACGCCGAGCGACGCCAGCTCCTTGCCGCCGTTGACGACGAAGGGCGGCATCCGGCGCGCCACGCCGTCTTCGTCGAACGGGAGAAAGTTATGGCCGAGCGCGGCGGCGCCATCCGTGAGCGCCTGATAGGGTGGAAGGACGATCGGGCGTGGTTCGGCCAGGCTGCCAGCGTGGTACGGGGATCCGTTCCAGTGGGCCGCGGTCGCATCACGCGCGCCGCCCTGGATCCCCTCGTAGACTGCGTCGGCCAGCATCACCACGGTGCCGGACTTCTTCGCGGAATCGGCCAATGCGCGATCGCTCTGCCGGCCGCTCCACTTGTCGTTGGGATCGTCCCAGACGTAGGTCTCGACGCGATCGTCTTCGGGCAGGCTGAGGTCGACCGCCACTACCCTGGCCGGCCCGCGTCGCAGGAAATCGATCGCGAACGATACTGCCAGGCGCGGCCACGGCCAGCGGCCGAAGACACCGGACATCTCGCGGATGCTGAGATCGTTGACTTCGACCAGGACGATGTTCCGATCGACGTGGGCGGGACCGGCGGCCAGCCGCATGCGCCAGTCGTAGGTGGTGAGCTCCAGGCGATCGAGCAGATCGGTGGACGCCGCCAGGGCGAGGACGATGATCGCCGCCAGCGCACCAAGACCGAGTCCTGCAAGGAGCTTTCGAAGCATCAGATTGTCTGCGCTGGGGAAACCCAATAATAGCGCAGTGTGCCCTCGTCTGGCTTGCCACCCGTGGTTCTCCGCGAGGGCAGCATGGGGGGAGTGTAGCAGGCGGGCGATGCGGCGCCGGATCGGGACGTCGCCATCATGCGGCTGCGGCCGTCCGCGCGGCCATGTGGCGATCCGCCGGTGGTTCGGCACGGACGACGGAAGTGCGTCGCGACGCTCGCGCGCCGCGACGCATGGGCCGCTCTAGCGGCCGATCGTGAACTGGACGGAATGCCCGAGCGGATCGGCGCCCGTGGTGAACCGCAGCTCGTAGGTCCCGGCGGTCAGGCCCTTCGTGTTCAGCGCGTAGACGTAGGCGCCGAGTCCGAACCGGAACGTGTGATCCGGATTGAGCCAGTCCGAGTCCCGCAGCGGGACGATGGCGCCGTTCGACACCGCGCGGAGCCCTGTCACCACGACCGGGATCGACGCGGACGACACGTTCCGGCCGGCGGCATCCACCAGCTGGATGGCGACACCGAGGACCTTGCCGCGCTGGATCGTCGCCTGCTGATCGAATGCCGCGCGCACGTTGAACCCGACGGTGTAGGACGCCGTGGCCGACGCCGAGTGCCCCGCGGCGTCGCGCGCGGCGACCGTGAACGTCATCGAGCCGGCGGCGCCGGTGTTGAAGTTCCCGCCCACCGGAACCGTTCCGGTACATGACGCGATCACGCCGCCGTCGGCGCACGAGTATGCGGCGGCCGCGACCTCGTTGATCAGGTAGCGCCGGCCGGCGGGCGAAATAATCTGCACCGTCGGAGCCCGGCGATCGACCCGGATGCCGGCAATCGGCCCCGCGGTCGCGCAGTTGCCGCCGAGGTCGCAGACGCGGCGCGTCCCGGTGACGGCCGTGGCCGTCTCGGCGCCGTCCGCAATCGTCGTCGACAGCGTGAACGACGCGTCGGAGACGGAGGCGAGGCCGAGCCCGGTGTCAGCCGCGGTGCACGTCAGCGTCACGTTGGCAGCCGACCAGCCGGCGGGGGCGGCTTCACATTGAATCGACGGCGGCGTCGTGTCGAGTCGTACGCCGACGGCGAAGGGACTGAGCGAGCTCACCGTCGCGCACAGCGTATGCGTCGCGGCGTCGCGCGTCGTCGATTCGATCTGCCAGGCGCCGTTGACGCCGTGCAGGATCGCGGCGCTGGCGAAATCGGCGGCGCTCAAGCCCGGAGCGGCGAGGCAGACCTGGATGCCCGAGACTGTCGCGGAGGTATGGATCTCGAACGCCTGCGACGATCCGCTGATCGCGAAGCCGCCGGGCAGCGCGAGGTTCAGCGACGCGGCGTCGGCCGGTTCGATGGTCGTGGTGCCGGGCGCGGTCACGCTGCCGAAGCTCACGCTCGCGGCGCCGCTTGCCGCGGGAACGGTCACGCTGCCGCCGGCCGGAGTATTCAGCACCGCGGGCCAGGTGAAGCGGATGAGGAACGGGTACGGCCCCGGCAGGTCGTCAAGCCCTTCCCACGGATCGGGCAGCGGATGCAGGTAGCTGACGTCATTCGGCGAGCTGCTCGGGATGAACTCGCCGACGACGCTCGATCCCGCCAGGTAGAAGCCTTTCCCGGGATCGATGGCGATGCCGTTCGGATTGTCGTACCCCTCGCTGCCGATGAAACTCGACCACACGAGCGAGGAGCCGTCGGCGCTGAGCCGGCTCACCAGGATGTCCGTCTGACCGGCGTTGAATGTGGTGTCGAACGCGTCCGGCGTCACCGGCGCGTCGAAGCCCTGCGTCATCACCGCGAGATACGCCTCACCGGCCGCGTCAACCGCGAGGGAGAGCCCGTCGAGCGACTGTCCGCTGGAGGCGCCGAATCGCGACGAGTACAACAACCTACCGGTCGGGCTCCACTTCATCACGAACGCATCGCCAAAGTGCGTCGTCGTCGTGGCAAAGGCTCCCGGGGTAACCGGGAAATCTTCGGATGCCGTGGTCCCGGCCATGAACACGTTGCCCGCCGGGTCGGTGGCCATCGCGGTGACGTAGTCATTGTGGCTCGTGCCGCCGATGTACGTGGAATACACGAGGGAGCCATCAGGATCGACGACGGAGTAGAACCCGTTGGAGTATTTGTCAACCACGCCGTTGGGGAACGAGCGGAGGTCGGCGGACTGGTCGAGAGCGTCGGGCGTGACGGGATAGTTGCTGGCATCGGTCTCGCCCGCGACGAACATGCGGCCGTTCCGGTCGATCGCGAGGCCCGCCACATAACTCGCATCATTGCCGCTCAGGGTGCGGATCTTGCGGATCGTCGTGCCTGCCGGGTTCAACACGGCTAGGACGATGTCGCCGGGACTGCGGCCGCTCGCCGTCGGCACCGAGTAGTCGCTGCGCGTGTATGCGACGTAGGCCTGGCCGCTGGCGTCGACGGCGATGGCGCGCCCGGACAGGCCGACGGTCGGGCCCTCGCCGATGGCGTAGGAGTAGATCAGTCCGCCGGACGGATCGAGCTTCATCGCGAAGGCATGCGGCTGCTCGTTCGTCGAGTTCGGGTCGCCCGCGGTAAGAGTGAAGTCCGGCGAGTTCGAGGAGCCGGCGACGTAGAGGTTTCCGGCGGCGTCCACCGCGAGGCCATTCGCGAACTCGTTGATGCGCCCGCCATACGTCACGGAGTAGAGCATGTTGCCGTCGCGGTCCTGTTTCTGGAAGACCATCTGCGCTCCCGCGCCGCCGAAGCCAGAGGACATGGCGCTGGAGTAGACGTTGCCCTGGGCGTCCGTGATGATGTGCGTGCCGCTCCAGATGTTGCCGCCGGTACCGGCGCGCCACGCCAGAGTGGGCGCACCGGGGCCCTGTGCGCCAAGTCGAATCGACAGTACGGTCGAGCACAGCAGCGCGCAGGCGAGCGCGACGCGGCGCGTGAGGGGTCTATTCATATGGAGGGGAGTTCTTTCTAAACGGCTGAGTTGATGAAAGCGACCCGTTCGTGGGTCTATCGAGGTAAACGCTGGCGGGTCCCGAACCGTACGGGAGAAACGCGACGTTCAGCGACCGCAGCGCGAT
>Ga0207648_10006287_pt1 | contig 11820 bp, 8 predicted proteins | sample KBSMisM32_FD_184310 | JGI IMG/M metagenome (GOLD analysis project Ga0207648, IMG submission 184310) | Miscanthus rhizosphere microbial communities from Kellogg Biological Station, Michigan, USA - KBS Miscanthus M3-2 (SPAdes) (version 2) | ecosystem: Host-associated > Plants > Roots > Rhizosphere... | reverse complement strand
GTCGGCAGTCCTTCGGAGGCGCCGTAGGTGTCGGCGGCCCGAACCGCGAATCCATCGACGGTGGCTCTGGGAAACCCCGGCAAGGCGTCGGTCGCGATCACGTCGGTCGCCACGACCCGACCCAAAGCCCTCTCCAACGGAACGGATTCGACGTTGGTTCGCCGCGACGGGCGGAACCCGGCCAGGGCTTCCGACACGGTGACGACGTCGAAGAACTCCCGCCCGCTCACGACGTCGGCTTGGTCGAGTTCGCCTGCTCTTCCGCCAATGCGCCACCCCTGTCGAAGCCCAACACGCTGACGACGGGGCCGAGGGCCACCTGCCCGAGGCCGCAGATCGACGTCTTGCGCATCACTTCCTCGAGCTCCAGGATCCGCGTGCGCGTCGACTCATCGACCGTCGATGATCCCGACTCGACGATGTGGTGCAGCAGTTCGTGGGCCTTTGTCGAACCGACACGGCACGGCACGCACTTCCCGCACGATTCGTTGCGGAAGAACCGCAACACGTTGGTCGACGCGGCGAGCAGGTTCGTGCCTTCGGCCATCACCACGACTGCACCCGAGCCGAGCATCGTGCCGGCCTTCGCCGCGGTGTCGAAGTCGAGCCGCAGATCCAGTTGATCGGGCCCGATGAGGTTCGACGATGCACCGCCGGGTTGCACGGCACCGACCGCCGCCCCATCGGTGACGCCGCCGGCAAGCTCGATGAGCTCGCGCACGGTGGTGCCCATCGGGACGACGTAGACATCGGGTCGCGCGACGTGACCGGACACGGCGAAGAACTTCCAGCCGACCGAGTCGCCGCTGCCCTGGTCCTTCCACCACTGCGCGCCGCGCTGCATGATCACCGGAACGTCGGCCAGCGTCTCGACGGAGTTGATCAGCATGGGGCGCCCGTGCAAGCCGTAGTTGCCCGGGAAGGGAGGCTTGTTGCGCGGTTCGCCGCGGTGACCCTCCATGCATTCGAGCAATGCCGTCTCCTCGCCGAGGATGTAGCCACCCGGCGACACGAACACGTCGACGTCGAGCCGTCGCCCGCTACCGCACGCATCCGCACCGATCACGCCTGCGGCACGGGCGGCATCGATCTCGGCGCGCAGCACGTGCTCTTCAGGTCCGTACTCGTGTCGGATGAACACCCAACCCTGCTCGGCGCCGATGACCGCCATGCCGATGAGCAGACCCTCCAACACGAGGTGCGGTTGCGTCGCCAGGATCTGGCGGTCCTTGAACGTGCCGGGCTCGGATTCGTCGGCGTTGCAGATCGCGTACTTCACGGTCCCCGGTTGCGTGTCGCGGACCACCGCCCACTTCTGCCCCGTCGGAAAGCCGGCGCCGCCCATGCCGCGCAGGCCCGAGTCCTTGACCGCGGCGACGACGCCGTCGGCCTGCACGTCTCCGGCGAGCAACGCCCGCAACGACATGTAACGCTCGGCCACGCCTGACCCGGCCGGATACGGGTCGTTGGGCCACGGCTCCGTACGAGTCTTGGCGGCGGCCGTGCCGACATCGCCGTTTCGCGTCTGCTCGACGAGCTGCGCCACATCGGACACAGGGGCGGGCCGTTCGTTGACCGAGGCCGCGGGTGCGACGTCGCACCGGCCGAGGCACGACACCTCGAGTACCTCGACGTCCGCGTCGCCGTGGTAGCGCTCGCGCAGTTCAGTGATGTGCGCATCGCCCCCGCGCAGGAAGCACGACAAGTCGTGGCAGACGTGCACCGCGACCTTCGCCGAGGGCTCGGTGCGGAAGTGTGGGTAGAACGAGATCAGTCCTTGGATCTCGTACAGCGGCCGACGGGCGTCGCGCGACAGCTGCTCGAGATCTTCGCGAGGAAGCCATCCGTGCCTCGACTGGATGAGGTTGAGCGCTGGGATCAACGACGGCCCGGGGAACTTTCCGGCCCGAGCCTCGATCCCCGGCACGCGGCGGGCGCGGATCTCGACCGGGTGGTCGGTCAACTCGGTCATGACGACGCCGAGGAGTCGCGGCGCAATTGCTCCACCTGCACCGCGCAGAACTTGAACTCGGGGATCTTGCCGTAGGGATCGATCTCGTCGATGGTCAGCAGGTTCGCAGCGGCCTCCCTGAAGTGGAAGGGGATGAAGCAGTTGCCGATCTGCTCGCGGTGGCTGACGCGCAGCACCAACTCGATCGATCCGCGTCGAGACCGCGCCCGAACCATCTCACCGTGCGACAACCCGCGATCGGCGGCGTCCTTCGGGTGCATGTACACCTCGGCTCGCGGCGAGATGGCGTCGAGTGCGAACGATCTGCGGGTCATCGATCCGGTGTGCCAGTGCTCGAGCAGCCTCCCGGTGTTGAGCACCAACGGGTACTCGAAGTCGGGCAACTCCTTCGGTGGCAGCCACTCGGCCGGCTTGAGGTGGGCGAGACCGTCGTCGGTGTTGAACTTCTCGTCGAACATCACGATCGTGCCGTCCGAGTGCTCGGGGTCGGCGTTGGGATACAGCTTCCCCGACAGGCCGAGGTTCGAGTACGACAAGTTCTTGTACGACGGCATCAGTGCGACCATCTCGTCGAAGACTTCGCTCGGCGACTGGTAGTCCCACGGCAACCCGATCCGTCGGGCGATGTCCTGCACGATCTCCCAGTCAGTGCGGGCCTCGCCGGGCGGGTCCATCACCTTGCGTCCGAGCTGCACCCGGCGGTCGGTGTTGGTGTACGTGCCGTCCTTTTCGAGGTACGAGGTCGCCGGCAGGATCACGTCGGCGAACTCGGCGGTCTCGGTGAGGAAGATGTCCTGCACGACGAGGAAGTCGAGTGCGGACAATGCCTTGCGAACCTTGTTGATGTTGGGGTCCGACAGGAACGGGTTCTCGCCGAGCATGTACATCCCGCGGACGCCGTCGGGCTTCAACACCGACGAGATGATCTCCGTGACGGTGAGGCCACGGTTCGGGTTGAGCGGCGTGCCCCACGCCTCCTCGAAGTGCCGCTGAGTCGCCTCCCGATCGACGCCTTGGTAGTCGGGATAGAACATCGGGATCAGGCCCGCATCGGAGGCGCCCTGCACGTTGTTCTGCCCGCGCAGCGGATGCAGGCCGGTGCCCGGCCGGCCGACGTTGCCGGTGATCGAGCACAACGCGATGAGGCAGCGGGCGTTGTCCGTGCCGGTCGTGTGCTGCGAGATGCCCATCCCCCAGTACACGACGGCAGCGTTGGCCTCACCCCACGTCGTGGCGACCTTGCGAATGGTGTCGGCATCGACGCCGGTGATCTGGGCGGCGCGCTCGGGCGCATAATCGGCGACCGTGCGCGCTAGTTCGTCGTAGTTCGACGTGCGGTTGGCGATGAACTCGCGGTCGATGAGCCCGAGCCGGATCACCTCGTGCATCACCGAGTTGTAGAACGCGACGTCGGTGCCCGGCTTCAGCTGCACGAAGATGTCGGCATGCTCGGCGACCGTCGAGGCGCGCGGGTCGACGTAGATGATCTTCGTTCCGCGCCGACGCGCCTGCTTGAAGAACGAACTGGCGACCGGGTGATTCGCGGTCGGGTTGGAACCGGTGATGATCACGACATCGGCGTTGGCGACGTCGCCGTAGGTGGTCGACACCGCGCCCGAGCCGACGCCTTCGAACAGCGCGGCAACCGACGAGGCGTGACACAGCCTGGTGCAGTGGTCGACGTTGTTCGTGCCGAAGCCGGTGCGCAGAAGCTTCTGGAACAGGTACGCCTCTTCGTTGGAGCACTTGGCGGACCCGAATCCGGCAATCGCACCGGACCCGCCGGCCGCGTGGATCTCCTCGAGTCGAGTCGCGATCAGGTCGAGCGCCTCATCCCACGTGGCCTCGCGGAAGTGAGGCAGCACCTCGTCGTAGTCGACGAGGCCGCCGGGTTTGCGACCGCGGTCCTTGCCCGGTCGATCATCCGTCACACCGCCGCTGCGCGTGCCGCCGTTCCGACCGCGGACGTTGTGCGTGCCACCGTGGCCGTCGCCGCGCACGTCGGCGGACAGCGGACCCTTGGGATACGAGGAGGGAATGCGGATGAGCGGCTTCGTGAGACGTTGGGGTGACGCCGAGTAGTCCCATCCGTATCTGCCCTTGACGCACAACCTGCTCTGCGACCCGGGCTGGTCGCGGCCCTCGACGAAGGAGATCGCACCGATTTCGCGATCCACGTAATAGGTGAGGGCACAGCCGACCCCGCAGTACGGGCACACGCTGTGCACCGCATCGAGCTCCTCGCGCGGGCGGATCGCCACGCCCCGAATCGCCTTGTTGGTCAGCGCACCGGTGGGGCAGGCCTGCACGCATTCGCCGCACGTGACGCACGAGCTCGAGCCCATCGGATCGTTGAGATCGAACGCGATCCGCGTGGAGTAGCCCTTGCCCGATCGGCCGATGACGTCGTTGCCCTGGATGTCGTCGCAGGCGCGCACGCAACGGTCGCACAGGATGCACGCGTCGTGATTGACGTCGATCACAGGATTCGACGAGTCGGTGCCGCGGCCAGAGCCGGTGGGCAACTCCGTCGCTTCCCGACTGACGCTGAACTCGTCGGCGAGATCGAGCAACTTGTTGTCGCCGGTCGTCGTCTGCTTGGGGTCGTCGACCCGCAGCGGCTGGTCGGAGATCAAGAGCTCGGTCAGCACCGCTCGGGCGCGGACCACTTGGGGGGTGGACGTCTTGACGACCATGCCGTCTTCGCACGGGCGCACGCACGCCGCGCCGAACACCCGACCTCCCGTGTCGACGACGCACATCCGGCACACGCCCACTGGGTCGTAGCGTTCGTTGTGACACAGCACGGGGATGTCGACGCCGACCAGCTTGGCGGCGTCGTAGATGGTCGTCCCCTCGGCAGCGGTGACCGGGTGTCCGTCGATCTCCAGACTGATGGTCCGGACCGCGGTTGTCATCTGCTGCACCAAGGCGATGGTAGCTGAGGCTGGTTGCTCACTGCCCTAGCAGCAGGTCGTCCAAGTCCGCAGGATCCGCGCAGCCCGATTCATCGAGCCCGCGGGCCGCGTAGTAGCCGTCGATCATCGCCTGCAGCCGTGACTCGGTGAGCGAAGCCACTCGCCCCGACGCCATCTCCAGCGGTGTCTCCAACATTCGCGCCGGCAGACGATCGTCGGCGGCCGTCGCACCTTCGCGCTGGTTGAACACACGCTTGGCCATCACGATCCGCTGAGCCGTGGAGTGCAGCTCGGCGGCATCGATGTCCCAACCTGTCACCGACGACAGCAGCGCAGCCCATTCGGTGAAGGGATCGTCGAAGACCCCACGCAGGAACTTGCAGAGGATCATCGAGTCCATCACGGCAGCACGATCCTCCGTACCGATCGCCGCCTCGACGTGCGCCTCGCCTCCGTCGAGGCGGTCCACTGCACCGGACATGTCCGCTTCGTAGGCGCCGGACCGGTTGTGATCGGCGCCGCGGGCGTTGACTGCCATGCCGAGCGCCATTGCCTGCAGCGTGCGCGGCTCGTACCCCGGCAACTCCAATCCTTTGACCTGTGGGGCGAAGTCGATCGAGTTGCCACCCACGACGCCCGCAGCATGCCGTGAACCTTGGGCGAGCAGTTCGCCGAGGCCGGGTGCGCGCTCGCCGATGGCATCGAGTGCGCGCAGAACTGCTGTGCCATCACCGAAGCGAAGCCACGGCTCGTCGATGAGACCGCGCTCGACGCATTCCATCGCCCACGCGATCGTCCCGCCGGCCGAGATCGTGTCGATACCGAGCTCGTCGCAACGGGCGCTCGCGGCGAACACGTCATCGGGGTCGGAAACACCGCAGAGCGGCCCGAGCGCGAACACGTTCTCGTACTCCATCCGCTGGCTGCCGCCGCCGGCCCGGCGGTAGATGTGTTCGCATCCGATCGAGCAGGACGCGCAACTGTTGCGAGCGACGTGGCGCATCTCTTGCAGCTCCTCGGCGGCAAGTCGAGGTGCACCTTCGAAGGTCGCCGATGTGAAGTTGCGCGTCGGCAGCGTCGACACCGCGTTGAACGCGAGGAGGTTCGCGAGCGTGCCGAGCTCTCGGTACTTCTTCGTCGCCGGTCCGAAGCTGCGGGCCCGAAGATCCTTTGCCGCGGCGAGAACGGATGCCGCGTCGGCGACGGCCACCCGTGTACCGGCCTTGACCATCACCGCTTTGATGTTCTTGGCACCGAGCACCGCGCCGAGGCCGCCGCGGCCGGCGTGGCGGCCGTCGTGGCTGATGGTCGCGTAGCGGACGCCGCGTTCGCCGGCGGGACCGATCGCCGCCGTGCGCCACCCGCGTCCGTGCGCCTGTCGCACCGTCTCCTCGGCCTCGGCAGCCCCCATTCCAGCAAGCTCCGGTGCGGGGACCAGCCGGACACCATCGGAGGCGATCAACAGCACCGACAACACGTCGGCGCGTCCGCGGATGACGATGGCATCGTTGCCCGTCAGCTTGCCCGAGATGGCGAACTGGCTCGACGCCAACGCATCGGTGAGCAACCCGGTCAACGGGGATTTGGCGACCACCGCGAACTTCGCACTCGTCGTGAGGGGCGTGCCGACCAGTGGCGAGAAGACGAACGCCAACGGCGCCTCAGGTGCGAGCGGATCGACGAGCGGCGGTGCGAGGCGATGCAGCAACCAGGTACCCAGCCCGACCCCGCCGAGGTAGGCCCGAAGAACCCGTTCGTCGAGTTGCAGTGGCGTGCCGGTCGCCGATTCGCCGGCGACGTCGACGACCAGGGCCTGACCGAAATATCCACCGGGCACCACGGCCCGAATGGTACCGCCGGGTCAGCCTCCGGCGTCGGCGGACAACAACGCCACCGTGTCGCCGGCGACGAGCGGCAGGTGTGGATCGCGGGTCATCAGATCGCCGTTCAGCGCTGCCATCACGTATTGGTCGAGTGGCACATCGACTGCCTCGGCGGCGGCGCCGAGGGTCGCCGCCCGAACGGTGCGCGGCCCTCGATGACCAGCGGTTGCCAGTGCACCGAAGCACTGGACAGCGACCTCCGCGGGGGGACGCGCCCGAGCGGCCTCGTACTCGTCCGGAGAGTTGAGGTTCATGACTGATTCGAGATCCGGGTCGAAGCGTGCCAGAACAGAATCGGCGAGCAGCTGCTGATCGTCGATCCCCGTGACGCGGCAGTGTTCGAACAACATCCCCGGGCGGAGCTCGCCTTCGGAGGCGAGGTCGGCGATGAGACCGGCCAACGACGTTCCGTACACCGCGGCAAGTGGTTGTCGGAAGCCGCGTGCCGTGGGCAGCACGACATCGGTATCAGCCGCCGCGAACTCGCGCAGCACACGACTGACGAATGCGGGATGCAGGAAGGGCATGTCCGTGGAACAGACGAACGCGGCCGACGCTCGATCGGCAACCGCAGCAAGGCCGGTGGCGATGCCGCGCATCGGCCCGAGTCCCTCGACCGGGTCTTCGACGACCTCTGCGGCGCTGGGCAACTCGGGCAGCGACTGTCCGGGCGCGGCAACCACGACGACCGGACCGTCGACGACGCGCCCGAGGAGTGCAGCGGCGCGGTGCAACAGTGTCGAGCCGTGCCATTCGAGCGATGCCTTGGGCGCGCCCATTCGCGTCGACCGACCTCCGGCCAGCACCAGTCCCGCGGCCTTTGCGTTCTGATGCACATCGACGAACCTAGCGCCGATGCGCATCCACATCTCCGGGGTCGAACGAAGCAGGGTCGCTCCATACCATTGACACGTCGCCGTCAGGGCGAGGAACATTGACCGTATCGAGCGTTTGAGCTCGTGCTCCTACGGGCAAACGCGCCGATGACCGCCGCCGATCACCCGAGATCGCGCGGCCATGGAAGGAGCGTCCGCCATGTCGGAAGACCACCCCGAGTTCGAAGCACCCGCGCCGGACGATGTCGTCACGCCAGCACTCGTCTCGACGCCACCGCCGGTTGTCGAGGAGCCGGTGGCCGCGCCTGTCGTCGAAACGCCAGCTGAAGCCAGGGTCGAGCAGAAGACCACCGGCGTCAAGAGCCTGCGAGTGCTCTCACTGTTGGTCATGATCGCCGGCGTGCTGCTGATCGCCGCAGGAGCGATCACGTGGTTCGTCGTCGCTGACCAACTCGGCGACGAGCACATCGTCGTGTCCGACGACGCCGATCACTTCGCCGGTTCGGACGTCCAGGATCCGTTGACCGCGTACGCGCAAGCCAACACGATCAAGAAACACGCGCTCGAAGCGAGCGACGGCAAGACCTATGCACAGCTCGCCCAGGACGACCCCGTGCGACAGACCGTGATGACCGCATCGTTCCTGCGCGCCTCGCTGTTCACTTCCGTCGTCTCGTTCGGCGTCGCCCTCTTCGCCGCGGCAATGGGAGTGTTGATGATCATCGTCGGCTACGTCCTGCGACGACTCAGCGGACTTGTTGGTCCCGTTCGCGTCGAACCGGCGGCGGCTTGAGCCCAGCGCGACCCGGCTTTCACTCCGTCACGCCTCGGATGGTCGTGGACGACGTTGTCGGGCAGGTCGATTTCCTGAGGAAGGTCTTCGACGCAACCGGTGACGTCGTCTCGGGCCGTCCCGTTGAACTCCGCATCGGTGACTCGCTCGTGATGGTCAGCTCGTCGGTGGAACGCGAACCGTTCCCTGCCTTCCTCTACGTGTATGTCGATGACGCGGATGTCACGTTCGGGCGCGCGATCGCAGCGGGAGCCATGGCGATGGAGGCACCACTCGACACTCCCTACGGTGATCGCCGCGCAATGGTGCGAGACGAACAAGGGAACATCTTCCAGATCGCCCACCCCAACTCGGAGACGTAGCCTCGTCGCGTCAATCGACGGGGCCGACGGCCTCGCGGACGAGCTCGTGAAAGACGCTGACGCCTTCCTCCCACTTCGGGCTGAGGTACCCGGCGACGTAGTTGCCCGAATCGAGGTTGCGTTGCACGTGTTCGCACACGCGGGCATCCTCGTCGGCGACCTGTTCGCTGAACTTGATGATCGCTTCGACGTCGTGCTCGGTGTCGTCGGCGAAGAAGTACTCGAAGATCAGGTCGGAGTGGGTGTGGCCGCGCGGTAGCCACCGCTCGACCGCGAACCCGCCCGGGAAGATGTCGAAGGCGAACGTCGGCCAGAACCAACCGAACACGCTGAACGTCGACTCGTCGCGGGGCGGCATGTCGTGGATGTTCCAGCGGCGGTCACCCTTGATCAACACCTTGTAGTTCAAGGCGTCGGCGTCGCGGCTCATCGCCGGGTGCACCGTCGGAAGGTGGTAGCCCTCCATGAAGTTGTCGCCGTAGGTCTTCCAGTTGCACGCGACATTGCGGACGGAACGGCTGTGGAACCTGAACGACTCGAGGTCGACGTGGGCGACCTCCTCCGGAAACGCGCCCAGCCACTCGAGCAGTGGCGGCACGTTCATATCGAGGCACACGAACACCATGCCGCGCCATGACTCGACCTGGATCCTGGTGAGGTCCATGTTGGCTGGGATCTCGCCGCCGAAGTCGCGGGCGTTGAGCAGGCATCCGTTGTCGCGGAACGCCCACCCGTGGTATCGGCAGACGAGGTTGGCCTGATGACCTTCGCCATCCCACACGATCGGGCCCGCCCGGTGCGGACACAGGTTGTAGAAGGCCACCAGCTCGCGATTCTCGTTGCGGCGGATGAAGATCGGCCAGCCGGCGAGGTTCTCCGCTACGTAGTCACCGGTGCGACGCAGTTGGTGCTCGTAGGCGACGTGCACCCACGAGGACCCGAATATCGGCCAGCGCTCGCGTTCGAAAACGGCCGGATCCGTGTACCAGCGCGCCGGGAGCGTCTGCACCAATTCCACGGCCGAGAGACTAGTCACCGCTTCCCGAATGCCCGCCGCGTCTACCGCTCGATGATGCAGTACACCTTGCGGAAGGTCTCGGTGACATCCCAACGTCCGGTGAACCCGGCCGGCGTGAACAGCACCGATCCGGCGGACAGGTCGTAGCGAACGCCGTCGTTGCCGGTCATCCTCGCAAGTCCGGAGAGACAGATGAACACCTCGTCGTAGCCGTCGCGGGCAGCCGGAAAACTTCCGGGTGTTGCTTCCCACACGCCGACGTTCAATCCGTTGTGGACCCACAGCTCCGCCGACGACTCGTGAGGATCACCCTTGATCGGATTGGCACGAGGGATGGGGTTTCCGAGAGTTGCCGTGTGCGCATTGGCCAAGTAAGCGGGCGCAGAATCCTCACCCGGCCGATTGTCGATCACGAACATCTTGCGGACCGTCTGATGAACGGTCCACTTCGATCGCCACTGCCGTGGCGTCACCCAGGTCGAGCCGGGCGAGACGTCGAACACGCCGTCGTCGTGCTCGACCGTGACGCGCCCCGACACCATGCACATCGCCTCGTCGTAGTCGCCGGTCGCACCTTCGATCGTCCCCGGGGCACACTCCCAGATGCCCACCTCGACCCCGTCGTACCCCCACTCCCACATCGTCTGCGCGGGCATGCCCTGGTGAGGCATGGGCGAGAGGTCGGCGGTGAGGATGTTCTGGGCGTACATCGCACCATTGTCGCCGACAGCATGAGGTCGGGAACGCAGCCGGGTAAGATCGCTACTCCGTCAACGCGGGTGTAGCTCAATGGTCAGAGTTCCAGCCTTCCAAGCTGGCTATGCGGGTTCGATTCCCGTCACCCGCTCCAGTGGTGATGTCGCCGGCAACGGCGAGCCTGTGCAGGGTCGTGTCGGGGCAAGGACCTGGGTGCCAAGAGGATCACGGTCGTGGCAACGATCAACGTCGAACGACCCGGTCGAGTGTCGCATGCAATTGATGTGAACAAAGTGATTGGGGATCTCGGTACTGGGTAGATCCGGCAATGAAACGAATCCTGATCGCCTCAGCAATCGCGGCCACGATCGCCCTGTCGAGCTGCGGTACAAGCGACAGCACCCCGCCCGCACCACAGGGTTCTTCCCCGGACGCGACAGCACTCGTTCTCGACTCGACCGAGACGACGATCAACGGCAGGGTCGCGCCCGACGCAAACGGCAACAACAACGACGCGTCGCACACATCTGCCCCCTGACTCCTGTGGACTGCCGTCGGTGGATTCGCCGCGAGTCCGAACGGCTATGCGGGTTCGATTTCCGTCGCCCGCTCCATCGAATCGTCGGGGCGGGCGAGGTCGAGGCGATCCTGCAGCGAGGACGTCAACGCTGTGTCGCCGCTGGTGCGACAGATCACCACACTCGCGTCGTGCGCGGCGTTGGGCGAACCGGCCGCCATGTGGGTCCAGGCCTCCCGCACTTGTGCCTCGAGGAAGACCTCGTCGCTGTGCTCGTCCGCGATCAGGGCGATGCGTTCGAACGGAAACCGATCGACCACGCGCTGCAACTCGAATCCTGTGCCGACGTTCTCGCGCTGATAGCCGGACAGATCGAGCACGACCACGTTCACGCGGTCGAGCAACAGATCGAGCGTCGCCTGCCAGAAGCTGCCGTGGATGAGCAGCGCTCGAACGGGATAGCTGCCCGCTGCATCCTCCACACGGATCTCGCCGTCGCCGACATTGCGGAGATCATGGTGACCGCACGAGAGGGGTTCCATCGGCTGGCGGGCCAACTCCGCCTCCAACCACTCGGGCGAGTTGATGAACAACGCCGTACCACTCTTCGCGGCGTGGATCTCGTCGGCGCTCACCGACGTCGCCGCGCGCATGAAGTGCACGTAGCCGCATTCGCGCCATGGCCCCTGAAGAAAAGCGCGGAGCCGCGCTTCGTTCTCGAACAGGCGGAGGTACAGGATCGACCAGGGAGGCCGACCGAAGACGTTCCGCTCCCGAGTGACCTGTGTCGGGTCGGGGTATCGCACGCGAGCGGTCGAGCCGAAC
>Ga0207648_10006284_pt1 | contig 11823 bp, 8 predicted proteins | sample KBSMisM32_FD_184310 | JGI IMG/M metagenome (GOLD analysis project Ga0207648, IMG submission 184310) | Miscanthus rhizosphere microbial communities from Kellogg Biological Station, Michigan, USA - KBS Miscanthus M3-2 (SPAdes) (version 2) | ecosystem: Host-associated > Plants > Roots > Rhizosphere... | reverse complement strand
ATCATCCCGGGCAACCCGGAAGCCTCCAAGATCGTGCAAATGATCCGCAACAGCGAGATGCCCTACGACATCTTCTACGATTTCGACATGTCGCACGGGCCTGGCCCGTCGCCGGAGGAAGTGACAGTGCTCCACGTCGGAGTCGCCGAGTGCTACGGCCAAGAGCGTCGCGCCGGACTGGAAGTCGTCACGGCGCTGATCCGCGCCGTCCGCGTCGCCGCGCACCGGCTTCGCGGCGTACGTCGCATCTCGATGTTCTACCTCCAGCAACGCGAATTCAGCGTCGATCTTCACAGGTAAACGGCCGCCCATTCGCAGGGCGAAACTCATTCCGCGCGCAGCGCGACGATCGGATCGACGCGGGCGGCGCGGCGGGCGGGGATGTAGCTCGCGCCCGCGGCGATGGCGACGAAGCCGATCGTCACGACGGTCAGCGTCGCGGGATCGTTGGCCGGGATCTGGTAGACGAACGGCTTCAGGTACTGCGCGCCGAGGAGCGCGGCGGCGATCCCCGCCGCGACGCCGCCGGCGACCCAGCGGAGGATCCCGGACACGACCAGCACCTTCAGCCCGCGCGTGCTCGCGCCGAGCGCGAGTCGGATCCCCATCTCGCGCTCGCGGCGCGCGACGAGGAACGACACCAGCCCGTAGATCCCCACCAGCGCGACCAGCACGCCGGCGGCGCCGAACACGCCGAACAGGAGCGTGTTGAACGTCCTCGGCGCGATCGACACTGAGATCAGATCCTCGATCGTCGCCAGCATGGTGATCGCGGCGGCCGGTTCCGCCGCCCGCACCGCGCGCCGGATGTCCGCCGCTACACGCTCCGGCGGCCCCGAGAATCTGGCGACGATGGTGGCCACGGAGGCGTCGCGATCGTCCCACGCGTGATAGAGCGTCGGCGTCGGCGGCCGATCGAACGAGACGTCGCGCGCGTCTGCCGCCACGCCGACGATGTCGCGGGTGCCGGCGCCGTACTGAATCGTCTCGCCGACGGGGTTACGCCCCGGCCAGTAGCGGCGCGCGACGGTCTCGCTGATGACGACGCCGAGGCCGCGGTCCGCCTCGGTCAGGCCGCGGCCCATGCGGATGGCGACGCCCATCGTGTCGAAATAGTTCGGCGTGACCACAACGTCCGTCTCGTCGGGTCCTCCGCGGGCCGTGGCGGGAGGCTTGAAGTCGGTTCCGGCGCGCAGGCTCTGCAGCAGGGGCATGTTGATGAAGGCGACCGCCTCCACGCCCCGCACGCGCGCGATGGCCGCGGCCATCCGCGCGTTGTAGAGGGTTCGCGCCGGTGCGTCGAGGAGGCCGGGCGGCGCGCTGCGCACGGCGATCACGCGGTCCGCGTCCATGCCGCTGTCCTGCGCGGTCAGCGCGAGATACCCGCGCAGCATGATCGTCCCGGCGCAGAGCAGCACCGTGGCGAGCGCGACTTCGACGAGCAGGAGCGCGTGGCGCCCGCGGCGCGCGCCGGTTCCCTGCCGTCCGCCGCCCGCGAGATCCGCGCGCGGCGCATCCGCCGACGATCGCAGTGCCGGAAGGACGCCGGCGACCGCGACCGTGAGCGCGGCCATGATCGCCGCGAAGATCAGGACGCGCGCGTCCATGCCGGGATCGCCGAGCAGCTGCAGCCACTCCGGGATCCGCCGGGTGAGCGCGCCGAAGGTCGCGACGCTCACGATCCAGCCGCCGGCGGCGCCGGCGGCCGCCAGCAGGACGGCTTCGATCAACAGCTGCCGCGCGATCGCTGCCCGCCCCGCGCCGAGCGCCGTCCGCACCGCCAGCTCGCGCCGCCGCTCCTCTCCCTGCGCGAGCAGCAGCCCGAGGACGTTGACGCACGAGATCAGGAACACCATCGCCGCGGCGGCGAAGACCAGCCACAGGACGTTGCGCGACCCCCGCGTCAGCTGGTCGCGCAGGTCGATCAGGTTCGCGCCGTCGAGTGCGCGCGCCCGGCTGCCGGCGGATGTCGGAAACAGCGGCTTCAGCCGCTCGGCCATCGCGTCGAGCTCGGCCTGCGCCGTCGGCAGCGAGGCGCCCCGCGCCAGGCGCCCGATCGAATACAGGCTGCGCGCGCGGCGATCGCCTCTCGTCGAGCTCTTGGCCTCGAGCGGCACGATCACTTCGGGAGCGAAACGCCGCGCCGGAATCGGGAACACGAAGGCGCGCGGGAGGACGCCGACGATGGTGTACGACACGGCGCCGCGCTCGATCGTGCGCCCGAGCACCTCCGGCTCCCCCCCGAACGCCGCGCGCCAGATGCGGTACGAGATCATCGCGACCGGGGGCGCGCCCGGCTGGAAGTCATCGCCGGCGAACGTCCGCCCGATCGCCGGCTGCACGCCGAGCATGTCGAGGAACCCTTCGGTCACGGCGCTGCTCCGGACCTGCGTGGTCGCCTCCGCGCCGCGGACGTGCGCGCTGAATCCATTGGGATCGTACCCCTCGATCTGCTCGAAGGCGCGCGCGGCGCGCCAGTCGAGGAGCTCGGGATACGAGAGCGCGAGCGTAGTCTGCGGCCGCGGACCGCGCTGCGCGCCGTACACGGCGACGAGCCGTCCGGGATCGCGGTACGGCAGCGAACGGAACAGCACGCCGTCCGCCACCGCGAAGACGGTCGCGCTCAGCCCGATGCCGAGCGCGATGGTGAGGACCGCGGTCGCGACGAAGCCGCGCTGGCGGGCGAACAGGCGGATGGCGAAGCGCAGATCGCGCAGCATCGCCTTTACGGCTGCTTCTTGACGGTGAACTTGCTGACCTGCACGTCGAGGTTGTGGTTGACGCGGAGCCCCGCGATGCCGTCGGCGCCGACCTGCGCGCGCGGCATCCGGTAGACCTGCTTGTCGTTGATGAAGAACAGCACGCCGTCGCCGGCAGTGCGGATCAGCAGCGTGTTGCTCGTCTTGACCCCCTTGGGCTCCTTCATCGGCGAGGCTTCACGCCAGTCGACGATCGGCTTGGTGGTCGCGCCGTTGCGCGAGCGGATCGACAGCTTGCCGTCCTGCCGGACCAGGAAATAGAGGTAGCGCTGCGTGTCCTTGTCGAGATCCTGGCCCGAGATGAAGAGGCCGTAGGCCTCCAGGTGCTCGGACGGCTTCAGCTGCGAGAAGGCGGCGCTGACCTCGTAGTTCTTCTCGGCCTTGTCTCCCGGCCTGTAATAGATGCCGGCGACTGGCCCGGTGTGGAAGCTGAGCGCATCTTTCTCTTCGCTGAACATGGCGGCGTCGAGCTTGGCCGAAGGGTCGTCCAGGCGGGCCTTCCAGCCGGTCGGAAGCGCCGCTGCCGACAGCAGCAAGACGGCGCCAATGATCTGTCGCATCGATTTCTCCTATGGCTCGTAGGTCGAGCTCGTCTTTCCCTGCAACCACTTGTCCATCCAGCCGACGATGTGCTGCAGCCGCTCGATGCGGTGCCACGGCTCGCCCGATCGCGAGAGCTCGTGCGTCTCGCGCGGGAAGCGCACCATGACGGTCGGGATCTTGAGGTACTTCAGCGCGCGGAACATCTGCTCGCCCCCCTCGCCAGGCGGCGTGCGGTAGTCGGCGTCCCCGAGAATCAGCATCAGCGGCGTCGTCACGCTGGCGACGTGGGTGATCGGCGAGCGCTGGTGGAAGTCGTCGGGATCCTCCCAGGGCGCCTTCTTGAACCAGGTCGGCGTGAACAGCGTGAAGTCGGCGGTGAACCAGAAGCCGTACCAGTCGGCGATGTCGCGTTGCGCGACCGCGGCCTTGAAGCGCTGCGTCTGCGTGATCGTCCAGTTGGTGAGCAATCCGCCGCCGCTGCCGCCGGTGACGCCGAGCCGCGCCGGATCGACGTAGCCGCGCTTCACCACTTCGTCGACGCCGGCCATCAGATCCTTGTAGTCGTCCCCGGGATAGTGGTACTGGATGATGTTGCCGAAGTCCTGCCCGTACGACGTGCTGCCGCGCGGGTTGGTGAACAGCACGACGTAGCCTTTCGCCGCCATCCACTGGAACTCGTGCGTGTAGACGTTGCCGTAGGCCGAATGCGGCCCGCCGTGGATCTCGAGAATCATCGGGTACTTCTTCGACGGGTCGAAGTCGGGCGGCTTGAGGATCCATCCCTGGATCTTCTTCCCGTCGAAGCTCGTGTACCAGATCTCTTCCGGTTCGCTCTGCGCGAGGTCGTTGAACAGCGCCTCGTTGACGTGGGTAATCAGCCCGAGCGGCGCCGCGCCCTCACGATTGGTGACGACGGTGGCGATGTCGCCGATGCTGGTCTGCGTCGAGACCACCGTCGCGATGGTCCCGTTGCGCGAGATCGAGTAGCCGCCGATGTCGTGCGTGCCCGCGGTCAGCGGCGACACCGCGCCGGTCGCGATCGACACCCATTTCAGGTTCGAGCTGCCGTGCTCGGCGGCGGTCACGATCAGCCGGTCGCCCGACCACACGATCGGCTTGGGCTGCTCCCCGCGCGGCGCCGACTGGTCGCCGCCGATGCCGCCCATGATGTCGAAGTCGTAGTTCGCGGTGAGGTTCTTCGCGCCGCTCCCGGGCGTCGCGTCGGCCACCCACAGATCGGACTGGCTGTACGAGCGCACCGGCTGGCTCGACGCGCCGACGAACGCGATCCGCTTGCCGTCGGGCGACAGCGAGAAGGTGGCGATCTGCCCGTCGATGCTGACGACCTTGGCGATCTCGCCGCCCGACGCCGCCACCTTGTAGATGTCCGTGTCGCCGGGTCCGTAGTACGACTCGGCCACGCGGTCCGAGACGAAATAGAGACTCGCGCCGTCGGGTGACCACTGCACGCCGCGCTCGTCGAAGTCGCCGCTCGTGATCGGCTTCGGCTCCGCCTTGTCCCCCTTGTCGTTCACCGCCACCGTCCAGATGTGGTTGTGCCGATCGGAATCGACGTAGGTCGGATTGCCGTTGGAGCGGTAGACGGCGCGCGTGATCACCTTGACGTCCGACTTCCGCTCCGCCTTTGCCGACGGATCCGGCTTCTTCAGGTCGTCGGCCGTCGTGGTGCTCGTGAAGGCGATCGCCTTGCCGTCGGGGGACCATACCGGTGACCCGGCGCCCTTGGGCAGATCCGTGATCGCCCGCGCTTCCCCGCCGCCGAGCGGCAGCAGCCAGATCTGCGGCGTGTCCTTGTCGTCCGGCCTGACGAAGGCCAGCCACCTGTCGTCCGGCGACCAGCGCGGCGACAGATCCCGCTTACCGCTCGTCAGCGGCTGCGGCGCGGCGCCCGCGGTAGTCGTCGTGTAGATCGACGACTCGTACTTGTTGTCCTTCTCGTTGACCGTCACGCGCACGAAGGCGATCCGATCCGCGGACCGCGCGATCTCCGGATCGGCGACCCACGTGAACTTCATCAGGTCGAGCTCGGTGATCGGCCGTTTCGCGGCCGCGCGCGGCGTGGCCGCCGGCGCCAGCACGCAGAGGGCGATCAGGGCCGCGGCAACTCTGGTCTTCATGCCGGCAATACTACCGCTACTGGGGAAAGATCTTGCCTGGGTTCAGCAGACCTTCGGGATCGAAGGCGGCTTTCACGCGTTTCATCAACGCGATCGTCTCGGCATCCAGCTCGAGCGGCAGGTACTTGGCCTTCGCGAAGCCGATGCCGTGCTCGCCGCTGATGGCCCCTTCCAGCGCCACGACGCCTTCGAAGAGGCGCCGCTCCGCCTCGTGCGCGCGGCGCATTTCGTCCTCGTCCCCCGGCGTCACCATGATGTTGACGTGGATGTTGCCGTCGCCGGCATGGCCGAACGACGGGATGCGCAGGCGGTAGTCGCGCTTCAGGCGCTCCACCAGCTCGAAGAGCTGCGGAATCCGTCCCTTGGGGACGACGACGTCGTGGTTGAATTTGATCGGGGAGATCGTCCGCAGCGCGAACGACAGTTCGCGCCGCACGCGCCAGATCTCCTGGCGCTCGGCGTCGTCGCGGGCGCGCAGCACGTCGGTCGCTCCCGCCGCGCGGCACGCGCGCATGCAGCGCGACGCCTCTTCCTCGACCGCTTCCGCCAGCCCGTCCACTTCGAGCAGCAGCAGTGCCGCCGTCCCTTCGGGCGCCAGCGACCGCACGTTCAGGTAGCGGGCCACCGCTTCCAGCGAGTCGCCGTCGATCAGCTCCAGCGCCGCCGGAACCACGCGCGCACGGATCACTTCGCAGACCGCCCGCGTCGCGTCGGCGATCGACGCGAACGTCGCCCGCAGGGTCGACTGCACCGGAGGACGCGGCACCAGGCGCAGGATGACGCGCGTGATGACGGCGAGCGTTCCCTCGGATCCGACCAGCAGGTGCGTGAGGTCGTAGCCGACGACGTTCTTCACGACCTTCCCGCCCGTCTCGACGATGTCGCCGTTGGGCAGCACCGCCTGCAGCCCCAGCACGTACTGCTTGGTCGTGCCGTACTTGAACGCGCGCGGGCCGCCGGCGCACTCGGCGACGTTGCCGCCGATCACGGATCGATCGAGCGAAGCCGGATCGGGCGGGTAGAACAGCCCGATCTTCTCCACCGCCGCCTGCAGGTCGCCGGTGACGACGTTGGGCTCGACGAGGGCGATGAGATTGTCTTCGTCGATCTCGAGGATGCGGTTCATGCGCTCGAGCGACAAGACGAGGCCGCCGCGCACCGGCACCGACCCGCCGGTATAGCCGGTGCCCCCGCCGCGCGGCACCAGCGGGACGCGGAACCGCGCGCACAGCTTCATGACCGTGGACACCTGGTCGGCGCCGTCGGGCATGACGACGACGTCCGGCGGGTGTCCGCGCTTCAGCGCGTCGGCGCCGTAGGTGTCGAGAGCGGCAGCGTCCGTGCGGACGTGGGAGTCTCCGACCGCGGCGCGGAGACCGTCGAGGAACTCAGATGGAAGCGGCACGAACGCCCGTGCGGCTGGCGAGGAACTCCAGGATCCGCTGCGAGCCCCGCTCGAGCTCCTTCATCGACGTCGCGTACGAGATGCGGATGTAGCCGGGCGCGTCGAACGCTTCGCCGGGCGTCAGCGCGACGCGCGCGTCGTTGAGCAGCGCCGTCGCCAGCTCCGCCGACGTGCGGATACCATCGGGGGACAGGAACTCCGAGACGTCGGGGAACAGGTAGAACGCGCCCGCAGGCTTCTTGAAGGCGATCCGCGAATCGACCGACAGCCATTCGCACAGCTGGTCGCGGCGCCGGCGGTACTCGTCGAGCATCTCGCGGACGCAGTCCTGCGGTCCGCGCAGCGCCGCCTCGACGGCCTTCTGGGTGATCGAGCAGACGTTCGAGGTCGAGTGGCTCTGGATCGCGTTGCAGGCGCTGACGAGCGGCGCGGGGCCGACGGCCCAGCCGCAGCGCCAGCCGGTCATCGCGTAGGCCTTCGACGCCGAGCCGCAGAGGACGGATCGATCGCGGTTGTGGCGCGACACGATGCCGACGATGTTGTGCGCGCCCGGGTCGTAGATCAGCTTGTCGTAGCAGAGATCGAGCAGGATCCAGATCCCGCGCGCCGCCGCCTCGCGGGCGATCGCCTCGACGTCTTCCTCGGCGATCAGCGCGCCGGTGGGATTGTCGGGCGAGTTGAGGATGATGCCGCGCGTCCGCGGGGTGAAGGCATCGAAGACGTCCTCGGCGCGCAGCCGGAAGCCGTCCTCGCCGTGCGTCCGCACGATCACCGGCGTGGCCTCGGCGAGCTTGACCTGCTCGACCAGCGTCGGCCAGCCCGGCATGTGCGTGATCACTTCGTCGCCGGCGCCGAACAGCGACAGCACGCTGTTGAAGAGCGCCTGCTTGCCGCCGGCCGAGACGATCACTTCCGACGTCGAGTACTCGACGCCGTTGTCGGCCTTGTAGCGCTCGACGATGGCGCGCTTGAGATCCTCGGTGCCGGAGTTGACGGTGTACTTGGTGAAGTTGGCGTCGATGGCGCGGTGCGCCGCGGCCGCGATGTGCGGCGGGGTCGGAAAATCCGGCTCCCCGGCGCCGAAGTCGACGACGTCGACTCCCTGCGCCTTCAGCTTCATCGCGTCGGCCGCGACCTTCATCGTCGGCGACACGGCAATGCGGGCGGTGCGGGCGGCAAGCGACATCGTTCAGGCCCTCAGCGTGTGGTGGCCCAGCCGCTTCTCGCGGAGGCGCTGCTCGACGACCGACGGCACGAGCTTCGTGACCGATCCGCCGAGCGCGACCACCTCCTTGACGAGGCGTGAGCTCACGTAGGTGTAAGTCTCCGCAGGCATCATGAACACCGTCTCGACGGCGGGGTTGAGGTGACGGTTCATGAGCGCCATCTGCATTTCGTACTCGAAGTCGGAAATCGCCCGCAGCCCGCGCACGATGACGCCGGCGCCGCGGTGCCGAGCGTACTCGACCAGCAGCCCGTCGAAGGTGTCCACTTCGACATTGGGGTACGGCGCGAAGACCTCGCGCGCGATCTCGACCCGCTCCTCGACGCTGAACAGCGGCGCTTTCTCGACGTTGAGCAGGATCGCGACCACGATGCGGTCGAACAGCCCGGATCCCCGCTGGATGATGTCCACGTGGCCGTTGGTCAGGGGATCGAAGGACCCCGGGTAAATGGCGAGCGTGTCAGCGTTCATAAAACGATAAGGCGCTGTCGCCTGCGGTCACCGTCCGCGTCAGCCGGACCCCGGAGTGCCCGGCAGGCGGCGTGTGGCGCGTCCCGTGTTCGATGATCAATCGCGTCGCCGCGCCGTGAGAGACGAGCGGCAGCGCGGCCTCGAGCGCCTCGGCGGCGGCGTGCTCCGCATACGGAGGGTCGAGCACGATCACGTCGAACACCTCCCCCGCGAGCCGCCGCACCGCCTCGGCGAATCCTGCGCGGATGATAACAGGTTTCGGCCGATCGCTGGCCAGCAGCGGCGCCAGGTTCGCCTCGATCAGCTGCACCGCGCGCGGATCGCGCTCGACGAACACCACGCGCGCCGCGCCGCGGCTGAGCGCCTCGATCCCGATCGCTCCCGTCCCCGCGAATCCGTCCAGCACGCTCGCGCCCTGGATCGACGGCCCGAGGATGTTGAACAGCGTCTCGCGCAGCCGATCCGAGGTCGGCCGCAGCCCCTCCCACTTCGGCGACTTGAGCGCCCTGCCGCGGAACGCGCCGGCAACAATTCGCATCGGAATCTCAGCCAACACCCACGAGGCCGAAGCGGTGCTCCCAGCTCGTGTTGACCAGCGCGGCCAGCGCGGACGCCTGCGTCGGATCGTCGAGGGCGGCGACGGCTTCGCGGCGGGCCTCCTCCATCAGCGCGTGATCGCGGAGCAGGTCGCCGACGCGGAGCGTGGGCATGCCCGACTGGCGCGTACCGAAGAAGTCGCCCGGGCCGCGGAGCTGCAGGTCGCGCTCGGCGATCTCGAAGCCGTCGGTCGTCTCGGTGAGCGCCTTCAGCCGCTCGCGGCCCTGCTCGGTCAGGCCGTACGAGTGCAGCAGCATGCAGTACGACTTGTGCGAGCCGCGGCCGACGCGGCCGCGGAGCTGATGGAGCTGCGACAGGCCGAAGCGCTCGGCATGCTCGATGACCATCACCGTCGCGTTGGGCACGTCCACGCCCACCTCGATCACCGTCGTGGAGACGAGGATGTCGAACTCGCCCCGGACGAACGCGCCCATGACGCGATCCTTGGCGTCCTGCTTCAGCCGGCCGTGCAGGAGCGCGACGCGAAGATCCGGAAAGACGTCCTGCGCCAGGTGATCCGCCATCTCGGTCGCCGCTTTCAGATCCACCTTCGCCGACTCTTCGACGAGCGGATAGATGACGTAGGCCTGCCGGCCCTGCTCGATCTCCTTCCGCACGTGCGCGTAGATGTCGTCGCGCCGCGACTCCGGCTTGGCCACGGTGACGATCGGCTGCCGGCCTGGCGGCATCTCGCGCATCACCGAGACGTCGAGATCGCCGTAGGTGGTGAGCGCGAGCGTCCGGGGGATCGGCGTGGCGGTCATGACCAGGACGTCGGGATGCAGCCCCTTGGCGCGGAGGTTGGCGCGCTGCAGGACGCCGAAGCGATGCTGCTCGTCGATCACCGCCAGCCCCAGCTCGCGGAACGCGACGTCCTCCTGGACGAGGGCGTGCGTGCCGATTACCATGTGCATCGATCCGCCGGCCAGCTCCGCCAGGAGCTCGCGCCGCTTCTTCGCGGGCGTGCCGCCGGTCAGCAGCGTGAGACGGAAGCGCGACGACTCGAGCAGGCGGCGGATGTTGAAGAAGTGCTGCTCGGCCAGGATCTCGGTCGGCGCCATGAAGGCCACCTGCAGCCCGTTCTCCATCGCGACGAGCGCCGCCATCAGCGCGACGATCGTCTTGCCGGAGCCGACGTCCCCCTGCAGCAGCCGGTTCATCGGCTGCGGACGTTCCATGTCGGCGACGATCTCGCGGATCGCCGTCCTCTGATCGCCGGTCAGCTTGAAGGGCAGCACCTTGCCGATCGCGCGGCGGATCTCGTCGGTGCACACGACCACGCGCGCCTTGCGCTCGGAGTCGGCGCGGCGCTTGCGGAGCAGGATACCGAGCTGAAAGAGGAAGAACTCCTCGAAGATGAGACGCCGGTGCGCGGGGGATCGAAACGCGTTCAGCGACTCGATGGATGCGGACGCCTCGGGAAAGTGCGCCTGCTGCAGCGCCTCGCGCCGGCCGATCAACTGCTGGCGCTCGCGGACCGCCGGCGGCAGCGGATCCGGCAGTTCCGCTGGGAGCCCGTGCAGCGCCTGATAGACGAGCGACCGCTGCATCTTCGCGGTCAGCTGCCCGGTCTTCTCGTAGATGGGGACGATACGGCCGGTGTGAATCGTTTCATGGCCGTCGGCTCCTTCGTTCGCTCCTTCGTTGCCTTCGTCTCCTTCGTGTTCTTCGCTGATCTCGTAGTCGGGGGTCGTCATCTGGAGCCCATGCGACGTGAGGTCCAGCTTGCCGAAGAGGATCACGCGCTGGTGCGGCTTGAAGACGTCCTTGAGGAACGGCTGGTTGAACCAGATCGCGCGCAGGCTCCCGGTCCTGTCGCGCACGAGCATCTCGAAGATCTTGAAGCGCGGGCGCCGGGTCGGGCGCAGGCCGGAGCTGAGGATCTCGCCGGCGACCGACGCGGCGACGCCGGGCTTGAGCGAGGCGATGGTCTGGAAGTGCCCGCGATCCTCGTAGCGGGTGGGAAAGCGGTAAAGAAGATCCTCGACGGTCGAGAGGCCGGCCCGCTGCAGATCGGCGGCGCGCCGCGGCCCTACGCCCTTGAGAAACTGCAGCGATCCCTGGAGCGGATCACTGGACAATCGTCGCGTTCCCCTGGCCCACCTTGATCTCGCGGATCGCGGCGGGCAGCTGGAAGGGATCGTCCATGTTGATACCCGCGGGGTTTTCCGCCGTCTTCGAGTAGTAGCTGAGGAGCTCCTGAACCAGCGACTTGGGAACGGTGACGCCTGAAATCTCCGCCGACTTCAATTCGAACTTCCCGACGCCGTTCTGGGTCGTCAGCGTGCCGGCGGCGGTCACCGGCAGCTTCCCCATCAGGTAGCCGAGCGGATCGGTCCAGGTACGCTTCTTCTGCGTGCGCACCGCGTCGAGATCGACGAGGGCGCGGCCGGTGACGAAGCCGTTGCCGGCCGCGTGCAGCGTCGGATCGACGATGCCGACGGGCACCTGCGTGCCGGCGAGGAATTTCAGGTAGGCGTTGACCTCGGCGTCGGTGACCTGCGTCTGGCGCGTCTTGCCTTTCGCCGCGGGCGTCAGCGCGTTCTTCTGGATTCCGTCGAGCTTGGTCTGGAACCGCGTCGCGTCCTGCTTCGACAGGGTCTGCGCGTGGAGCGCGACCGAGCTCATGAGGACGAGGATGCACGCGCGCGCCGCGAGGCGTCTCATGCTCCTATTGTAGACGGG
>Ga0207648_10006283_pt1 | contig 11824 bp, 9 predicted proteins | sample KBSMisM32_FD_184310 | JGI IMG/M metagenome (GOLD analysis project Ga0207648, IMG submission 184310) | Miscanthus rhizosphere microbial communities from Kellogg Biological Station, Michigan, USA - KBS Miscanthus M3-2 (SPAdes) (version 2) | ecosystem: Host-associated > Plants > Roots > Rhizosphere... | reverse complement strand
CGCGTCGTCCTTGAAATGCTGGATCAGCGTTCCGGGCTCCGGTCCTTCATAGAGGACCTTCGCCTTGCCTTCATAGATGCGGCGACGGCGGCTCATCGGGGTGTACCGTGGCTTGAGGAAATCCATCTGATGCCGTGACTCCGGTTAACTCAGTGAAGCCGGCGGCGGCGCGACCGGGCGGCGCGACTCGAAACGCTCAAAGACCTGCCCGATCGTGCATTCAACCTAGCGGATCGCACTGTGAAGCACAATCGCCGCGCCATAGCCGATTCCGGTGGCGTCGTGCCGCGCTCAGTTAAGTTGATTTGTCGATTTCCTCCCGATATGCAAGTCATGATTTCGATCAATCCAAACATCTTTGTGAGGCGACGATGACCACCTTCGACAAGCGCGAGGAAGGCTTCGAGAAGAAGTTCGCTCATGACGAGGAACTCCGCTTCAAGGCGAACGCACGGCGCAACAAACTGCTCGGACTGTGGGCCGCCGAGAAGCTCGGCATTTCCGGTGACGCCGCCAACGCCTACGCGAAGGAAGTCGTCATGGCCGACTTCGAGGAATCCGGCGACGACGACGTGTTCAGGAAGGTGCGCAAGGATCTCGACGCCAAGGGCGTGACTGTGTCCGATCCGGACCTGCGCCGCACGATGGTCGACCTGATGGAGAAGGCGATCGCCGAGATCAAGGCGAGCGGCTGACCTGACGCGTTGATGCCTGTCATGCCGGGATTTTCCCTCGCCTCGCGCCTGCGCGCGGGGGAGATCGTGCACTCGGCGTGGTGCGGGCTCGGCGCGCCGGTCGTAGCCGAGATGATCGCGCGCGACGGCTTCAACACCGTCACGCTCGATGCGCAGCACGGGCTTTGGGATTTCGCCGCGATGCGCGACGCCGTCGTGGCGATCCGCGGCGGCGGCGCGGCGCCGATGGTGCGCGTCGCGCTGAACGATTTCGGCACGGTCAGCCGCCTTCTTGACGTGGGCTGCGAAGGCATCATCGCACCGTTCATCAATACGGCCGCCGATGCACGCGCGTTCGCGGCAGTCGCGAAGTATCCGCCGCTCGGCGAGCGCAGTTTCGGCCCGATGCGCGCGATGGCGCTCACCGGCATCACCAACCCGAAGGACTACGTGACGCAGGCGAACGACAACATCGTCGCGCTCGCAATGATCGAGACCAGCGCCGCGGTGGACAACATCGAGGCGATCGCAGCGACGCCCGGCATCGACGGGCTGTTCCTCGGGCCGGTCGACATGTCGCTGACGCTCTCCGGCGGCAAGACGCTCGACGCCGATGCGCCGGAGGTCGATCGCGTGCTGGAACGCATCATCAAGGCCACGAAAAACGCTGGGAAGATCGCCGGCACTTACTGTTTCGAGGCCGAGCACGCCGCCGCGTTCGAGAAACGCGGCGTTCGCTTCTTCCTGATCGGCAGCGATACGGCGTTCCTGCGGGGCGGCACCGGCGCGGCGCTGAAGACGCTACGGGGCCGCTGACGCAGCTACCGCCAGCGTATCGAGCGCGGCGGTGACGTCGCGCTCGAGATCGGCCACGCGGAATTCCAGTACCCGATAACCGCGCTCGGCGAGCCAACTGCGTTTGTACGCGCGCGCCTTGGCGGCCTCGTCCGACTCCGCTTCAGGCACGATGTCGATCACGAGCCGCAACGGGAACGAGACGAAATCCGTGACGTGCGTGCCGACCGGCGTCTGCCGCTTGAAGCCGAGACTGGCGAAGCGGCGATCCTTGGTGAGGCCATCCCACAGCGCGCGCTCCGCATCGGTCGGATTGCGCCGCAGCAGCCGCGCGAGGCCGCGCACCGGGCCGCGCTCGCCCGGCATCTTTCCGCCACCCTGCTCGGCGAGCAGCGCACGCAGCGCGCCGGCCTCGTGGCTGTCGAGCACGCCGCCGCGCGCCGGGCCCTTGCGGCCTTCCGCGATGGTCATGATGACGCCGTGCAGCGTCTGGATGTCCTGCTGGGTCGGCTGCATGCGCGAGAAGATGTTGCGCAAATTGATCTGCATCGTGTCGCGCTTGTCGGGCGGACGGAAGAACTCGACCTTCTCCAGCTCGTGCTCGAGATTCTCGAAGAAGGCGAGCAGCTGTTGGCGCGGCGCGGCATCGGACTTGCGCGGCATGCCGAACGGCAGCGCGCCGCCCGACGACAGCTTGAACCATTCGTAGGACACGATCGCCACCGCCTGCGCGAGATTGAGCGAGGCGAAGGCCGGGTTGACCGGCAGCGTGATGATGCGGTCGGCGAGCGCGACCTCGTGATTTTCCAGCCCGTTGCGCTCGCGCCCGAACATCAGCCCGACGCTCTCGCCCGCGGCGATCTTCTCCGCCGCGAGTTGAGCCGCAGCGCCCGCATCGACAACGGGCTTGGCCTGATCGTGCGCGCGCGCGGTGGTGGCGAACACGACATTGAGATCGCCGATCGCGGCTTCGGCCGTCTCGAACACCTGCACGCCATCGAGCACGCGATCCGCACCCGACGCCATCACATAGGCGCGCTCGGCCGGCCAGCCGCATTTCGGCGCGACGAGGCGCAGCTGCGACAGCCCGAAATTCGCCATCGCCCGCGCCGCCGACCCGATGTTGTCGGCAAGCTGCGGCTCGACCAGGACCACGCACGGCCCCGGCTGCTCAACCCATCGTTTGGTCTTGTCGGTCCCGGCGCCGGGCATCGTCCAACACATTGCGAAATGAAATGACGTCGGCGACGGCCTAACGCATCGCGCCCGGCGTGTCGATGACGCGCATGATCCCGAAAGTGGGGACCGGTTTTCGGACGAGATCATGCGCAGCCAAGTCAAGTCTGCTGATAGATCGCGTGCACGCGATCGAAGTTCTGCGCCTTCAGGTCGGCCTCGCGCATCACGAAGTAGACGGTGCCCTCCGCGAACGCATCGGACAATTTGTTCAGGTCGATCTGCAGCAGCAGCGTCCAGCGATGCATCTCCGCTTCGCAGGCTGCCTTCTCCGCCTCGTCCGGCATGCGCCCTGCGAGGCCGAGCGCACCGCGCGCCGCGGCAACCGCGGCGTAGCGCGGGTCTCCCTGCTCCGGGATCGGCCATCCGCCGAGCCGATGCGGCAACACCTCGCGGCCTGATGCGAGCTTCCATGCGCCAGCGTCGATCATGGCGTCGGAGAAGCCGTCCCAGATCTCCTCCCAGTCCTCGTCTTCGAGGCTCGCGCGCAAGTCCGCCGAGCCGATGTCCTGCAACAGCCACTTGTCCGGCATCGACCAGACGGCAAGCGGCGTCAGCGGCTTTTGCGGAAACACCGCGGGGATGTACTCGCCCTGCATCTGGGCCTGCAGCGCGGGCGGTACGTCGTGGCGCGCAAGCGACGAAGCGTCCGCGCGGTCCCACACCACGCGGCAGCTTTCCTCGGTCTCCACATAGCAGCCGGCCAGCGGGTCCCAGAAGAACAGCAGCCGTCCCGCGCCGGGCAAAAGACCGCCCAGCACGCCCGTGCGTTTCACCGCCGCAAGTTCGATACTGGCGACGAAATGCAGCGGCGTCGGGCCGCTGAAAGTCCGCGCAAGGCCCGGACCGCGACCGCCGAAGCGGTCGCCCAGCGCATTGCCCTGCCGGTACCCAGGGTGCGCCGGCCATGCGCCCGATGCCGCCATCAGCGGCGCGCCGCCAAGTTGAACCGCAGCCGCACCGGCGCCCGCCGGCTCGAACGCGAGCGCAGGCACGCACAACCGCTCGATCTCTTCGGCGAAGGGACCAAGGCCGGCTTCGGCCAAATAGGGATGAATATCGGACTTCCGCTCGAACATCAGGGCCTGCGCTGCTTTGCACCCAAGCCCCCCGCCATAAGTGTCGCGGCGCCGCGATCCGGTTCAAATCCCGCGCAAATGCTTCATCCGGCGGCGGAAAACCGGTCAAAGCTTTGGCTTTCCTCACCCGCACCCCCGGTGCTATAGCGGCGCGCCCGTCAGTTGGATTCCCGGTTGGCGGTCTCCGCGCCGAGAACAATCCATTTGCGGGCCCGAGGGAGAAGCCATTCCACCTCGCCCATCAGTGTTCAGTTTCCGGCCGGCCCAAACAAGCACGGCGACATAGGTGCAAGCATGCCAGATCTCGAAATCGTTTGGACAAAGGTCGATGAAGCCCCGGCGCTCGCGACCTATTCCCTGCTGCCGATTGTCGAAGCCTTCGTGGGCGCGGCGGGTGTGTCCGTGAAGCTGAAGGACATCTCGCTGGCCGGCCGCATCCTCGCCAATTTCCCCGAGAAGCTTAAGCCGGCGCAACGAATTGGCGACGAACTCACCGAACTCGGCGTGCTCGCGACGAAGCCCGAGGCCAACATCATCAAGCTGCCCAACATCTCGGCCTCGATCCCGCAGCTCAAGGCCGCGATCAAGGAGCTGCAAGGCAAGGGCTACGACATTCCGGACTATCCGGACAACGCGACGACGGAAGCCGAGAAGGACATCAAGTCCCGCTATGGCAAGGTGTTCGGCAGCGTGGTCAACCCGGTCTTGCGCGAGGGCAATTCCGACCGCCGCGCCGCCGGCGCCGTCAAGCAATACGCCCGCAACAATCCGCACAAGATGGGCGCGTGGAGTTCCGACTCCAAATCGCATGTGGCGAACATGTCGGGCGGCGATTACTACGGTTCGGAAGTCTCGACCACCGTCGCGGCGGCGACCAACGCCCGCATCGAACTGGTCGGCGCCGACGGCGCCGTCACGGTGCTGAAGGCGAAGACGCCGATTCAGGCCGGCGAGATCATCGACGCGGCGGTGATGAGCCGCAAGGCGCTGCGCGCTTTCTTTGCCGAGCAGATTGAAGCCGCCAGGAAGGAAGGCGTGCTGTTCTCGCTGCACGTGAAGGCGACGATGATGAAGATCGCCGACCCCATCATATTCGGCCATGCCGTTTCGGTCTTCTTCGCCGATGTGATCGAGAAGCACGCCGCTGCGCTGAAGCGCCTCGACGTCAATCTCAACAACGGCTTCGGCGATCTCCTGACGAAAATCGAGACGCTCCCGGCAGCGGAAAAAGAAGCGATCAAGGCCGACATCGCGGCGGAATACGCGAAACGACCGGGCCTCGCCATGGTCAACTCCGACAAGGGCATCACCAACCTGCACGTGCCCAGCGACGTCATCGTCGACGCCTCGATGCCGGCGATGATCCGCGATTCCGGCCGCATGTGGGGCGTCGACGGCAAGCTGCACGACGTGATGGCCGCGATCCCGGATCGCTCCTACGCGACGCTGTATCAGGCGGTCATCGAGGACTGTAAGACCCATGGCGCGTTCGATCCCAAGACCATGGGCTCGGTTCCGAACATCGGGCTGATGGCGCAAAAGGCCGAGGAATACGGCTCGCACGACAAGACCTTCGAAGTACCCGCGGCCGGAACGGTTCGCGTCGTCGCCGATGACGGCAAGGTGCTGCTGGAGCGTGCGGTGGAGACCGGCGACCTCTTCCGCATGTGCGAGGTCAGGGACGCGCCGATCCAGGACTGGGTCAAGCTCGCGGTGCGCCGCGCGCGCATCACCGGCACTCCGGCGGTGTTCTGGCTCGACGCCAAGCGCGCGCATGACGCCCAGGTCATCGCCAAGGTCGAGAAGTACCTGAAGGATCACGACACCGCGGGCCTCGACATCCGCGTTCTGTCGCCGGTGGACGCGATGAAGTTTTCACTTGAGCGCATCCGCAAGGGGCAGGACACGATCTCCGTCACCGGCAACGTGCTGCGCGACTATCTGACTGACCTGTTCCCGATCATGGAACTCGGCACCTCGGCCAAGATGCTGTCGATCGTTCCGCTGATGGAGGGCGGCGGTCTTTTCGAGACCGGTGCCGGCGGCTCGGCGCCCAAGCACGTGCAGCAGTTCCAGGAAGAGGGCTATCTGCGCTGGGATTCGCTCGGCGAGTTCCTCGCCCTCGGCGCGTCGCTCGAACATCTGGCGCAGACCCACGACAACGCCAAGGCGCAGGTTCTCGCCGAGGCGCTGGACACGGCCATCGGCAAGATCCTCGAGTTCAACCGCGGTCCTTCGCGCAAGATCGGCGAGCTCGACAATCGCGGCAGCCATTTCTACCTCGCCCTCTACTGGGCACAGGCGCTGGCCGCGCAGACCAAGGATGCCGAGCTGCAAGCCCGCTTCAAGCCGCTGGCCGAGACGCTCGCCAGGAACGAGGCCAAGATCAATGGCGAGCTGATCGGCGCGCAAGGCAAGCCGGTCGACACCGACGGTTACTACCTGCCCGGCTCCGCCACGACGTCAGCCGCGATGCGGCCGAGCGCCACGCTGAACGCCGCGCTCGCCGCGCTCTGACAAAAGGTCGCTCCTTAAAATGGCGAAGATCAAGGTTGCCAATCCGGTCGTCGAGATGGACGGCGACGAGATGACCCGGATCATCTGGCAGTTCATCAAGGACAAGCTGATCCACCCCTACCTCGACATTGACCTTTTGTACTACGACCTCAGCGTCCAGAAGCGCGACGAGACCAACGACCAGATCACGGTCGATGCGGCGAACAAGACCCGCGAGGTCGGCGTCGCGGTCAAGTGCGCGACCATCACGCCGGACGAAGGCCGCGTGAAGGAGTTCGGCCTGAAGGAAATGTGGCGCTCGCCGAACGGCACGATCCGCAACATCCTCGGCGGCACGATCTTCCGCGAGCCGATCATCTGCAAGAACGTGCCGCGGCTCGTGCCGGGCTGGACCAAGCCGATCATCATCGGCCGCCACGCCTACGGCGACCAGTATCGCGCGACCGACTTCAAGTTTCCGACCGCCGGCACGATTTCGATCAAGTTCACCGGCAACGACGGCAAGGTGATCGAGCGGGAGGTCTTCAAGGCGCCCGAGAGCGGCGTCACCATGGCGATGTACAATCTCGACTCGTCGATCCGCGACTTCGCGCGCGCCTCGCTGAACTATGGCCTCACCCGCGGCTACCCGGTCTACCTCTCCACCAAGAACACCATCCTGAAGCAATACGACGGCCGCTTCATGGAGCTGTTCCAGGAAGTCTTCGACAGGGACTTCAAGGACAAGTTCGCCGAGAAAAAGATCACCTACGAGCATCGCCTGATCGACGACATGGTGGCGGCGGCGCTGAAGTGGTCCGGCGGCTATGTGTGGGCCTGCAAGAACTACGACGGCGACGTGCAGTCCGACACCGTGGCGCAGGGCTTCGGCTCGCTCGGCCTGATGACCTCGGTGCTGATGACGCCGGACGGCAAGGTGGTTGAAGCAGAAGCCGCGCACGGCACCGTGACCCGCCACTATCGCGAGCACCAGAAAGGCAAGGAGACCTCGACCAACTCGATCGCGTCGATCTTCGCCTGGGCGCGCGGCCTCGCGCACCGTGCCAAGCTCGACAACAACGCCGCGCTGGCGAAGTTCTCGCTGACGCTGGAAAAGGTCTGCGTCGACACGGTCGAGTCCGGCTTCATGACCAAGGACCTCGCGCTCCTGGTCGGCCCCGAGCAGAAGTGGCTCTCGACCACCGGCTTCCTCGACAAGGTGGACGAGAACCTGAAGAAGGCGATGGCGGCCTGACCTTTTCGTGAACAGCCAGTGATGACCAATGACGCGGCTTTGACCGCGCCGTTTGCGTTGTGATTTCCCGTGCGCGCCGCCGTGACCTATCTTCGCTGCGGAAGGGAGAAACGGAGACTCCATGCGCCTGCTGCTCGTTCTTCCTCTTTCGATTTTCCCCGCGCTCGCTCATGCCCAGTCCCTCCCTGCCGCAATTGCGGCGCCGGGCGAGACCGCGGTGGCGACCTGGCACGCCGAAGGCGCGCAGGTGTACGAGTGCAAGGCCGGCGCCGACGGCAAGCTTGCCTGGGCGTTTCGCGAGCCGATCGCGACGCTGCTGCTCGATGGCAAGACCATCGGCCGCCATTACGCGGGTCCGAATTGGGAGCACATGGACGGCAGCGCGGTGGTCGCCAAGGCGGCCGGCAACGCGCCGGCACCGGGCGCGAAGGACATTCCCTGGCTCAAGCTCGAGGTGATCGCGAGCCGCGGCAGCGGCGCACTCTCGGGCGTGACGACCGTGCAGCGCATCAACACCGTGGGCGGACGCCACGACGGCGCCTGCGAGAAGGCCGGCACGTTTCATACTGCGCCGTATGCAGCCGACTACGTGTTTCTGAAGAAGTAGAGCGCGCTAAAGCGGCAACTCCATCGCGTAGGAGGTCGGTGTGCTGAAGCCGGCGTGGGTTTCCTCGCCGGTAATCGCGAAGCCGTGACGGCGGAAGAACAGCACGACATTGCTGGCGAGCGCGATGCGCGCTCTCAACGTGATGCGCACAGCACCGATACGGCGCGCTTCGGCTTTTGCGGCATCGATCAGCGCGCTCGCGACGCCGCGCCGGCGCCAGTCGGGCGCGACCGCGAGGCGGGCGATGTAGAGCGCATCATCTTGCGGAATGCAGAACACCGAACCGATCAGGCGGCCGTCGGCCTCGATCGCGAAACAGGTTTCGGATTCGAGCCGCGCGGCGAAATCGGCGGCGGTTTCCTTCAGCACGCTTGACGGCGGATCGATCGCGAGATCGCGGAAAGCGCCGTGGGTGAGCGCGAGCAATTCATCAACGCGCGGCGCATCGGTGAAGCGCCGAACCGTGAACGCAGCGCCCATTACCCGCCGAGAGCCGCCGCAATGGCGGCGAGCGCCGCATCGGCCTTGGCGCCGTCCGGGCCGCCGGCCTGCGCCATGTCGGGCCGCCCGCCGCCGCCCTTGCCGCCGAGGGCTTCGGCGCCCTTCTTCACCAGATCGACCGCATTGAAGCGCGCGGTGAGATCGTTGGTCACGCCGACCACGATGCCGGCCTTGCCCTCATCGGTGACGCCGACCAGCGCCACCACGCCGGAGCCGAGCTGCTTCTTGCCCTCATCGGCGAGGCTTTTGAGATCCTTGATGTCGATACCGGACACCGCGCGCGCCATCAGCTTCACGTCGCCGACCATCTGCACGCCATTGGCCTCGGCGCCTGCTTTCGCGCCGCCGCCCATCGCGAGCTTCTTCTTCGCGTCGGTCAACTCGCGCTCGAGCTTGCGGCGCTCGTCGATCAGCGTCGCGAGGCGCGCCGGCATCTCGTCGAGCGGCGCCTTGATCTCGGCGGCTGCGTTCTTCGCCAGCGTGATCGCGTGGTTCGCCGCCTTGCGCGCCGCCGTGCCGGTGAGCGCTTCGAGCCGCCGTACGCCGGCCGCGACGCCGGCATCGGCGAGCCCGGAGATCAGCCCGATGTCGCCGGTGCGCCGCACATGCGTGCCACCGCACAATTCGACCGACCAGCCGAGCGTGTTGCCGGTGCTTTCGCCCATCGCGACCACGCGCACCTCGTCGCCATACTTTTCGCCGAACAGCGCGCGCGCGCCGGACGAGCGGGCGTCATCGAGCGCCATCAGGCGCGTGGTGACCGCCGAATTCTGCAGCACGTAGTCGTTGGCCAGATCCTCGACCTTTTCCAGCTCTTCGGCGGTGATCGGCTTGGGATGCGAGAAGTCGAAACGCAACCGGTCGGGCGCGACCATCGAGCCCTTCTGCGCCACATGGTCGCCCAGCACCTCGCGCAGCGCCTCGTGCAGGAGATGCGTCGCCGAATGATTGGCGCGGATTTTTCCGCGCCGCGCATGATCGAGCTCGAGCGCGAGCGCGGTGCCGACCTGCAACGTGCCCCGCTCGACCGTGACGGCGTGGACGAACACGTCGCCCGCCCGCTTCTGCGTGTCGGTCACGATCGCACGGACATTGTCGGCGCTCAGCGTGCCGGTATCGCCGACCTGTCCGCCGGACTCGGCGTAGAACGGCGTCTGGTTGAGCACGACCTGGCCGCTCTCGCCGGCTTTGAGCTCGGCGATCTCCTTGCCGTCGCGGATCAGCGCGGTGACGACGCCTTCCGCGCTCTCGGTGTCGTAGCCGAGAAATTCGGTGGCACCGAGTTTTTCGCGCAGCGGAAACCAGATCGTCTCCGTCGCGGCCTCGCCGGAGCCAGCCCATGAGGCGCGCGCCTTCGCCTTCTGCTGCTCCATCGCGGCGTTGAAGGCATCGGTGTCGACGCCGATGCCGCGCGGCCGCAACGCATCCTGCGTGAGGTCGAGCGGGAAGCCGTAAGTGTCGTAGAGCGTGAACGCGGTCTCGCCCTTGAGGCGGTCGCCCTGCTTGAGCGCGCGCGTCTCTTCATCGAGAATCGAGAGGCCGCGCTCCAGCGTCTTGCGGAAGCGGCTCTCTTCCAGCTTCAGCGTCTCGGTGATCAGCGCCTCGGCGCGATGCAGCTCGCCGTAAGCCTGGCCCATCTCGCGCACCAGCGCCGGGACGAGCTTCCACATCAGCGGCTCCTTGGCGCCGAGCAGCTCGGCGTGGCGCATCGCGCGGCGCATGATGCGGCGGAGCACGTAGCCGCGGCCCTCGTTCGAGGGAAGCACGCCGTCCGCGATCAGGAACGAGGAGGCGCGCAGGTGGTCCGCGATGACGCGATGCGAGACCTTCTGCGGCCCGTCGGGATCGACGCCGGAGGCGTCCGCGACCGCGCGGATCAGCGCGCGCATCATGTCGGTCGCGTAATTGTCGTGCGTGCCCTGGAGCACCGCGGAGATGCGCTCCAGCCCCATGCCGGTGTCGATCGAGGGCTTCGGCAGGTCGACGCGCTTGCCGCCGGGCAGCTGCTCGAACTGCATGAACACGAGATTCCAGATCTCGATGAAGCGGTCGCCGTCCGCATCGGGCGAACCCGGCGGGCCGCCCGGGATGTGGTCGCCGTGGTCGTAGAAGATCTCCGAGCACGGGCCGCACGGGCCCAGATCGCCCATCGCCCAGAAATTGTCCGAGCCGGCGATGCGGACGATTCTGCTCTCGGGCAGCCCGGCGATCTTCTTCCACAGATCGAAGGCCTGATCGTCGTCGATGTAGACGGTCGCCATCAGCTTCTCTTTGGGAAGCCCGAACTCCTTCGTGATCAGATTCCACGCCAGCTCGATCGCGCGCTCCTTGAAGTAGTCGCCGAACGAGAAGTTGCCGAGCATCTCGAAGAAGGTGTGGTGCCGCGCGGTGTAGCCGACATTGTCGAGGTCGTTGTGCTTGCCGCCGGCGCGCACGCATTTCTGCGAGGTGGCGGCGCGGCTGTACGGGCGCTTCTCCAGGCCGGTGAAGACGTTCTTGAACTGCACCATCCCGGCATTGGTGAACATCAAGGTCGGGTCGTTGCGCGGGACAAGCGGCGAAGAGGCCACCGCTTCGTGGCCGTTCTTCACAAAATAGTCGAGGAACCCCGACCGGATATCGTTGACGCCGCTCATAATGCTCCGCCGCCGCCCTGCTGACGCACGCGTCAGTTCAATACTGACTTGTTTCCAAGGGCTTATTTAGCGGCGGGGGGTCACGAAGTCTAGGAACACGTCCAGCAGTGGTCATCCCGGCCAAGCGACGCGGAAGCGTCGCGCGAGCCGGGACCCATACCCACAATTCTATCGATCGTCGCAGACGGCACTATGGATCCGACTCTCGCCCGGGATGACCAACTCACCCCTCGGCGGCTTCGTCGTCCTCGTCTTCCTTCTCTCCGGTCAAAATCTTCTCGGCGATCAGGCCCGAATTCGCACGCACCGCCGCCTCGATCTTGTTGGCCATGTCGGGATTGTTGCGCAGGAATGTCTTTGCGTTCTCGCGCCCCTGCCCGATGCGCTGGCTGTCATAGGAGAACCAGGCGCCCGACTTCTCCACCACGCCAGCCTTGACGCCGAGATCGATGATCTCGCCGAGTTTGGAAACGCCCTCGCCGTACATGATGTCGAACTCGACCTGCTTGAACGGTGGCGCGAGCTTGTTCTTGACCACCTTCACG
>Ga0207648_10006275_pt1 | contig 11833 bp, 9 predicted proteins | sample KBSMisM32_FD_184310 | JGI IMG/M metagenome (GOLD analysis project Ga0207648, IMG submission 184310) | Miscanthus rhizosphere microbial communities from Kellogg Biological Station, Michigan, USA - KBS Miscanthus M3-2 (SPAdes) (version 2) | ecosystem: Host-associated > Plants > Roots > Rhizosphere... | reverse complement strand
AGCGGCCGGACAATTGGGAGGGGAGGGGACAGGGTGGGGGCCCCCACCCTCCCCCTCCCATGCCCTCCCGCGATGGTACGCGGCGAGCAAAGCTCGCCGGCTCCCCACGCGATAACGTCGCGGCGATAAGGAATCCCCGCCAGGCCCGCCACGCCCGTACCCCGGACGATCCGGTACAGGATCGTCTCCGCCTGGTCGTCAGCCTGATGGCCCAGCGCCACGCGGTTCGCGCCGTGCGCGCGGGCGAGCGCGGCAAGCGCGCGCAGGCGTGCGTCGCGGGCGGCATCCTGGATGGAGGCGCCACGGCGGGCACGCCGCTCCGCCGCGACGTCGACCTCGACGACGGAGAACGGCAAGCCCAGCGCGGCGGCGCGCTCGCGAACCAGCGCGACCTCGCGGCGCGCGTCCGCGCGCAACCCATGGTCGACCGCGGCGACCTCCAGCGTCAGCCCCAGCCGCTCGCGCACTTCCCACAGCACATGCAGCAACGCCATCGAATCGGGACCGCCGGAGACCGCCACCACGACGCGATCGCCCCGGTGGAGGAGATCGCGCGCGGCGATGGTGGCGAGCACGTCGGACAGCATGCGAGCAGGCAGCTTACCGCCAACCCGCGCTATAACCCCGGCGATGGTCCGGCCCACGAACGAGCAGCCCACCAACGTCATCCCGTTGTCGCCCTTCCGGGCCGAGCTGGGGCGGGGCCGACGCTTGCGCCGCGCGGACGTGCTGCTCGCGGAGCGCGACGTCGAATCCGCCGTCCGGGCCCTGCCCGGCGACGAGCTGTACTACGTGCTGCACGAGCTTGGCCACGAGGACGCGTTGCCCATCCTGGCCGCCGCGACCGCGGAGCAGCTGCAGGTCGTGCTGGACTTCGCGGTCTGGCAGCGCGACAGCGTCGTCCCCGATGCCCTGGCGGAATGGGTCGAGGCCATGGCGCACGCGCCGCCCGATCGCATCGCGCGCTGGCTCGCGGGGCTGGACGTCGAGCTGGTCGCCCTCATCCTGCGCCGCGGCGCGCACATCCATGACCTGACGCAGGGGGCGGCGCCCGAGGAACCCGAAGGCACCTTCTTTCCCACGCCCGACGGTTTCTTCGTGCTGGACGTCGTGGGGCTGCCGCAGGACGCCGGCAGGTCGGCGCCCGCCGGCGACGAAAACGATCGCGCCGCCGTGATCATCCGGCTGGTCGATTCCCTGTACCGCGCGGACAAGGACCTCGCGCGGCGGCTGCTGGTCGCCGCGTCGGGCGAGCTGGACTCGGAGCTCCAAGAGGCGGCCTACCGCTGGCAGCGCGGGCGCATGGCCGATCTCGGATTCGCCGACTACTACGAGGCGCTGGAGGTCTACCGCGAGCTGGACCTCGCCGCGGTCCGCATCGGCGAGGCACGCAACCCCTCGCTGCGCGGGGCGGCCGACGTCGACACGAACGGCTCGGCGCTGCGCGTACCGTCCGCGCTGGCGCAACGTTTGAGCGACGTCGGCGGATCGCCGTTCGCGCGGGCGGCGCAGAAGCTGGGGCTCGGCGACGACATCGACGAGCTCCGCTTCGCGCTGGTCGCGCTGACGAACCGGGTGCTGGCGGCCGACCGGATCGCGCCCGGCGACGACGAGGCCGTCGCGGCCGCACTGCAACGCCTGGCGGCCACGCTGGACATCGCCATCGAACGTCTGGCGCCAGGCGACGACGAGCGCGCCGCCGCCGCCCTGCGGACGATTCCGCTCGTTCGCCTGTTTCGCGCGGGGGTGACGATGGTCGGCAAGGTTCGCCGGCTGGCCCTGGCGCTGGTGCGCGGTGGACCGTTCGGCCGCCAGGGCCTGACGCTGGCGGAGGCGGACGACGCCGCGGTGCTGGAAGCGCTGACGCGCGCCCGCCCGCTGTTCCCGCGCATCCTCGACCAGCCGCCTGCAGCCGGCGAGCGCCCGTTCCAGAGCGTGGCGGATCTCGCGCGCGCCGCCGACGCCGTCGAGCGCGCCGCCGCGGCGCAAGCGATGTTGCACGGGCTGGGCATCGACGCGCGCCACGTCGCCGCCGGGGCGCCGCTGCTGGCCGACAGCGGCACGGACGCCGCCGCGCTGGATGCCGGCCTGCTCGCGCGCACGGTCCTGGTGAAGCGCCTGCTGGGTGGCCGGGCGCCCGCCGTCGCCGCGCTGGACGCGCGCGAGGTCCGTGCGTTCGAACGCCAGCTTCAACGCCCGCGGACCGGGCCGATCAAGCTTCCCGCCGCGTTCGCGAAGCGCGCGCACGAGCTGCTCACCGGCGCCGCGCCGGCCGCGCTGGCCAGCGCAGCCGCGGCCGTCGCCGAGCGCTGGATCGCCGGCCTGGCGCCGCTCGAACCCGTCCTGGTTCGCCGTCCGCCCGAAAAGCCCGCGCGGCGAAAATCCGCGCCGCGTCGCCCCCGCAACCCGCGCCGTCGTTGACCGGGCGCCGGTGCCGGGAGCAGAATCAGCGGAACTCATAGCGGATTCGGGTGCTTAGGTTGGTTACGCTCACGTGGATTCGAGCTTCGGTCCTGGCGCTGACGGCGGTCGCCGCCGTTCCCGTCGCCGCGGCGGAGCCACCCGCCGTGCCTGCGCCCGCGCCGCCGGCCGCCGCGCCGGCCCCCGCTCCGGCGCCGGCCCCCGCTCCGGAGCCCGCCGAGCTTCCTGTGCCTCCGAGCGCGCAGGAAGCGGAGATGCAAACGCACCGAGCGGTCGGACACCGCCTGTTTCGCCTCAGTCGTTATGAAGAAGCGGTCGCGGCGTTTCGCCGCGCCTACGAGGTGAAAGCCGACGCGCGCTTGCTGTACGACATCGCCGAATGCTACCGGGAGCTGGGCGCGGTCGATCAGGCGCTGTTCTATTACGACCGTTACCTCGCGGGCTGGCCCGACGCGTTCGATCGCGCCGAGGTCGAAGAGAAGGTCATCGAGCTGGAAGCGCGGCGCGGGAACGTCACCCCGCGCCCGGTCGCATCCGCCCGCCGCCGCCATCCGCTGATGATCGTCGAGCCCGCGCCCAGCAAGCCGCGCCAGACGACGCGGGTCTGGCAGCGGTGGTGGTTCTGGACGGCCGTCGGTGTCGCGGTGCTGGGCGGCGTCGGCGCGGCGGTGCTCTCTTCAGGATCGAACGGGTCGTCGATTCCGGCGACCGACCTCGGCGACAAGAGGTTCTTTTGAAACGGTCGCTGGGATGGGCCCTGGCGCTGACGGCGCTGGCCGCCTGCCATCACAAGGACGACAACGCCGTCCTCCTCGTCGTCGTCACCGCCTCGGGCACGCCGCCGGCGGTGACGTCGCTGGAGGTCACGCTGACCAGCAAGGCGGGATCACCCTCATCGAATCGCTATTCGCGCGAGGGCGATTCACCGATCTCGTTTCCCACCACTCTGAGCGCCCAGATTCCTGCTTACGCGACCGGTGACATCCAGATCGACGTACGCGCCACCGATGCGAACGGCGCGACCGTCGCCACCGGGCACGAAGTCATCCAGGTGCGGGCCGGCGAGCATCAAACAGTCTACGTGCGCCTCGACTGCGGGGGCGACGTGTGCGTCGTGGACGGAGGCACCGGCAACGACGACGGCGGCATGTCCACGCCCAGCCCCCGTTGCGGCAATGGCCGCGTCGATCCCGGCGAGACTTGCGACAAGGCGATCGCGCCGGGCGATCCCGGCGCCTGCCCGGCGACGTGCGACGACCACATCGCGTGCACGCGCGACACGCGCAGCGGAAACGACTGCACGGTCGTCTGCGCCCACGACGAGATCCGGGAGCCGATCGCCGGCGATGGCTGTTGCCCCAGCGGCACCGGGTACAGTGAAAATGACGGCGGCGTGGACGCCGGCATGGACCTGGACTGCTCGCCGACGTGCGGAAACGGCGTCGTCGACAATGGCGAGACCTGCGACACGGGGATCGCGCGCGGGGCCGCCGGCGCCTGCCCCACGACGGCAGACTGCCTGCCGACCACCTGCGCGGACAGCATGCTGGTGTCCGTCGGCACCTGTTCAGCCGCCTGCGTTCGCACGCCCATCGTGCAGTCTGGGCCGCAGCCGGACAGCTGCTGTCCCCCCGGCGCCACGAACGCGACCGACGTCGACTGCGACAAGGTCTGCGGCAACGGCCTCAAGGAGGCCGGCGAGGCGTGCGACGTCGGGATCGTGCCGCCGGCGGAGGGCGCGTGTCCGATCAACTGCGACGACCACAACGCGTGCAGCATCGACTTCTTCGTCGGGGCGGGATGCGCCCGCACCTGCGGCCATTTCATGATCAAGCTGCCGATCTCCGGCGACGGGTGCTGCCCGCCCGGCGCCACGAACGCGACCGACAGCGACTGCGCGCCCAAATGCGGCAACAAGGTCGTCGAGCGCGGCGAGACGTGCGACGGCAACTGCCCTGACGAGTGTCCGCAGGCTCCGCCTGACAGGTTCGGCCGTCTCGGCTGCTTGCGCTGGACGCTGGCGGGCGACGCCGACCAATGCACGAAGCGCTGCGAGCTGATCGAGAACACGACCTGTGACCTGGACGCAAAGGACGGCTGCTGCCCCGCCCGCTGCAATTCGGGCAACGACGCCGATTGTTCCGCGCGCTGCGGGAACGGCGTCATCGAGACGACCCAGGGCGAGGAGTGCGACCTGGGCGCGGTGCCGGGCGCGCCCGACAGCTGCCCGCTGAAGTGCGACGACCACAATTCGTGCACGGAGGATCACCTGGTCAGCGCGGGAACGTGCGCGGCCCGGTGTGTGTACATCCCCATCACCGCGTTTCGCGCCGGCGACGGCTGCTGCCCGCAGGCCGCGAACGCCAGCTTCTACCTGGACACGGACTGCGGGTCGCGATGCGGCGACGGCGTCGTCGAAAGACCGATCGAGCTCTGCGATTACGCCGCGGGCACGATGGGCATGGCCGGCTGCCCGGGCCCAGGCAGCTGCCCGTCGGACGACGCGTGCTCGAACTACGTGGTCACTGGCCGCGCCGATACTTGCAGCGCCGCCTGCGTCGCGATGCCGAAGACGACGTGCGCCGACGACGACAAGTGCTGTCCGGGCGGATGCAGCGCCGCGAACGACAACGATTGCCCCGCCATCTGCGGCGATGGCGTGGTGGAGACCGGCGAAAGCTGCGACCGCGCCATCACCGCGGGGGCGGTCGGCGCCTGCTCGCGCTCGTGCGACGACGGCAATGCGTGCACGTTCGATCAGGCGTCCGGTTCAATCGAGAGCTGCTCGCGGACCTGCAGCCACAACCCCATCACGGGATGCATTCCGGACGACGGTTGCTGCCCGCCGGGGTGCTCAGCCGTCAACGATCGCGACTGCAGCCCCACCTGCCGAGACGGCCACATCGGGGCCGGTGAGACCTGCGATCCACCCAGCACCTGCCCGACCGCCTGCCCTGACGACGGCGACCCGTGCACGGCCGAGCAGCTGTCCGGCGATGCGAACGCCTGCAACGTCGCCTGCCGCCACCTCCCGATCACGGCCTGCTCCGGCGGGAAGCGCGATTCCTGCTGCCCCACCGGCTGCTCGCCCGGCAGCGATTCCGACTGCTGAACCGCGGGTTTACCCTCGACGCGCGGGGCGCCCGAGCTTGACACGGCGGCAAGGACCGTCGTAGGTACCCTCAATCGCACGGGAATAACTCAACGCGAACCGGAGTTTCCGGGCGCGAGTTCCTGCACAAAGGGGCACCGATGTCGGACCTGATGATTGAGGTCGAAGGCCTCACCAAAAACTACGGAATTACTCGAGCAGTCAACAAGGTCTCGTTCGGCGTGCGGCGAGGCGAAGTCCTGGGCTTCCTTGGCCCGAACGGCGCCGGCAAGTCGACCACGATGAAGATGCTGACCTGCTACCTGGCCCCGACCGCGGGCCGGGCGCTGGTCGCGGGACACGACGTCTTCAGCGATTCGCTGGAGGTGCGCAAGCGCGTCGGTTACCTGCCGGAAGACACGCCGATCTACCGCGACATGACAGTGCTCGAGTTCCTGCAGTTCGCGGCGGCGATGCGCGGCATGGACCGCGACAAGGTCCCTGGCCGCATCAAGGAGATCGGCCAGCGCTGCGGGCTGGGCGACGTCGCCGGCAAGCTTGTCGGCGAGCTCTCCAAGGGCTTCCGCCAGCGCGTCGGCCTGGCGCAGGCGATGCTGCACGACCCCGACATCGTCATCCTCGACGAGCCGACCAGCGGTCTCGACCCCAACCAGATCGTCGAGATCCGGTCGCTGATCAAGGAGATTGGCCAGGAGAAGACGGTCATCCTGTCGACGCACATCCTCCCCGAGGTGCAGGCGACCTGCAGCCGCGTCCTGATCATCAACGGTGGCAAGCTGGTGGCCGACGGGACGCCCAACGAGCTTCGCGCGCGCGAACGCGGCGGGCGCTACCGCGTCGTCGTCGAATCGAACGGCGTCGCGAAGGACGCCATCCGCGATCGTCTCGCCAGCCTGAGCGGCGTGACCCGCTGCGAAGCGATCGCCGGCGAGGACGGCTCGCACGCGTTCGCGATCGACGCCGGCTCGGCGGATCTGCGCAAGCCGATCTTCCGCGCCGCGGTCGACAACCGCTGGACGCTGCTGGAGCTGGCGCGCGAGGCGGCCAGCCTGGAAGACGTTTTCCGCAACCTCACAACCGGAGAAGAGGGGAAGTCATGAGCCCGGCAATGGTCATTGCGCGGCGTGAAATCAACGCCTATTTCAATTCGCCCGTCGCCTACATCGTCGTCGCCGCGTTCACGATCATCGCGGGCGGGATCTTTTTCGTCTTCAAGTTCTTCCTCACCCAGGAAGCCAGCCTGCGTGGGTTCTTCGAGACCATGCCGATGCTGTTCATGTTCCTGGCGCCGGCCATCACGATGCGGCTGATCGCGGACGAGAAAGCGTCAGGCACGCTGGAGCTGCTGATCACCATGCCCGTCCGCGACTGGCAGGTCGTGCTGGGCAAGTTCCTGGCGGCGATGGCCTTGCTGGCCACGACGCTGGCCCTCACGCTGGTTTTCGCGATCACCGTGCGCGCGCTGGGCCCGGTCGACCGGGGTCCCACCATCGGCGGCTACCTCGGCCTGCTCTTGATGGGCGGCGCGTACATGGCCATCGGCGTGATGAGCTCGGCATTCACGCGCAGCTCGATCGTCGCGTGCATCGTCGCGTTCGTCATCTCGCTGGGCCTGTTCATCATCGGGCAAGCGACGCAGTACCTGCCCGCCGGACCGCTGCAGGGCTTCGCCGCGTTCATCGGCATCGGCACGCACTTCGACAACATCAGCCGCGGCATCATCGACACCCGCGACGTCATCTATTACGTCTCGGTGATGGGCATCTGCCTGCTGCTGGCGACGCTGTCCCTCGAATCGCGGCGGTGGAGCTAGCCATGGCAACCGAAGAAAAAGACGAAAAGAAGGCAGGCGGCGGCAAGGCCGCGGCGGAGGACAGCGCCGAGAAGCAGATGGGGCGCAAGAAGATCGCCAGCGCGTCCAACTCGGGCGCGTACGTACTGCTGACGATCGGCGCCCTGGTGCTGCTCAACCTGATCGGCACGCGCGTGTTCGGCCGCGTCGACCTGACCGAGAACCACATCTACACGCTGGCGCCGGCGTCGAAGAAGATCGTCGCCTCCCTGCCCGATTACCTGACCGTCAAGGCGTACATCTCGAAGAAGGATCTGCCGCAGGAGCTGCAACCGGTGGCCTCCTATCTGCGCGACCTGCTCGACGACTACCGCACGTACTCGAAGGGGAAGGTGCGGTTCGAAGCGATCGATCCGGGCACCGACAAGACGGTCGAGGAAGAGGCCGGAAAGTGCAAGGTGCAGAAGCTGCAGGTGCAGGTGATGCGCGAGCAGAAGTTCGAGGTCGGGGCCTACTACCTCGGCATCTGCTTCCAGTACCAGGGCAAGGACGAGGCGATCCCGCAGGTCGGTCAGGTCGAGGGCCTCGAGTACCGGATCTCGTCGCTGATCAAGCGGATGACGCAGAAGAAGCAGAAGATCGCGGTGACCAACGGCCACGGCGAAGCAGAACTGGCCTACCTCAAGCACATCGAGGAGTTCGAGGTCACCAACGTCAACCCGTCGTCCGCGCCGATTCCCGACGACGTCGACGCGATCATCGTGCCCGGTCCCAAGCAGCCGTTCGACGACAAGGGGCGGCACGAGATCGACGCCTTCCTGATGAAGGGCCGCGGCGCGGTGTTCATGGTCGACGGCATGGCGATGCAGTCGCCGCGCACCCAGGGGATGCCGCCCGAGATGATGGGGGGGCAGCCCAAGATCGGGCAGCCCAACGACACCGGCCTGAATGAGCTGCTGGAGAAGTACGGCTTCAAGGTGAACCAGGACTTCGTGCTCGATACGCCGCGCGTTCCCGGCCCGATCGATCTCCCCGACGGCCGCAAGATGCTCGCCAGCGTTCCCGTCTACGTCGCGGTCAAGACGGTCGAGGACAAGGACCTGTCGGTGCTCGACCACATCACCGCGATGGTGTTTCCGTTCGGCAGCTCGGTCGACCTGGTCGGCCCGCTCGCGGGCGGCAAGCCGCAGGCCGGCAAGCTGTGGACGGTCGCCAAGACGATGCCGTCCGCGTGGAAGCAGTCAGGGATGTTCTTCTTCTCGCCCACCGTGAAGATCGAGGAAGGCAAGGAGAAGGGCGCGTACGGAATGGCCTACGCCTACCAGGGACCGCTCAAGAGCGCGTACCCGTCGCCGGCGGCCGCCGCCGGGATGTCCGCGCCCGATCAGGCCAACACGCCGCCGTCCGAATCGCGCAAGCCGGTGCGGCTGCTGGTCATCGGCGACTCGGACTTCGCGTCCGAGGAGTACCTGCAGATCGGCCGCTACATCCCGATCTACTCGGAGGGCGCGCAGATGCTGCTGAACGCCATGGGCTGGGCGACCGAGGACGAGGCGCTGACGCCGGTGCGGACCAAGACGCTGACGGCGCGGCCCATCGAGGCCACCACGTCCGGCAAGGTCATCGCGCTTCAGTTGCTGAACGTCATCGGTGTGCCGCTCGCCTTCGTGGGGTTCGGCATCGTGCGCTGGCGCATCCGCGGAGCGCGTCGCCAGGGTCTGAAACTGTAGTCGTCAACCCGTCGCTGCTGGAACGAATTCATGAACCGAAAAACTCTGTACGCTCTCGCCGCGTTCGCCGGCCTCGGCATCATCGCCATCGTCTTGCTCACCCGCCCGCAAAAGGGGGAACGCGCTTCCGACAACCCGCGGCCGGTCGCCAAGATCAACCCCGCCGACGTCGAGACCATCGAGGTCACGAAGGCCGGCGCGACATCGGTGATCAAGAGCGCCGGCGGCAAGTTCACGGTGACGGCGCCGGTCGCTTACGCCGCCGACGAGCCCGCCGCCAAGACGGCGTTCGAGGGCGTGGGCAAGATGGACGTCTCCGACCTGGTGACCGAACAGAAGGCCAAGCACGCCGAGTTCGAGGTCGACGACAAGAGCGGCATCCACCTGGTCGTCAAGGCGAAGGGCGGCAAGGTGCTGGCCGACGTCATCGTCGGTAAGACCACGGGCCCGGGAACGATGGTCCGCCCGGCGGGCAAGGACGAGGTCTGGCAAGCCAGCGGCATCTCGAAATACGTGTTCGACAAGTCGCCCGCGGACTGGCGCGACAAGAGCATCACGACCTTCACGGCGACCGACGCCGAGCAGGTCGAGATCGCCACCAAGGACGGCGGCAAGACCATTGCCAAGAAGACCGGCGCCAAGGTCGGTTCGGACGACGGCTGGAGCATCGTCGAATCGTCCGTGAAGGTCGACAAGCTGGACAACTCGATCCCGAACGGCATCGTCTCCGCGCTGTCGATCTGGAAGGCGCAGGACTTCGCCGACGGCGTGAAGCTGGCGGACGCCGGCCTCGAGCCTCCGGCGCTGACCGTCACCGTCGACCTCAAGGGCGGCAAGAAGGTGACGGCGCTGATCGGCAACAAGAAGGGCGACGACGAGTACTACGTCAAGACGCCCGAGGCGCCGCAGGTGTTCATCGTCAAGAAGTACAACGCGGACCGCGTCTTGAAACGCCCCATCGAGTTCCGCGACAAGACCCTGTGCGACATCGCCGACACCGACCTGGCCGAGGTCGCTGTCACCCACGGCGACAACTCGTACACGATCGCCAAAACCGGCAGCGACTGGAAGGCGAGCAAGCCGGCGAAGCTGGAGGTCGACTCGTCGAAGGTGACGTTCGCGGCGGCGTTCAAGGAGTGGAAGGCCCAGAGCTTCGCCGAGGACGCCACGCCGAAGACCAACGGCCTCGCGAAGCCGCAGGCGACGATCGTCGCCAAGGGCAAGGGCAAGCCGCCCGCGACCTGCACCATCAAGGTCGGCGAGGAGACCAAGGACAAGCTCAACTATTACGTGATGACCGGGAAGGGGTCCGAGGTCTATCTCGCGCCGAAGTGGAACGTCGACCGCGTGCTCGTGAAGCTGGACGACCTCAAGAAGAGCAGCACCAGCAGCGCGGGCGGCCCGAGCCCACCGGTGGCCGCCAAGCCGAACCCGCACCAGCGGTAGGGCCCCAAGATCGATAAACCCTCTCCCACGCAGCGGGAGAGGTGGGTGAGGGTTCCTTAGATATCGATGATGACGACGCCGCGGTTCCCGCCGTCGCGGTCCTTGTCCTCGTCTTCTTCCTCATCCTCGCCCGGCGGGCGGTCGCGCTTCCAACGCTCGTCGCGGACGGGGATCTCCAGCCGAGGCTGTTCGTGCCGCCGGCGCTCCTCTTCTTCGCGGCGTCGAATCTGTTCGATGATCCAGGGTTCGAGCACGACGCGGACCTCTAGCTAAATGCCTGCAATATCCAACTCTCTTAGTCAAGTTCGGCATCTCGCGTCGGAAACGTGAGGGGGGGCAAAGCCCAGCCGGCTGCGAAAGTAGTCGTGGCGCGTCAGCAGCGCGACCGCGGCGAAACTGAAGGCCTTTCAATCCGGGTCCTCGATGCGCCAGACGCCGTCTTCGCGCACGAAGACAACTTCATGCTCGGGCCCGTACGGCATGTGCGCCTCGTCGCTGGACTCGACGATGGGCGCCGCGAGCGCGGCCTGCAGCCGGGACAGCAACGCCTTCGTCTCGTCCTGGTGCGCCTCCCAGTACTGGCGCAGCTTGTCGGCGGTCAGGTCGGCACGATGCCGGCGCGGCACGAGCCGCAGCACGATGTCGTAACGCCGCTCCGCCAGCGCCCGTACGAAGGTGCGTAACGCCGCCCGCGGCGTCCGCTGGCCCCAGGGCTCGGGCGTGGGACCATCGACGCGCCAGCGGCCGCCCTCCAGCACCAGCGTCACCGTGTCACCCTGCGGCAGCTGGATGTCGACGCGCGGCGCGACGCGCGCGGCCTGCTCGCCAATCCGCTTGCCCAGCGCCGAGGTGTCCGCGGGGTTCGCGCCCAGGCCCGCTGCGAACGCGTCGTACGACGTTCGCTTCTGGAAGTCGGCCGACGTCAGCGCGTAGGCGCCGCGCGTGTCGCCGCGCGCCAGCGCGGCCCCGAAGTCCTGCAGCGTGGCGGCCGGCCCCTCCGGCTTGTGCGCGCACGCCAGCGCGGAGAGCAGGAGCGCGACGGCGAGGAGCTTCATCGACGGACCCTCACCCTAACCGCTTTCGGGCGACGCCCGGCCCGGGCGAAGGGGTCATTGGTCGGCGGGCGGTTCGCCGGGGGGCGGAGCGGGCGCCTGGCTCTCCACCGGCGCGCTGGTCACCGTCAGGCGATAGGGATCGTCGGGGTTGCCCTCGCCGCTGCCGGCGACCACACGGATCAGCACGTTGCCGCTCTCGACGCGCATCGCGGCGCGCAGCGGCTTGCGGGCGCCCTTCCCGGCCGGCTTGCCGCGGACGAGGACCACGCCCGCTTCG
>Ga0207648_10006274_pt1 | contig 11834 bp, 11 predicted proteins | sample KBSMisM32_FD_184310 | JGI IMG/M metagenome (GOLD analysis project Ga0207648, IMG submission 184310) | Miscanthus rhizosphere microbial communities from Kellogg Biological Station, Michigan, USA - KBS Miscanthus M3-2 (SPAdes) (version 2) | ecosystem: Host-associated > Plants > Roots >... | reverse complement strand
TGGCGATATTTTAGGTATGACATACTTTGCCCTATCAGCCTTACTTTGCCTTTATGTCACTATTCTTCAATTCCAAATTCCACGATATTTGAATCAGCAAAGCGCGGGGAATATTAATCAATTAATCGATTCTATTGGGAAATAATATGTCATTCGGTTGGAAAATATTCAGATTAATTTGTGTGCTGCAAATGACCATTTCGGCCTTGATTCTCTTTTCCTCCCTGTTTGATTTTTTCAGAAGTCCTTCCCTTGCAGATGTATTTAAGCTATTATTATTTTTATTGACCATAATGCTCTCCATACTGGCAGTAAATACACTGAATAATAATTATCCCGATACACCTGTCACAGGAACCCAGAAGAAAAACTTCAATCGTGTCTTCCTTCTAAACTTTATCTTCCTGGCCGTTTTATTTGGCCTTATTATAGGCGAGTACAGGCAGGTATCTGAAATCGCCACGTTATTCAATAAATCTATTCTTGAACTGAAGTTCGCCTATTATGTAATGTTGTTGGGATATGTTACAGTGCTGATCTTCCAGTTTGTGATCCTGTACGGCCTTTATGATCTCAGGCGAGTTCTGTACATCAATTTTAGAAAGAAAAAATTTGAGTTTGAAGGGATCCAGGATTGAATCCTCTTAGTTATGATGGGGTTTGACTTTTCTCTCCTTCCATCTCCACCGGTAAAAAATCAAGAGCCCTCCTACAATCAGGCCTAAAGCAATTATGCGAAAAACAGTTTTTTGAAGAAAAGACTCTCTGTCGTTCCCTGTACTGACCATTTTGTTCGAAATATCAATATAATACTGTAGCTGTGGATAGCTCTCATTTAACTTTCTGACGGTTTTAAACTTGCTCAATGCTCTCGCATAGTATTCTTTATAGAAAAAATTAAGGCCATCCCGGTAGGCCATAGAGGCTTCACTCGGTTTAGCATCCACTCCTGCAGAATCAAGGAATTCCTTTACTACAGATACAGGTATGGCAAAATTGTATCCCGCTGCCAGGGCACCTGTGGTTTGCTCCAGTGTTCCAAAAGTTGCCAGTCCAATCACTTCTCCCCTGTTATTACAAACAGGACTTCCGCTGCTGCCATGGGAGATCACCGCATCCATTTGAATAACCGGCCAGCCATGAAGGGATTTTTTTATTGCACTTATCACCCCTGCCGTTAAAGTAGGCTCAATGATCGTTTCCTTTGCAAGGTAAGGATTGGATGTTACCGGCTCAGGATATCCATATACCAGCACCTGCTCTCCTATCCTTGGAATAACGTCTTTGGTAAACGCCAGGTTTGGAATTTGTTTTACGCTATCTATTTTTAAAATAGCCACATCTTTCCCCGGCATGGGCTTACCTTTTATGATCACTCTGGCTGGAGTTCTGGCAGTAGTAAGACCCGGAGTTCCATTATTTTTCCGGTACTGGATATATATTTCCTTTTTCAGGTCAAAAATGATCATGGAGGAAACCTGTGAATAAATAAGGCTGTATGCATCGTTGAGCAGGTTGCGCTGTTCATCTGTAAGTGTCATTGCCCAGGAGGATTGTAGAGAACGTATATTGGCATCGGTTACTTCCTGGTAGGTAGATAAAATGAATTTCCGGCGGATAAATGAATTGTCGCGGTCAATGATATGCGCATTAGTAACAATATATCCATCCCCCGAAATAAAAAACCCGGTTCCGGAGGATACAATGCGGTGCTGCTGCCGGAAATATTCACGAGTACCGGAAAAGAACCGGAAGGGATTATTGTAAAGTGCTTTTACAACAATATCCAGCTTCTCTGTGGCGGTAAACATGGTACCGGTTGTATCCAGCTTTTTTACCGAATCAACGAGCATCTGGAAACGTCGCTCGTTCATCTCCACCTTATTTACATATACGATCCCTGAAAATACTGTCTGCACCATCACCACGCCCGGAGAGCTGGCAGCATAATTCTGCTCAGCGGAAATAACGAGGTCCTGGGCAGCAGATCTGGTCAGCGCCAGGCTGGCCAAAAAGGTCAATATTAAGTTCCTTTGTTTCCTCATTACCTACTAATACGATCTTAAAATAATAAAAAGCCTACCAAATTCATTATTTTGACCGTTTCATTTTAATTATAACGTTATTGGTTTGAAGATGTTGTAAAAAAAGACCCCCTTAAAATGCCCATAATACGGCGGATTCGTTATATTCGATTATACGGTTGCTTACACATAGCCATGTGAAGGCAACTTTTTTTATTTCACCAACCAGGCAATTATGACGGGTCGCCAACTGTTTGAGCAATATCAAACCCATTCCGGTATTTGGGATGAAATGTGCCAGGATAGTAATATCCGGGGCCAGTACAGCAAGGTTTTTGACGATATCAGTGAACTCCCTGTTGAACTGCTGCTTCAAAAAGACAAACAGGCAGGCGAGCTTTTTATGAACCAGGGTATAACCTTCACTGTATATAGTGATGAAGCCGGTATTGAAAAAATATTCCCTTTTGATATCATTCCAAGGATCCTCACCAGTGCAGAATGGGATCATATTCAACAGGGGATCAAACAGAGGCTAAGAGCACTCAATCTCTTTCTTAAGGATATCTATTCTGAACAGCAGATACTTAAGGATAATATCATTCCGGCAAGCCTGATCGCCTCCTGTCCACATTATACAAGGGAAGTATTTGGTATAAGAGTTCCACATGATCTGTATGTTCATATATCAGGCATTGATCTGATCAGGGGCCAGGATGGGACTTTCTATATCCTGGAGGATAATCTCCGCACTCCATCAGGCGTCTCCTATATGTTGGAGAACAGGGAAGTGACCAAGCGGATCTTCCCGGGTATGCTCACCAGCAGCAGGGCAAGGATGATCAATAACTATCCCCTGTTATTGCATGATATCCTGGGAAGCCTGTCACCCCAGCAGATTTCCAATCCAACTGTAGCACTTTTAACTCCGGGTGTATACAATTCAGCCTACTTTGAACATACCTTTCTTGCCAGGCAGATGGGCATTCCAATGGTGGAAGGAAGAGACCTGCTGGTTGACGATCATAAAGTATATATGAAAACCACTGCCGGGCTTCAGCAGGTGCATGTAATTTACCGTCGACTGGATGATGATTTCCTTGATCCCCTGGTATTTCGTCCCGATAGCGCGCTGGGTGTTCCTGGTTTAATGAGTGCTTATCGTAAAGGAAATATTGCCATTGTAAATGCTGTGGGCAACGGAGTGGCTGATGACAAGGCAGTTTATGCCTATGTGCCGGAAATGATCAAATATTATTTGAATGAAGAAATAATCCTGCCAAATGTCCCCACCTATGGAATGGAAAATTTGGATGCGCGTCAGCACGTATTCGACAATATTCATAAAATGGTGATCAAGCGCACCAATCAATCCGGAGGGTACGGAATGGTTATGGGAGATAAGGCAAGTGAAATAGAAATTGAAGAAATAAAAGCGGCAATTATTGATACCCCCCGCGAATTCATAGCTCAACCAATTATAAAACTATCCACAGTTCCCTGTTTTATTGATGGCAAATTGCAGCCCCGCCATGTTGACCTCAGGCCTTATGCTCTCTGTGGTCCCAATGGAATAAATATAGTTCCGGGAGGGTTAACAAGGGTGGCGCTTCGGGAAGGATCTCTTGTTGTTAATTCATCACAGGGCGGAGGCAGTAAGGATACCTGGGTAGTGGACCTCTGAACTTCAAATCAACCAGTAAACTAATGCTAAGCAGAATTGCAGATTCCCTTTTTTGGTTAAACCGTTACATGGAGCGCAGTGATTTTGAGCTCAGGGTTATCCGCACCAATTATATATTGTCATTTGACATGAGCATGAGCGATGATTTTTCCTGGAAAGATGTGATCACGCTTTTTTCCCATACCCATGATGAAGCTGTTTTAGAGCATGGACATACTATTTCCTCTTCTCTTGCCTACCTTGTCAGCAATACCAAAAATCTGAATTCAATAAAAGTGCTGTTTACCCGGGCCCGGGAAAATGCCAGAGGTGTGCAGGATAATATAACCAAGGAGGTATGGGAACAGGTGAACCAGTTATACCATATTGTAAACGATCCTCAACTGGAACAAAAGATCACAGGTTCACGTGCACTGGAGATCATTGACCTGCTTGACCAGAACAGCACTTTGTTTTATGGCGTTACAGATAGCACCATGCCAAGAGGACAGGGTTGGAATTTTATGAACCTGGGCAAATTCATTGAACGCTGCATATTAACGATTGATACTACCTATGCACATTTTAAGAAAATTGAACACAAACTGACCAAGGCCCAGGATATTCTTTTCTGGCGTGGCCTGCTGCTCTCCTTATCAGGATATGAACTGTATTTAAAAACCTATACCCGCGGTCAGCACAATAATAATGTAGTTGACCATATCATTTTCAATAAAGATTTCCCCCGATCACTGATTTATTCGCTTGTACGCATAAAACGCTACCTGGAAAAAGTGGCAGAAGATACCAAGCTGGAAGAGAGCGTTATCTTACAAAGAAACCTGGGAAGAATTTGCAGCAGAGTTGAGTTTGCTGATCTTGAAATGATACAACGCGAAAGTTTACCACATTTTCTATATTCGCTGCGCAAAGACCTGGTAGAGTTTTCTAACCAGTTTACGAGGATCTATTTTTCTTACGCCTAATAAACGCAACAGACGAAATAATGCCCGTTTTTAATATACATCACATTACTAAATACGAATACGACAGGCCAGTTAAAGAAAGCGTGAATGAAATAAAGATCTATCCGGCTACAGACAGGGAACAGGAGATACTTTTTCAACAGGTCAATATTACGGGTGATCCTGATATACTGATGGCAAAAGATTATTGGGGAAATATGACCGGGATGTTCAACCTGATGCAGTCGCATAATGAACTGGTTATTGAAACCAAACTGATTGTCCGTACACTTGGTCCTTCAGCAAATCCAATTAATAAAGAGACGAGGCCCGAAGACATAACAAAAGAGATTCAGAACAATCTTTCCTTACTTGAGCTGGCCAGGCCAAAAGATATTGAATTGAAAGAAAAGATTTTTGAACTCATTGCCCAATTTCAGACCCCGGACATGCCAGTGTTTGATATCATTGAAAAATGCGGGCAGTATATCTATAACAATTTTAAATATATCAAGGGTATTACCAATATAGAAACTACCACCAAAGAGATCCTTGAACTACGTTCAGGTGTGTGCCAGGATTTTGCTCACGTAATGCTGGAAGTATTACGATATTTAAGTATCCCCTGTCGCTATGTAAGTGGTTATATCTGCCCAAATACAAGTGGGCTGCGCGGCGAAGGTGCTACGCATGCCTGGGTAGAGGCCTGGATGCCCGGATATGGATGGATAGGGAATGATCCAACTAATAATGTTTGGGTCACCAGCCACCACGTAAAACTGGCTGTAGGCCGGAATTTTAATGATTGCTCACCAGTTAAGGGGACATTCAAAGGACCGGCACGACAATCTCTCTCTGTTTATGTAGCGGTCAGCTACGAGGATGGTCGCAGCTTCCAGGATATGACCAAGGTTAAAATGGAGAAGATTGATGGTACTGAAGATCCTCCGGAATACATCGAAAGTTTTGCAGGACAGCAACAACAGTGAGCCTGCCATGGTTAACGCCCCGATAGCCATCGGGGCCTCACTCACCGTTGAAATGGTTTGTGAGACACGAACCATGGCATTAAACTTAAACCAGTAATTTTGCTGTTTAAGTTATGACTCCTCTCGCAGAACGGATTCGCCCTAAAACATTAGATGAACTGGCCGGACAGGAACACCTGACCGGGAAGGGAAGCATTTTGCGTAGAGCCATTGAACAAGGGCATATCCCCTCCATGATCCTCTGGGGGCCGCCAGGTACGGGAAAGACTACCATCGCCAATATTATTGCCAACACCTTACAGGTTCCCTTCTATACATTGAGCGCCATCAGCTCAGGGGTAAAAGAAGTAAGGGAGGTGATTGAAGAAGCAAAATCTAAAACTAATGCCATCCTTTTCATTGATGAAATACACCGGTTCAACAAAGGACAACAGGACGCATTGTTGGGAGCAGTAGAAAAAGGGATCATCACACTTATTGGTGCCACCACAGAGAATCCCTCTTTTGAAGTTAATAGTGCCTTGCTTAGCCGCTGCCAGGTATATGTATTGAAATCGCTGGATGAAAAAGATCTTGTTCAACTCCTACACACTGCACTTGAAAAAGATGAGATATTAAAAAAGAAAAAGGTTGACCTGAAGGAAACGTCTGCAATAATAAATATTTCAGGAGGAGATGCACGGAAATTATTGAACCTCCTTGACCTTGTGGTAGAAGCTGCACCGGCCAAATCCAGCAAACCTGTTGAGATAACGGATGATCATGTAATGGATGTTGCCCAAAAGAAAATAGCGCTGTATGATAAAAAAGGGGAACAGCATTATGATATAATTTCTGCCTTTATCAAATCTATCAGGGGAAGTGATCCAAATGCTGCAGTCTACTGGTTGGCACGCATGCTTGCCGGAGGAGAAGATGTAAAATTCATAGCCAGGAGACTGGTAATACTGGCCAGTGAAGATATCGGGAATGCAAACCCCACTGCCCTGGTGATGGCCAATGCAACTTTTGATGCGGTTAACAAAATTGGGTACCCGGAATCACAATTAATATTATCACAGTGTGCCATTTATCTGGCTTCCAGTGCAAAAAGTAATGCAGCAACTGTTGCCATTAGTAGTGCAATGAGTGCAGTAAACCAGCATGGTGATCTTCCCGTACCATTGCACATACGCAATGCCCCAACCAAACTGATGAAGAATATGGGGTATGGAAAGGATTATAAATATTCGCATAGCTATGAAGGCAATTTTTCAGATCAGGAATACTTGCCGAAGGAAATCAGCGGTACTAAATTTTATGACCCGGGTAAAAATGCAAGAGAGGAAGAACTGCGCAAATTCCTGAAGAACCTTTGGAAAGATAAATACGATTATTAATTAGATGTGGTTCGTGAGACACGAACCACGGCGCTTGAATAACAGGCCAAGAACCACTGTATGAAGCTGTACCCGCCATGGTTCTTCCTTTTCGAACCATGGCCTCACGAACTATTACTTTGAACCATTTAACTCACAACTTTCCCTTTCTCCAGTGCAATGAAATTTTTGATACAATCGGGCCGATCATTAGCATAATGCGTTACAAATACCATTGTCTTATTCCCAAACAGGCATACAGTATTGATAAGTTCCAGCAAGCCTGCTTCCCTTTCTTTATCGAGTCCCTGGCAGGGTTCATCCAAAATCAGCAAAGGAGGGTTCTTGACAAGTGCTCTTACTAATAATACAATTCGTTGTTGACCTGCAGAAAGCTCAAAAAGGCGTTTTTGTCGCAGATTATGAGTTCCTGTAATTTTCATCCAGTGATCCACCAGTTCAACCTGCTCATCATTCAATTGTCTGAACAATCCAATGGTATCAAAAAGACCAGATGCAATAGCTTCAAAGGCAGAACAACCCTGGTCAAAGAATAGATGTAATTCTGGCGAAAGGAATCCGATCTTTCGTTTAATATCCCAGATGCTTTCTCCTGAACCTCTTTTCGTATCGAATAAATATATATCGTTAGCGTATGCCTGTGGGTTATCGCCAGTAACCAGGCTTAGGAGAGTTGATTTACCAGCACCATTGGGGCCTGACAATAACCATCTATCTCCATTTTTAACGTCCCAATCAACTCCGGCAAGTATCTTTTTTTCGCCATAAGTAATAGTTACATTCTTCATGCGAATGGCATATTCAAAATCCACTCCGTTTTGAGGAGAAAGAAATTCTTTTAATAATTGCTCATCAAAAGTTTTGGGCCCTGGTTTAACGCTATTGGAGTAATTTGAATTAAATGACTGGCTATCCGTTAAAGATTGCTGTATACCATTTTCGAGTACGAGCACCTGGGTGATGCAGGATGGAATTTCATCAGGAGTGGTTATAAGAATAATGACGAGGCCCTGATCAGCCAGATGATTGATGATCTGATGAAGGTCCTTTCTGCTGTCAGCATCCAGACCAATAAAGGGCTGGTCCATGATGAGGATATATGGCTCCTGCAATAAGGCTTTTGCCAACTGTAGCTTTTTATTCTCCCCATTAGAAAGCTGTATTAACGGTTCATCAGCCAGGTATTCAATTTTCATTGTTTGGAGAACAGACGCAATATCACCACCAATTTCTTCTAATGCCTGTTGAACCGTCTGAGCATCTTCAGCATCCGAGGAATTGAATCGTTGCTGGTAATAAAAATCACTTGTGTTGGAAAGGTTTTTAAAATGATGTTGCTGCTCTATCCAGGAAATGCGTTGCCCGTAAGGCTCGGTTATATCAATTGATCCTTTGTAATATGCTCTTCCGGCTATTGCCAGTCCCAGGGTGGTCTTGCCACCACCAGAGTTGCCGTTTATTGCAAGGTGATTCCCCTTTTTTAATGAAAAAGATATATCCCTGATAACGATGTTGGCTCCTCTATTGACAGTTACATTTTTAGCCTCAATTATAATGTCCATTCCTGCATTCATATAACGCGAATATCTTAATTTTAAAGATCAACCCACTGCAATGAAAAAAATTATTCTCCTGCTAATTTGTGCATTCACCTTCAAACAGTCTTTTGAACAGACAACCATCAACCGCGATCCCCAGATTGAAAAGATGGTAAGCGAGATATCTAAAGATTCACTGGAATCCTATATTAAAAAGATGGTAAGTTTTGGAACCCGCAGCACATTAAGTACGCAAAAGGATCCAAAGCGGGGAATTGGTGCTGCGAGGAATTGGGTTTTAAGTCGATTCAATGAATTTGCAAAAGCATCCGGGGGGCGGATGACAGCTTTTATTGACACTGTTACGCTGCAGAAACAACGGCGGGTTGATACGCTTACCTTATTGGGCAATGTGGTAGCAACGCTGAAGGGAACTGATCCTTCAGATGACCGCATATTCCTGATCAGCGGGCACCTGGATAATATGCGTAGTGATGTAATGGACCGGGCAGGTGATGCTCCGGGAGCTAATGATGATGCAAGGGGTGTGGCAGCTGTGATGGAAAGTGCACGCATCATGAGCAAATATTCATACCCTGCAACCATCATATTTATTGCAGTAAGTGGCGAGGAACAGGGATTACTGGGTGCAGAGTTCATGGCTGAAAAAGCCCGAAAACAAAACTGGAATATTGAAGCGGTCCTGAACAATGATATAATGGGAAGCAATAACAGTAATGAAACCAATATCATTAATAATACAAAGATCAGGGTGTTCAGTGAGGCTTATTCCATACTGGATACATCCCGCGCTGCGTTGATCCGCACTTTGGGGTTGGAGAATGATGGAAAAGCAAGACAGCTGGCACGCTATGTAAAAGAAATTGGAGAGCGATATGTAGATAATTTGGAAGTAGTAATGATATATCGAAATGATCGTTTCCTGCGTGGCGGAGACCATACTCCCTATGTAAATAGAGGATATGCTGCGGTGCGGATAACCGAGATGAATGAAAACTATTATCACCAGCACCAGGATGTTCGCAAGGAAAATGGAATTCAGTACGGCGATCTTCCGGAATTCATGGATTTTGAATATCTGCGCAAGAATACAGGAATGAATCTTTGCAATCTTGCCAATCTGGCAAAATCACCATCCATGCCACAGGAGGTAAGGGTGGATGCAAGAAAACTGACCAATTATACAAACCTGAGCTGGAAGGCTCCCAAATCGGGAAAGGTTAAAGGATATTATGTATTAATAAGAGAGACCACCAGTCCTGTATGGCAGAAAAAGATCTTTACTACTTCTACTACGATCGATCTGCCCTATTCAAAAGACAATTATTTTTTTGGGGTACAATCCATTAGTGAAGAAAACAATGAAGGATTACCGGTGGTACCATCACCGATTAACAGGTAGCCCCGATGGCCATCGGGGTCTGGCGAGAAAAGAATAAGTCTTAATTAAATAAACTTTACCTGATTGTAGATGATTAACTGGTATTCGAAAAAGTTTGAGAACCTTACGCCGCATGAACTTTATGCTATTCTTCAATTACGTACTGAAGTGTTTGTAGTTGAGCAAAATTGTGTTTTCCAGGATATGGATGGAAAGGACATGCATTGTCACCATGTTATGGGATGGGTTGGCGAAAAATTAATTGCCACATCAAGGATAGTACCGCCGGGTATTGCCTATGAATTTCCGTCAATTGGCCGAGTTGTTACATCACCTGCCTTAAGGGGACAGAATGCAGGAAGGGGATTGATGAATAAAAGTATTGAAGAGCTAAACAGGCTTTATGGCAATAGTACCATCCGCATTGGAGCACAGTTATATCTTAAGAAATTTTACGAATCGTTTGGCTTTGAACAAAGTAGTGATATATATGATGAAGATGGAATTGATCATATACAAATGACACGAATTATAAAATAACCTGTTGATTTATAATAGCAAACCTGCTTAGTACTAATTAATAAAGGCCACCCTCCCGGTATTATATAATAGTCTACTCTTAGTAAAAATTGCGTTTATCCTTAAAGCGTTAAACTCCGATATACAGATTTCGTAGAACCACCAAGTATAATGACTTTTTGCATTGGTTAAGAGCCAAATATTTTGTTATTCATTTAACAATCGTGGCATTCTTATCTATTTTGGTGGCTGAAAACCAATAGAAGAAAACGTAAAATCTGATATCTATGAAACGAGTTGTACCCACTGTACGGGCAATCGTACTATGTTTGATCCTTGCAATTTCCTCAACCAGGGGATATTCACAATCAGTCTCTTCAGGTAATGGTAAATGGGAAATAGGCCTTGGCTTTGGCCCTATGTTCTTTTTAGGTGACCTGGGAGGAACTGCCGGAATCGGTAAACCATTTGTGAAGGATCTTGATTTCCCTTTAACCAATTTGGGTAAATCAATTTATCTGAATTACTATGCATCCGACTTCCTTGCATTCCGACTTTCATTAAACCAGGGTGTACTGAAAGGAAATGATGCCGAAGCTCCTAACAAAGGAGGCGCTGAGGTAGATCGTTTGCTTCGTAACCTGAGTTTTAAGTCTAATGTAATTGATGCATACATTGCTGCAGAGATCTATCCTACTGTATTTCTTGAAAAATACGAGGAGATGAAAGGCAAATTGCGTCCTTATGCATTGATCGGTGCAGGGATGTTCAAGTTCAATCCTAAAGCAAAACTGGATGGAAAATGGGTAGCACTTACTCCCCTTCGTTTGGAAGGGCAGGGTATGGCAGAATATCCAGACAGGAAGCAATACAAATTAACACAGACTGAGATCGTAATGGGTTTCGGAGTAAAATACTGGCTGAAAGAGAATTTCTATATCGGCTTTGACCTTACTCACCGTGACACAGAGACAGATTATCTTGATAACGTAAGTACAGGTTATATTGACCCAAATCTCTTTAATACATATTTATCAGCTGCAGATGCGGCTAAAGCCAGAAGGTTATATTATCGCGGCTTGTATTCATCACCCGCAACAAACCCTGGTGCTATTCAAACCTTCCAACGTGGAGACCCTACTGAGAATGATGCGTTCTTCTCGGCACTGTTACGCTTTGGCTGGAGACTGAATACTTATGGAGATAAGTTGCAGAGAAGGCAAATGAGGTGTCCGTCATTCTACTAAGAAGACCAAAGACGAACTATTTATATAATCCGTACCCCAATGAAACTGAAATCTACACTGCTTTCTGCTGCCTGTATTTCTATGTGCATCATGCTGGTTCAACCTGCC
>Ga0207648_10006271_pt1 | contig 11835 bp, 11 predicted proteins | sample KBSMisM32_FD_184310 | JGI IMG/M metagenome (GOLD analysis project Ga0207648, IMG submission 184310) | Miscanthus rhizosphere microbial communities from Kellogg Biological Station, Michigan, USA - KBS Miscanthus M3-2 (SPAdes) (version 2) | ecosystem: Host-associated > Plants > Roots >... | reverse complement strand
GCACCGCGCCGCGCCGTTCGGCGACGTCTCGCGGCTGCCGCGACCCTGGAAGGAGAGCTCGACGGCGATAACGCCGGGCGCCACCTCCGTGGCGCGGGTGACAGAGTAGGTGGGCGAAACGTCGAGCGACCAGGACTCCGCGCCTCCCGCCGAGAACACACGGAGGACGACGCCTCTTCCGGACTCGACGACTGCGAGTCGGCCGTCGCCGAGGAACGTGGCCGCGATGCGGCCGGCGCGGCCCTCCGGGACGAGGGTCGCGAGGAGGGCGCCGGTCGTCCCGTCGTGCAGCGTCAGGCTGGGCCGCCGCTCCTGCCGGTGGACTACCGCGACACGCTCCCCGCCGGGGCCCCAGAGCTCGAGCGGATTGCCGAGCGTGTCGATGTGCCCGGTGACGGAGCCCTTTCGGGTCGCGGGATCGAGCACGACGACGTCCAGCGTGCCCGGTGTGAGGAAATCCTGGCGCGCGCTGAGCACGTGCGCGCGGCCGGCGACGTCGAAGACGATCGCGCTCAGGCGACCGCTCCCGAGCGGGAACGTGGCCGACGTTTGCTGCGATCCGAGCGCGAATACGGTGGCCAGCGCGTCTTGCGCGATGGCCGCATGACGGCCATCCGGCGACAGCGCGAATCCGCGCACGGATCCCGGGGGGACGGGCAAGGGGGCGTCGGACAACGCCGGCTCGCCGGACCCTAGGTCGGCGACAGTCAGCCGCGGCTTCTGGCCGAACGGATCGAAGATCCACACCGCGCGCGTCGCATCGCTCGTGAAAGGGGGGCGGAGCGGTGAGAACCCCGGCCCCAGGCGCCGGAACTGGTGCGTGCTCGTGTTCACGAGCAGAGCCGCCGACAGGCCTTCCGGCCGCGGCCAGCCCGCGCGGCCCGTGACCACGATCCAGGACCCCTTCGGCGCGGACCAGGCGGACAGGACCGAGCGCACGTCCGCCGGTCCCATGCGCTGCACCCAGGTCCCCCAGGCCGCGTAGCCGAGCGCCACCGGCGTGAGAACGGCCCACAAGGCGATGGACATCACGCGATGACTGCGCGTGATGTCGGCGCGGCCCCGCGCCACTTGCGCCGCCCCCGCCACCGTCACCGCCGCGGCGAGGACCCACAAGGCGGTCGTGATGAAGTCGTAGCTGATGGCCCAGACACCCCAGGTCATCAGACCGCGGGAGGTACGGACGACGATCCAGACGAGCCCGCCCGTCATGGCGAGATCCGCCGCGAACCAGAGGCTGCGCGCCCGGTATCCCACGGCCAGGACATTCACGGTTCCGATGACGGCGATCAGGCCCGGAACCAGGACGCGCACCCACCAGCCGCCGGGAGGCAGGCCCCAGTCGCCGGCGAGGGCGGACGGTCCCAGGACGATCGCGCCCGCCAGGAACGTCAGGACGATCGCGGCCAGCATCTTGCCGCCCCAGATCGACCACCACGGCACCGGCCGCGAGAAGAAGAAGCCGAGCCGTCCTTCGGCGAGGTCGCTCGCGATCACGGAGGAGCCGGTCAGGACGGCCGCCGCGAACACCATCACCACACCCAGGAGCACCCCGAGCAGCGGACGATCGCCGATCCCGATCCAGGGCCCGATGAAGGGGACGCCCGCCACGACGACGGCCAATCCGAGCAGCGCGACGCGCTCCGACACCTCGCGCGCGGCGATGGCCATCAGTCCCCGCACGGCCGCTCGTTCGCTCACCGCACGCCTCCCGCGCTCGCGCTCGTGACGTCGGCGAAGATGCGCTCGAGGGGGAGGGCGTAGCGCTCCTTGACTGCCTCCAGCGATTCGTCCAGCACGAGGCGGCCTTCGCGCAGCATGCCGACGCGGTCTGCTATCCCCTCGATCGCGGCCAGATCGTGCGTGGTGATCAGGATCGTCGTGCCGCGGTCGGCCAGCTCGCCGATGACCTCGCCGAACACCTGGTCGCGCGCGACCACGTCCAGCCCGAGCGTGGGATCGTCGAGGATCAGCAGCTCCGGCGCATGGCCCAGCGCGAGCGCAAGCTGCACGGCCCCCTTCTGGCCCTTCGAGAGCCGCGCGATCGGCGTCTCCATGGGGATGGCGAACCGGCGGAGTCGTTCGCGCGTGCCTCCCTCGTCCCAGCGCGCGTAGAGGCGTCTGGTCAGGGCGAGGAGTCGCGCGGGCGAGAGCTCCGGGGGTGCGTCCGGCTCCTCCGGAACCACGCCCACGCGCGCCATCAGGGCCAAGCGGTCGCTCCAGGCCTCACGGCCGAAGAGGACGGAGCGTCCGGACGAGGCCCGCTGCTGCCCGACCAGGCAACGCACCAGCGACGACTTGCCCGCGCCGTTGCGGCCGAGCAGCGCGTAGACGCAGCCGGGCGGCACGGTGAAGGAGACGTCTTCGATCACGCGCGTGCGCCCGTAGCGGATGGAGAGATGCTCACAGGCCAGGGGCACGGCGCTCGCGCCCGCGTTCATGACGGTTCTCCTTTTCGGCCGCGCGTCAGCTCGCCCCAGGCGGCGCGCAGCTCCTCGAGGGCCTCGTCGCGGCTCACCCCGAAGGTGGCGGCGACGCTCGCGAAGCGCAGGGCGGCCTCGCGCAGCGCGCGGGAACGTTGCCCGCGCGACAGCGAGGGGGCGGTGGTGGAGACGTAGGTCCCGTCTCCGCGCCGCACTTCGAGGACGCCCGCGTCGGTCAGGTGCTGGTAGGCCTTGGACACGGTGGCGGGGTTGACGCGGAGATCGCGCGCGAGGTCACGGACGGAGGGAACCGAGTCGCCTCCCGCCAGCGTCCCCGAAGCCACCAGCCGCCGCACTCCGTCCTCGATCTGGCTCCAGAGGGGAACCGCGGCCGCCGGATCGACGTGAAGGCTTCGTGTCCAGGCCACTGTACTACAGTAATAATACACTGATGCGGTGGTGTCAAGCGTATGCTGGCTTCGTCATGGCCGCCGCCGATCCGCCTCCGGGGTTCCTGCAGGATCCGCCGCGCCTCACGAACACGTTCGAGGCGGACGCCGCGCTCGGCGACGTCGTCGCCCGGCTGTTGCCCGCCGACCTCCACGCGCGCCTTCTTCCGGAATGGCGCGCCCTGGGAGACGCCGCCGCGGGACCCCTGGCCGCGCTGGCGCGGGAAGCGGAGGCCGATCCTCCGCGCCACATCCCGTACGACGCGTGGGGCGCACGCGTGGACGAGGTCCGCGTCTCGCCCGCCTGGACCGCGCTCCACCGTGCGGCCGCGGAGTGGGGCCTGACCGCCGTCCCCTACGAAGGCCGCCTCGGGCCCTTCGCGCGCATCCACCAGTTCGCGCTGCTCGCCTTGTACGGGCCGAGCTCGGCCGTCTACACGTGCCACCTCGCCATGACGGACGGCGCCGCGCGCACGCTCCTCGAGCACGCGGGCGCGGACCTCGCGCCGCGCGTCGTGCCCCACCTCACGAGCCGCGACCCCGACCGGCTGTGGACGAGCGGCCAGTGGATGACGGAACGGACGGGCGGAAGCGACGTCTCGCGGACGGAGACGGTCGCGCGGCGTGAGGGCGGAGCCTGGCGGCTCTGGGGCACGAAGTGGTTCACGTCCGCCATCACCAGCGAGGTCGCCTTGACGCTGGCGCGGCCGGAGGGAGCGCCGGAGGGCTCGGCCGGCCTCGCCCTCTTCCTGGTCGAGCAGCGGAGGCCGGACGGCACGCGCAACGGCATCCGCATCCTGCGCCTGAAGGACAAGCTGGGCACGCGCGCGCTGCCCACGGCGGAGCTCGCCCTCGAGGGCTGCCTGGCCGAGCCCGTGGGGGAGCTGGGCCGCGGGGTCAAGAAGATCACGCCCCTCCTCAACATCACGCGGCTCCACAACGCGATCAGCGCCTGCGGAATGATGGCGCGGCCGCTTCAGGTCCTCCGCGACTACGCGCGCCGGCGCGTCGCCTTCGGCTCGCCTCTCGCGCAGAAGCCGCTGCATCGCGAGACCCTCGCCTCTCTCCAGGTCGAATACGAGGCGGCCCTGGCGCTCACGTTCGATTGCGCGCGCCTGCTCGGAAGAGTGGAGTCGGCGGAGGCGAGCGCGGACGAGCGCGCGGCCCTGCGCCTGCTCACGCCCCTGGCCAAGGCGCTCACCGCGCGCCAGGCCGTGGCATCGGCGTCGGAGGCATTGGAGGGATTCGGCGGGGCGGGCTACGTCGAGGATACGGGCCTGCCCGTCTGGCTGCGCGATGCGCAGGTGCTGCCCATCTGGGAAGGCACGACGAACGTGCTGAGCCTCGACGCGCTGCGCGCCATCGCACGGGAGGACGTACTCGAGCCATGGGTCGCGCAGGCCACGCGCCGGCTGGAAGCGCTCGCGGCCTCACCCCTGGCCGACACGGCCCGGGAGATCCGCCGGCGCGTCGACGAGGTGCCTCGCGTGTGGACCGCCTTGGCCGCAGCCAGGCCGGACGTGGCCGAGACCGCGGGACGGAGGATCGCGCTCACCCTGGCCGGCCTGTCCGCCGCGGTCGCGCTCTCGGAGCAGGGCGCCTGGGCGCTCGCGAATGGCCGCGGCGAGCGCGCCGCCCTGGCCGCGGGCCGATGGCTGAGCGAGCGTGTGACGGAGCTTCCGTCGGCGGGCGAGGCGAGCGCACGCGTCGCGCCGAGCGCGCTGCTCAGCGGCCTCGCGGACTAGCGCTTCTTCCCGCGCCGCAGCTCGGGAGCGAGGAACGGCGGCGGGGTGCCCTCCTCGACGAGCATGGCCAGGGCCTCGAGCAGCCCCGCGCGCTCGCCCGTGGGCGTTCGCTTCAGGCGCGCGTCCCAGTCCGCGAGCACGGATTGCAGGCGCTCGCGCGCGCTCTGCAGCTCCGCGAGCCTCTCGTCCATCGCGCGCAGCTTGTCAGCGGCCAACGCGCGCACCGTCCGGCACGGAGCTTCGCCGCGAGCCCGCGCGGCCAGGATCTGCGACAGCTCCTCCAGCGTGAACCCGACGGTCAGGGCGTTCCGGATGAGACGCACGGTGCGCTCCGTCCCTTCCGGGTACTCCCGATAGCCGTTGGACGATCGGGCGACGCGTGGAAGGAGGCCCTTGCGCTCGTAGTGCCGGATGGTGTCGGTGCTGACACCGGCCCGCCGTGCCACGTCCCCCGCGCGCCTTGCCCGTGCCGTCATGCGCCGGATCTTACGCTCGGCGGCGGCTCAGTCCTGCGTGCGGTGGTCGCGGATCTGGAAGCGGAGGAAGTCGTGGATCGCCTTGCGGGCCTCTCGGCTCGAGGTGTCGATCGTGATCCGGCCGCCCCGATCGGTCGGCTCGTAGCCATAGCGGATGGACTCCTTGAGCCGCGCCATCGTGGCCGCGCCCGGAGGCACCTGGCCGTGGATGAACATGGGCATCGCGAAGTCCCCGGCCGCGAAGGACGCGGCCACGTGCTGGAGGTGGCCCCGGGCCTGGTCGCGCCCGGACTCGTCGGTCGCGTCCGCCGCTTCCAGCCGGATCACACCGCCGCGGCTGGTGATCTCGAAGTGATGGACCGACGTCTCCGCCGCCATGCCCGTCGTCTCGTCGTGCCGGTGGTCGACGCCCGCGGCATGCGCATCGTTGGCCCGGTGAGGGCAGCTCGGGTGTTCGTGCGCCTGCCCCGCGAGCCCCGAAGCGGTCCCCGACAAGCCGGCCATCACGGCCAGACCCACGTACATCGCCGCGTCCGATCGCCGCATCACGCCTCCTTGCCCCTGGACGCGACGATAGACCGCCGCACTCGTTCGAGGGTCAAGCAAAAAGACGTGTCCGGGCCCGGCCGCCACCGCGATATGCTGGGCCGCGATGGCGGACTCGCGGAGCATCGAGGTCAAGCGCACGTACCTCGAGATGAAGGCGCTCTCGGACCTGAAGCCGGCGCTGGCCGCCAACGCCGACGCAAGGATCGAGCGCGTCGAGGGATGCCCCGCGTCGTTCTATCGCTATCTCTATGCCGAGGTCGGCCGCGCCTACCGCTGGATGGATCGCCTGGCCTGGACCGATGGTGACATCCGCGCCCATCTCGCAAGCCCGGGCATCTCGCTCTGGCTCCTGACCGTACGCGGCGCGCCCGCCGGCTACTTCGAGCTCAAGGCCACGCCGCAGGACGGCTCGGTCGAGATCGCGTATTTCGGCCTGCTGCCCGAGTTCATCGGCCGCGGGCTTGGCAAGCACCTGCTGACGGAAGCGGTCGAAAAGGCCTGGTCCCTCGGCGCGCGCCGGGTCTGGCTCCACACCTGCTCCCTGGACGACCCCGCCGCCCTTCCGAATTACGTCTCCCGCGGCTTCCGGCCCTTCCACGAAGAGACCTATTCCGTCCCGGACCCGAGCTAGGCTCCCTCAGCGCCAAATCCCGCCGTCGCCACCACTTGCATGTCGTCGTCCCTTCGACGACAATGGGTTGTTGCCCCCGCGGCGGACCCCCACTACCTGTTGTACTTTCCTCTTGACAGCCTTCCGCCATCGGGCGCACTATTTCGCACTCGTCACCAAGAGCAGATCGCGTCCGGGGAGACCCGGGCGAGGGATAGAACTCGGAATCGACCTTCGGAGGCGTACATGTCCACTCACCCCATCGAGAACAACAAGCCCGAGCCCCGAGCCCACAAAGGCGCGACCTCCAAAGGCCTGACGTTCGCCCGGTACTTCACCAAGCCGGGGAGACATCCGTATGACGAGCTGACGTGGGAGCACCGCTCGGCGGTGATCAACGACGAGCGCGGACAGCCGGTGTTCGAGCAGCACGGCATCGAGGTCCCCGCGACCTGGAGCCAGACCGCCACCAACATCGTGGCCTCGAAATATTTCCGCGGTCAGATGGGCTCCCCCGACCGTGAGAGCAGCGTGCGCGGCCTCATCTCCCGCGTGGTGGACACGATCACGGCCTGGGCGGAGAAGCAGGCCTACTTCGCGACCCCCGAGGACCTCGCGAACTTCTCGGACGAGCTCACGCACCTGCTCGTCCAGCAGAAGGTCGCCTTCAACAGCCCGGTCTGGTTCAACGTGGGGATCGAGCCGCATCCGCAGGCCTCCGCCTGCTTCATCAACTCCGTCAAGGACACGATGGACTCGATCCTCGGCCTGGCCAAGACGGAGGGCATGCTCTTCAAGTTCGGCTCGGGCACGGGATCGAACCTCTCGTCCATCCGCTCCTCCAAGGAGCCGCTGGCCGGCGGAGGCACCGCCTCCGGGCCCGTCTCCTTCATGCGCGGCTACGACGCTTTCGCGGGCGTGATCAAGTCGGGCGGCAAGACGCGGCGGGCGGCCAAGATGGTCATCCTCAACACCGACCATCCGGACATCACGGAGTTCATCACCTGCAAGGCGGACGAGGAGCGCAAGGCCTGGGCCCTCATCGACGCCGGCTACGACGGCGCCTTCAACGTGCGCGGGGGCGCGTACGACTCCGTGTTCTTCCAGAACGCGAACCACTCCGTGCGCGTCACCGACGAGTTCATGCGCGCGGTGCTGGACGACCGCGAATGGCAGACGAAGAACGTGATGGGCGGCCAGGTCGCCGAGACCTACCGCGCCCGCGACCTCATGAAGATGATGGCGGAGGCGGCCTGGCAGTGCGGCGATCCGGGGATGCAGTTCGACACCACCATCAACGACTGGCACACCTGCTCGAACACGGCGCGCATCAACGCCAGCAACCCGTGCTCGGAGTACATGTTCCTGGACGACACCGCCTGCAACCTGGCCTCCCTCAACCTCATGAAGTTCGTGAAGGCGGACGGCGAGTTCGACGTGGAGGCCTTCGGGGCTGCCTGCCGCACCGCCATCACGGCCCAGGAGATCCTGGTCGACAACGCGAGCTACCCGACGGTGGCCATCGACCAGAACAGCCACGACTACCGGCCCCTCGGCCTCGGCTACGCGAACCTGGGCGTGCTGCTCATGGACCGCGGCCTTCCCTACGACTCGGATGCCGGGCGCGTCTACGCGGCCGCCGTCACCTCGCTCATGCACGGCGAGGCCTATGCGCAGTCCGCGCGCATCGCCAGCGCGATGGGCCCCTTCGCCGGCTACGCCAAGAACGCGGAGCCGATGCTGCGCGTCATCGACAAGCACCGGCAGCACTCGCACATGATCGACTCCACCCAGGTCCCGCGCGAGCTGCTCTCGGCCGCGACCTCGATCTGGGACGAGGCCTACAGCCTCGGCGTGCAGAACGGCTACCGCAACAGCCAGGTCACGGTCCTGGCCCCCACGGGCACCATCGGCTTCATGATGGACTGCGACACCACCGGCATCGAGCCGGACATCGCGCTCGTCAAGTACAAGAAGCTCGTGGGCGGCGGCGTGATGAAGATCGTCAACCAGTCCGTGCCCGGCGTGCTGAAGCGGATGGGCTACAGCGCGGGCCAGATCGAAGACGTCATCAAGTACATCGACGAGAAGGAGATGATCGAGGGCGCGCCCCACCTCAAGGGCGAGCACCTGGCCGTCTTCGACTGCGCCTTCCCGCCCGCCAACGGCAAGCGGTCCATCCACTACATGGGCCACATCAAGATGATGGCGGCGGTGCAGCCGTTCCTCTCCGGCGCCATCTCCAAGACCGTCAACATGCCCTCGGACGCGACCCCGGAGGACATCTCGCACGCCTACGCGGAAGCGTGGCGGCTCGGCCTCAAGGCCATCGCGGTCTACCGTGATGGGTGCAAGCGCTCGCAGCCCCTCAGCACCTCGAAGGACGAGAAGGTGATGACGACGACGATGAGCGCGGCGGCGGCGCCGGAGGCGCGCCCGGCCCGCAAGAAGCTGCCGGACGAGCGGCACTCGATCACGCACAAGTTCTCCATCGCCGGCCACGAGGGCTACATCACGGTCGGGATGTACGAAGACGGCAAGCCGGGCGAGATCTTCCTGGTCATGGCCAAGGAAGGCTCGACGATCTCCGGCCTCATGGACGCCTTCGCGACCTCGATCTCGATGTCGCTGCAGTACGGCGTGCCCCTGGAGACGCTGGTCGAGAAGTTCTCGCACGTCCGCTTCGAGCCCAGCGGCTTCACCAAGAACGGCGACATCCCCTACGCCAAGAGCATCACCGACTACATCTTCCGGTGGCTGGCCTCGAAGTTCCTGTCCAGCGAGCAGGCGCAGGCCGTCGGGGTGCAGGGGAACGACCACACCGCGGCCGTGGAGCCGCGCACGGGTCCGGTGACGCCGCGTCCGGCCGCGGGGGCGTCGTCGTCCTCGACTTCCGCGAGCGCGAGCAGCGTGACCTTCCGCAGCCAGGCCGACGCGCCGTCGTGCCACTACTGCGGCAGCATCATGACCCGCAACGGAAGCTGCTATCGCTGCTCCAACTGCGGCTCCACCAGCGGGTGCAGCTAGGCACGACCTGATGGCCCTGAGCTCCCTTCCCATCCGTCGCGACTCCCGAGGGCCGGACGATCTGTGGGATCACTGTCGCAACAGCCTGGGCATCGCGCGCCTGCTGCATCACGAGGGCCGGCCGGAGCCGCTGGTGGCCACGGCCTGCCGGCTGGCGGTGGAGACGGCGTGCCGCACGGCCCTCGAGCAGGTCGGGCTCGAATACGACGGCGACCTCGAGCTCGCTCTCGCGCGCCTGGGCGCGCCTCCCGACGTGTGGGAGCTGCAGCAGGTCGGGCCGGCCGGGCGGCGTCTGGCTGCGGCCGAGCGCGGCGTGGCCTGGTTCGCGTCGTACCTGCGTCACGCCGCCCCGGGCCGTTCCTGGAGCGTCTGACGCCTTGAGGAGGGGCATGGAGAAGGTCCGGCAACTCGCGCACGACCTGGTGGACACCCTCAGCGACGAGGAAGTCCGTCTGCTGATCGCGTACGCGCACCAGATCCAGGAAGGGCACTTCGCCGCGCTGACCAACGGACTGGAGCAGCTCCTGGAGGAGTCGGCCTGACCTTCGCCGCCCGCGGGGCCGCGGTCCCGCGGACGGCCGTCGCTTCTCCCGCCGTCCATCTCCACCGCCGCCGCGCCCTCCATCGCCTCTGCCTCTCCCTGGCCCGCCATTCGCGCGTGGTGCTGGCCGCGTCCCGCGTGGTGCGCGCCGTGGACGCGCGCGACCGGCTCTCCCGCATCGCCGCCCTCTTCACGTTCGTGTCGCAGCTCGTGGCCGGGGAGGCGCCGGCGGCGGAGCTGCGCGACGGCGTGGACGTGCTCGTCCGCGTGGCCGGGCCGGAAGCGGCGCCGGCCCTGCTGCTGGCGGCGCTGCTGAAGGCGGCGGGAGAGCGCGCGTCGCTCGACTACGCGCGCGACCTCGTCTTCGTGAAGGTCGAGATCGGCCCCGCGGACGCCGCCCGCCTGCCTCCGCACGCCGCGCTCATCGTGGCGCGGCGTCGCGCGCGGCTGTACCTGCCGCTGTGGGTGCGCCACGCGCGCACGCCGCTCGGGTTCCTGCCGCAGCGAACACGAGAAGGCCTCGCCAAGCGGCGCTTCATCGCCTAGGCTTGGGGTCGCCACTTGGCGGTGCAGATGCTCGACGTCGTCCGGCAGGACCTCCGGTACGCAATCCGCAGCCTGAGCGGGCGTCGTGTCCTGGCCACGGTCACCGTCCTCACCCTCAGCCTCGGCATCGGCGTCGTCACCGCGCTATTCGCGGTCGTGGACGCCGCGGTGCTGCGCCCCTTCGCCGCCGACCAGGGCCGGCTCGTGCGTATCTGGATGCAGGACACCGCCCGCGGCATAGCCCGCTTTCCCATCGCCTATCCCGAGTTCCTGCGCTGGCGCGAGCAGACGCGCACGCTGGACGCGGTGGCCGCCGTCGACTACAGCGACACCTACACGATCGTCCTCGACGGCGAGGGCCAGCCGGCGGTGCTGACCGTCGCCCCCGTCTCGGCCAGCTTCTTCGAGACGGTCACCGGCGGCGGCCCGCCGCTGCATGGCCGCTGGCTCCAGAAAGCCGACGAGCCGAAGGCCAACGACGTGGTGGCGGTCGTGAGCGCGCGCTTCTGGCGGCGCTTCGCGGGATCGGACCCCGCGCTCGTCGGACGCCGGCTGACGTGGAGCGGGGGCCGCACGTTCCTCGTGGTGGGGATCGCGCCGGACCATCTCGACCTGCCGCTCGGTGCGGACGCCTGGGTCCCGATCGCGCCCTTCTTCAAGGAGATGGCGCACCCGGTGGACATCGAGACCGACTCGCTTCCGCAGTTCGAGCTCATCGGCCACCTGGCTCCCGGCCGCTCGCGCGAGGACGTGCGGGCCGAGCTCGACGTGCTCCACGCGCGGATGATTGCCGACCGGCCCGGGGACCCCTGGGCGCGGGCGATGCCGGTCGAGGTGGCGCCGCTCACCGACACCGTGCTCGGCGACACGCGGCGCGTGCTCCTCTTCCTGTTCGGGGCGGCCGGGCTCGTCTTCGCGATCGGCGGCGTCAACGTGGCCGCGCTCCTCCTGATGCGCGCCTCCGATCGGAAGAAGGAGGTCGCCGTCCGCGTCGCCCTGGGAGCGACACGCGCGCGCCTCGTGCGGCAGACGCTGACCGAGAGCCTGCTCCTGGGGACGATGGGCGCGGTCGGCGGGCTCGCCCTCGCCAGCGTCTTCGTCCGGCTGGCCCGCGCGCTGGGGACGAGCGACGTGCCGCGCCTGGCCGAGGCCGCGCTCGACCTCCGCGTGCTGGCCTTCTGCGTGGTCGCGGCCCTGGTGTGGAGCCTGGTCTTCGGGACCGCGCCGGTGTGGAGCCGGCGCCGGATCGAGGCCCCGGCGGTCGCAGCGTCCGGCCTCGCCACGCGCGGCGAGCGGGGGACACGCGCGCTCCGCGCGTTCACGGTGGGCAGGGTGGCGCCGTTGATCACGAAGATGGCCGCCATGGCGACGAGGCTCCGGCGGCAGTCGAGGTCGAGGTCCTCGCGCGAATAGTCGCGCACGCCGCCCGCTACGTGCGTCGCATGGTAGAGCGCGACGAGCTCGTCCTG
>Ga0207648_10006269_pt1 | contig 11837 bp, 9 predicted proteins | sample KBSMisM32_FD_184310 | JGI IMG/M metagenome (GOLD analysis project Ga0207648, IMG submission 184310) | Miscanthus rhizosphere microbial communities from Kellogg Biological Station, Michigan, USA - KBS Miscanthus M3-2 (SPAdes) (version 2) | ecosystem: Host-associated > Plants > Roots > Rhizosphere... | reverse complement strand
AATAAGCGTATAACAGAACAGGTTTATTATTGTTTTGAAGTGTGATAGAACTGTCGGCAAAAGCAAATAATTGTTTTTCGGATTGATAACGATGACTGTTCCCCTGGTCCTGCAATGCATAGATATAAAAAGTGCCCCAGGGCAGATTTCTGAATCTGAAATTACCGGAAGAATCCAAACGGGTCAGATAGCGCGGTTTCTCATTGACCACGGCAGAGTCATCTCCATTTTTGTGAAGCATAACAACAAGCGTGGTGTCAACTTTTCCATTGGCAGCCAGTATCACCTTTCCGGATAGTGTTAATGAGTCAAACGTGCGGCCCGTAGAAAAAATGTATGTAAAATTTCTTGCAATATTTCCTTCATTAATGTCTCTTACAGCATTTCCAAAATTTAAAGTGTAAGTAGTATTCGCTTCAAGGGTATCCTTTAGTCTTATACTTAGTGTCCTCAGCTTAGATTCTATGGCAGGTTCCTCTTTTGGAACGGGAGAAATGATCAGTTCCTGGTTGGGGTTTTGCAGCTGAATATATTCATCAAACGTTAAAGTGATCTTTTTTTCTGAAAAATTGCTGGACGAATCAGGTGGGGAAGCTTTTACTAATAACGGCGGGAGGGAATCTTTTAAACCACCTTCAGGAGGGATGATGTTAGCACAGCCGACAGAAAGAACCTGGATTTTCAGGATTAAAAGGATTGCGAGGATATTAAGGAGAAATTTCTTCATGAACGATAAAGTGCAAACATACTTGCTTCATCAAAGATATTTGTCCATTTTTTCCTAATAATCTATGAAAATCTTGTTAATCGTGGTCCTCTTCTTCCTCTATTTCATGCAGTGCAACTGTAAGGTTATTGTTTTTGACAAAATTGCACCAATGGCAATCTTCTTTACCGCAGCCTGTATAAAAATCATGATCCTGGATCTTGCCCCAAACTGTTTTGATCTGCTCGCCAACTATGTCGATGTCCCGCTGTGTAATAAAAATCTTTTCTTTTTTGTAGGTCTTTTTTTTGTCAGGCTCGATAAAATCAAATTCGGTGCTCACGACCCTCCATCCCTTTTTCTCATAGTTTTCAACGAGGATCTTATAAAACACGGCTTGCCTCCAGTAATCACCCCCCACAGGATCCTTGTCTGATGGCGACTGCAATTTGAACTTCGCCTTGTCAGGATCGCCTGTTTTATAGTCAACTACATTGACTGATCTGCCATCAAACTCCAGCTTGTCCAGCTTGCCTCTTAATGGCACATCATTAACAACGATGTTCCGAATGTTTCGTTCGATCGCTACAATTTTATTCCAACTGTTGATGTATCTATCGTAGTAGTTGCCGAGTACATCGTGTCCATATTCCGTCCGCGCTTCAAATTGTTCTTTTGTAAAGCTTTCCCGATGCCGGTTCATATACCAGTCAAAATCTTTTATGAATTCATCCCTGGAAGGGAAACGTTCATCGTTGCCCTGCATTTTTCGGAACAGCTGCTCCACTGCATAATGAACAGATGATCCAAACTCAATGGCCTCATTTTTCGGTGACGGGATCCGGATGAGGTTTTTGAAATAAAATTCAAGCGGGCATTTTAAATAATTATTTAATGCTGTCACATTCATCACAAATTTGTCCAGCAGCCCTGCAATAAATTCCTTTTCTATTTCTTCAATTTGCGGGATCACCTGTTTCCCGAATTGAAGCGCGTGAAATTCACTTATCACAGCGTCATCGACGAACATCTTTTCCACTTTTAATTGCTGCTCGTCCAGTATCTCTGCAATGAACATTGAGGGTTCTAACTCTTTACCGTCATTTCTATAACGGCCATAAGAAATGCTGAGATGCTGTTCAGCTCTTGTAAGGGCTACATAGAACAAACGGCGGAGTTCTTCTTCATCTGTATTGGCGGGCTGTGAAGAAAATATGGTATCAGGCAATTTATAACCGTTATAAGGTCTCCGTTTCTTTTCCCAGATCGAGGCATTGCAGCCGGCAAAAAAAACATGTTCAAATTCCAAACCTTTTGAACCATGCGCTGTCATCAGGTTCACACCCTTATCATTACCACGTATTTCCGTCAATGGTAATATCAGGTCCTCCTTATTCATTAATTCAATGATGTTAACCAGGTCTTTCAATTGCATAAAAGGATTTCTTGCCGTCTCGTCCTTTACAAAATCAAACAAGCCGGTAAGTACCTGGAGCAACCAGATCTTTTCAGGGCTCTCCATGATATAATTTAATATGCCGGCTTTGCGAACAATGTTCTCAAAGAGCATTTGCAAGGTAATATTGGGAACATCACTGATCAATTGCTCTAAAGCGGCACTTGCTTTCTTCAGACCTTCGTGCAATCCTTGTGAAAAAAGATCTTTCGGGGGTGCCTTTGCTTTCTCATATAAAAGCCTGCGCAAAGAAGTACCGGCATCGTCGAATTTTTTATGAGAGGCTTCAATAGTAAGTTTTGCGATTTCAATCGATGGAACATGAAACCAGTCAAAGTGTAGAATTTCAAACAATATTTCGTCCCCACTGTATGGGATATTATGTTCGCAGGCAAGATATTTTAATATTAAGATGATTTTTTTCGCCAATGGAATTTCAAAAATGTCGAGACTGCGTTTGCTGTAGTATGGAATTTTTTTGAGCTTGAGATATTGGATCAGTTCGTCACCATATTTATTTTCTCTGTAAATAACCCCGATCCGGCTGGGAGATGTACCCTGCGCAATAAGATCTTCTATTTGTTTTGTTATGTCGATCATTTCCAGTCGCTGCGTTTCGTAAGCTCTGATGATCGGTTTGAAAGTCAGATGCCTGATCTTAATATTGGAAGCAATCAGGTTCTTGCTTAAACCTGCCAGTTTATTAACCAGTCTCTCATTATTTCTCTCGATGAGGTTTTTTGATGTGTCCAGGATGGGTTGTACAGAACGATAATTGTTGACAAGTGCAACCTTTAGCAGATTGTCTTTATACGTTTCTGTAAAGGCCAGCATGTTCTCCACATTAGCGCCCTGGAAACGATAGATGCTCTGATCGTCATCACCCACTACAAAGACGTTTGGCCTTTCCCAGTAATTGATGAGTAATTCAACGATCTTATTCTGAGTGCCACTGGTATCCTGGTATTCATCAACGAGTATGTACAAAAATCTTTCCTGGTAATCCGCCAATAGATTTTTATTTTCTTCAAAGGCTTTGATCACCCAGTTGATCATGTCATCAAAATCATAGCGGTTGTATCGCCGCATCAGTTGCTGAAAATGATCAAATTCATTCACAGCCGCGCGAAGCCTCTCCATCTTTTCTTTTTCTTCTTCTATTTTGTCCCTTTTTAGATCACCCGCATTAAACTCTTTGTACTTTCTTTTGTAAATAAATTCATCGCGGTTAGGCAGGTCGGAAATATATTCGTCGATCCTTTGACTGATAAATGAAGGGGACCAACCTTCTTTTTTCATCGTGCTGAAAAGCCTGTCAAGATTGTGAATTTCAAAATATACATCCCCACGATAACGCTTCAACAAATGATTTTTGGGGAACGTATCGACCAGTTTTTTGAAGAGCTCTATTTTTTCAAGATCTGAGATAGGATCAAGAGATGTTTTTTCAAACAGTGATAGATTATCCTGGATCACCTCATTACAAAATGCATGAAATGTGAAAAGGTTCACTTTATACGCATCGGGTCCGATAAAGTGAAGCAATCTTTTTCGCATAGCAACGACCCCGGCGTCAGTATAAGTGAGACAAAGAATATTTTCAGGAGATGCATCCGTTTCTAATAATATCTTTCCGATGCGGCTTGCCAGTATTTGAGTTTTGCCCGTCCCTGGCCCTGCGATTACCATCACCGGCCCTTCGATCGTGTCCACGGCCAGGCGCTGTTTCTCATTTAACTGGCTATACTCTTCGCGAAACTTGAGTTGTAACTTTTCTTTGTAAGACGACATAGGGGTATTAGAAAATTTTCAGGGACAAGGTAGATATTTGAAGTAATAAAAGCTTTCTTATAAAAAACAAGTTTTGAACAGAATTTGTTCAACGGAAGCTGTCAGCTTTGGGCTATAAGCTGCAAGCTACAAGAGACGAAGAGCGGGCCATGAGCTGAGAGCGAGCTATAGGGTACAAGTGACAAGATACAAGGAACCATAAAACACAAACTATAAACCGGAAACCGAAATTATCCCGGCATCCGGGAAATGTATTTTTCTATTTGTTTTATCTGGTCAACGATCTGCGGCGTGGTAGGTTTCAGTGCCTTTGATTTCCGGAAGAAATCCTTGGCAGCGCGAAATTCTCTTTTATTCATCATGATGCTGCACATCTGTAAGTATGCGGCAGCTTCATTTTCTTTATCCGGTAATCCTTTACGGAGCGCCTGGCGTATGTAACTTTCGGCTTGCCTGAGGTCATTTTTTTGCATGGCCAGCATTCCCATCTGCAACATACTGGCTCCTTCCGCTTCTTTCATAGGCATGCCCAGATCCAACCCTTTTTTCATCATTTTTTCGGCGCCATCAAAATCCTGTTTCATCATGGCAACATTACCCTTCAATGTGTAATACACTGAGCGAATAGGTTTGTACAACAGGCCGGGAAATTTTATTGAGTCCAGAATTTTTTCAGCTCCTTCAATATCGCCGGCTTCAAGAAATTCCTGTATCAATCGGAGAGGACCAAAGAAAAGGTGACCAAGTACCAAAATGATCCCGACAAAATATAGTGGAAATGCAGGCCAGAACGAAGCTGTAAAGTTCACCGCAACACCGGCAAGAATAAGGACAATTCCAATGTAAAGCCTGTATTTGATAAGGAGATTATAAGGTTTCATACTGATTGCATCCGAAGGTCAAATACTCCCTGGGAGATCGCTTCGGAGGACTGCAAAGATAGGCGGTACAAAGGACTCTCCGAAGGAGCCATTGACCTTTGGAGAATCTGATTTTGAAATGAATTACTTTCTCTTCTGAAATGACCCGGGTTGATAAAAATTACTCAGCATTTCTATTGGTTTTTATGGCGATCATGAACAAACCAAAAATTAAAAACGTAAGCCCGGTATAGAGGTTCAGGTTTCCTGGTGATCCTTTAGCGAAAAAATTATCGATAAGTAATATCAATGAAACGATCGTGAAGAACAGACCTATCACAAAATTCAGTTCATTCAATCTTTTGTACATACCACCGGATTTAGAAGAAAATAATATTTAATAAGATAGTTACCAGTAATAATACTACACCCAGGGTTACCGGGTTAAGATACCAGCGTGTTGTCCCCAGGGACGGTTTTTTTGTCAATGAATAAACAAGTCCTTTTAATTCTTCCTCAGGTTTTGGTTTGGTGGCGAGACTAACGAGAATGGTAGTAACAAAATTTACTATCCAGGAAACTGCTGCCACAATAAATGCCTGGCCCATGCCACTTCGTATTTCGTATACATTAGCGATCCACCCGCCTTTTCCTTCGGCAACCGTTAAACCATGAGTTAAGGCTGCAGCCGCCGTGCCGGCCAATAATCCGCAGAATGCACCATGACCTGTCGTTCTTTTCCAGAACATACCTAATAGAAATGTTGCGAACAGGGGTCCATTTACAAAACTGAAAACGAGTTGAAGAAAGTCATTGATGTTATTAAAACTCCGGGCTATGTAAGCTGTGCCAATAGAAAAAAGAATGCCTGCCACGGTGATGAATTTTCCTACCCTCAGATAATGCCGGTCAGATCTCCGTTTGATAAAATAAGATTGATAGATGTCGTAAGTGAAAACCGAATTGAATGCTGTTACATTGCCCGCCATGCCACTCATGAATGAAGCAATAAGGGCTGTAATACCTACTCCCAGCAAGCCGCTGGGATAATAATGGGCGATCAATGAAGGAAGGGTCATCGTATAATCTGTTCCTCCCATTTCATTAACAGGAATGCTATAGCCTTTCGATTGCAGGGCAGGTGTCATTAACGCGATAGCAATGACGCCGGGTAATACGACGATCAATGGCATGAGCATTTTTGGAAGAGCGGCGACAATAGGAGTGAGCTGTGCATCCTTCATGTTCTTTGCAATCATGGCTCTTTGCACTACCAAAAAATCCGTGCACCAATAACCAAATGACATGGCAAATCCCAAACCAAAGATCAATGACATAAAATGCAGCCCCATGGGATTTGTGTCAGTATGCCCCATGTATTTCCATGCATGGGTGAATTGCGGTTGTAATTGCGCCTTTACATTCTCCCATCCGCCTGCATCATGCAGGGCGACAATAACAAGCGGTGATAATCCCAATACGATCAGGAAGAATTGCAACACTTCGTTGTAAACGGCACTTGTAAGACCACCGAGAAAAGTATATACCATAACGATACCGGCGGCTAACCAGATCGAAATATCAAAGTCCCATTTCAAGATCACTTCTAATAATTTCGCTAACGCGTACAATGAAATGCCGGAAGAGAATACGGTCATGACAGCGAAGGAGATTGCGTTCAACCCCCTGGTTTTTTCGTCAAACCGCAATTTTAAATATTCCGGAACGCTTCGTGCACGGCTGCCATAATAAAATGGCATCATAAACAGGCCAACAAACACCATGGCGAAAATGGCCCCTACCCAATAGAAATGAACCGTCATGATCCCATACTTGGCGCCAGAGGCAACCATCCCTAACACTTCCTGTGCTCCCAGGTTTGCTGAAATAAATGCGAGACTGGTGATCCATAACGGAATATTCCGGTTGCTTGAAAGAAAGTCATTACTTGATCTGATCTTCTTTTTGATAATAAATCCAACAGCAATGACGAAAGCAAAATAAAGGAGGATAACGAGGTAATCGGCAAGCGTTAGTTTCATGCAATGGAGTTTTCTATGGGCGCCATGAACTTTGAGCTATAAGCCTCACGCTGCAAGCTACAAGTTATAAGCACTATTATCTATTAACCATCATTGATTCATTATCATCGTTCATCTCAATAAAAACTTTTCAAATGAAGATAGAAAAACTAACTTTAAGGAAATAAATTTTATTTACATGGAAGCACCGATAAAGAACCCTAATCCGCTGGCCGGACTTGACGAGTGGGAAGAAGATGTGCTGCGCAGATATCCCGACGCGGATACGATCGCTACTGCAAAATCAACTGAAGAATTCAGGAATTATGACACTCCGGTCAGGGACACCGTTCGTGAATTTTACCGGATGAACCATACCTACCAGACCTATGAGTTTGTTCAGGAAAAAAGAAATAATTTTTTAAAGTTTGATAAAAAAGAAATGCCCGTATGGGATGCTTTTAATTTTCTGAATCAACTGGTGGATGATTCAGACCCTGACACTGACCTGGACCAATTTCAGCATTTACTGCAAACGTCCGAAGCTATCCGAAGGGATGGTCACCCTGACTGGATGGTGTTAGTTGGATTGATGCATGATATGGGTAAGGTGTTATGTTTATTTGGTGAACCACAATGGGCCGTAGTAGGGGATACTTTTCCGGTTGGTTGTGCCTATTCAGATAAAGTTGTTTACCCTGAATACTTTAAAAGCAATCCCGATTTTCAGAACTCCAATTATCAAACCGAATTAGGTGTTTATTCAAAGAATTGTGGTTTGAAAAATGTGAATATGTCGTGGGGTCATGATGAATACGTTTACCAAATGTTGAAAGATCACTTGCCTGAGTCTGGATTATACATGCTGCGGTACCATTCTTTCTATGCCTGGCACAGGGAGGGTGCTTACAGTTATCTTCTCGATGATCATGACAGGGAAATGTTGAAGTGGGTGAAATTGTTTAATCCGTATGATTTGTATTCAAAATCTCCCACTCCTCCCGATTGGTCACAGCTAAAAGGATATTACGAAGATTTGGTTGGCAAGTATCTGCCGGGCACGCTGAAATTCTAAATAATTTTTACCTCTTTGCGTCTTCGCGCCGGGTGCTTGTGCCGTTTCGTGAAATTCGCCTGGAACAAACTATCGCTTTCGGGATTTTCTTAGTGTTCGTCGAGGTTCGTTGTGCACTTTGTGACCATTTTTTTTGCAGCAGTTCTACAGGGTCGCAAAGGACACCAAAGGGTGGACAAAGGCCACAAAGAACAGAAACCTTGAGTTAACCTCTAAAACTTATCATCATTCACTTCTATCCAATAACCATCGGGGTCCTGCAGGTAAATTTGTTTTATACCATCCGGACGAACCTGCGGTGTCTTACTGTCCTGGGCCCAGTTGCCATATTTTACTTTTAGTTCATCAAGATGTTTTGCAAAGTCTTCCACCGACGATACACTGAATGCAAGATGAATATTGATGGTGTGTTCCGTGATCTCTTTTGCGCCCTGTACAATATGCAATTGATTGTGTTCACCAATTTTCAACCAGATATGCCTGTTATCATGAAAAGGCTCCGGTATGCGTTTTAGCATCATCGCTTTTTCGTAGAAGTCGGCACTTTTATTCATGTCTACCACATAAATAGTAGTATGATTAAATACCGGTGATTGAGCATTCGCTGAATAGAAAAATATCTGCAAGCAACAAAATGAAAACATGAACTGGAGTATTTTTTTCATGGATCAATAATTTGGTTATTTAAAAATAGCCGTTAAAGATAAGCATGATAAATTGAGGTAAGACAATTTATCAAAGACGGTACTCAGTGAAACAGGTGAGAGCAAATTGATCTCACCGATCTCACGCCTGACTGCGTGCCGCAAAGGCCTGGCCGGAGAGCGGAAGCCAGGGATGAGCACAGATCTAAGAGGTCATTCGTAAAAACCTGCCGATAGGAAGAAAGGGATGTCCATCAGGCAAGGCAGATTCGAAATAAATGGCATTGTGTTTATCTTAGTTTGGCAAAGTGTAATGAATAACATTTTAATTTCCACAACTGGTATTTTATGAAAGAATATGCTATTCTCGATTCTGCAGCGAGCTATGCTGGCAGGTATTTAGATGAATTGAGAGAAAGACGTGTTTATCCTGATAAAGGATCATTAGAAGAATTGAAAAGATTGCCTTTAAAATTACCGGAATCAACTACGGAAACTGAAGACGTACTGGAGCTTTTGAATTCAGTTGGTTCGGTAAATACGGTTGCCACAAATGGCGGGCGTTATTTTGGATTTGTATTTGGAGGCGCGCTACCTGCTTCATTGGCGGCAAACTGGCTTGCTACAGCCTGGGATCAAAACGCAGTGTTCAGGGTTACTTCGCCGGTAGCCGCTGAGATAGAAAAGATAGCTGCTGGCTGGTTATTGGACTTGCTTCGTCTCCCATCGCAATCTGCAGTTGGATTCGTCACGGGGACAACCATGGCAAACTTTTGCGGTGCAATAGCGGCACGCTATCATTTATACAGGCGCATGGGCTGGGATATCAAATCACGTGGAATGAATAATGCTCCCCGTATTCGTGTAATTGCCGGTGAAGAAGTGCATGCAAGCATGCAAAGGGCACTGATACTTGCCGGTTTTGGAACAGACGAAATAATAAAGGTTCCTACAGATGACCAGGGAAGAATCATCGCAGAAAAAATTCCGGACCTGGATGCATCAACATTGTTGTGTTTGCAGGCAGGCAATGTAAACACGGGCGCCATTGATCCCATTAAAGAGATATGCTTACGTGCAAAAGACAAAGGAGCATGGGTCCATGTTGATGGTGCATTCGGACTATGGGCACGGGTTTCTCCCGAAAAATCTCAAATGGCAGAGGGGTGCGATCTCGCAGATTCATGGGCGATCGATCTGCACAAATGGTTGAATGTTCCTTATGACAGTGGTCTTGTAATATGTAAGGAACCCCAGGTATTGCAAAATGCGCTTTCTGTAAGTGCCGCCTATTTACCTGATTCAGTCGAACCCGAGCCATATTTTAATACACCTGAAATGTCAAGAAGAGCAAGAGCAATTGATGCCTGGGCAGCCCTTTTGTCATTGGGTAGAAAAGGAGTTGTTGATTTGATCGAGCGTTGCTGTTTTCTCGCTGAATTATTTGCTGCAAGACTCGAACATGCAGGTTTTAAGATTCTGAATAAGGTTTCGCTTAACCAGGTGCTTGTTTCTTTCGGAGACGCAGAACTGACGAATCGCATCATCAAAAAGATCCAGGATGACGGAACATGCTGGTGTGGTGGCACGGTGTGGAAAGGTATGACAGCCATGCGCATCAGTGTATCATCATGGATGACTACCCAGGAAGATATTGAAAGAAGTGCTGCTGCGATCATTAAGATAGCAAACGAAGAGATCGCGTCAGCGCAGAAAACGAGATTAGTGACTTCATGAACGGAGTGCGTCAAATTCAAATACCTCACGTTTACTCCTGGATGGTTCTAAAATTGGAAAAACTGTATCGATTAGTAGTTAAGTAAAAGGAATACATCGATGGACAATAATCATTCTCTTTCATATCAGAGAGGTTTGTCGCTTTTTAATAAACTGCATGGTGGACAGGCGGGCGAGCAATTAGTTAATAACCTTAAAAGCGTTTGCCCGGATTTTGTAAATATGACAATTGAATGGGCGACGGAGGGAATCATGGCGCGGCCGGGCCTTGATTTGCTTACCCGCGAGTACCTGCTCATCGCATCCTGCACCACTCTTGGTTATGCCGTTCCACAGTTGAAGGCGCACATTGACGCGGCCTTGAAGCTTGGGGGCACTAAGCAGCAAATTGTAGAAGTCATTTTGCAAATGCTTTTTTATGCGGGCGGAGCGGCAACAAGTAATGCATTAAGCGTGGCGAAAGAAGTATTTGAAGGAACATTGAGCAGTTAGAAATGCCGGTAATTTGTTGGCCGAAGATCGTATTGCGACAGACTTGTGGTCAAGGAGATCGGGAGAACATCCAACCGGGCTCTACTTTTGAAATCCGGCGCCGGACATGCAAAATTCTTTATGAACCTTGTAACAATTTTGCTTCTTACCTTTAATGAGTTATGAAATATGTGATCCTGGCAATATTCTTATTCGGCGGCCTTGCGATACAGGCCCAGGAGAAGGAAAAGCAATCGCTGAAAAATCTTTTGTTTAGTGGAAAGCTGAAAAAAGATTCAACCGGTGTGATCCGCAGCACGGATGATCTGTCGACAAAGATCGACACCAGCACGAAAAAAGAAGCTGCGCCCGTCGCAGCAAGTCAGCCGGCAGCAAACGCGCCAGACAAAAATGCGGCGGTATCAAAGGGAGATCCCGCCACGAGCGTATCGACTATCGGTGCAGTTGCCGTAACGAACACGGATAGTGCCGCAGTTGTGCCTTTGGCCAATACGCCGCCTGCAAAGACCAATACAAAACTTTGGAAAGAATATACAGATAGCCTGGTGAGAACTTTAAATGACGAGGTTCTTAAATCAAAACAGATCAAGAAGAACACTTATTACCTAATGGTAGATTACGAAATTGCGCCAGACGGCCAGGTTACATTTACAAATTTGACCTCAACACCAGAAAGTTCATTCCTGACGGCCCAGGTGAGACAGATCATGGACTCAACGCCACTTCGGCTGAATCCCGTCACTGACAGTAGCAATCAGGGAAAAAAAGTGAAAAGGAAGCAACAGATCGTTATAACCAAGGAATAAGCGGCGCCACTATTGTCACATCGCCCAAAGAATTTTAAAGAAAAGACTTTCTTCAGCGCTTATTTTTTCAAAAAGCGGTGACCGTTTTGCACCGCAAATAATTGCCAAAGGGTTTACTCTTTTTCTAAACTAAAGCCCGCGCCCGTTGGCAAGTAACCCTTATTTTTGCCGTCCCAATCGTGGGGCTGGTCGAGGATGGTCCCGTAGTTCTTCCGATCGCTATCGGGAGGATACAATATCTCACCCCAG
>Ga0207648_10006267_pt1 | contig 11839 bp, 11 predicted proteins | sample KBSMisM32_FD_184310 | JGI IMG/M metagenome (GOLD analysis project Ga0207648, IMG submission 184310) | Miscanthus rhizosphere microbial communities from Kellogg Biological Station, Michigan, USA - KBS Miscanthus M3-2 (SPAdes) (version 2) | ecosystem: Host-associated > Plants > Roots >... | reverse complement strand
ATAGCAGCCGTTTCTCTCCAAACCGAAAAATCAGGCTCCGATTAATGACCAAGGAGTCGATCATGGCAGTCATAGAAAAAAGCGAAGCGTGGAACAAGGGCAAGCCCATCGGCCAGAAACCACCGCTAAAGCCGAAGGACATTTGGGCGATTCGAATTCACCCTCAGGAACGCGCATGCGGTCCACGATTTGACCATGTTCAACTTGGCGATCGATGTAAGCTTCACGGCTGCGATCTCGTTAGTCAGGTGTTGCTGCTTAGGTGCCCGAGGCGCAAAATGTTCCGCGTGCGAGCCGGTGAATGCATTGGCGTTCACGCAAGATGGTGGTCGCTATATCCTCCGACTTTTTCGAGAGGTTGGCGTATGCAGTTCGTATGCGATGGACCAAACGGAACTTGGTTCAGGATGGAGACCGAGGGCGAGGCGAGCAAGGAATCGCAACTCATGAACCACGCGGTCGAGAAACACTTTCGCCGGGCGGCCGAAGAGGCGGAGAAGACGTTCGTGCCGCCTACCTCGAAATGGGCGTTCGAGCAAAAGATCCGGCTTAAGAGTCACGTGCAAAAGGTGATGCCGATCTTCGTTACCCTGCGTGACCGCGAAGGCGCGGGGCTCGCTACCGCCATGCTGCCGCCAGCCGGCGAGGATGAAACTTCGTTCCGACCGATCGTGGTGGGGCCAACGAACGCCGATCCGTATCCGAAGCACGGCGAGGACATCAAGGTATTGGCCCGGCACTATGGCCTCACATTGGATCCCGCGCGCTGCTACCCCTACAGACGCGGGTAAAAGCCGGGGCGTGGCCTGAGGCGACCGGATCGAATACTCGAACGATTGCGGAACGGCTGTCGGTGACAGCAACCTGCGCAACCGGCCATTAGATCCAGGCACTACCACCGGCAGGATTGGCCGAGAGGCCGCCAGCGGTCAAATTCAAGTCGACGGCAGCTTGACCTCTGAAAGTGGACTGTTGCGTGATGATCGACCGAAGATCGGCTTGGGCCGTATAGGGCAAAACAATAACCTTGCTCCAGTCCCCGAATTCACTTGGCGACCTGCCCAAGGCGCTAACGTGAGCGTTCTCGCTCCAAGCATGCCCGACCGCATCCGAATTTGCTAGACCTATGACTTCGAAGTCTTGCCGCGCATAGGAATCACCTTCCCTGCTTCACTTTGCTCGCAATACTTAGCCCAGTCATTCATTAGCCGTCGACGCTTCTCGAACAGATCGCTGCGGCGGTAGGCCGCTTCGACATCGCTGCCGATCGCATGCGCAAGTGCCATTTCGCAGACTTCGCGAGGATAGTTCGTGCACTCGGCAGCCCAGTCGCGGAAGCTGCTGCGGAATCCATGCACCGTGATGTCACCCCGCTCCATGCGCTCGAGCAGCTTCAGCATCGCCATATTGCTAAGCGGCTTGTCCTTGTCTCGGCCGGGAAAAACAAACTTACCCCCTTTCTCGATCCGCGCCGAAACGATGGCGAGCGCGCGCGCGGAAAGCGGTACGCGGTGCGGCTTGTGAGACTTCATGCGCGCTCCTGGAATGTTCCACGTCCGCGCAACCAAGTCGAACTCCGCGGGCTCGGCACCAATGGTTTCGCTGGTCCTGGCGAGCGTCAGGATCGTGAATTCGAGCGCCTCGGCCGCGGTACCTTCCTGCTCGCGCAGATCGTGGATCAACTTGCCAACCAGCTTATAGGGCAACGCGGCGTGATGCTCGATATGCTGCCGGCGCCGCAGGTTCGGCAATACGTTATCGAGATGGCCTCGCCAGCGCGCAGGGTTGTCGCCCTTGCGATAACCTCGCGTCGTTGCCCAGTTGAGTACCGATTCAATTCGGCCACGCAGGCGGCTTGCCGTTTCGGTTTTCTCTGACCAAATCGGTTCTATTACCTTCAATACCAGTGCGGTATCGATCGCCTGAACGGGCAGCTTGCCGATAGTCGGGCTCGCGTATGTTTCGAGCGTGTTCTCCCACTGCTCGGCATGCTTCACATTTTTCCAATCGGCCTTGTGCGCCTTGACGAAAGCAGCGGCACACTCATCGAACGTCTTACTACTAGCCGACTCAAACGCATCCTTCAGTCTGCCCTGATTGCGCTGCTTGATTGGATCAAGACCATTCAGCAGCATCTTGCGATAATCCGTTGCAGTCGAGCGCGCATCGGCAAGTGAGATCGTGTGTAACGACCCCAGCCCCATGTCGTACGACTTTGGGTGTCCGTTTATGGAATTCGGATTGGTGCCACGTGAATAGCGGAATATCCAGCTCTTGGCGCCACTCTTAGTTACCTGTAACCAGAGGCCGCCGCCATCGGCGAAATGCCCCGGCTTTCGTTTATTTCTTACTTCCTTGTCGGTCAGCCGATTTACTAGACGAGCCATATCTACCCATCTTTTAACCCATGTTCCATTATCGGATAGTGCTGGACTGGCTCGGATGTGTCAAGACTATATTTTCAGTTTTCCCTCTTAAAAATCGGACGGTTACAGACGTAACTGGATTTCTTCGGACCACGTTTTGGCGGAAGGTGTGAGATTCGAACTCACGAGGATCTTGCGACCCTGCCGGTTTTCAAGACCGGTGCATTCAACCGCTCTGCCAACCTTCCCGGGACTGGCCTGCCGTCCACGCGGCTCGGATAATACCATGCACTATCATAAGCTTGCGGGAAAGCTGCCGGGCGCAGGCACGTTGAAATAATTGCAACTTTTGCCGGCATTGAGTAGTCTTACACCAGAGCCGGAACCCCGGCCAACCGAGGAGAAAGACCTTATGCAACCCGAACTGATACCTAACCAGAATTCCTTTGGAACCCAGGTAGGTAGCGAGCAACTCGTTGTGCAGCAGCAACGGGTGCTGCGTAACACATATCTTCTGCTCGCGCTGTCGCTGATTCCGACCGGAATAGGCGCGCTAATCGGCGTTAATCTGAACTTCGGCTTCATGCGCGCGAGCCCGATCATTTCATCGATCGTGCTGCTGGCCGTCATCTACGGCATGTTCTTCGCGATCGAGAAAAACCGCGACAGCGGACTCGGCGTGGCCCTGCTGCTGGCGCTGACGCTGTTCCTGGGCATACTCCTCGGACCGATCCTGCAGATGGCGATCGGTTTGCGCAACGGCGGACAACTCGTCGCGCTCGCCGCGGGCGGCACGGCGGCGGTGTTCTTCGCGATGGCGGGCATTGCGACGGTCAGCAAGCGCGATTTCGGCTTCATGACCAACTTCCTGATGGTGGGCGGCATCGTCATCATGCTGGCGGTGGTCGCGAATATTTTCTTCCAGAGCCCGGTCATGTCGCTGGCGATTTGCGGCGCGTTCGTGCTGTTCAGCTCGGCCATGATCCTGTGGCAGGTGAGCCAGATCGTGCGCGGCGGCGAAACCAACTACGTTTCGGCGACGCTCACGTTGTACATGAGCATCTACAACCTGTTCACGAGTTTGCTGCAGCTGCTGATGGCGTTGACGGGCAATCGCGACTGACGCGTAATCCCGGCTTTTACAAAAGGGCATCTTCGGATGCCCTTTTTTTATGGCCGCGCGGTCAGCTCCGGTCGAACACGGCGATCGACTCGACGTGTGACGTATGCGGAAACATATTGACGACTCCGGCGGCGGTCAGAGCGTAACCATTGACGTGCACCAGCACGCCGGCATCGCGCGCCAGCGTGGCTGCATTGCACGATATATACACAATTCGCCGCGGTGGCGCGTCAGCGGACAGGGATTTGATGAGTTCGACCGCCCCGTCGCGCGGCGGATCGATCAACATTCTGTCGAAATGTCCGAGCGCTGCCAGGCCCGCCACATCGATTTTGAACAGGTCCATCAGATGAAATTCCGCGATGTCCGCAAGGCCGTTGCGCGCCGCGTTGGCCTGCGCGCGCGCGACCAGCGACCGCGCGCCTTCGAACCCGGCAACCCTCGCCCCGCTGCGCGCAATGGCCAGCGTGAAGTTGCCCAACCCGCAAAACATGTCGGCGATGCGCTCGCCGGATTGAGGTGCCAGCAACGTCATCGCTCGGCGCACCAGCACGCGATTCACCGCGGCGTTAACCTGCGTGAATTCCGTCGGCGAAAAACCCAGCTCGAGCCCGAATTCGGGCAGCTTGTAATAAAGCACTCCCTCGTGCGGCGGATAAAACGGCACCGCTGTGTCGGGGCCGCGCGGCTGCACGAAGAACTGCACGCGGTGACGGTCGGCAAAATCCCGCAGCGCCTGGCCGTCCCGCTCGCTTAGAGGCTCAAGGGTGCGCAGTACCAAGGCGTCCGTATCATCGCCTATGGCCAGTTCGATCTGCGGCAGCCGCTCGGGGCGGGACAAGCCGTTGATGAGCTCGCGCAGCGGCACCAGCAGCGCGGAAATCCGCGGCGGCACAACGGCACAGGTGGTCATGTCGGTGACGTAGCTGCTGCGCTTTTCACGAAAACCGATCAGCGCGCCGCCTTTCTTCTGCACGTAGCGAGCCGAAAAACGCGCGCGATGCCGGTAACCCCAGGCTTCGCCGTAGATTGCCGGCAGGATGCTGCCGCATTCGACCTTGCCGATGCGGCGCAGGTTGTCTTCGAGCACGCGCTGCTTCGCTGCCACCTGCGCGCGCGCGTCCAAATGCTGCTGACTGCATCCGCCGCAGGTGCCAAAATGCGGGCAGCGCGGCGTGACGCGCATGGGCGCAGGCTCGACGATCTGTGTGACCTGCGCGACTTCGTAGCTCGGCTTTTTGCTGTACGACGTGTAAGTGACGAGCTCGCCCGGTAGCGCGCCCTGGATGAAGATGACCTTGCCGTCGGCATGCGCGACGCCGCGGCCTTCCTGGTCCAGCGACTCGACGCGGATCATTGTGCTTTAAGTTTCCCCGCCGCTACCGGCTACGCCGGCCAAAGTTCGAGGAATTCGAGCCAGTGCGGGTCGGTGGATTTGCCGAGCGTGGCGCGGACAAAATCGATTTCCTGCTGGTACTTATCCGGAGCCAATGCGCCGCGCATCAACTGAAACCGCAGATAGACGAGATAGGTGTTCGCGACGTCCGCTTCGCAGTAGCCGCGAATCTGCGCGATGTTACCGTCCTGCCAGGCCTGCCAGACCTGCGAGCCCTCGAGGCCGATCTTGCCCGGGAAACCGAGCAGCTGCGCGAACTGGTCGAGCGGCGCTGCACCGCGCGGCTGGTACATCGCGAGCAGATCCATCAGGTCGAGATGCCGCGCGTGATAGCGGCTGATGTAGTTGTTCCACTTGAATTCGCGGTCGTCCTCGCCCTGGTCCCAGTAGCGCACCGCGCGCACGCCATGCAGCATGCCGCGGTAGTGCAAAACCGGCAGGTCGAATCCGCCGCCGTTCCACGAGACGATTTGCGGCGAGTATTTTTCGATGCCGTCGAAAAAGCGCTGAATGAGCTGCGCTTCGCCGTCGGCGGGCTCGCCGAGCGACCAGACGCGGAAGGTGTCGCGGTCGCGCAGCGCGCATGAAATCGCCACCACGCGCTGTAGATGCAATTGAATGAAATCGTTGCCCGTGGCCTGTCGGCGGCGCTGAAACGCCATGGCCGCCACCTGCTCGTCGCTGATCTCCGCGGCGATGCTGTTTAACTTGCGCAGACCCGCGACGTCGGGAACCGTCTCGATGTCGAAAACCAGTACCGGCGTCACTATTTCCGCGTCCAGGCTCCGGCATTGTTCTGGTAGTACCAGCCGCCCGCCGCCTTGTCGATCCACCGCTGCGCGAACGTCGTGCGGATGTCGTTTTCCCACTCGGCGTGGCCGTTCGCACGCGAGATCTCCTTATACAGCGCAGCGCGGTCCTGGTTTTCGGCCGCGACCAGCCCGTTCACCTGCTGGCGCTGCGGCAGCGGCACCGCATTCGGCTCGCGCAGCGCGATATAGCCATCGCGCGTGAGGCCGATCGCACCGTTCGCATAGAAGGGCGATAGCTCCGCAAAACGTTTTTGCATGCTCGAGCGCAGCGCGGTGATCGCCGGCGTGTCGACATCGAGATTGGCCTGCGCCCAGACGTTGCCCGCGAACAGCAGCAACAAGGTAAGCCAGCCACAACGCATTGCATTCAGGGTTCGCATAAGTATCCTTATTTGGCCTGCGGCTTGGGCGCGGGGGACGCAGGGTTCTTCAACTGCCATACCTCATCGATGATCTTGTCGGCTGCCTGCTCCGCAGCGGCCGCCGGAAAATAAATGTTGATGGTCACGCATCCCTGGACGAGCGCGCAGCCCAGGCCGGCCATTAAGATCACACTTCGCATGCGGTTTCCTTCGCTATTTCACGATCACGTTGCCTTCGGTCACGCGCTTCAAGCGCGCGAGCAACTCGCGCCAGCCCACGTTGCGATTGTAGCCCATCACCGTGATAGCCGGTAAGCCGCCGCCCTTCACGATCACGTAGCCCTGCGGCGTGTTTTCAATTCCGCCCATATGGCATACGTCGAGTTCCAGCCGGCAACTCCAACCGAGCGCGGAATAGCCGAACGTCTCGAAAAAGCGCAAAAAGCTGCGCTGGATCGCGGCCGCGGCGCCCACGCCGCCGAGCGCGGAAATGTTCTGCACCGCGGCCTGGCTGATGCGTCGCGGATACTCTCCTGCGCTGCTCGCGACGCGCGCATCGAAGCGTACGGGCCCCCAGTTAACAAGCTCGAGCGATTTCATCTCGGCGTCGATGCGGCCGGTGATTTTTCCGAACGAGAACGTGCGCGTCAGCAAATCCAGATCGAGATTGCGCATCGCGACGTCGGCGGTCAGTCGCGGCACCTTGCTGAGCGGATTCTCGAGCGCGAGATCCTGCACGCTGATCGTGCCATCGAACAGCTTGAACAATAACGTGCCATCCACGTTGAGCGTTGACTGATGGTAGCGCACCGTCGGTATCGTCGCGGACAGCGTGCCGTGCATCGCGGGCAGCCCCAAGGCGGTGGTCAGCTGCTCGACGGAGATCGGCTTGATCGCGCCCGTGAACCGCCAGCGCCAGCTGTCGCCCTCCCCGCTGCTGGCGAAATCGGCGATCGACACCCGGCCGTCGAGTACCGGCACCTCCACGTCGCGGATGCGCACGCGCAGCCCGCGCGTATCGAACGGCAGGTCGAATGCGCCGAACGGCACCTGCAGCACTTCGCCGCCTCCGATGTGCAGCTTGGCCGCCTTCGACTCTTCGCGGTGCCACGGCACGTTGCCGTCGAGCCCGAACAAGGCGAAGCGCCGCGCGTTGTCCTCCACCGATACGCGCTTTAACGCCGCGTCGATAGCGACGATCGCGCCATCCTTGATGGCGAGCGCAAAATCCGCGCGCCCGTCGCAGCGCAGGTCAGAGAGCACCGTGCCCTGCAGCGCGGGCTTTAGCAACTTCGCATACAGCCCCGCGATATCCACATTGGTGCTTTTAAGGCTGGCGGTAGTCAGGGTGCCGCTCGTACGGTTGAACGCGGCGGTCATATCTATGTCCGCGATGCCGGCGAGCGCCACCCTGCCCTGCTCGATCACCAGGTGTTGTGCATCGAGCGTCCCCGCGGCAGTCCACGAGTGTCCGCTGCCGCCCACGAACAGCGGCTGCCAGAATACGTCGCCGCTCTTCCAGTCCAGCCGGCTTTGCCAGCGCCATTGCGCGCCGTGCTGTTGCGCTTGCAGCGACCACGCCGCGTTGATCTTTTCGCCCGCATGCTGGCCGCTGTCGTCGGCAAAGCCGAAATTCGCAAGCGCAAGCTCGGCGGTCACGCGCGGTTCCCGCTCGTCGCTGAACGTCAGTTTGCCGCTTAGCGTGCCGGCGTTGGGCTTGGGCCACGCCGCCGGCCACCATGCCTTGAAGTGAGTGAGCGCGCCATTGCGCACGTCGAGCACCGCCGTGCGCGCCGCGCCTTCCCCGCTCACCGTGAAGTGCCATTCTTCCTTCGCGGCGAGCTGCAAGGTGAGATCCAGATTTTTCGTCCGCGTCGAGTAACGAAAACTCAACGGGAGACGCGCGGGTGTCTCCAGCGCGCCCTGCGCGCAAATGAGTTGATCGCGCTCCTGTTTCAAATCGGGACACGCGATGCGCACGTTGCGCCACGTCTGGCCGGCCATGACGACTTCGGTGGCTTTGAGCTCGAGCGCGGTGGTCGCACCCACGCGCAACACGCCCGTAATCCGGTTCGCAGTCAGCACCGGACTGTCGATGCGCTCTATGCTGATGCCGATTTGCTGGGCTGGCGCGGAGCCGGTGAGCAGGAGGCTGATCAGTGCCGCGCCGGCTTGCGCGCCGATTCCGGCCCGCAGCTCAGGCAGGAAAGATCCCCGTCGACAAATAGCGGTCGCCGCGGTCGCAGATGATAGTGACGATCACCGCATCGCTGACTTCCGCCGAGATCTGCAACGCCGTCCACATGGCGCCGCCCGAAGAAACGCCGGCGAATATGCCCTCTTCGCGGGCGAGGCGCCGCGTCATGTCTTCAGCGTCGGCCTGCGCGACCTCGATCACTCGGTCCACGCGGCTCCAGTCGCAGATTTTGGGCAGATAAGCCGCCGGCCATTTGCGGATGCCCGGAATCTGCGAGCCATCGGTCGGCTGGCAGCCGACGATCTGAACCGCCGGATTTTTTTCCTTGAGAAAGCGCGACACGCCCATGATTGTGCCGGTGGTGCCCATGCTGGAGACGAAGTGCGTGATTTTGCCTTCAGTATCGCGCCAGATTTCCGGGCCCGTGCTCTCGTAATGGGCGAGCGGATTGTCCGGATTGGCGAACTGGTCGAGGATCACGCCCTTGCCTTCGTCGCGCATTTTCTCGGCCACGTCGCGCGCCATTTCCATGCCGCCGGTTTGCGGCGTCAGCACGATCTCGGCGCCGAACGCCGCCATCGACTGGCGCCGCTCGATCGACAGGTGCTCGGGCATTACCAGCACCATGTGATAACCCATCATGGCGGCGGCCATCGCGAGCGCGATGCCGGTATTGCCGCTGGTCGGCTCGATCAGCGTATCGCCGGACTTGATTTCGCCGCGCTGGTGCGCGCGCTTGATCATCGACAGCGCGGGCCGGTCCTTGACCGAGCCGGCCGGGTTGTTGCCCTCCAGCTTGGCGAGCAGCACGTTGCGCGTTTCTCCGGGCAGCCTTTGCAGCCGGACGAGCGGCGTGTTGCCGATGAAGTCTTCGAGCGTCTTGTCCATGGCACTCAAGTATGTGCCCGCGCGATGAGCGTTTCAATATAGCGCGCGACTCCCTCCTCCACGGTCATGAGCGGGGCGGCATAACCGGCCTCACGCAGCGCGCTGATGTCGGCCTGGGTATAGCTTTGATATTTGCCCGCGAGTTCCGGCGGGAACGGGATGTACTCGATCACGCCCTGGCGCTGCATGTCCGCCAGCGCGAGCGGCGTCTCACCGGCATGCCGGCGGCAGGCGTTGACCGTCGCGACGGCGACGTCGTTGAAGCTTTGCGCGGCGCCCGTGCCTACGTTGAAGATACCCGACTGCCGCGGATGATCGAGGAAGTAGAGATTGACGGCGACCGCGTCTTCGACGGACACGAAATCACGCCGCTGCTCACCGTCGGCGTAACCGCCGCTGCCCTCGAACAGCCTGACCTTGCCGCTCGCGCGATACTGATTGAAAAAATGGAACGCTACTGACGCCATGCGCCCCTTGTGCTGCTCGTGCGCGCCGTAAACGTTGAAATATCGCAGGCCGACGACCTGCGAGGAGCGCTCGGGCCAGTTGCGGCGCACGTATTCATCGAACAGGAACTTGGAATAGCCGTACACGTTGAGCGGCGATTCGCATTCGCGCTCCTCGCGGAAATCGGGGCCCGCACCGTAGACTGCCGCCGATGACGCGTAGACGAACGGGACTTCCTCGTCGATGCAGAACTCGAAGAGCTCACGCGAGTAGCGATAATTGTTCTGCATCATGTAGCGGCCATCGGTCTCGGTCGTGTCCGAGCAGGCGCCCTGGTGCGAGATCGCGGCGAGCGCCCCGTCGAACGCGCCGTTGGCGAGCTCGCGCAGGAAATCGTCCTTGTCCAGATAGTCGGCGATGTCGGAGTCAACCAGGTTCACGAACTTGTCGCCCTGCTTCAGGTCGTCGACCGCGAGCACCTCGTGCTCGCCGCGATCGCTCAACGCCTTGACGAGGTTCGAGCCGATGAAGCCTGCCGCGCCGGTTACCACGATATACATGCTGTCTTCAGCCTTCCGTAGCAAAAAGTTCGTGCGGCAGCGCAACGGCGGTGCCGAACTTGCCGACCACTATACCGGCTGCGCGATTGGCGACGCGCACCGCTTCGTCCATCGGACAGCCGCCGGCGAGCATTACCGCCATGGTCGCGATGACCGTATCGCCCGCGCCGCTGACGTCGGACACTTCGCGCGCCTGGGCCGGCACGTGCAGGCGGCGCGCGCGCTCGTACAGCGTCATGCCATCTGCACCGCGCGTCACCAGCAACGCGTCGATTTTAAGTTTACTGCGCAGCCGCTGCGCGCGCTCCGTCTGTTCGCGCTCGCTGCTCCATGCGCCGGCGACATCGCGGAATTCGTTGAGGTTCGGGGTCACCAGTGTCGCCCCCTGGTAACGCGCAAAGTCATTGCCCTTGGGATCGATCAGCACCGGCTTGCCGTGCCGCTTCGCGAGGCTGATCATGCGCGCGATGTGCGTCAGGCCGCCTTTGCCGTAGTCGGACAATATTACTGCATCGCAACCTGCGACGAGCTTCGTGTAATCGGCGAGCTTGGAGCGCAATATTTCGTGGCTGGGCTCCGTTTCAAAATCAACGCGCAGCAATTGATGCTGCCGCGGTCCGATTACGCGCAACTTGACCGTAGTATCTATCGTGCGATCGCGATGCAGGCGCGCGGTGATTTTTTCGTCGCGCAAAAGTTCGCTCAGGCGATGCCCCGGCTCGTCGTCGCCGACGACCGACAACAGCGTGACGCGCGAGCCGAGCGCTGCTGCATTGCGCGCGACGTTGGCCGCGCCGCCCGGGCGCTCCTCGTTACGCTTGAACTTCACGACCGGCACCGGCGCCTCGGGCGAAATGCGGCTGACGTCGCCGAACCAGTAGCGATCGAGCATAACGTCGCCGACGACCAATATGCGGGCGCGCCGAAGTGCGGAGATGGAAGGGATGGGCGATGATTGGCCTGCCCCGCCTGCTTCGCGCTTCGACGTCCTGTCGTTCCTTTTCTTACTCATCATTTTTTCTTTACGCCTTGCACAGACCATCGAGTTCGCGGTTGATCGCTGCCAGCACCGCCACCGGATCAGCGGCCTGCGTTACGGGCCGGCCGATCACCAGGTAATCGGCGCCCGCCGTGATGGCCCTGGCCGGCGTCATCACACGCTGTTGATCGTCGTTCGCGCCGCCTGCCAACCGGATCCCCGGCGTGACCAGGCAGAAATCGGTCCCGCATTCACGTTTCAACAACGCCGCTTCCTGCGCCGAGCAAACCACGCCGTCGAGCCCGCTCGCCTGCGCGAGCTTGGCCAGGCGCAGCGCTGCAGCCGCCGGCTCGCCCGCAATACCGACCTCATGCAAATCTTGCGCGCCCATGCTCGTCAGCACGGTCACGGCGATCAGGCGCGGCGGGCGTTTCACCCCCGCAACCGCCTCCCGTGCCGCCTCCAGCATCGCGCGCCCGCCCAACGCGTGCACGTTGAGCATCCAGACGCCCAGTTGCGCCGCGGCCCTGCACGCGCCGGCGACGGTGTTCGGAATGTCGTGGAACTTCAAATCGAGGAAAATCTCGAAATTGCGCTGCACCAATTTTTCAACCAGCGCCGGGCCGGCGGCTGTAAACAATTCCTTGCCGATCTTCAAGCGGCACGCCTGCGGGTCGAGGCGCGCGGCGAACGCGAGCGCCGGCGCGGC